>Ga0315334_10000009_pt1 | contig 328441 bp, 306 predicted proteins | sample M150034915metaG_FD_205555 | JGI IMG/M metagenome (GOLD analysis project Ga0315334, IMG submission 205555) | Ammonia-oxidizing marine archaeal communities from Monterey Bay, California, United States - M1 500m 34915 | ecosystem: Environmental > Aquatic > Marine > Intertidal zone | place: USA... | reverse complement strand
GCTATAGGTGCGGGGTGGGGCCATGTCTCCCACTGTCTGTACGCTAGGGTCAGATGCGGACCTGGTCCCTCCACCCCGACAAGTCTCTTCTTACTACCGACTTGCCCCTACAACATACAAGCGGGCCCCGCCCGCGAAAGGCCGGTGAAACCGGCCGGCGGGATCCCAGAGGCTCCTGGAGAGGTCTCTGGAATCCTGCGGGGCAACCTTTGCCGGCAAGCGTTGCTTGCCTTTCGCGGGCTGGGCCCGCTCCCACAAGGGCCCGCTCCCACAAGCCTTACCCACCAAGCCGGTTAGGGCTTGATGGGGGTGGACAGGTAGTTGAGGAAGGTGTCGCCGGCGGGGATCGCCACATAGATGCCGGCGGGCAGGCCCAGGGGCACACCGCCGAGCTCCACGCCCAGCGCCAGCTTGTTCTGGCTGATCTGCTCGATCTGCAGGCGGCCGTCGTCCAGGAAGGTGACGTCGCCGGCAAGCTGCAGGTTCAGCGGGTAGCTGTGCAGGTTGTGGGTCAGCTCGCTAGGGATGCCGAGGATCCTCACCACGGGGGCCAGCTTGGGCGCGTCCAGGTAGAGGTCCAGTTCGGTGAGGAACCGGGGCCCGTCCTGGCCTTCCACGATCCAGCCCTTAACACGGCCGTAATCCGGCGCCGTGCAATTACTGTCCGTGGCGTCACAGGTGTAACGGATGCGCATCAGCTGCGGGCCGGTGGGTGACGGTGGCGCACTGCCGATCGCCGGGTCGGCGAAGACGGTGGCGTTGGACACCACAATGCGGGTGGGCAGGATGTAGACCAGCACACCGCCGTTGTCCTTGACGGTCTGCGGGATGCTCGCCTGGTCCGCGTACTGGGCTACTTCCTGCGGTGTTTTGAAGCCGATGACTTCCACGTTCAGGTTGCCGCTGAGATAGCTGTACTTGGCGTCCGGGCAGGTCTGGCCCACGTCACAGCCGACATTGGCGTCGGTGACGGCGCCGGAACCGGCGGTGCCGTTGTTCTCGGGGTTGGACTCCGGGTCGCGCACAATGCGGGCACTGTTTTTCTTCGCCGATTCGGTGCCGGACGGCACCGTCTCCGCGGACTCATGCAGGAAGTTGGCGTTCACGTCCGAGGTGGGCAGGTTGCGCAGCTGCTGCAGCACATCGTTGGTGGCGGCCACGCCACGGAAGAAGATCGGCAGATCGGGCCCGCCTTCGGTGGGCGCCGGGGCGTCGTCCGGGTTTTGCGCAAGCAGTTTGGTCTGCAGCGGCAGGCCACGGGTGTCGCAGATGGCGTTACTGCCGCAGGCCGGGCCACTGGTGACGGAGTTCAGCACGTAGCGGTACAGGGTGCCTTCCTGCCAGGGCTGGTCCGGGATGAAGGTCACGCTGCGACCGCTGACGGTGATCTCGCCATCCACGTCACCGGCGGGGTTGCCGGCTTGGTCCACCTGCTGCACCTGGAAGGTACTGGCGTTGATGCTGGCCGGGTCCATCGCTTGCGAGAAGGTGACGATGATCGGACGGTTGGCCGGCTGGCGGGCCAGCGGCAGGTGGTCGTCTTCGCTCTTACCGCCCTGGCAACGACCGGCGTCATTACTGGCCAAATTAAAGTCAGCAGGAATGCACGGGAAGCCCGGGTAGGCGGTCAGTGCCAGGGGTGCCTGGGCGTCGCTGCCGATGTAAGTGGGCAACGAGAAGCTCAGCGTTTCACCCAGGGCCGGGTTGCCGGCGATGTCGGTGATGCCGTCGGTGAATTGCACCTGGTAGTCGGTGTTGTACTGCAGTGCCGGCTGCGGCTGGATGACGATGGAGATGCCGTCCAGGTAGTACTCGAAGTCCACCGGGGTGCCGTCGCCGGTGACGCGCAGGGTGTCGCCTTCGATCACGGAAGTGGGGTCCAGCGGCTCGCTGAAGTTGAGGATGATCGGGTCGCCGGGGCGCTGCTTGTTGGCATGCTCGCCGGGCTGCCAGGCGGCCAGCTCGGGGCTGCTCATGTCGACTTCCATTTCCGGGGCGTTGGGCTGGTCCGGGTAGGATTCCATGTGGAAGCTGAGCACGCCGTAGGCGGTTTCGGTGCCGAGCACTTCCGGCTCCACCACGCCGACGGCGTCGACGATCAGGCTGCCCTTGGACGTGTCGGCGATGGCGTAGCCCACCAGCTCCACTTGCAACAGGGTCTGGTTGAAGGCGCCGTTGGCGCGCTGCACTTCGGTGTCGAAGGCCACGTCCATGGTCAGGCGCAGTTGCTTGGGCGCGGACGGGTCGTCGCTGTAGGGGTTGGGCAGCAGGTAGCCGTTGGCGTCGCCGAGGAAGGTGACGGTGACTTCACCGGAATCAAAGCCGGCGGGCACTTCGCCGCCGATGCGCACGTCCAGCGGGTCGCCCTTGAGCAGCGAGCCCTTGGGTACGCGCAGCGGGGTTTTGTCCGGGAAGTTGGGGGCGAAACCGAGCTCGGCGAACACATTGCCCTGCTGCTTGGAGACGGTGTTGTCGCCGAGCAGCTTGGCGATCAGCGGCACGCAGTTGATCGGGTCGCCGGTGATCGGTGAGGTCTGCACGCCGTCGTCCAGGCAGCCGAGCACCGGGTCGGCGGGGGCCGCTTCCTGCACCAGGGTTTCGCGGGGTTTGGTGTTGCGCGGCGAGAAGGTGCGGGTGAAGCCGTCGGCAAGCTCTTCGCCATAGAGGTTTTGCACGCCGTTGCTGAGTTCCAGGGTAACGTCGCTGTCGCTGCTCAGCTCGTTTTGCGGGTCGATGCTGATGTGGCGGCCGTCCACGCGCAGGTAGGCGGGCACCGTTTCGCCGTCCTGGGTGAGGGTGACGGTGTCGCCGTAGACCACGGTCTGGCGGTCCAGCGGCTGGGTCATCACCAGGTTCACCGATGAGAAATCCAGGAACGGCAGGTCGTCACCGTCCGGGCTGACGCTGGCCACCTCGAAGATATCGCTGAGCTGGCGCAGGGCGCGGGGCTTGCCTTCCAGGGCGGCGCGGGTTTTGAAGTCCACGCTGCCGTCGGGGAGGGCGGCGTCGCCGTTGTCAGTGCGGATGTTATTGAGAGTGAGTGCGTACTCACTTTTCACCGCCAGCGGCCCATTGGTGGGCATCAGCACGGCGCTGCGGCCTTCGTCGGCGCTTTCCACGTCCAGGTTCACCGCGCCGTCCGGGCCGGTGAGCGTGAAGTTGGACGCGTCCACCTCCACCGGATCGGAGAAGCGCACCACCACCGGGGCGTTGGGGGAGACTTCGGTCTGGCCGTCGAACGGGTAGCTGTAGACCACCTCGGTTTCCTGCCAGTTGTCGAAGTTTACGGTTTGCTCGTCACTGCTGCTGCCGCCACAGGCGGCCAGTATCGCGGTGCCCGTGAGCACTATCAGCTTGCGCATATCCATGACCGACCTCCGTTAGAATTTCAGCGTGACCGAACCGGAGAAGACGTGGACGTCGCCGTCCGCTTCCACGGTTTCGTAGGGTTCCGGGTAGGTGGGCGAGTTGGTGGCGTAGAGATCGAACTCGCGGGCTTCGAGTTTCTGGTACTGGTAACCGAAGTCGAAGCGCACCGGGTAGGCCAGGAAATGCGGGTTCTTGTACTTGGCGGTGAGGCCCAGGCCGACGATCCACTTGTCCGCGTCCAGGTAGTTCACGTCCAGGGAGGCGTTGGATTCCAGCGGGGACTCGCTGTAGGCGACGCCGCCGGTGAGCATAAAGGTGTCGTTGAGCTCGAACTCGGCACCCAGACGCGGCACCACGATGTCCTGGAATTCCAGGGTGCCCACTTCGCTGTTCACCGCCTGGTCCTTGATGGTGTCGCTGTCGAACTCTTCTTCCAGGTCGGACCACTGCTGCATTTCCACCGAGGCGCCCACGCGGAAGCGCTCGCCGCCGTAGAGCAGGCCGGCGGAGTAGATGTTGGGCTGGTAGGAATCCAGGGTGGTGACTTTCAGGTTCAGGCCCGGGGGCGCGATGGTGCCGGGGATCACGGTCTGCGCGTCCACGGTGGTGTTGGTGTTGGAGTAGCCGCGGAACGCGAAGGCGGTTTCGAAGCCGTCCAGCCAGCAGCCTTCGTTGTCGGGGCAGAAGGTTTCCGCCATGTCCACGGTGGCGCTGAGAATCGGGCGAATCGACGGCTTGGCGGAGACGTTCAGTTCTTCGTACCGGGTTTCGCCGGCCAGGTTGGTGGTGGCCACCAGCTCCGCTTCCGAGTGCAGCGTGATACGGGCGGAGGCGCCCACGTCGATGCCGCGCCACAGGGTGGTGGCGCCGCCCAGGTTCAGGAACAGCGGCTGACGGCCGTATTCGAAGTATTGCCCTTCCCGGGAGGTCTGGGACTCAAACGCCAGCATTTCCTCACCGTACTTCTCCACGCCGATCATCACGCCGAAGAAAATCGGGTGGTTGAATTTGGTCAGCGAGGAGAGATCGGTCTTCATGCCGATCAGGGTGTGCTGGGAGGGCGAATCCTGCAGCACGTCGCCGCCGCTGCGGTTGGGCGGGTTGGCGCCGCCCAGGCTGGTGGCGCGCAGTTCGTGCTCGGCGTGCAGCAGGCCCATGGTCAGTTCGCCGCGCGGGTCCTTGGTGAGGTAGGCCGGGTTGTAGTACACGGCGGAGACCTGGGTGTTGAACATGGACAGGGCCTGGGCGGAGGCCACATCGGAGGGCAGCACCCCGTAGGTGGTGCCGATGTTGCCCATGCTGGCGTAGGCGGCGGTGGTGGAACCAATGGCAAGCGCCAGGGCAGCGCCCCGGGCGACGATTTTATTGTTCATGGCGAACTACTCCGTCAGGCCGTCTCGGGGAAGAACGGCGGCTTTGTTATTTACAGGCGTTCACTTAACGGGCGCGCAGTATGTGCGACGAATTAGAAACAAAACACTGGTTAACGCTACATTTCGTGCACTTTTGTTAACCGTTTCCGTTAGTCAAAACCTTTTACTGATGCGGATTTTATAGGCTAATAATTAAGTATCGGCTCTGGGTACCCCTCTACCATAAGACCTTATTAGAATCGCTGTAGACCGCGTGATCAGCGGGCTGCGGCGCCAGGGCCAATAACGGACAGAAAATACGGCTTGTGAATAAACGTCAACGTATCGGAACCACAAAACTTGTAAAAGATGCGTGAGGACAAACGGAGGCCGCGTTGTCAATGTTTACGTCATTGACAGCTGTGTACATCGGGAAATAAGCGACGCGGCCCCCGGGGCCGCGGGTCAGGGTCGGGCGTTGCGGGGGAGGTCGCCGGCGCGGCCGAGGGCGCGGTGCATGAAGGCGTGGCGGGCGGGGGCGAGGCGGTTGACCAGGCCGAGGCCGGTGTTGCGCAGCCAGCGGACGGCGGGTTCGGGGCGTTCGAACAGCAGCTTGAAGCCGCGCATGGCGTTCTGCATCAGCAGGTTGTCGGCGCGGCGGCGGCGCTCGTAGCGCGCCAGGATGCCGGCGTGCGCCACCGGCAGGCCGGCGGCGCGGGCGCGGCCGAGTTCTTCGGCGAGCACGGCGGCGTCGAGCAGGCCCAGGTTGATGCCCTGCCCCGCCAGCGGATGGATCACGTGGGCGGCGTCGCCGACCAGCGCCAGGGCGCGGCCCTGGTAGCGGCTGGCGTGGCGCTCTTCGATCGGGAACACGGCGCGGCGGCTGACCACCCGGGCGGCGCCCAGCACCTCGCCGGTGGCCTGGCTGAGCGCGGTGCCGAAGGCGTCGTCGTCCAGGGCTATCAGCTCGTCGCTGCGCTGCGGCCAGGCGGACCAGACGATGGAGCACCGGTGGCCGTCGCCACGGTGGCCGCCGTGGCCGAACAGCGGCAGCAGCGCCAGCGGGCCGGAGTCCATGAACACCTGGCGGGCGCAGCCGCCGTGGGGTTGGTCGGTTTCGATGGTGGCCACCAGGGCGCGGTGGCCGCTGTCGCGGGCCGGAGCGGGAATACCGGCGGCGTCGCGCACCCGTGAGCGGGCGCCGTCGGCGCCCACCAGCAGATCGGCGCTGAAGGTCCGGTCGCCGGCGGTGACCCGCCAGCCGTCGCCGTCGCGGGTCAGGTCGTCCACCGGGGTGTCGCCGTGCCAGGCCAGGGTGTCGCGCTCGCCGGCGGCCTCGAACAGCGCGGCGGTGAGGTGGTCGTTCTCCAGCAGCCAGCCCAGGCACTCCGCGCCGGCGTCGGCGGCGTTGAAGCGCACCTCGCCGGTGCCGTCCTGGTCCCACACCTGCATGCTGGCGTAGGCCTGCACCCGCTCCGGGTCCAGGCGCTCCCAGACACCGGCGTGGCGCAGCAGCCAGTGGCTGGCCTCGCTGAGCGTGGACACCCGGGGCGCGGACTCGCCGCTGGGGCGCACCGGCGCCGGGCCGGCGTCCAGCACCCGCACCGAGAAGCCCTGGTCCGCCAGCAGCAGCCCGAGCAAGCCGCCGGCCATGCCGCCGCCGACGATCAAAACATCCGTGTGCAGTGCGTTATCCATCACAACCCCATGGCCCGGCGGGCGAAGTTTTTGCGGGCGGTCGGCAGCAGATCCAGGGCCAGCAGACCGAGCTGGCGGCTGTGGGCGAACAGCGGCTGGCGCACGCGGAATAGCTCCGGCAGCCAGCGCGAGGCGTGGCCGATCTGGCTCTGGTCGGCGCGGCGGTCGGCGGCCCATTGCTCAAGCAGGGCCAGGCGGCCCGGCTGGGCGTCGCCGCCGACGCGGCGGGCCAGCAGTTCGAGGTCGCGCAGGGTCAGGTTGAAGCCCTGGCCGGCCACCGGGTGCAGGGTGTGGGCGGCGTTGCCGACCACCGCCGCGAACGGCACCGCCTGGGCGCAGGCTTCGCTGAGCACCAGCGGGTAGCGGGCGCGCTCGCCGACGCGGGTGAGGCGCGGCATGTCGCGGCCGAGCCGTTCGCGCAGTGCGGCCAGGAACGCCTCGTCGTCCAGCGCCAGCCAGCGGTCCACGTCGTCGCGGGGGCCGGTCCAGACCAGCGCCATGCGCTCGCCGGGCAACGGCAGCAGCGCCAGCGGGCCCTCGTCGAGGAAACGTTCGAAGGCCTGGCCCCGGTGCGGCTCCGCCAGCCCGACGTTGGCGATCAGGGCGTCGTGGCCGATGTCCTGGTGGCGGGCGCTGATGCCGAGCCAGTCGCGGGTGCGCGAGCGGGCGCCGTCGGCGGCGATCAGCAGCGGCGTGTGCAGCGCTTCGCCATCGTCCAGCGTGGCCTCGTACCCGTCACTGGTGCGGCGAATGCCGGTGAGCGAGGCCGGCGCGCGCAGGGTAATGGCCGGGTCCGCTTCCACGGCGCGCAGCAGCACATGGCCGAACCAGCGGTTCTCCACCACCGCGCCCAGGCGCGGCAGGTTCTGCTCTTCGGCGGTGAGCCGGGCCAGGCCGAGCCGACCGCGCCGGGACACGTGCACGGTGTCGATGCCGGCGGCGTTCTCCAGCACCGCGTTCTGCAGGCCGAGCTGATCGAGAATCGCCAGGCTGCCGGCGGACAGCGCCGTGCTGCGCGCGTCGAAGCTGGGCGTGTCCGGCGCTTCGCCGGCGGCCAGGGCGTGGCTCTCCACCAGTGTCACCGCCGGCGCCCCGTGGTGGCGCAGCAGCAGCGCCAGGGCCGCGCCCGCCATGCCGCCGCCGACGATCAGCGGCGCCCCGGCGTCGTTCATGCGCGCGCCTCGCGCATCAGCGCTTCGATGTCGTCGATGGCCTTGGGCACGTCACGGGTGAGCACGTCGCAGCCCTCTTTGGTGACCAGCACGTCGTCCTCGATGCGGATGCCGATGCCGCGCCAGCGCTCTTCCACGGTGTCGTCGTCCGGGGCGATGTAGAGGCCCGGCTCCACGGTGAGGGTCATGCCCGGTTCCAGTTGGCGCCATTCGCCGCCGATGCGGTAGTCGCCCACGTCGTGCACATCCAGGCCCAGCCAGTGGCCAGTGCGGTGCATGAAGAAGCGCTGGTAGGCCTGCTCTTCGATCAGGTCGTCCGGGTTGCCGGCCAGCAGACCGAGGTCCACCAGCCCTTCGGTGAGGATGCGCACCACGGTTTCGTGGGGCACGTTCCAGTGGTTGTCGGTGTGGGTGGCTTCGATGGCGGCGTACTGCGAGGCCAGCACCAGCTCGTAGAGGGCGCGCTGCTCGCCGCTGAATTTGCCGTTGATCGGGAAAGTGCGGGTGATGTCCGAGGCGTAGTTGTGCAGCTCGCAGCCGGCGTCCACCAGCACCAGGTCGCCGTCCTTGAGTGGCGCGCTGTTCTCGATGTAGTGCAGGATGCAGCCGTTGGCGCCGCCGCCGACGATGCTCGGGTAGGCCGGGCTGCGGGCGCCGTGGCGCATGAATTCATGCAGGTATTCCGCTTCCAGCTGGTATTCATACATACCCGGGCGCACCGCCTGCATGGCGCGCACGTGGGCGCCGGCGGAGATCTGGGCCGCCTGTCGCATGAGCTCGGTTTCCGCCTTGCTCTTGAACAGGCGCATGTCGTGCAGCAGGTGCGAGAGCGCCACGAATTCGCCGGGCGGCTGGGCGCCGGTGCGCACCCGCTCGCGGATGGTGTTGACCCAGCCCATCAGGCGGCTGTCGAAACCGGCGTCACGGCCCAGGTCGTAGTAGACCCGTTCGCGGCCTTCCACCAGGCCGGGCAGGATGTCGTCGATGTCGTTGATGGGGAAGGCGTCGTCGGCGCCGTAGTCCGCCACCGCCCCTTCCGGGCCGGCGCGGTAGCCGTTCCAGATTTCCCGGGCGCGGTCGCGCTCGCGGCAGAACAGTACGTATTCGCCGTGTTCGCGGCCGGGCAGCAGCACCATCACCGCTTCCGCTTCGGGGAAACCGCTCAGGTACCAGAAATCACTGTCCTGGCGGTAGGGGTGTTCCACGTCCCGGTTGCGGGTGCGCTCCGGCGCGGCGGCCAGGATGGCGATGCTGTTGGGCTCCATCTGCTCCATCAGCTCGCGGCGGCGGCGCTGGAATTCCTGCAGACGAATGGTCATGGGCTCTCCTCAGTGCCGGGTGGGCGGCGTTTCCGGTTCGGCGGCGTCGCCGGGGCCGGGCTTTTTCGCGGCCTGCTGTTTCATCACCAGGTCGGTGTAGATCATCAGCGCGGACATGCGGCAGTGCTCGGCGACCTGCTCGAACATGCGCTCTTCTTCCTCGCCGGTTTCTTCCGGCGTGGTCACCTGGCTGACCGCGGACAGGTCGGACAGCGCTTCCTGCACGCCGGGCGACAGCTCGGTGTCGGCGACGCCGGCGGCGCCGGTGCCGAAGCCCACCAGGAAGCCTTCGCTCCACTGGCCCAGGGCGGCCACGCGCAGGTCCAGGTCGTCCTCGTCGGCGGGCAGCAGCATGGGCAGCTCCAGGCCGGTGCCGGAAAAGCCTTCCAGGGTCTGATCGCGCCAATCGATCAGCGCGCGGGACAGCTCCGGCGGCAGCCCCTCGGGCTGCTCGGCGTGGGCGGCCAGGGTGCCCAGCAGGGCGTTGTCGTCCTGGCCGTGGCCGGTGGCCAGCAGGCCGCAGACCACGCCGTGCAGTTCGCTGGGCGAATTGGGGATGCCCGCCTGGGCGGCGGCGCGGGCGAGTTCGTCGAAGTCGGGCAGTTCGGGCATGGGGCTCCGTCTTTACTCTTTAATGACTTTCTGCAAAGCGGCGCTAAGTGCTTAACCCGCCTTGATTTGCGTTGACCCTTCGCAGGGCCGTATCTATAGTACAAAAAGCCGTCAATGGCGGCGGGCAAACTTCCTTCCCGCCTGCGATTCGGACCCGGATCGGGGGCTCAACCTTAGGCGAACAGCGACCAATTTGCCATGACGATGGAACAACAACTCCGGCAACTGGAAGCCCGGGTGGACGAGCTGCTGCGCATCTCCGCGCACCTGCGCCAGGAGAACCGGCTGCTGCGCGAACGGGAAACCCGCCTGCTCGATGACCGCGCCCAGTTGGTGAAGAAAAACGATCTGGCCAAGGCCCGCGTTGAAGCCATCATAACCCGCCTGCAGTCCCTTGAGCAGGAGGATTCATGAGCGACGGCCATTCCCTGGTGATTCATATCCTGGATAAGGAATACCGGGTCGCCTGCCCGCCCGGCGAGCAGGACAACCTGCTACGCGCCGCCCGCTACCTCGACAACCAGATGCGCGAAGTGCGCCAGGCCAATGTGATCGGCCTGGAGCGGATCGCCATCATGGCGGCGCTGAACATGAGCCACGAGCTGCTGGAAGCCCGCGAACAGCTGGGCGACGACAGCGGCAACGACGAGCGCATTCAGGGCCTGCTGAGCCGCCTGGACAACGAAATCCGCGCTTTCGAAGAAGGCAACGACGAGGCGTCTGTCAAGCCCTGACCCTCACCCCCGCCCCTGTTATACTCTTGGCAAGTGTTCCCTGGACCGTGCGCCAGCCGGGTTACGTCCCTGCCGATGCTTTACCCTTAGGGGTCCAAATTGGTGTGCCTGTGTGCATGTCCGCCTTCGAGCGGAAAGCCTGAGGGCATTAACCTGCGGTCCCCGCCTTGAACTTTTCGGTTCAAGGGCTACGCCCGCAGCGGCGGTTCGGGGAACACGCTTTATTTTGTAGGAGCGGGCCCTGCCCGCGAAAGGCCGGTGCAACCGGCCGGCAGGATCCCAGAGACGCCTGTCTATGGGTCCGCTTTTGAAGCTCTCTGGAATCCTGCGGGGCAACCTTTGCCGGGAGCTTCGCTCCCTTTCGCGGGCGGGGCCCGCTCCCACAAGTCCGAGCGCTCCTTATGTCCGATCAGACTCCTTCCCGTGCCCAACTGCGCCGCACTTTGCGGGCGCAACGCCGTGCCGTTAGCGGCGGTGAGCGGAGGCGGGCGGTGCGGGGGTTTGCTCGGCATTTGCCGGGGGCGCTGGGGGTGCGGCGGTTTCGGCATTTCGGGGTGTATCAGGCGGGGGACGGGGAGTTGGATCCGTTGCCTGCGCTAGCGCATTCGCGCTTTGGCGAGGTGGCGTTATATCTTCCGGTGTTGGATCGCATGCATCGCGGGCGGCTGCATTTTCATTTGTGGCGGCGCGAACGGCGGCTGAAGGCGAACCGGTTCGGTATTGGCGAGCCCCGTCGGCGGGAACGGGCGCGGGCGGCCTGGGCGCTGGATGCGATTCTGGTGCCGCTGGTGGGCTTCGATGACCGCGGTCACCGGTTGGGCATGGGCGGGGGCTTTTACGACCGCGCACTGGCGGATCTGGCGCGCCGGCCCCGGCGGCCCCGATTGATCGGTGTGGCGTTCGAGTTTCAGCGCCAGCCCAGGCTGCGCGAGGCAGCCTGGGACCAGCCTCTGGATCAGGTGGTGACCGACCTGCGGCGTTACTGACTGTCGTAATTACTGAACTGCATGCCCGCGGAGTTCGCGAAGCGCTCCAGATCAGAATCGTTACCGCCGTGGGTGATGGTGCTGATCAGCACCCCAAGAGCAAATACGAATGCGAGGACGACAAGTGCGTCCGGCTTCTTCTTCATTGTGTTTCCATTCCCCAAATTTCAAGAAAGCTCGGTACAGTGGAGCCCAGTACAAATGCGGACCGCCGTTTTCTGGCCCCCCGGTATGGCCGGAGTGGTACGGCGTTTTCCGCTTCCCCTAAACCCGTGTCGGGCGAAAGACTCATCATGGTAGGCCATTTGTTTCGTAACAAGATGAGAACCGGGTCAAAATTCGGGCATTCAGCCCACTCAAGTCAAGGAGTTACGGCCCCTTCCTCACGCTTCTTAACAAAACTACAGCCCAACATTCAAATTCACGCCCTCTTCACTGCATAAAGGCGCATACGGCGTTGTTCGCAGTGAGGCGTCTACCCGATCCGACCGGCGTGCCCCGTTTTAGTTCAAGAACAGCCGGTAGGCCGGGTTGTCACTCTCTTCCACCATCGGGTAAGGCACCTTCTTGAGGTCCTTGCGCAGGTTGCCCCGCTCGCCGAACGACACCTGGAAGCCCACCAGCACCCGCCCGTAGGCGGCCCCGTGGTTGCGGTAATGGAACACGCTGATGTTCCATTTCTGGCCCAGCGACATCAGGAATTTGACCAGGGCGCCGGGGCGCTCGGGAAATTCCACCCGGAACAGCATTTCGTCCAGGTCCTGCCGCGAGGTGTGGCCGCCCACCATATGGCGGATATGCAGCTTGGCCATCTCGTTGCCGGTCATGTCGACCACCGGGTAGCCGGCGTCGCGCAACTCCCCGATAAGCGGAGCAAGGTCCGTGCCACCGGGGCGGATCTGCACGCCGACGAAGATGTTGGCCTCGTGCTCGCTGGAATAGCGGTAGTTGAACTCGGTGATGCTGCGCCGGCCCAGGGCCTGGCAGAACGCCCGGAAGGCGCCGGGCTTCTCCGGGATGGTGACCGCCAGGATGGCCTCGCGCTGCTCGCCCAGCTCGGCGCGCTCGGAGATGTGGCGCAGGCGGTCGAAGTTCACGTTGGCGCCGCTCTGGATCGCCACCAGCGTCTTGTTTTCGGCGCCGTGCTTGTGCACCCAGTTCTTGAGGCCGGCCAGGGCCAGCGCGCCGGCGGGCTCGCAGATGGCGCGGGTGTCCTCGAAGGAGTCCTTGATGGCGGCGCAGATTTCGTCGGTGGTGGCGGTGATCACCTCGTCCACGTGGTCGCGCAGGATGCGGAACGGCTCCTTGCCGATCTGGCGCACCGCCACGCCGTCGGCGAACAGGCCCACTTCCGACAGCGTTACCCGGCGTTTACGGGCCATGGCGGCCTGCAGGCAGGCGGCGTCCTCGGGCTCCACGGCGATGATCTTCACCTCCGGGCGCACGTATTTCACGTAGGCGGCGATGCCCGCCGCCAGGCCGCCGCCGCCCACCGGGATAAAGATGGCGTCCAGGTCGCGGCTCTGCTGGCGCAGGATCTCCATGCCCACGGTGCCCTGGCCGGCGATTACGTCCGGGTCGTCGTAGGGGTGCACGAAGGTCAGGCCTTCTTTTTCCTGCAGCTTGGTGGCGTGGGCCAGGGCGTCGTCGAAGCCGTCGCCGTGCAGCACCACCTTGCCGCCGCGCTCGCGCACGGATTTCACCTTGATCTCCGGGGTGGTGCGCGGCATCACGATCACCGCGCGCACGCCCATGGCGCTGGCCGCCAGGGCCAGACCCTGGGCGTGGTTGCCGGCGGAGGCGCAGATCACGCCCTTGGCGCGCTGCTCGTCGCTGAGGCTGGCCAGCTTGTTGTAGGCGCCACGCAGCTTGAAGGAGAACACCGGCTGCAGATCCTCGCGCTTGAGCAGCACGCGGTTGCCGATGCGTCGGGAGATCAACGGGGCCGCATGGATGGGCGTTTCCAGCGCCACGTCGTAGACGCGGGATTGGAGAATCCGTTTTACGTATTGATCAAGCATCGCAGGCATGGAAGATCCGCAAGGGTAAAACCGCTAGTTTACGGGGCGCGGGGCGGGAGCGTCCATTGCGCTGTCCTGTATCGGCGGGCCAAGCGCCCGTATAATCGCCGCACCCTTGCATCGCGGAGACCGACCATGGACCAGAACGCTCTGAAGAAACAGGTGGCCGAAGCCGCCCTGCGCTACGTGCCGGAAGGCGAAGTGGTGGGCGTGGGCACCGGCTCCACCGCCAACTTCTTCATTGACGGCTTGGCGGCCATGAAGGACCGCATCGCCGGCGCCGTGGCCAGCTCCGAGGCCACCGCCGAGCGCCTGCGCGGCCACGGCATCCCGGTGCTGGCGCTGAACGACGTGGACCGCCTGCCGGTGTACGTGGACGGCGCCGACGAGGTCAATGAGCACCGCGAGATGATTAAGGGCGGCGGCGGCGCGCTGACCCGGGAAAAAATCGTCGCGGCGGTGGCCAAGGATTTCATCTGCATCGTCGACGGCTCCAAAAAGGTGAAGCTTCTGGGCGCCTTTCCGCTGCCGGTGGAAGTGATCCCCATGGCGCGCTCCTACGTGGCGCGCAAGCTGGTGGGGCTGGGCGGCCGGCCGGAATACCGCGAAGGCTTCGTCACCGACAACGGCAATATCATCCTCGACGTCCATAATCTGGACATCGTCAACCCGCTGGAACTGGAAAAAACCCTCAATAATATTACCGGCGTGGTCACCAACGGGCTGTTCGCGCTGCGCCCGGCGGATGTGGTGCTGGTCGGCGAGGGCGGCGGCGTTTCCGTGTACTAGAGCCTATTGTGCATTATGACACCTAAAACCTGGTACGAACGCTCCTCTTAACCGGCCCATTACGTTCGGCTACCCTCCCGCTACGTTCCGTAAAGTAACCCGTCCCCCGCCTACCGTTCACAACCTTTTTCATACGGCATTCACCACCGCTTTGTTTTATTGGTTGCATATGAGGCGAGAGCGTTGTTCGCGGTCACCCCCGCAAAAACGCCTTTCGTCATCTTTCGCTGGCGCCCCTACCCGGAAAAACGTCCAGTGAAATAAAAGAGCTTAAATAAGCCCAATAACAAGATCCGGAGAGTCTTTATTATGTACCGATCCCTCCAGCAGTCCGCCCGGAGTGTTGCCGCCGCCGTCGCCCTTACCGCCAGTGTTCCCGCGCTTGCCGGCATGGGTAATACCGCCAATACCTACGGTCTTTTCCCCGTTGACGTCGGTACCGCCCAGGCGCTTTCCATGTTCAACGCCCAGGCTTCGGCGCTGTATTACAACCCGGCGTATCTGACCATGGACCCGCGCGGCGAATTGACCGCCGGCCTGCTGCACGGCGAGCAGGAGCTCAAGAGCGACGACACGGTGGTCAACGACACCCGCTCCCAGCAGCAGCTGATCGCGCTGAAAACCAACCTGTCCGAATTGACCAAGGTGAACCACCCGCTGTATTTCGCGATCATCGCCGGGGTGGAGAAGTTCGGTGAAGAGATGCTGGCGTTTAATTCCAGCACCTCCGATGAAGGGCAGTTCCTTAATTACGGCCGCCAGCCGCTGTTCCTGAACGTCGGCGGCGGCACCCAGTTCTTGAACGGCATCAACGTGGGGGCCTCGGTGCATATTTCCCTGCGCTCGGAAGCCACCCTCAACGCCAGCTCCAACCTGGCCGGTGAAACCCAGTACGAAGAGCTGGACGTGACCGCCAAGCCGGTACTGCGCCCGGTGCTGTCCACCTCCCAGGAGTGGGGCAAGATCATCTGCGGCCACAACGACGACTGCTGGATCGGCGGCCTGGAAACGGCCCTGACGTTCCGCGGCCACACCGAGGCCCGCACCTCGGTGGAATCCAACATCGTGATTCCCGGCACCGTGCCGGACCCCGGCATTCTGCTGGCGATCGACACCATTGATTCCTACCAGCCGGACATCTTCGCCGCCGGCCTGAAGTACAACTTTACCGACAACTTCCGCATGGCCGTGACCGTGGAGCAGCAGAACTGGTCGGATCTGACCGAGGAGCTGCAGCGCGATACCGTCAAGGACCAGGCCAACGCCCAGTTCAAGGACATCACCGTGCCGCGCTTGGGCGCCGAGTGGGACGTGAACCAGCATCTCACCCTGCGCGGCGGCGTGGCGTTCCAGGAATCACCGCTGGAGAGCATCCGCACCGAGGATGTGAACTACCTGGATAACGACAAAGTGATCTTCGGCCTGGGTTCCTCGCTGGTGATCGACAACCCGCCGATTCTGGCCTACCCGATGCGTCTCGATTTCGGCTACCAGTTCCAGCAGTTGGAAGACCGCGATTTCGAATTGACCAGCAGCCGGCCGGGCGTGACCAACCCCTTTGCCACCGTGACCGCGGGCGGCGAAGTTCATGTGTTCAGCGGTTCCCTGACGCTTAAGTTCTAGGAGGTGCGCCATGCGCTATAAAGCTCTAATAACACTGACCGCGGCGGCGACCCTGTTCGGCTGCGGCGGTGACGACAGCGGCGACAACCCCAACGTGCCGGATTTGCGCGCACCGGAATCCGGCAACGCGGCGCTGTTTTTCACCTATCCGTTGGATGACCAGCAGGACGTGGCGCCCAACGCCCCGGTGGTGTTCAACTTCGGCGCCGCCTTGCAGGTGGCGCCGTCCAACTTCCAGTTCACCGACGCCAACAGCGACCCGGTGCCGTTCGAGTTCAGCCTGGTCGACGACGGCCGCGGCGTGGTGCTGCGCCCCCAGGAGAAACTGGACCCGATCGCCGACTACCAGGTGGTGCTGCAAGGCATCGACGCCAATGGCGAAGAGGTGGGGCTGCCCGACGGCGCGCTGAATTTCACCACCCGCGCCGCGCTGGACGGCGCCGTGGACCTGCAGAAAGAAAGCCCGGACTTTGAAGTGGCGTCGATCTTCCCGGACGACGAGACCCAGTTCAAAACCATGGACTTCTCCGCGTTCCGCCTGCGCACCAGCCATCCGATGGACGAGGAGACCGTGGTCTACGGCGACACCGTGTCCCTGACCCGCGACGGCGAACTGGTGCCGGCGGTGCTGCTGTCGGCCGGCAACGCCCTCACCGTGGACCCGGTGGACGACATGACCCCCGGCGCTGAGTACCTGCTGAGCGTGGACGGCGTGGTGAGCCGCTTCGGCGACCCCATTGCGTCCTTTGAGCGCACCGTGACGCCGATCAAGACCAGCTCGCCCACCGGCAAACGGGAGACCCTGGTCACCGAGGTGCCGGCGGCGGACCCGAACCTGAGCTGCCTGGCCGACAACGTGCGCGTGTCGCCGCTGACCGGCGAGCCGATCAACTGCGTGCCGGTGATCGGCACCCTGCTGGAAGACCAGACCGTCTCCAAGCAGACCGGCAACGTGTTCGGCGAGCTGGCGTTCCCGCCCGCGTTCCCCGACGTGACCCCGCTGCGCGTGGCACGCGGTTCCCGGCTGGTGGGCGACGCCCTGGAAGTCCTCGTCGGCGGCCAGGTGCCGGTGGGCTTTAACTCCGGCGACGTAACCGTGGAAATGGTCGCCGACGCCACCGGTTACCTGTTCCCCAACCCCACCTCGGCTTCCCCGAACGCGGCCAAGAACCTGCGTCTGTTCCTGGATCTGTCCACCACCACCGACGATGCCCGGGCCAACGGCGCGTTCACCCAGAACCTGCTGCATGTGGAACTGGTGGGCCGCGCCATCGTGCGTGACGGCGTGCTGCGCGCCGACGCCATCAGCGTGGTGGAACCGCGCGTGCTCGGCGTGGAGGACAACTACGGTCTGCTGAGCTTCCGCATGGAGTCCTACCGCGACCAGACCACCGCCCCGGACCCGCTGGATGATCAAACCCGCCCGATGCTGCAGGCGTTGACCCAGGACGACGGCAGCCGGCAGCTGTCCTGGCAGCCCGGCGAGTTCGCCGACCGCATGGTCCCCGGCGAGCCCATCGTACTGCTGTTCACCGAAGCGCTGGACCCGAACAGCATCGTCGAGGGTGTCAGCCTGCGCCTCACCAAGGGCGGCATGGACGAGCCTTTTTCCTGGAAACTGGACGGCAACGCGCTGGTGATCACCCCGGACGACCCGGTGGATTACGGTGTGGAGTACGTGGTCGAGACCACCACGGACATCACCGACCTGAGCGGCAACCCGCTGATGAACCTGAACCCGCTCGACGGCACCAATCAACTGACCTTCACCCTGCCCACCTACGTGGAGGGCGAGGACGTGCAGCGCGGGCCGTTCGCCACCACCGTCTACCCTGGTTTCCCCTGCGCCACCAGCGACGAGCTGGATCTCAACGCCTTCGGCGGCATGGGTAGCCAGGGGGTGTGCGTGTCCTCCAGCCCGGAAAGCGAGCAGGTGGAAGTGGACCGCATGCCGATTACCGACATGCCCGCCAACCGCGCCATCCGCGTGCGCTTCTCCCAGAATATGGACCCGGCGTCCATCGAGCTGGGCCGCACCTTTATCGTCGAGGAGGTGGACGGTGGCGCCGTGGAAGGCAGCCTTGAGGTGGGCGTGCGGCACCTGACCTTCACCCCGGATCAGCCCTGGGAAGCGGGCACCCTGTACCGCTACACCCTAGCCTCGGAAACCAGCGGCTGCGCCAGCGCCATCTGCTCCGAGGACCAACTCCCGCTGCAGACCGCGCTGCTGCTTGGCAACGAGAGCGACCAGGGCGGCCCGAACATGGACATCCTGTTCCGTGGCGCGGCCGCCACCGACAATGTGTTCCAGGAGCTGAACAACCTGCCCAGCGTGGACGTGAATTACAACTTCGCCATCGACGGCGGTGAATCGCCGGTTACCGACGACAACCTGCCGGTACCGCCCAACGCCACCCGCATTCTGCCCAACCAGGGCGGCGCAGGGGACGAAAATACCGGCGGCGGCCTGGTGACGGCGGCCAACACCGGTTGCGGCTTCGAAGGCGCACCCCCTTACTCCGAGGAAGACTTCGAGCAGTGCGACGCCCGCCGTCTACTGTATGCCGCCGGCGCCTTGAACACCGAGATTCTCGGTTTCGTCGAAGCGGAAGAGCTGCCGGATTACGTCGACTCCGACCGAGGCGGGGTGGCGGTCCGAATCCTGCCCACTACCTTGGGTCTGACCAACCTGGACGCCACCGCGGTGATCGGCGTGGACCTGAACGCGGCGGACGGCGAAACCACCCTGGCCACCCTGCCCGTCCTGGGCGATGCCCTGGATACGGTGCTGGAAGGTCTGGGCGATATTCCGTTGATAGGCGGCGTGCTGGACACCGTTCTAGGTCCAACACAGGATATCGGTCTGATCCCGATCGAAACCGCCACCGGACCCAATATCATGCGAGTGCGTTACGAGCCCGACGCCAACAATGAGCGAACTGAAGCGCCGGTGGGCTACATTGTTCCGGGCGACAACCCGGAAGCGGGCGATCTACCCAGGTTTGTCATTGAGTTCGATTTACTCTTCGATGCCCCGCAACTGTCGCTGCCTCTGGGCCTCGACCACAACGCCAAAGGCCTGCCCATCGGGCAAATAATTCTGGAAGGCCCTATGGATTTCCTACCTGATGGCCGGTTGTTCATAGGCCTGAAAAGCCGGGAGCCCAAAGAAGTAAATCTTGATATTACATTGGGACCATTGTCAGGAGGCCAGGTGCGGCTTCTTATCCCAGAACAAGGTATCAACTTGAGCTACCAGAGCGTTTCCATCAAGAAGAGCGCTCAACAGAATTGATCTGCCTTCATGGTCAGTGAAGTGATGGGGCCCGCCAGGGCCCCTTTTTTATCGACGCACCGGGGTGTGCGCCGACGCCGCACTTACTCCCAGAATTTGTACCAGGGCTTGTTCCCTTCGCCGTTATCGGCATTGGCATTAGCGTTCTGTGACGCTTCAATGCCCCGCTCACTGGCCTTCACTTCACCGCTGACTCTGGCGTTGGCCGCCGCGTCGCGGTTTGATTCGGCCTGCTCTTGCATCGCCTCCCGGCGCTCGCGGGCGTCTTCCCTGGCAGCCTCGGCACGGGCTTCGGCCTCTTCACGCTGAGCTTCGGCGCGCTGTTGCGCTTGTTCGCGTTTGGCTTCGGCTTTGTCCCGCTCCGCTTCGGCGCGCTCTTCGGCCTTCTCGCGTTGCGCTTCGGCCCGTTCCTTGGCTTTTTCACGCTTGGCTTCCGCTTTCTCGCGCTGCGCCGCGGCTTTATCGCGCTGCGCCGCGGCTTTCTCGCGAGCCTGCTCCGCGCGGGCTTCCGCGTCCCTCTTCATGCCGTCGCGTTGTTCCTCAAGACGCTTCTCGGCACCACTGGTGTCCACCCGGACACCGGTCTCGGCGTTAACGCCCAGGGTCGCGTCCGCCGCGAACGCGGGCATGGAAAGCGCCAACACCACCGGTGATACCGCTAAAAGTATCCTTTTCATAAACCGCTCCTTTTTCACGATCGTAAGTCAATTGGGTACTCCTAACCGCACGGACGGTCCGTACGGCGGAGCGCACCCTAGCATTGAAATGCGTTTTGTTTTGAAAGGAAAAAGCGGAAGAACGTAAAAGTGGGGACTGCTTCCGCCCACGGCCGGCGGCCTGGGCGTTTTTCAAACAAAAAACGGGCCGCGTCGCGACCCGTTCCGCCTTGCCAGTCCGGCGCGACGGCGTTCGCCGCCGCCCGGACGTGACCTTACTGCTGCTTCTGAGTAGCCTTGTTGTACTCTTTCTGGACGTTATCGGGATCGTCCATGTGCTTACGCTCTTCCAGGTAGTCGCCGCCCTCTTTCTTCATGCTGTCGGCCTTCCCTTCGGCGTTGCGCTTTTCCTGCATGGCCTTCTCGTACTGCTTGTTGACGCGATCAGGGTCGTCGATGTTCTTGCGCTCTTCGGAGTAATCCGGGTTGGGCGCGGCGTCCTTGTTACGGTCGCCCATGGCCTCGTCCTGCATCGCCTTTTTGTACTCGCGGTCGATCTGCTCGCTGGTGGACTCCGCCAGAGCGGCGGGCGCCGCCAGCACGCCGGCCAGCGCGAAGGTGCAGGTCAGCAGTGCGGATTTCTTGATGGTACCCTTCTTGATGGTTTTCATTACTTTTCTCCTTGTCTCACGACAGATGGTCTCGCGACCGGTAAAAATATGAATTCAGTAGCCCTAAAATGGGCCAAACGGGGGGATATTCAAGTGAAGAAAAGTAATTCTGGGCCGCATTTAAAACAATTTTAATTATAGAACGCCGTTCAGGGGTCGTAGCCCCAGGGCTGGCGGGCCCTTTCCTTGACCGCTTCGTGGCGTTGCCGGGCCTCGGCGTCACGGCGTTCCAGCCGCTCCTGAACCGCGCGGCGGTTCTCGCGGGTCCGGGTGTCCAGCTCACGGGAGCGGCGGTCCACATCTTCGCGGACGGTCTCGCGGCGCTCCTGAAGGCGCTGGTCCAGATCGTCCGCCGGACCGGCGACCGGGGTGCCCAGGGCGGCCAGCGCGATCAGGGTGGCGAGGCAGGGTCTCAGACCGTTCATCGGTGTCTCCGTTAGCTTCCTCCCCTCATTGTGCGCCACCCCGGTTAACGGCGCGCGAAGACCTGCCCAACCGCCGCTATTCCGCTAAGTAACGATCAATGATCCGCAGTATTTTTTCCCGGTATTCCTCATGTTCATTGGCAAGGTGGTGGCGGGCGCCGTTGAGCATGTGCACGTCCGGCTCCTGAAACTTGTCGCGAATCACACCCAGGTTGTGACGCCAGTCCACGGTCTCGTCCCGGTCGCCCTGGATCACCACCGGGGATATTTTCACCCGGTTGGCCGCTTCGAAACCGGGGATCCATTTTTTCAGGGCGGTCACCCAGCCGGCCGGTAACCGGTGGTACTGCAACGGGTCCTTGTTCTCCAGAAAATCGAGAAAGTCCGCGTCGCCGGAATTCACCGTGAACACCCGTTTGATGGACTTCGCGAACGGGCGCACCAGGGTGTGCAGCCAGCGCGCGGTGCTCCATTTGAAAGGCCGCACCAGCGGCGCCAGCAGAATAATCTGCTCAAAGGGACTGTCGTCCGCGTCGAAACCGTGGTGCAGCAGGTAGTCCATGACGATGGCGCCGCCGGTGCTCTGCGCGATCACATGCCAGGGCCGGGGGAAGTCGTTGCCGGCCTGCTCCAGGCATTGCTCCAGCACTTCGCGGTAGATGCGGAAGTCCTGGATTGCGGCGCGCGGACCTGAACTCAGCCCGTGGCCGGGCAGGTCGTAGGCGAGCACCGCGTAGCCCAGTTCCAGCACATGGGCGATCAGATGCCGGTACAGCCCCACGTGGTCGAAATACCCGTGGCAGATCAGCACCGTGCCGCGGGCCACCGCCGGCCGCCAGCCGTGCACGCTGATGGTGTGCCCGGCGGCTTCGAAGTAGCCGAAGCCGTGCTCCAGGTCCGGTAGCCGGCTGCTGAAATCCAGGCCGTAGTACTCCGCGTAGCGCCGGCTCACCTCGTCCAGGGGGTCGAACGCCTGCCAGTTGAGCGGCCGCCAGGAGCGGGTGATTTCTTCGCGGGAAAACGGAAACGACATGGTGTTTGGGCAAAGCTGGAAAATGAGGCCTTGATGATAACAACCGCAAAGCCCTCGACGAAGCAGTCTTTGTGGGAGCGGGCCTTGCCCGCGAAAGGGAGCGCAGCTCCCGGTCGGATGCCAGAGACATCTCTGACGTCAGCACCAACCACGTCTCTGGGATCCTGCCGGCCGGCTTTGCCGGCCTTTCGCGGGCTGGGCCCGCTCCCACAAACTCGCTCGCACAGCGGGGCGCATAAAAAAGCCCCGGTCGGGGACCGGGGCCAGGCTCAAGGCAGATGTTCAGGCTGGCTTAGCTCTGGTTGAGCTCGCGGTTGATGTTTTCCAGGCTGTCCAGGTTCTTACGCTGCTCCAGGTAGTCCTGGTTGCGGCCCTGGGGGTTGCCTTCGGCTTTCACCACGGCGCGCTGTTCCTGGATGTCCTGAAACTGGGCGGCGATGAAGTCGGCCTGGTCCAGGTTTTCACGGGCGGCCAGGTAATCCACCGGCGCGCGGCCGCTGTCACGGGCCTGGCGACCCTGCTCCACCGCCTGCTGGTAGGCGGCGTTGATGTTCTCGAAGCTGTCCATGTTCTGGCGCTCGCTGAGGTTCTGGGCGAAAGCCGGGGCGGCGCTCAGGCTCAGGGCGGCGGCGATGGCGGATGCGATGACTGCGTTTTTCATGGTCCTTTCCTCACTCATTCGGTCGTTCCAAATGCGTGGCGGGACCCTGTGTCTGCTTGGTCTCCCACGCTTGATGGGGACCATTATGTTGACTTGTTACGATATTGTCAACTTGTAACCTGTTAACCTTTCGCTATCGCCGCGATAGCCGCCACCCGCGTCGCCGGCGCCGCCGGTCAGGGCGCCAGGCTGCGCAGGATCAAGCCGGTTACCGCCGCCAGGTTGCGCTTCAACTCGTCCGGGTCGTTGAGTTCCAGCAACACCGGATGGCCGTACACCGCCGCGGTCTTGCGGATCGCGATGGTCACTTCGTCCAGCGGCGTCTTGCGCTCGAACTCACCGCTTTCGCGGCCGTCGGCGACGATGCGGCGGATCGCCTCATAGATAATGTCGTCGTGCACGCTCATGTGGTGCCACTGGTTTTCGATCGCCACCACCACGATGTCGTGCATGCGCCGCTCCTTGAGGAACAGCTCCAGACCCTTCTCCAGAAGGCAATCGAGCAGATCGCGCAGGCGCTGGGTGGCGCTGCCGTCGCGCTCGGCGATCTCCTTGAGGGCGACGTCGATCTTGGCCAGGGTCATGGCGCACACCGCTTCGCCGATTGCCTGCTTGGAATCGAAGAAGCGGTACAGGTAGGCGCTGGAGACCCCCACCGCCTTGGCGATGTCGGTGACCGAGGTCTTGCGGTAACCGTGGGCGCTGAACAGCTCGTTGGCGAGCTCCAGTATCTGGTCGCGCCGTTCGTGTTCCGCCGGGCCGCGCTGTCCGGCCGGGTTGTTGTCCGTCATGGTGCTCTCCCGGTGCTCGTCGGCACCTTGTCAAACGACGTCGTCCGGGACGTCATATTCAAGTAATAAATATTATTATATGTAACTTTGGGTAAGCATAGCATAACAGAGCCCCTCTGCACGGCCCCCTCACGCCCGGCGACGATAATCTGCGCCCACATCCACCGTCACGGAGCGCCCCATGCAACTCACCGAAGCCGACCTGGCGGCCTGGCCCCGGCGCCGGCGCGCCGCCCTGGTGAACAGCCTCTCCGGGTTCAAGAGCGCCAATCTGCTCGGCACCCGGTCCGCCGGCGGCCAGGAAAACCTGGCGATAATCAGTTCCGTGTTCCATCTGGGCACCGACCCGGCGCTGGCCGGCATGATTCTGCGCCCCCATTCCGTGGACCGGCACAGCCTGGAGTACCTGCTGGAGACCGGCGTCTACACGCTGAACCAGGTGCACGAGGGCATCCACGCCGCCGCCCATCAGACCAGCGCGCGCTACCCGCGGGCGGTGTCGGAGTTCGACGCGGTGGGCTTGACACCGGAGTACCGGCACGGTTTCGCCGCGCCCTTCGTGGGCGAGTCGCGGATTAAGCTGGGGTTGCGGCTGGAAGAGAGCCAGACGCTCAAGGTCAACGACACGGTGCTGGTGATCGGCCGTATCGAGCGGATTCTGGTGGCGGAGGACGCCTGGGTGGGCGAGGACGGCTACCTGGACATCGAGGCCGCGGGCACCGTGGCGGTGAGCGGCCTGGACGGGTACCACCGCGCCACGCGGCTGGCGCGGTTGCCCTACGCCAGAGGCCGCGGTGCCGGCGGGTTACTTGATGCGCGGGTCCATTTCGCCGGCTTCGTAGCGCTGGTACATGGTCTCCAGGCTGATCGGCTTGATCTTGTCCGCGTTGCCGGCGGTGCCGAAGGCTTCGTAGCGGGCGATGCAGATGTCGCGCATGGCCGACACGGTCTCCTTGAGGAATTTGCGCGGGTCGAACTCGGCCTTGTTGTGGGCCAGGAAGCGACGCACCGCGCCGGTGGAGGCCAGACGCAAGTCGGTGTCCACGTTCACCTTGCGCACGCCGTGCTTGATGCCTTCCTGAATTTCTTCCACGGGCACGCCGTAGGTCTCCGGAATCTCGCCGCCGTACTCGTTGATGATCTGCAGCCACTCCTGGGGCACCGAGGAGGAGCCGTGCATCACCAGGTGGGTGTCCGGGATGCGCGCGTGGATCGCCTTGATCTGCTCAATGGCGAGGATGTCGCCGGTGGGCGGGCGGGTGAACTTGTAGGCGCCGTGGCTGGTGCCGATGGCGATGGCCAGGGCGTCCACCTTGGTGCGCTTGACGAAGTCCGCCGCTTCTTCCGGGTCGGTGAGCATCTGGTCGTGGGTCAGGGTGCCGGAGGCGCCGATGCCGTCTTCTTCGCCGGCCTGGCCGGATTCCAGCGAGCCCAGGCAGCCCAGCTCGCCTTCCACGGACACGCCGCAGGCGTGGGCCATGTCCACGGTGCGGCGGGTCACGTCCACGTTGTACTCATACTCGGTGGGGGTCTTGCCGTCCTCGCCCAGGGAGCCGTCCATCATCACCGAGGAGAAGCCCAGCTGGATCGAGCGCTGGCACACCGAGGGGCTGGTGCCGTGGTCCTGGTGCATCACCAGGGGGATGTGCGGAAACTCTTCCGTGGCGGCCAGGATCAGGTGACGCAGGAAGGGCGCGCCGGCGTACTTCCGGGCGCCGGCGCTGGCCTGCACGATCACCGGTGAATTGGTCTGGTCGGCGGCCTCCATGATGGCGCGCATCTGTTCCAGGTTGTTCACGTTGAAGGCCGGCACGCCGTAGCCGTGTTCGGCGGCGTGGTCCAGCAGTTGACGCATGCTGATCAGTGCCATGATGTCTTCCCTTTCGTCTTCGGAGCGAAATGTAGATGGTATATTAGTCCCGGGCGCGCTGTTCCAGCACCGCCACCGCCGGCAGGGTCTTGCCTTCCACGAACTCCAGGAAGGCGCCACCACCGGTGGAAATATAGCTGATATCGTCGGCGATGCCGTACTTGTCCACGGCCGCCAGGGTATCGCCCCCGCCGGCGATGGAAAACGCTTCGCTGTCGGCGATCGCTTCGGCCAGCTCGCGGGTGCCTTCGCCGAACTGGTCGAATTCGAACACACCCACCGGGCCGTTCCAGATGATGGTGCGGGCCTCTTTCATCAGCGCCGCGAACACATGGGCGGTCTGCGGGCCGACGTCGAGAATCAGGTCGTGCTCGGCCACGTCGTCCACCTTCTTGGTGGTGGCTTCGGCGTCCTCGGCGAAGGTCTTGGCCACCACCACGTCCACCGGCAGCGGAATGTGGACTTTTTCCGCCAGCTTTTGCGCCGCCGGAATCAGGTCTTTTTCACACAGCGACTTGCCCACCGGATGCCCGGCCGCCGCCAGGAAGGTGTTGGCGATGCCGCCGCCGACAATCAATTGATCCACTTTATCGGCCAGGGCGTCCAGCACTTCCAGCTTGGTGGACACCTTGGAGCCGCCGACGATGGCCACCAGCGGCTTGGCCGGTTCCAGCAGCGCCTTGCCGAGGGCGTCCAGCTCGTTGGCCAACAGCGGGCCGGCGCAGGCCACCGGGGCGAAGCGGGCCACGCCGTGGGTGGAAGCCTGGGCACGGTGGGCGGTGCCGAAGGCGTCCATCACATAAACGTCGCACAGCGCCGCCATGCGCTTGGACAGCGCCTCGTCGTCTTTCTTTTCGCCCTTGTTGAAGCGCACGTTCTCGCACAGCACCACCTGGCCGTCTTCCAGGTCGACGCCGTCGAGCCAGTCCTTCGCCAGCGGCACCTCCTGCCCCAGCAACCCGCTGAGGTGCTCCGCCACCGGCTTGAGGGAGTACTGTTCTTCGTACTCGCCCTCGGTGGGCCGGCCCAGGTGCGAGAGCAACATGACGCGGGCGCCGGCTTCCACGGCGTGGCGGATGGTCGGCAACGAGGCGCGGATGCGGGCGTCGCTGGTGACCTTGCCGTCTTTCACCGGCACGTTGAGATCTTCGCGGATCAGCACCCGTTTACCCTTCAGGTCCAGGTCGGTCATGCGTTTGAAGTTCATCGTCTTGCTTACCTCGTTAATGATCACTGGGCACCGGCCAGTGCCGCCACCCAGTCGAGCAGGCGGTTGGCGTAGCCCCATTCGTTGTCGTACCAGGCCACCACTTGCACCATTTCGCCCTGCACCCGCGTCTGCGTGGCGTCAACGATGGCGGATTCGGCCCGGTGATTGAAATCCACGCTCACCAGCGGCTCGTCGTTGTAGCCGATCAACCCGGGTTGTTGCTGGGACAGGGCCCGCAGCCAGGGGTTCAGGGCTTCCGGCGCCGGGGTCCGGTCGAGCAGCAGGGTGAGCTCCACCATGGCCACGTTCAGCGTCGGCACGCGGATCGAGTGGCCGGTGATGCGGCCGTCCAGGGCCGGCAGCACGTTCTGCACCGCCTTGATGGCGCTGCTGGTGGTGGGAATGATGTTCTGGGCGCCGGCGCGGCCCCGGCGCGGGTCCCGGTGCACATGGTCGAGCAGGGTCTGGTCCGAGGTGTAGGCGTGGATTTCCTTCATCAACGCCTGGCGCACGCCGAACTCCCGGTGCAGGGCCGCCAGCACCGGGGCGATGCAGTGGGTGGTGCAGGACGCCGCCGACAGCACCCGGCTGCCGGGCTTGAGATCCTGGTGATTGACGCCGTAAACGATGGTCTGGTCGGCGTAATCGAACGGCACCGCGCCGACGATCACCCGGCCGGCGCCGGCGGTCAGGTGGCGGGCGGCGTCATCGCGGGCGCGGAAGCCGCCGGAGCACTCCAGCACCACGTCCACGCCCAACTCCGCCCAGGGCAGCTGTTCCGGCTCCGGCTCGCTGAACAGACGCGGCGCCTGATCGCCGATGCGCAGGCAGCCGTCCACCAGCTCCGCCGGCGCGTTGAGCCGGCCGTGGGTGGTGTCGTAGCGGGTCAGGTAGAGCAGGTCCTCGGCCCGGCCCAGGTCGTTGATCGCCACCAGCCGCACGGGCAGGGCGTTGCCCGCCGCTTCCCGCTCCGCCAGGGCGCGGACGAAGGAGCGACCGATGCGGCCATAGCCATTGATCGCGATCTTTAACATAGGGACCGAACGTCGGACGCCGGACTCTGGGGTCTCAAATCACACTCTCCACGGCGGCCTGCACCGCCTCGGCGGTAATGTTGAAGTGCTTGTAGAGGTCGCCGGCGGGCGCCGAGGCGCCGAAACCGGTCATGCCCACGATTTTGCCGTCCAGGCCGGTGAAGCGGTACCAGTAGTCGGTGATGCCCGCTTCCACGGCCACCCGGGCGCGCACCGCCGCCGGCAGCACCGCTTCCTGGTAGTCGCTGCTCTGCGACAGGAAGGCGTCGACGCTGGGCATGGACACCACGCGCACGTTGTTGCCGGCGGCGCCCAGTGCTTCGGCGGCCTGCACCGCCAGCGCCACTTCCGAGCCGGTGGCGATGATGATCGCCTGGGGCTGGCCGTCGCCGGTCTGCAGCAGGGTATAGCCGCCTTTGGCCACGTTGGCCAGCACCGCGTCGTCGCGGTCCATGCAGGGCAGACCCTGGCGCGAGAAGATCAGCGCGGTGGGGCCGTCGTCGCGCTTGACCGCGTGCTTCCAGGCCACCGCGGTTTCCACCGTGTCGCAGGGCCGCCAGGTGCTCAGGTTGGGGGTCATGCGCAGGTTGGCGATCTGCTCGATGGGCTGGTGGGTGGGGCCGTCCTCGCCCAGGCCGATGGAATCGTGGGTGTAGACCAGGATGTTGGGCTGGTGCATCAGCGCCGCCATGCGCACCGCATTGCGGGCGTATTCCATGAAGGTCAGGAAGGTGCCGCCGTAGGGGCGCAGGCCGCCGTGCAGGCAGATGCCGTTCATGGCGGCGGTCATGCCGAATTCGCGCACCCCGTAATGGATGTAGTTGCCGCTGCAGTCGTCGGCGCTGATCGATGTGCAGCCTTTCCACACGGTGTTGTTGGAGCCGCCCAGGTCGGCGGAGCCGCCGGTCAGTTCCGGCAGGCCCGGGCCGAAGGCGTCCAGGGTGTTCTGGCTGGCCTTGCGGCTGGCCACTTTTTCCTTGGCCTGCTGGCACTCGGCGATGAAGGCGTCGGCGCGCTGGTCGAAGTCCGCCGGCAGTTCACCGCGCATGCGGCGCAGGAATTCATCGGCCAGCTCCGGGAATTCGGCGCGGTAGGCGTCGAAGCGCTTCTGCCAGGCGGCTTCTTTCTCGGCGCCGGCGTCGTGGGCGTCCCAGGCGTTGCGGATCTCGTCGGGAATCTCGAAGGGACCGTGCTTCCAGCCCAGGGCTTCGCGGGTGAGCGCCACTTCGTCGTCGCCCAGGGCGGCGCCGTGGGACTCTTCCTTACCCTGCTTGTTGGGGCTGCCGAAACCGATGATGGTCTTGCAGCAGATCAGGGTGGGCTGATCGGTGTTCTTGCGGGCGTTCTCAATCGCCAGCTTCACTTCCTGGGCACTGTGGCCGTCCACATTGGGGATCACGTGCCAGCCGTAGGCGCGGAAGCGCTCCACGGTGTCGTCGGTGAACCAGCCTTCCACCTCGCCGTCGATGGAAATGCCGTTGTCGTCATAGAAGGCCACCAGCTTGCCCAGGCCCAGGGTGCCGGCCAGGGACGCGGCTTCGTGGGAGATGCCCTCCATCATGCAGCCGTCACCCATGAAGCAGTAGGTGTTGTGGTCGACGATGGCGTGGCCGTCGCGGTTGAACTGGGCCGCCATCATTTTTTCCGCCAGCGCCATGCCCACGGCGTTGGCGAAGCCCTGGCCCAGCGGCCCGGTGGTGGTCTCGATACCGGGCGCGTCGCCGAATTCCGGGTGGCCGGCGGTGGGGCTGCCGAGCTGCCGGAAGTTCTTGATGTCGTCCAGGCTGACGCCGTAGCCGGTCAGGTGCAGCAGGCTGTAGAGCAGCATGGAGCCGTGGCCGTTGGAGAGCACGAACCGGTCGCGGTCGACCCAGTGGGGGTTGGCCGGGTTGTGCTTCATGAAGCCGCGCCACAGCACTTCGGCGATATCCGCCATGCCCATGGGGGCGCCCGGGTGACCAGACTTGGCTTTCTGTACCGCATCCATGCTCAGGGCACGGATAGCATTGGCGAGATCACGGGCAGCGGGGGCTGACGACATGCACGGCTCCTGAACGAATTTTGACCAGAGGTGTGAAAAGGGGCGCTATTGTCGCCCAAGCCCGGGGCGGGGGCAAACTCTGGAACCTATATCAATATCTTTTGATGCAGCCCCGAAGGTTCGCTACACTCGCCCCCATGTCTTTACACCCGGCACCGCAGGAACAGGACCTGGACGGCCTGGCGGCCTTTCTGAAGGCGGCCGGCGATCCGCTGCGCCTGGAGGTTCTGCAGGTGCTGGGCCAGAACAGCTTCGGGGTGCTGGAGCTGTGCGAAATCATGGCGATCAAGCAGTCGGGCATGAGCCACCATTTAAAGGTGCTGGCCCAGGGCGGACTGGTGGAGCGCCGCCGCGAGGGCAACTCGATTTTCTACCGGCGCCGTCTGCCGCCGTCGGACGCCGCCACCGGGCCGCTGCAGGGCGCCCTGTTCGAGCGGCTCGACGCCACGCCGGCGGACCCGGTTACCCGGCAACGGCTGGCCGGCGTCCAGGCGCAGCGCGCCGCCCAGAGCCGGGCCTTTTTTGCCCGGCACGCGGACGACCTGGCCCGGCATCAGGACCTGATCGCCGAGCACGACCAATACGCCGAGCAGGCCTGCGAGTTGCTGGATCGGGCCGCGAACAACAGGGAACCGGGCGAACGGCGCGGCATCGCGCTGGAGATCGGCCCCGGCGAGGGGCGCTTCCTGGCACCGCTGGCGAGCCGCTTCGAGCGAGTGCTGGCGCTGGATAACGCCGAGGTGATGCTGGCCCGGGCCCGGGAACGGGTGGCCGGCCAGGGGCTGGATAACGTGGAGCTGGTGTTGGGGGAGTGGCCGGAACACGGCGCCCTTTTACCTCGGGTCGACGCGGTGGTGGTTAATATGGTGCTTCACCACCTGCCCTCGCCCTCCGCTGCCCTGGAAGCGGCGGCCCGGCAATTGAACGACGGCGGCGTGTTGGTGATCACCGATCTGTGCCGCCACAACCAGCGTTGGGCGGTGGACGCCTGCGGGGATTTCTGGCTCGGCTTCGAGGAAGCCGATCTGGTGAGTTGGGCCGGCCGCGCCGGCCTGGTACTACGCGAGAGCCTGTTTCTCGCCATGCGTAACGGTTTTCAGGTGCAGGTGCGCAGCTTTCAGCGCGTCACCGCGCATCCATCAAAAAGGGAGCAATCCGGTAATGAGTGAATACAGCATCTTTACCTCCGAGTCGGTCTCCGAAGGCCATCCGGATAAAATGGCCGACCAGATCTCGGACGCGGTCCTCGACGCCATCATCGCCGACGACCCCCACGCCCGCGTGGCGGTGGAGACCATGGTCAAGACCGGCATGGCCATCGTTGCCGGCGAAGTGCGCACCAGCACCTACGTGGAACTGGAAGACATCGTCCGCCAGGTGATCCTGGACATCGGCTACGACAGCTCCGACGTGGGCTTCGACGGCGCCACCTGCGCGGTGCTCAACGGCATCGGCAAGCAGTCCGCGGACATCGCCGTGGGCGTCGACGAGGCCGAGGACAAGGAACAGGGCGCCGGCGACCAGGGCCTGATGTTCGGCTACGCCACCAACGAGACCGACACCCTGATGCCGGCGCCGATCTACTTCTCCCACCGACTGGTGGAGCGCCAGGCGGAACTGCGCAAGAACGGCCGCCTCGGCTGGCTGCGCCCGGACGCCAAGAGCCAGGTGACCCTGCGCTACGAGAACGGCAAGCCGGTGGCGGTGGACGCGGTGGTGCTGTCCACCCAGCACTCCCCGGACATCAAGCTGGCGGATCTGCGTGAAGCGGTGATGGAAGAGATCGTTAAGCCGGTGCTGCCGTCCGAATGGCTGCACGGCGGCACCCAGTACCACATCAACCCCACCGGCAACTTCGTGATCGGCGGTCCGATGGGCGACTGCGGCCTGACCGGGCGCAAGATCATCGTCGACACCTACGGCGGCATGGCCCGCCACGGCGGCGGCGCGTTTTCCGGTAAGGATCCGTCCAAGGTGGACCGCTCCGCCGCGTACGCCGGCCGCTATGTGGCCAAGAATATCGTCGCCGCCGGCCTGGCCGACAAGTGCGAGATCCAGATCAGCTACGCCATCGGCGTGGCCGAGCCGACCTCGATTTCGGTGAACACCTTCGGCACCGGCAAGCTGGACGACAACCGCATCGCCGCCCTGGTGCGCGAGCACTTCGACCTGCGCCCACGCGGCATCATCGAGATGCTTGATCTGCGCCGCCCGATCTACCGGCCCACCGCCAGCTACGGCCACTTCGGCCGCGCAGGCTTCAGCTGGGAAAACACCGACAAAGCGGACGCGCTGAAAGCGGCCCTTTAAACGAATCTGGAGAGACCCATGAACGCAAAAGCGGAAACGCTGCAGGACTACAAAGTCGCCGATATTTCCCTGGCCAAGTACGGCCGCGCGGAGATCGACATCGCCGAAACCGAAATGCCGGCACTGATCGCGATTCGCGAAAAATACCGTGCCAAGCAGCCGCTTAAGGGCGCGCGCATCATCGGCTGCATCCACATGACCATTCAGACCGCGGTGCTGATCGAAACGCTGAAGGCACTGGGCGCGGAAGTGCGCTGGTCCTCATGCAACATCTTCTCCACCCAGGACCACGCCGCCGCCGCCATGGCCGCCGCCGGCGTGCCGGTGTTCGCCTGGAAGGGCGAGACCGAGGAAGAATACATGTGGTGCATCGAGCAGACCTGCCGCGACGGCGAAGGCAACCTGTGGGACGCCAACATGATTCTGGATGACGGCGGCGACCTGACCGGCTACATCCACGAGACCTATCCGCAGATGCTGGACAACATCCACGGCGTCACCGAGGAAACCACCACCGGCGTGCACCGCCTCTACGAGATGCTCAAGCAGGGCACCTTGAAAGTGCCGGCAGTGAACGTGAACGACTCGGTCACCAAGAGTAAGAACGACAACAAGTACGGTTGCCGTCACTCGCTCAACGACGCCATCAAGCGCGCCACCGACCACCTGCTGTCCGGCAAGAAAGCGCTGGTGGTGGGCTACGGCGACGTGGGCAAGGGCTCGGCCCAGTCCCTGCGCCAGGAAGGCATGATCGTGAAGATCACCGAGATCGACCCGATCTGCGCCATGCAGGCCTGCATGGACGGCTTCGAAGTGGTCAGCGCCTACAAAGACGGCGTCAACGACGGCACTGAAGCGTCCATCAACAAAGAGCTGCTGGGCACCACCGACATGCTGGTCACCACCACCGGCAACTACGACGTGTGCGACGCCAATATGCTCAAGGCGCTGAAGAAAGGCGCGGTGGTGTGCAACATCGGCCACTTCGACAACGAAGTGGACACGGCCTTCATGCGCAAGACCTGGGAATGGGAAGAAGTAAAACCCCAGGTGCATAAAGTGTGGCGCGACAAGAAAAACCAGGATTTCCTGCTGCTGCTCTCCGAGGGCCGCCTGGTCAACCTGGGCAACGCCACCGGCCACCCCAGCCGCATCATGGACGGCTCCTTCGCCAACCAGGTGCTGGCGCAGATGTACCTGTTCGATCAGGCCTATGCCACCCATTCCGAAGCGGTGAAGGAAAAAATGCTGCAGGTGGAAGTGCTGCCCAAGCACCTCGACGAAGAAGTCGCCCGCTACATGGTGCAGGGCTTCGGCGGTGTGATTACCAAACTCACCGACAAGCAGGCCGGCTACATTGGCGTGGACGCCAACGGCCCGTTCAAACCAGATCACTACAAGTACTGACCTTGTGGGAGCGGGCCCTGCCCGCGAAAGGGTCCGCTCCCACAAGATTTCGACAAGGCATTTCAATCATGTCCAAACGCATCAGCTTTGAATTTTTCCCGCCCAAAACGGAACAGGGGCGGGAAAAACTTTTGAATACCCAGCAAAAGCTGCTGGCCAAGAAGCCGGAGTTCTTCTCCTGCACCTTCGGCGCCGGCGGCTCCACGCGGGATTACACCCGCCAGATGGTCGACCTGCTGCGCGAGCAGCATGCCGACACCGCGCCCCACCTGAGCTGTATCGGTCAGAGCCGTGATGAGATCATGGAACTGGTGAACGGCTATAAAGAAAGCGGTGTGCGCCGCATCGTCGCCCTGCGCGGCGACCTGCCCTCCGGCATGGGCTACGCGCAAAGCGAAGTGAAGTACGCGGATGATCTGGTGGCCCTGATTCGCGAAGAGACCGGCGATCACTTCCATCTGGAAGTGGCCGCCTATCCCGAGAATCACCCCCAGTCACGCAGCTTCGACGACGACATTGCGCATTTTCAGCGCAAGATCAGCGCCGGCGCGGACAGCGGCATTACCCAGTATTTTTACAATGCCGACGCCTACGGCTATTACATGGACGAGCTGCGCCGGCGCGGCTGCGACGCGCCGGTGTACCCGGGCGTGATGCCGATTCTCAACGTGGCCAATCTGTTCCGTTTTTCCGATAACTGCGGCGCCGATATTCCCCGCTGGCTGCGCAGCCGTCTGGACGACATCCGCGACGACGAACAGGCGGTGAAAGCGTTCGGCGAGGAAGTGGTGACCCGCCTCTGCGAGCGTCTGCTGGCGATGGGTGCGCCGGGCCTGCATTTCTACACCATGAACCAATCCGGCCCGATTCTGCGGGTACTGGATAACCTGGGCCTATAAGCCAAAGGTCTGTATAAAGGAGTGTTGCAGGTCACACTTTTTACGCTAGACTGCGTTTAAAGATAGGGGCAAATAATTATGAGAATCGGCCTGGTCGTGGATTCTGGCTGCGATCTTCCCAAATCCTTTATCGATGAACACGGCATTCTGATCCTCCCGGTTTCCATCCGGCTCGGGGATCAGATCATCGTCGATGAACGGGACCCGGAACGCACCCGTCAATTTTACGCCACCGAGGCGTCCGAAAAAGCCCACGGCGCGGAATCGATCCCGTTCACCATGGAACAGATCAAAGCGCTGTTCCTGGACAAGGTGGTAGTGGATTTCGACTACGCCCTGGTGCAGACGGTGCCGAAAAGCCGCAGCCCGATTTTCACCAACGCCACCGAGGCCTCCCACGCGATCCTGCGTGAGTACAAGCCGATCCGGAAGCAGGCCGGCGTGGAGGGCCCCTTCGCCCTGCGCGTCACCGACAGCCAGACGCTGTTCGCCGGCCAGGGCGCCCTGGCGGCGGAGACCATGCGGCTGATCAAAAGCGGCATGAAGATCACCGAGATCCGGCAAAGCGTGGAAGTGCTGGCCTCCAAGGCCACCGGCTACGCGGTAGTGCCGGACATCTACTACCTGCATAAGCGCGCCAAGAAACGCGGCGACAAGAGCGTCAGCTGGGCCGGCGCCATTCTCGGCAACGCCCTGGACATCAAACCGGTGCTCTGCGCCCGCCAGGACGAAACCTTCCCGGTGGCCAAGATGCGCGGCTTCGACGCCGGCGTGGAGGCCATGTTCCGCCACGGCGCCCGCTGCATCGAGCGCGGCCTGATGGCGCCGGTGGTGTGCGTCAGCTACGCCGGCGACGAAAGCCGGATCCGCCAGATGCCCGGCTTCGACCGGCTCGCCGAGGCCGCCAAGCGGCACAAGGTGGACCTGCTGCTCAGCAGCATGGGCCTGACCGGAGCGGTCAATATCGGCCCGGGCGCGCTCAGCATCGGCATGATCGTCGACGACCCCGCCTTCACCGCCGAGTAAACCGGTTGCGGCTACGAGGCTTGTAAGAGCGGCTTGTGGGAGCGGGCTGTGGGAGCGGGCCCCGCCCGCGAAAGGGAGCGAAGCTCCCGGCAGGATGCCAGAGGCTTTTTTTGTTCTCCCTATCAGAGCTCTCTGGAATCCTGCCGGCCGGCTTTGCCGGCCTTTCGCGGGCCTGGCCCGCTCCCACAAAGTCGCCACCCACATGGTAATTCAGCGGTCACCCTCACCCGCCATTGATTGATTCGCGGCTAGCGTAGTCCACAGACATAACCGTGGAGCTCCTTGATGAGATTAGTCCTGCTGTTTCTTTGCACGCTAGCCGTCACCGGCTGTGTGCGCCATCTGGGCGCGCCGGAGGGAGAACCACCGGCGCTGCCCGACTATGACGTCACGGTTATTGAAGACCGGGTTTACACGCCCGATGACTGGCCACAAGCCCTGCACGCGGACATCTACCGCCCGGCGCCGAGCGGCCGTTATCCGGCGGTGCTGATGGTGCACGGCGGCGGTTGGGAGCGGCGCTCCCCAGAGGACACGGCGGAACTGTCGCGGCGGCTCGCCGAGCAGGGTTTCGTGGTGGTGAATATCGAATACCGTTTCGCGCCGGAGTACACCTTCCCGGCGCAGCTCCATGATCTGCAGATGGCGATGCGCTGGCTGCATGTGCACGCGGACGATTACCGCATCGACCGGTCGCGGGTGGGCGCCTGGGGTTATTCTTCCGGCGCCCACCTGGTGACACTGCTGGCCACCGTGGCGGCGGACGCCGAAAACCCGCTGAACGAGCCCTACGGCGGCCCGGTGACCCGGCCACGGGCGGTCGTCGCCGGCGGCACGCCCACGGACCTGCGCAAATTCGAGGGCGGCACCCTGGTACCGCAGTTCCTGGGCGGGCCCCAGGCGAGTAACGCCGCCACCTACGCGGCCGCCTCGCCGATCACCCATGTGACCCCCGATACGCCGCCGCACCTGCTGTACCACGGCACCCTGGATTCGGTGGTGCCGGTGGACCACGCGCAAGACTACCGCACCGCGCTCAACGCCAACGGCGTCGACAACGAATTGCTACTGCTGCGCGGCAAGGGCCATGTGGCGGCGTTTCTGTTCGGCGGCGCCGCCGAGGACGCCGGGGCCGCCTTCCTGGCGCGCACGCTGACACCCTGAAACGGCCCGGACGTCAGTCCCAGTCCGGGGCGAAATCCGGGTCGGCAATGCGCTCGTCCCGGTTAAGGGCGTCGATGGCGTCCATGTCGGCCTGCTCCAGCTTGATATCCAGCGCCGCCATGTTGGCTTTCAGGTGCGCTTCCTTGGTGGACGACGGAATCACCACGATGTCTTGCTGGTGCAGCCAGGCAAGCACCACCTGGGCGGCGGAGGCGTCGTACTTCTCACCCAGTTTCTTGAGGGTGTCGTCCTCCAGCACCTTGCCCACCGCCAACGGCATATAGGCGGTCACGGTGAGGCCGGCACGTTTGATCGCGTCCACCACTTTGCGGTTGGTGAGGAAGGGGTGGACCTCCACCTGGTTGGTCACCAGTTCCTCGCCGCCGGGCACGCTGAGCGCCCGTTCCAGTTGCGCCACGGTGAAGTTGGATACGCCCACGTTTTTGGCCAGGCCCCGCTTTTTGGCCTCGGCCAGGGCGCCGATGTATTCGTCCATGGGCACGTCGTCGTTGGGGCTCGGCCAATGGATCAACGCCAGATCCACCGCGTCCACGCGCAGCCGGTTTACGCTTTCCTGCAAACTTTGTAAAAGGTCGTCGTGCTGCAGCCGGTCGTGCCAGATTTTGGTGGTCAGGAACACCTCGTCGCGGGGGACGTCATGGGCGTCCAGCGCGGCCCCCACGGTCTCCTCGTTGTCGTACATCTGGGCGGTGTCGATGTGGCGGTAGCCCAGGTCCAGGGCCTTGTGGATGCTGCCCATCAGCGGCTCGCCCTTGAGCCGGAAGGTGCCCAGACCCAGGGCCGGGAGGGTTGCCTTAGCCATGTTCTCTCCTTGCGTTCGTGGCGTGTCTGACCTCTACCTGATGATGACGACCGCCGCTTTCAAGCGCGCCCGTCCATGCCGGCCACCAGGAAGTCCACGAACTGGCGCACCTTGGGGGACAAATGCCGGTGGCGTGGATAGACCACCCAGACCGCGGTGTGGGTGCAGGCGTGGGCGTCCAGCACCGAAACCAGCTCGCCACGCTCGAGGCCCTCACGCACGTAATAGTCCGGCAACTGCGCCAGCCCCAGCCCTTTGCGCACCGCGTCCAGCAGCGCCAGGCCGGAATTGGCGCGCCAGTTGCCCTCCACCCGCCAGACGCGGTGCTGGCCGTCCAGGTCGAAGGTCCAGTGGTCGGCGGAACCGAGCAGGCAGTTGTGGCCGGCCAGTTCGCCCAGGGTGTGAGGGCGCGGGTGACGCTCGAAGTAATCCGCCGAACCCACCACGTACTCCCGGCGCGGGCACAGCTTGCGGGCGATCAGCGAGGAATCGGGCAGGGCGCCGGTACGCACCGCCACGTCGAACCCTTCGTCGACGATGTCCACCGGCCGGTTGGTGAAGTCCATGCGTACCGACAGCTGCGGGTGCTCGGCGAGGAAGTCGTTGACCAGCGGGGCGATGAATTGCTCGCCGAAGGTGGTGGCGCAGGTGAGCTTGAGCACGCCGGTGGGGCGGCGCTGGTAGTCGCTGATCGCGGTGAGCGCCTCCTGGAAGCCGTCGAACAGCTGCGCGCAGTGCTCAAAGTAAACGGCGCCGGCGTCAGTGAGCCGCAGGCGGCGTGTGGTCCGGTACAGCAATTGGGTGCCGAGCTGGGTCTCCAGGCGCGCCACCAGCCGGCTGACGTGGGAGCTGGAGACCCCCAGGCCCCGGGCCGCCCCGGCGAAGGATTCGTGCCTCACCACTTCGACGAAGGCCTCGATGCGATCCCAGTGCTGCATTGTTGCTCCTGAGCAATAATCTATTGCGAAATAATGCCTTAAGAGGGCGAAGCGGCGCCAGTACACTGGCTCCAGAATCCGACGTGAGACGTCCTGACTGTTACGGAGAAGCGCATGAAATCGAGAGCCGCCGTCGCCTGGGAAGCAGGCAAACCCCTGGTGATTGAAGAAATCGACGTGGCCGGCCCGAAAGCCGGTGAAGTGCTGGTGCAGATCGTCGCCACCGGCGTCTGCCATACCGACGCCTACACCCTGTCCGGGAAGGACCCGGAAGGGCTGTTCCCGTCCGTGTTCGGCCATGAGGGTGCGGGCATCGTCCAGGAAGTGGGCGAAGGCGTGACCAGCGTGAAACCCGGCGACCATGTGATTCCGCTGTACACCGCCGAGTGCGGCCAATGTAAGTTCTGCTTGTCCGGCAAGACCAACCTGTGCTCCGCGGTGCGCGCCACCCAGGGCCAGGGCCTGATGCCCGACGGCACCCGCCGCTTCTCCGTCAACGGCACCGAACTGAACCACTACATGGGCACCAGCACCTTCTCCGAATACACCGTGGTGCCGGAAGTGTCCCTGGCCAAGGTCAGCAAGGAAGCGCCGCTGGACAAGATCTGCCTGCTCGGCTGCGGCGTCACCACCGGCATCGGCGCGGTGCTGAACACGGCGAAGGTGGAGCCGGGTTCCACGGTGGCGGTGTTCGGCCTGGGCGGCATCGGCCTGTCGGTGATCCAGGGCGCGGTGATGGCCAAGGCGGAACGGATCATTGCCATCGACGTGAACAAGGACAAAGAGAAGATCGCCCGCCAGTTCGGCGCCACCGACTTCATCAACCCCAAGGATTACAGCAACTCGATCCAGGAAGTGATCGTCGAGCTCACCGACGGCGGCGTGGACTATTCGTTCGAGTGCATCGGCAACGTGAACGTGATGCGCTCGGCGCTGGAGTGCTGCCACAAGGGCTGGGGCGAATCGATCATCATCGGCGTGGCCGGCGCCGGCGAGGAAATCAGCACGCGCCCGTTCCAGCTGGTCACCGGCCGGGTCTGGAAAGGCTCCGCGTTCGGCGGCGTGAAAGGCCGCACCGAACTGCCCGGCTATGTGGAGCGCTACATGAGCGGCGAGATCAAGATCGACGAATTCGTCACCCACACCATGCCGCTGGACGACATCAACAAGGCGTTCGACCTGATGCACGAAGGCAAAAGCATCCGGTCGGTCATTCTTTACTGATTGCGGGAGGACTCTCGATGACGCATCCCGACGAACTGGAACTGGTCGCCGCGAACAAAAGCTTCGGCGGCTGGCTGAAGCGCTACAAGCACCACAGCAAGGTGCTCGGCTGCGACATGATCTTCGCCATCTACCTGCCGCCGGCGGCGGAGGAGAAGGACGTGCCCGTACTGTGGTGGCTGTCCGGCCTCACCTGCACGGATGAAAACTTCATGCAGAAGGCCGGCGCCCACGGCACCGCCGCGGAACTGGGCCTGGCGATTGTCTGCCCGGACACCAGCCCGCGCGGCACCGACCTGCTGGGCGAACACGACAGCTATGATTTCGGTTCCGGCGCCGGCTTCTACGTGAACGCCACCGAGGCGCCCTGGAACCGCCACTACCGCATGTACGACTACGTCACCGAAGAGCTGCCGGCGCTGGTGGCCCGGCACTTTCCGCTCAACGGCCAACAGTCGATCAGCGGCCATTCCATGGGCGGCCACGGCGCCCTGGTGTGTGCGCTCAAACACCCGGAGCGCTACGCCTCGGTGTCCGCGTTCGCGCCCATCGCCAACCCCACGCAATGCCCCTGGGGCGAGAAAGCGCTGGGCGGCTACCTGGGTGACGACCGTGAGGCCTGGAAGGAGTGGGACGCCTGCGAACTGATCGCCACCGGCGCCCCGGCGCCGGCGGAAATCAAGGTGGACCAGGGCGAGGCGGACAACTTCTACCAGGACGGGCAGCTGCGTCCGGAAGCCCTGGAAGCGGCCTGCAAGCAGGCCGGCGTGCCGCTGACCCTGCGGATGCTGCCGGGGTACGATCACTCCTACTTCTTTATCGCCAGCTTTATCGACGACCATCTTCGCTACCACGCGCATCATCTGCGTAGCGGCTAGTCCTTAACTCTCCAGAGGGCCCGCGCCGGGATCGGGTGGGCCCATACAGGACACGCTGCAAGTACATCCCTGTAAGCTCGACTTTGGCCAGGGATGGCCAAATGAGAGCGGCCATGGACGGCTTGAGCGTTCCCGGAAGGCACCACCATTGCACCGCGTCCCGGATACGGAGCCCCGCCCGCATCCGGGATCGCTTATTTCTGGGTCAGCGCGTCGAGCAGCAGCAGGCTGTTGGCTTTCACCGCGGTGGTGATGGCCAGGCGCGGGTTGATGATCTCGAACTTGGGATTGTGGTTCATGGGCGGCAGCTCGCCGGTGGCCATATAGTTTTTCATCACGTCCGGGGCGCCGCCGCCCACTTCCATGAACAGAGTCTGGGTGTCCTCGATGCCGGCCACCAGCATGGGGAAGTCCTCGGACCCCATCACCGGCGGGAAGCCGGGCATCAGCACGTCTTTGCCGAGGCCGGCGGCGAGGGTCTGCTGGGCCTGCTGGGCCAGGGCCTCGTCGTTGTAGACCGGTTCGGAGTACCCCTTGAGGGTGTATTCCGGCATCTTGTCGTCGGCGACGCCGGCGGCCCGGGCGATGCCGTTGGTTTCCCGTTTGATGGCGTCGAGCATCTGTTCGCGCACCGGCTTTTCGTACCAGCGCAGGTTGAGCTTGAGGGTGCCGCTTTCCGGGATCACGTTGTTGGCTTCGCCGATCTGGCTGGCGCCCACGGTGAGCACCGCCGGTTTCTGCGGGTCCACGTTGCGGCTGACGATGGTCTGGTAGGCCATCACCGAGCGCGCGCCCATCACCACCGGGTCGATGGTGTTGTGCGGCGCGGAGCCGTGGCCGCCGATGCCGTGCAGGGTAACGTCGAGCTGGTCACTGCCGGCCATGCGGCGCCCGGCGCGCACCGCCACGGTGCCGGCGGGCCACACCGGGAACACATGGGCGCTGATCAGCAGCTGCGGCTTGGGCACCCGGTCGTAGAGGCCGTCGTCGACCATCGCCTGGGCGCCCTGGATCAGTTCTTCCGCCGGCTGGGCGATCAGCACCAGGGTGCCGGCCCAGGCGTCGCGGGTGTCGCGCATCACCTCGGCGATGCCCAGCAGCCAGCTGACGTGGGCGTCGTGGCCGCAGGCGTGGGTTACATAGGTTTTGCTGCCGTCGTCCAGGGTCACCTGCTTGCGGCTGGCGTAGTCCAGGCCGGTGTCTTCTTTCACCGGCAGGCCGTCCATGTCGCTGCGGAACATCACTACCGGGCCGTCACCGTTTTTCAGCACCGCCGCCACGCCAGTGCCGCCGATGCCGGCGTGCACCTCGTAGCCCAGTTTCTTAAGGCGCTTGCTCACCAGCTTGGCGGTTTCGGTTTCCTGGAAGCCCAGTTCCGGGTTGGCGTGCAGGTGCTTGAAGGTGCTCACCAGGCGGTCGGCCTGGGCTTCTGCCAGTTCGGTGACGCGTTGGGTGGTGTCGGCCAGGGCGGGGGTGGTCGCGGCGGTTAGTGCGATGGCTGCCGCGAAGGCGGCGCGGTGTAGGTTTTTTAGCATTTTGGTCTCTCCCGATGGATCGTTTTTGTTTGTTAGAGCGGCCTTTTGGCCAGGTCTCTGGCATCCCGCCGGCCGGCTTTGCCGGCCTTTCGCGGGCGGGGCCCGCTCCCACAAGCCCGCTCGCACAGGCCGCCCATACAGGGCTACCGAGTGCCCGCAAGGGCTCTTCGGTAGCCGAGCCAGGCCATGGCCCCGGCCAGAGCATTGCCGAGTGCGGCACCGATCGCCAGGCCGGTGAGGCCGCCGAGCCAGGCGCCCAGGGACAGCAGCGGCAGGTAGCAGGCGAACAGGCGCAGGAAGGAAATGGTCATGGCGCGTACCGGCCAGCCCAGGGCGTTGCTGGCGGACACCACCAGCATGCACACGCCCAGCAGGCCGTAGCTGGGTGGCAGGAAGCGGATCAGCACGGTGAGGTGGTCACGCACGGCGCCGTCTTCCACCAGCAGGGCGGCCAGGGGCGCGGCCAGTACCGCGAACACCAGCCCCAGACCCAGCTGCCACACCACCACCATGCGCGCGGCGGTGGCCATCACCCGTTCCACTTCCTGCCAGCGGCCGCCGCCGTAGCAGCGCCCCAGCCAGGGCGGCAGGGCCATGGTCATGCCCAGCACCAGGACAATGGAGAAGCTCTCCAGGCGGCTGGTCAGGCCCCAGGCGGCCACCGCGGATTCGCCCAGCCGCGCCACCAGGCCGGTAGCGAGCATGGCGGCCAGCGGCGGCATCAGCTGGCTGATCATGGCCGGGCCGGCGATGGCGGCGAACGGGCCGGCGGATTCGCGTACTTCGCGAAGTACATCGTCGCGCTCCAGCCAGCCGCGCCCGCGCAGCGCCAGGGCGGTGATCAAGCCGCCGCTGGAGAACGCCGCCAGGGAGGCCCAGGCGGCACCTTCCAGGCCGAGTGCCGGCACCGGGCCCAGGCCGAAGATCAGAATCGGGTCGAGCACCAGGTTCACCAGGCTGGTGACCATCATCATGGTGCCAGGGAAGCGGGTGTTGCCGTGGGCCCGGAACAGGCTGTAGCCGAAGTAGGCCATCGCCCCCACCCAGGAGGCGCACACCTGCACCGCCCAGAACGGGCGGATCACCGCACGGATTTTTTCGCTGGCGCCGAGCAGTGCGAAGGCCGGCTCCTGCACCGCCCACAGCAGCAGCGCGAGCACCGCCATCACCGCGCCGCCGCCGGTGAGCACCAGCACACCCAGGCGCCCGGCGCGCTCTTCCTGGCCGGCGCCAATGGCGCGGGAAATCAGCGCCGCGATGGCAATGCCCATGCCCACCTGAATGCCGATGGTGAGAAACACCAGCGGGAAGGTGAACGACTGGGCCGCCAGCGGCTCGGTGCCCAGCCGTGCCACGAACACGCTGTCGACCAGATTGAAACCCAGCAAGGACATAACCCCAAGGGTCATGGGCCAAGTCTGTCGCCATATTTGCCGCGCCAGCGGCGGTTGCTCAGTCACGGTTACTCGGCCTTGTCCTGGACGTCGCCGGGGGTGCGCCCCTTGGCGCGCTCATAGGCGACAATGGCCGCGCCGATGCTGCCCAGCAGCATGCCGGCGGAGCCGATAATGAACAGCCACACGCCGGCCGGTTTCAGCGACTCCCACAGGAAGAACACGCTGCCGACCACGAAGGCGGTGTTGCCCAGCAACCCCATGGCCAGGTGGAACCACTGGTATTGGTGAACCACGGCGCGGGTGAGCGCCCAGGTGGAGTGGGCGCGCCGGGCGCTTTGGCGAACGCTTTGCGCTTTGCTCATGCTGTTGTTCCTCGTTACCAAGGGACGGCGAAGCGGGAGACTAACACAACGCCACTGCCGCCAGGTTGCCCCCGCTAAAAGGGCTGCAGCCGGGCCGCCAGGGCGCCGCCGCCGTCACGGCCGCGCTCCACCAGCTCGAGAAATTCATCGCCCAGGCGGCGGCTCTCGTCGATGGCCCGGTGCCAGTACCGCTCACGGCCTTCGTCATCGCCCAGATAGGTTTTGAAATCGGTGCGGTCGGGCAGCTTGCCGTGGGGCAGCCGCGCCAGGTAATCGGCGGACGGCGCCACCAGAAGGGTGCGCGCCAGCCGCCCGGCGTTGCCGTTGCGCCAGCGCAGCGGCTTGTCGAACCAGCCCGGGATCACCCGGTTGGTGAAGTGCGGGTACAGCACCAGGTCGTCGTCGGTGCGATACGGCAGGTCCAGGTGGTAATCCAGCAGGCCGCCGTCCCGGTAGACGCCGGCGGGGCCGCCGGGCAGATCGCGCACCCCTTCCAGCACCATGGGAATGGCGGCGCTGGCCAGCAGCGCGGCGCGCAGGTTCTCGCCGCTCAGGCCGATGTGGTGGGTGGCGAAGTCGTTGAGGTCCGACAGCGGCAGCGGCGCCTCGCCGGGGTACACCAGGCCGCGCTCCATGAACACGCCCAGGGCGCGGCGGCTGAGCAGGTTGCCGCCGATCACGCCGGCCAGGCCCAGGCCGAGGCCCAGGCGGCCTTCGCCGCTGATCGCGCGGCGGCTTCGGATCACCACCACCACCAGTCGGTAGTCCGGGTTGTCGAGTACCGCCGGATCGCTGTCGCCGAGCAGTTCATCAAGCATCAGCGCGCAGCGGCGGGTGACTTCACGGGGCGTGATGCCTTTGGGAAACCGCTGGGCGCTGTACAGCTCCGCCAGGCGGCGCAGGCGGGCGGCGGCGTCCTCGCCGTCGGCGGCGCCGGCCACGGCGGCGAACCGCCAGCTGCCGATGGAGGCGCCGATCAGCGTGCGCGGGCGCGGCGCTTCGGGCAGGAACCGCCCGAAAATGGCCTGGTCCAGGCCGCTGATACCGACGGCCTTGGGGCCTCCGGCGGCGCCGGGCACCACACTGATGTCCTTGGCGCGCAGGCCGTGTTCAAGAAGGTGTTGCCGGGCCTGGGCCCCGGCGCGCAGAACCAGAGCCGGTTCGCGGGTGTGAATGGCAGGCAAAACAATCCCCCGGTGTGTATGACCGGGGGAATGCTATCAGATGCGCTCGTGGGGGTGGCAGTAGATCACCAGTTCGCCGTCGGCATCGTCGACGTTGGTGGGCACATTGAGCGGGTCGTTGACGGCCAGGATCACGTCATAGGCGCGGCCACCGTTCAGCGAACAATCAACACGATCAATCTCTTCCTCTGGATCCGAGTTATTTCGCACCACCACCAAATTCATGCTCAAGTCATCAGTCGTCTGATAATCGGTTGCTTCGCCTAACCCCATATCTTCGGCAAAATATTGGCCATCATCTGAATCGTTATAGCGAAGGTCGAAGGAAAAGGTGTTGAGGATGTCCGGATCCACCGTATTGATGACCCTGAAACGAGCTGTGCCGGTCTCAACATCGCTTTGGTCCTGCTGAAACACGCCCACATCCACAGAACCAGTGGTGGTATCGCCGTAGGACACCGCCGTGTAGCTGGTGTCGTTGGCCAGCCGCGCGCGGTCGCTGAACAGGCTGGCGCCGTTCTGATTGACGCCGCGCAACTGCACGCTGTTGTCTTCGTTGTCGTTGGCGTCGTCGATGCGGACATTGAGCTCCGGGGCTTCGTCCTCGCGGGAGTAGCCCACGTCGTCGACGCTGTCGGATTCGTCGCCCTCGACGGTGAAGTCCACGGTCAGGTTGCTCTGATCCTCGGCGCCCTGGCTGGTGATCTGGTTGTAGTAGTAGATCGAGCTTTCCGAGCGCAACGAGTCGAAAAGACCACCCTCGTCGTCACAGCTGGACGCCAGGGCGGCGGCCACCACCACCGGCACGAAGAATCCCACGTTCATGTTGTTCTCCTGGTTCGTTCCTTGAGGTATGGACCCGTCAGCCGGGCCCCGGTTCCACGTTGAATTCCTGGATGAAGATTTGCCAGAAGGCGACGAACAGGCCCGCCAGCAGCGGCCCCAGCGCGAAACCGGTGATGCCGAACAGCGCCAGCCCTCCCAGAGTGGAGAACAGCACCAGATAATCCGGCAGCTTGGTGTCGCGGCCGACCAGAATCGGCCGCAGGATATTGTCCACCAGACCGATCACGACGGCGCCGAAGGCGGTCAGAATCACCGCGTCGACAATCTCGCCCACCGCATACAGATACAACGCCACCGGCACCCAGATCAAGCTCGCGCCCACCGCCGGAATCAGCGACAGCACCGCCATCACCACGCCCCAGAGCACCGCCGCCGGAATCCCCAGGAACCAGAAGATCAGGCCGCCCAGGGCGCCCTGAATGGCGGCCACCACCAGGTTGCCTTTGATGGTGGCGCGGGTGATTTCGGCGAATTTGTTGAACAGCATGCGTTCGCGGTCGTCGCCCAGCGGCAGGGCGCGGATCAACATCTGAATCAGTTTGTTGCCGTCGCGGAGCAGAAAGAAGGTCAGGTAGAGCATCAGGCCCAGATCGATAAAGAAGCGGAAGGTGTTCTGCCCCACCGCCAGGGCCCGTTTGCCGAGAAACTGGCCGGCACTCTTCAGGCCCGCCATCACCTGATCGCCGAGGTTGGAGAAATCCACCCCGAACCGTTCCAGCCAGTGGTACGCCAGCGGGAACCCTTCCCGGAAGGTGGCGATGTACTCGCTCGGATCCAGCCGGCCTTCCTGAAGCTTCTGGTAGACGGACAACCCTTCGGTGATGAACGACGCCGCCACCAGCAGCACCGGAATTACCACCATCACGGTGCACACCAGCAGGGTGACCAGCGCCATCAGGGTAGGGCGGTTGGGCCATTTGGCCAGCAGCCGCTGCTGCATGGGGTAGAAAATCACCGCCACCGCGCAGGCCCAGAAAATGGGCGCGTAGAACGGCTTGAGCAACACAAGGAAGCCCAGCGTGACCAGCACCAGCAGCGCCAGAAAAGAGTTCTGCTGTAACGGGGGGCGATGCATGTGTGACTCCTGTCAGCCGCCGGGCACCAGGGTGGACACCAGGTAACCGGTATAACCCAGATAAATGGCCAGCAAAATGCCGCCCTCGATGCGGTTGATGCGCCCGGTGCCGACGCCGCGGAACCCGTAGCCCATCAGGAACAGCGCCACGGTGAGCACCGTCATCACCACCCAGTCGCGGTAGAACACGGCGGGCTCCGCCGGCACCGGCGTGATCGCACCGGCGATGCCCACCACCGCCAGGGTATTGAACAGGTTCGAGCCTAGCACATTGCCCAGCGCCAGATCGTGCTCGTTCTTGCGCACCGCCGCCAGCGCCGAGGCCAGCTCCGGCAGGGAGGTGCCCACCGCCACCACGGTCAGGCCGATGATCAGATCGCTGACGCCCAGGCCCTCGGCGATGCTCACCGCGCCCCACACCAGCAGGCGCGAGCTGGCCACCAGCAGCACCAGCCCCAACACCAGCCAGAAGATGGCGCGGCCCAGCGGCATGGGTTCCTCGGCGGCGGCGTCCACGTCGCCGACAATGGGATCGCCCTTGCCGGTCATGCCCTGGTACACCGACCAGCCCATCAGCATAAAGAACACCGCCAGCAGCACCACGGCGTCCAGGTGGCTGACCTGGCCGTCGAAAAGCTGGTAACCGGCCAGCAGCATGATCACCGCCAGCACCGGCAGCTCGCGCCGCAGCACCGAGGAGTGCACCGAGATCGGGCTGAGCAGCGCCACCAGGCCCAGGATCAGCGCGATATTGGTGATGTTGGAGCCGTAGGCGTTGCCCAGGGCCAGGCCCGGGTTACCGTCGACGGAGGCCAGCGCCGAGACCACCATCTCCGGCGCCGAGGTGCCGAAGCCGATCACCAGCATGCCGACCAGCAGCGTGGGCATGCCGGCGTGCCGGGCGGTGGCTGAAGCACCGTCCACGAAACGGTCGGCGCTCCATACCAGAACCACAAGACCGGCGATCACCGCCCCCAGAGCAAGCCACATAGTCAGACACCTTCGTTATTGAAAACCAAAAACCAACCACACCGGCCCGGCGCTCAGGGTCGGCGGTAGAGTTGGGCACGTACGTCGCCGCCGTCCTTCTCGCGCAGGCGCTCCCAGGATTCGGGCACCGCCGGCGCCGCGTCGTGACGGCGGGATTCTACATAAATCCGCGCATCGGGTTTCAGCAGCCCGAGCGCCTCCAGCGCCTCGCAGGCCGGCGCCGCCAGACCCAGATCATAGGGTGGATCGATAAACACCAGATCGAAGCGCTCCTCGCAGCGCGCCAGCCACTTGAGCGCCTCGGCGCAATGAACGCGCACCCGCTCGCCGAACAGCGGCGTCAGCTGCCGGCTGAGGTCCGCGCAGCGGTCGCGCTTTTTCTCCACCAGCAGGGCCTGGCCGGCGCCACGGCTCAGCGCCTCGGCGCCCAGCGCGCCGGACCCGGCGAACAGGTCCAGCACCCGGGCGCCGGGCAGTTCCGCCTGCAGCCAGTTGAACAGGGTTTCGCGCATGCGATCCGAGGACGGGCGCAGGTCACCGCGCTGGTCGACGAAATGCAGCCGGTGGCCGCGCCGTTCGCCGCCGATGATACGCACCTGCCCCTTGCTGGTTTTGCCTCTTGCCTTCATTGCCGGTCCGTTTGCGGCGCGCGGGGGCCGATGCTGACGATGGCCAGCCGGTCGGCGTCCAGCGCCCGCTGGAACGCCGCGCGGATCTCTTCCACGGTCACCGCCTCCACGCGCTGGTTAAAGCGCTGCAGATAGTCCAGCGGCAAATCATAGAAGCCGATGGCGCCGAGCTGGCCGATGATATCGCTGTTGTCGGCGGTTTCCAGTGCCCGGCTGCCGAGAATGTTGGCCTTGGCGGCCTCCAGCTGCGCTTCGGTGGGGCCGTTTTCGATGAAGTCCCGCACGATGCCCATGGACAAAGCCAGCGCCTGGTCGGCGTTGTCGTTGGCGGTCTGCAATTGCAGGATGAAGGGGCCACCGGCGGCCATCGGCTTGAAGAAGCTGGACACCCCGTAAACGTAGCCTTTCTCTTCCCGCACTTTCTGCGTCAGCAAGGACGCGAAGCCCCCACCGCCGAGGATGTAATTGCCCACGTACAGCGGCACATGATCCGGGTTACCGCGCCAGGTGGCCTGGTTGCCGATCAGGATGTGGGTCTGGTTGGACGGGAAATCCACGTGTTCGGTGACACGCTCTTTCAGACGCTCGGCGCGGGCCAGCTCCGGCGCCGCGTCACCGCGCGGCAAGGCGTCGCTGAGTTTCTCGGCAATGGCTTCGGCCTGCTCACGGCTGACATCACCGACCAGGGCGATCACCGCGTTGCCGGCGGCGTAATAACGCTGGTGGAACGCCACCAGATCGGCGCGCTCGATGGCGGGCAGGCTGTCCAGGGTGCCGGACTGCGGGTGGCCATAGGGGTGATCGCCGAACAAGGTGCGCTGGAACGTCTTATTGACCTGCGGGCCAGGCACCTGCTTTTCCATCTTCAGGCCCTGCAGGGCGCTGGTGCGTATCCGCTCCAGGGCGCCCTGAGGGAAGGTCGGCGTGCCGATCACCCGCGCCAGCAGGTCCACGGCGTCCTCACGCCAGCGGGGGCGCGACAGGGTGCGCAGGCTGATCACGCCCATGTCCTGGTAGCTGCCGGTGGAAAAGCTGGCGCCGCGATCCTCGAAGCCACGGGCGATCTCGTCCACGCTCAGCCCCTCGGCGCCCTCGCCCAGCAGAGCGCTGGTCAGCGCGGCGACGCCGGGCAGCTCGCCGTCCCGGGCGCTGCCGGCGTCCATCACCAGGCGCACGTCGAGCATCGGCAGCGCCGGTGAAGGCACGAACAGCACCTTGGCGCCCTGTTCGGTACGCCAGGATTGGATCGCCAATTCCGGCGCCGCCGGTTTCGCCTCGCGCACCTGGTCAGCGGTGGTGGGAAAGCCGGCGCAACCGGCCAGAAGCAGGGCCGCCAGCACGGCGGGAAACAGTTTCATTGGGTGCATCACTCTTCGCCCTCCGGAATCACATGGGCCACGGCGCTGCGTTCCGCCACCAGCCAGTCCCGTGCCGCTTGCTGAACCTGCTCGGGGGTCACCGCTTCCAGGTTGTCATCGAATTGTTGCGCCAGCCGCCAGTCCAGACCCAGCACGGACAAGGTACCCAGCTCCATGGCCTGGCCCATCACCGAATCGCGCTGGTAAATCTGCGACGCCAGCACGCCGGCCCGTACCCGGTCCATTTCCGCCTCGCTGGGCGGCTGTTGGGCGATCTTTTCGATCTCCGCCTTGATCGCCGCTTCCAGCGCGTCGAGGCTCACCTCCGGGTTGGGCGTGGCGGTGATGGTAAAGGTGCCGTTACCGCGCTGCAGACCGTCATAACCCGCGCCGACACCGGCGGCGACGCGCTGGCCACGCACCAGGTTGCTCTCCATGCGGGCGCTGATGCCGCCGTCCAGCACGCCGCCCAGCATGGTCAGCGCGTAGAAGTCGTCCTGGTGGTCGGCGGTGGTCAGCGACGGCGCGTTATAACTCATATACAGCGCCGGCACCCGCACCGGCAGGCGCAGGGTCATGCGCCGCTCGCCGGGGGGCGGGTTGAGCGTGGTCTCGGGACGCGGCGGGGTCTCGCCCTGGGGCAGATCGGCGAAGAATTTTTCCACCAGCGGCCGCACCTGCTCCGGCGTCACGTCCCCGGCGATCACCAAAGTGGCGTTGCCGGGCACGTAGAAGCGCTGGTACCAGCTGCGCGCCTGCTCCGGCTGCAGCTGGGCCAGTTGGTCGCGCCAGCCGATGATCGGATGGGCATAACCGGTGCCGGGCCGGGCCACCGCCTGGAACTTCTCCCAGGCCAGCGCGGTGGGCTTGTCGTCGGTGCGCTGACGGCGCTCTTCCATGACCACCTGCAACTCGCGGCGGAAGGACTCATCGTCGATCTTCAGGTTCTTCAGGCGTTCCGCCTCCAGCTCCAGGGCCAGCGGCAGCCGGGACGCCTCGTACTGCTGAAAATAGGCGGTGAAATCGTAGCTGGTGAAAGCGTTGTCACTGCCACCGAAGCGGGCCACCGTGCGTGAGAACTCGCCGGCATCGAGCCGTTTGCTGCCCTTGAACATCATGTGTTCCAGCACGTGGGCCAGGCCGGTTTCATAGGGCGCCTCATCGATGCTGCCCGCCTTGAACCAGACCATGACGGTGATCACCGGCGCCCGGTGGTCCTCGCGCACCAGCACGTCGAGGCCGTTATCGAGCTGGAACTCGTGGGTGGGCAGCTCGGCGTGGGCGGTGAGCGTCATCAGGCTCAACCCCAGGGCGATCAACAGTGGTTTCATCCGCATTCCTCTAAGCTGTTTATGGCGAGCGGCAATGACAATGGTAGGATAGCCGCGCGCCCGTGATGAGCGGGCAAGGCATTTCCGGGCTCCCACCCTAACCCATCAGGGCGGCGGGTGGCTCCCAACCCGATGGATACGACTGACCATGAACGATGAAGTTTCACGCGACGACGATCGCGACCCGGCCGAGGACAGCGCCCGCTCCCCAGGTGGCGACGAGCCGCGCGGCGGCGAAAAGAAGGCCGGCCTGTTTTCGCGCATGTTCGGCAAGCAGCCGCAACCGTCCGACCCCGAGCCCGATAACGCCGAGCCGGCGGCGGCGGAGACGCCGGCACAGCCCGAGCGCCCGGCCAGCGAGCCGGTAACCGCGCCCGAAACGCCCGCCGAGTCCGACGGCGGCTTCTGGACGCGCATGAAACAGGGCATGAGCAAAACCAGCAAGAACCTGGGCAAGGGCCTGGCGGATCTGCTGGTGGGCGCCAAGGAGATCGACGACGAGATCTTCGAGGAGATCGAGACCCAGTTGCTGGTGGCGGACGTGGGCGTGGAAGCCACCGACACCATCATCGGCAACCTCACCGAGCGGGTCGGCCGCCAGGAACTGGTGCACGCGGACGCCTTGTACGAAGCGCTGCAGGAAGAGCTGCGCAACCTGCTGGTGCCGGTGGACCGGCCGCTGGAAATCGACACGTCCAAGAAACCCTATGTGATTCTGATGGTGGGCGTGAACGGGGTCGGCAAGACCACCACCATCGGCAAGCTGGCCTGCCGCTTCAAGGCCGAGGGCAAGAGCGTGATGCTGGCCGCCGGCGACACCTTCCGGGCCGCCGCGGTGGAGCAGCTGCAGGTGTGGGGCGAGCGCAACAGCATTCCGGTGGTCGCTCAGCACACCGGTTCGGATTCCGCCAGCGTGGTCTACGACGCGGTGCAGGCGGCCCAGTCCCGGGGCGCCGACGTGCTGATCGCCGACACCGCCGGGCGCCTGCACACCCGGGGCAACCTGATGGAAGAGCTGTCCAAGGTCACCCGGGTGATGAAGAAGCTGTCACCGGAGGCGCCCCACGAAGTGCTGCTGGTGCTGGACGCCGGCACCGGCCAGAACGCCATCAACCAGGCCGAGGAATTCCGCGACACCGCCGGGGTCACCGGCCTGGTGCTGACCAAACTGGACGGCACCGCCAAGGGCGGCATTCTGTTCGCGCTGGCCAAGCGCACCGGCCTGCCGATCCGCTTTATCGGCGTCGGCGAACAGCTCGAGGACCTGCGCCCGTTCAACGCCGAGGAATTCGTGCAGGCGCTGTTCGAGGACGTGGCCCGATGAAGGACTCCCATGATCAAGTTTGATCGGGTCAGTAAACGCTATCCGAACGGCAAGGACGCCCTGCGTCGCATCCACTTCGAGCTGCCCGCCGGCCAGCTGACCTTTTTGACCGGCCATTCCGGCGCCGGCAAGTCGACGCTGCTCAAGCTGATCATGATGATCGAACGCCCGACCCAGGGGCAAGTGTTCGTGGAAGGCCAGAACCTGAACGGCTTCAGCACCCGCCAGGTGCCCTTCCTGCGCCGCAAGATCGGCATGGTGCACCAGAACCACCAGTTACTGTTCGACCGCAGCGTGTTCGACAACGTGGCGCTGCCGCTGGTGATCGCCGGCTTCGCCCGCGCCGACATCGGCAAGCGGGTACGCGCGGCCCTGGATAAGGTGGGCCTGCTGAGCAAGGAAAAGCTCAACCCGATCATGCTGTCCGGCGGTGAGCAGCAGCGCGTGGGCATCGCCCGGGCGGTGGTCAACAAGCCGCCGCTGCTGCTCGCCGATGAGCCCACCGGCAACCTGGACCCGGCGCTCAGTGCCGAGATCATGGACCTGTTCCATGACTTCGCCCGGGTCGGCGTGGCGGTGCTGATCGCCACCCACGACCTGTCGCTGATCGCCCGCCACCGGCACCGCCTGCTGACGCTGCGCGAAGGCCGCCTGATTCACGACGGCGAGGACGACGACCATGGCGCCTAACAGCCCCCGCGCCCGCCGGCCCGCCGGCGCCCGCAGCGCGCGCACCTCCCTGGGCGACCGCCTGCGGGCCTGGCGCCACCACCACCGGGACTCCCTGCGCGACGCGCTCAACCGGATGCGCGCCGCGCCGTCCAGCGCCCTGATGACGGTGCTGGTGATCGCCATCGCCCTGGCGTTGCCCGCCGGCCTGGCGGTGCTGCTGGACAACGCCCGCGTGATCACCAAGGGCTGGGACGGCAACGCCCACCTGTCCGTGTTCCTGGAAATGGAGGTGGACGAAAACCGGCAACGGCAGTTGGCCGACGACTGGGCCGGCTTCGACACGGTGAAACGCACCGAGGTGGTCACCCGCGCCCAGGCCCTGGACGAGTTCAAGGCCATGTCCGGCTTCGGGGAAGTGCTTGAAGCCCTGCCGGACAACCCCCTGCCGCCGCTGATCGTGGTCTATCCGGACAACGCCGCCCCCGGCCAGGTGGAGGCGCTGCAAACCCGCCTCAACGCCCTGCCGGAAGTGGACAACGCCCAGTTGGACGTGGCCTGGGTGCGTCGCCTGCACGCGATTATCGAGCTGGGCGACCGGCTGATCGGCGTGCTCACCCTGGGCCTGGCCGCCGCCGTGGTGCTGGTGGTGGTGAATACCATCCGCCTGGCGATAGAGAGCCGGCGCGAGGAAATCGTGGTGATCAAGATCGTCGGCGGCACCGACGGCTTCGTGCGCCGCCCCTTCCTGTACAGCGGTTTCTGCTTCGGTTTCGCCGGCGGTGTGCTGTCCCTGGTACTGGTGGGCACGGCGCTCTGGTGGCTGGGCGGGCCCATCGACGAGTTGCTCGACCTCTATGAGAGTGAGCACTCGCTGACCGGGATGAGCCCCTCCACCGTGCTGGTCCTGCCCCTGTTCAGCGGCACCCTGGGCCTGCTGGGCGCCTGGCTGGCGGTCAGCCGTCACCTGGGCGATGTGGAGCCGCAGTTCTGAGCCGGTTTTTTTCGTTTCTTTACCCTTCACGATGGAAATCTCTCCTAGCATTCGAGGTCTGAGACATTGCCGGCCCCGCCATTGAGAGGATGAATGGCGGGGAACCAATCCGGCTATTAGCACTCATAGAAACCGAGTGCTAAAATCATGCCCAACCCAATAAGGGAGAAGGGACACATGAAAACACAACTGCAACAGGCTCACGCTTTACCGCTGGCGGTCCCGGGTCACGACCTGGATGCCTATATCCGCGCGGTGAACAGCGTGCCCGTGCTCAGCGTCGACGAAGAACGTCAGCTGACCGAGCGGTTGTACTTCGACGAAGATCTGGACGCCGCCCGTAATCTGGTGCTCGCCCACCTGCGCTTCGTGGTGCACATCGCCCGCAGTTACACCGGTTATGGCCTGCCCCTGGGTGACCTGATCCAGGAAGGCAACGTCGGCCTGATGAAGGCCGTCAAACGGTTCGACCCGTCCAAAGGTGTGCGGCTGGTGAGCTTCGCCGTGCACTGGATCAAGGCCGAAATCCACGAATACGTGATCAAGAACTGGCGCATCGTCAAAGTGGCCACCACCAAGGCCCAGCGCAAACTGTTCTTCAACCTGCGTGGCCAGAAGAAGCGCCTCGGTCGTCTGACCACCGAGGAGGCACAGCGCGTCGCCGACGATCTGGGCGTGACCGCCACTCAGGTCAAGGAAATGGAAGGCCGTCTGGGCGCCTTCGACGCCAGCTTCGACGGCCCCACCAGCGACGACGAGGACAGCCCGATTCCGTCGCCGGCGGCCTATCTGCACAGCGACAACAGCGACCCGGCCGACCTGGTCGCCGCCCAGGACGACCAGCAGCGCAGTTCGCGCCAGCTGGGCTCGGCGATCATGACCCTGGATGAGCGCAGCCGCGACATTCTCGAACGCCGCTGGCTGGCCGACCAGAAATCCACCCTTCAGGAACTGGCTGACGAATACGGCGTGTCCGCCGAGCGTATCCGCCAGCTCGAGAACAACGCGCTGAAGAAGTTGCGTAACGCCATCGCCGCCTGATTTGGCGGCGGGCGACCCCCGATCCATCTGCCTTGCAAGCAAGCCCCGCCGTCTCCCGGCGGGGCTTTTTTATGGGCGGGGCGGGGTTGAGGACGCCCCCTTTTGGCTCCACATCTTTTATACTGCCGCCCACACTCACTACACACTGCCGATTATGAAACTGCTGCTGATTCTGGGCGCGCTCAACGGCGCCCTGGCCGTGCTGCTCGGCGCGTTCGGCGCCCACGGGCTGAAGGCCCGGGTGGACGCGCCGATGCTGGAAATCTGGGGCACCGCCAGCCAGTACCACTTCTACCATGCGCTGGCGTTGCTGCTCACCGGACTGCTGGCGAAGCAGTTCGGCGCGTCCGGGCTGGTCACCGCCGGCTGGATTCTGTTCGCCGGCATGCTGGTGTTCAGCGGCAGTCTCTACGTGCTGGTGCTGAGCGGCCAGAAGTGGCTCGGCGCGGTGACCCCGCTGGGCGGCCTGGCACTGATTATCGGCTGGCTGTGGCTGACCTGGTCCCTGGTGAAAGCGCTATGAATCTGATCGTTAACGGCGACCCATACACCTTCAACGGCTCCGCCGATACCGTGACCGTGGCGGACCTGGTGGCGGAACTGGATCTCACCGGCCGGCGGCTGGCGGTGGAGGTAAACCGGGAGATCGTGCCAAAAAGCGAACACGGCACCCACACCCTGCAGGAGGGCGACGCCGTTGAAGTCGTCCATGCGATAGGAGGGGGGTGAACCCGCCCCGAACCCCAACACGGAATCAATCATGAGCGAAGACCTACTCACCATCGCCGGCAAGACCTACGCTTCCCGGCTGCTGATCGGCACCGGCAAGTACAAGGATTTCGAGGAAACCCGCGACGCCATCGAAACCAGCGGCGCCGAGATCGTCACCGTGGCCCTGCGGCGAACCAATATGGGCCAGAACCCGGACGAGCCCAACCTGCTGGATTTCGTCAGCCCGGAGCGCTACACCATCCTGCCCAACACCGCCGGCTGCTTTAACGCCGAGGACGCGGTGCGCACCTGCAAGCTGGCCCGCGAGCTGCTCGACGGCCACAGCCTGGTGAAGCTGGAGGTACTGGGCGACCAGAAGACCCTCTACCCGAACATCGCCGATACCGTGAAAGCCGCCCGCACCCTGGTGGACGACGGCTTCCAGGTGATGGTCTACACCAACGACGACCCGATCGTCGCCAAGGAGCTGGAAGACATGGGCTGCGTGGCGGTGATGCCGCTGGGCTCGCTGATCGGCTCTGGTCTGGGCATTCTCAACCCGCACAGCCTGCTGCTGATCATGGAGCAAGCCCGGGTGCCGATCATCGTCGACGCCGGCGTGGGCACCCCCAGCGACGCCACCCTGGCCATGGAGCTGGGCTGCGACGGTGTGCTGCTGAACTCCGCCGTGGCCCACGCCAACAAGCCGGTGCTGATGGCCAGCGCCATGAAGAAAGCCATTGAAGCGGGTCGTGAAGGCTTCCTGGCCGGGCGCATGCCCAAGCGGGTCTATGCCAACCCCTCGTCGCCCTCTGAAGGGCTGGTACGCTGACCATGCTGGACTTCCTGCAACAGGATAAAGACCCGGAAACCGGCAAGGTGATGCGCCGGGTGCGCAGCTTCGTGCTGCGCGAGGGCCGGCTCACCCATGGCCAGCGCAAGGCTCTGGACACACTGTGGCCCCGCTACGGCCTGGAACGCGGCCAGGGCGTGCTGGATGCACGGGCGGAATTCGGCCGCGACGCGCCCCGGGTGCTGGAGATCGGCTACGGCATGGGCCAGTCCCTGGCCAGCATGGCCGAAGCGGAGCCGGATAAGGACTTTATCGGCATCGAGGTGCACCGGCCCGGTGTCGGCGCCCTGCTGCTGGAAATCCAGGAGCGCGGTCTGAGCAACCTGCGCAGCTACTGCGACGACGCCGTGGACATCCTCAAACTGTGCGTTCCCGACGGTTCGCTGGACCGGGTGCAGCTCTATTTCCCGGATCCCTGGCACAAGAAGAAGCACCATAAGCGGCGCATCGTGCAGCCGGACTGGGTGGCACTGGTGAACGCCAAGCTGCGCCCCGGCGGCGTGCTGCATATGGCGACGGACTGGCAGGATTACGCCGGGCACATGATGGCGGTGATGAACGACTCAGCGGGCTTCGTGAATACGGCGGGCAAGGGGTGTTTCGCGGCGCGCCCGGGCTGGCGCCCGGAAACCAAATTCGAGCGCCGTGGCGCCGGTCTGGGCCACGGCGTTTGGGACTTACTGTTCGAAAAGCCCGGGCAGGCGGGCGCTTAGAAGCGCCACTCGAACCCCAACCCGAGGCTGTCGAATTCGATGTCCTCACTGGCGTCGTCCACCTCAAAACTATACAGGTTGTACGAAGCAATGAAGGAGGCGGTTTCTCCCAGCGTCCAGCGTGCACGCACCCCGTAATAGAAATCACGGGCGTCCTCGCTGACGGTGCGCGAGGTACTGCCGAAAAAACCGGATTGCTCCACTTCGATGTCCGCGTCGATGCTCTGATTACCGAAAGTGCCACCAATGGCGAAGCGGTCGGTCACCGGCCACATCAAGTCCGCCGCCAGGTAAATGCCGTCGCCGTCGATTTTCACCGTGCTGGCACCGCTGCTGGAATCCGCCTCGCCGCCGCCCAGGAAGCGCTGACCGAAACGCAGCGTCACATAGCGATTGAAGGCATAGCCCACATACAGGTTCGCGCCCCAGGCTGAGTCGGCCGATTCCATCGGCGGCCCGCCTTCCTTCTCGATGAATTCGCCGATGTTACTCTGGTCCCGGGAAGCGCCGAGGCCAAACACGCCCCCGCTGCCGTCGGCGGCCTGAGCCGCGATGGGGGTGAGCATCAGAGGAGCGGTGCTGGCAAGCAGAAGAAGTTGTCGCTTCATGTGTTTCAAAGGGAATCTCCATTTATCCCGTTATTATTGAATAAAGCCTACTGACTTTACCCAAAATCGTTATAAAAGGTAAATCTTCACACCGGGTTGATAGCCGGACCCGGCCGCTTTGCGACAGGCTAAGCGGGACTTGGAACCTGACGATTTCCCAAAAGGACAGGAGAACCCGTGCCCGCCAACGAACCGGCCCTGGGGCTGACCGACATTCTCGTCAAGCTGGCGGATGAGCCGGACGGTAGCGAGCTGTCGCTGGTGTCCGTGGTGGAGACCATGCAGGGACGGGGCTTCGGCCCCTTGCTGCTGGCGCCGACGCTGATCGTGCTGCTGCCCACCGGCGCGATCCCCGGGGTGCCCACCCTGAGCGCGCTGCTGATCATGCTGGTGGCCGGCCAGCTGGTGTGCGGCAAGCGCGCCCCCTGGGTGCCCGGGCGGCTGCGCCAAATGTCTTTCGAGCGACGGAAATTCCGCGCGGCGGTGGCCCGGGTGCGCCCCTGGACGGAGCGCATCGACCGGCTGCTCAAGCCACGGCTTCGGGCGCTTACGGTGTGGCCGTTCAACCGTCTTGGCGCGGCGTTGTGTCTGGTGTTGGCGGCGGCCATGGTGCCGCTGGAGCTGGTGCCGTTCGCGGCGGCGGTGCCGGCGCTGATCATCGCCCTCTACGCCCTGGCGCTGGCCGCCCATGATGGCGCACTGGCGCTGTTCAGCCTGGCCGGCGTAATCGCCGCGGGCGCCGCGGCGGTGTATTTCTGGCCGCTGTTCTGAATGCCGCAGGCCCGCCGCGCGCGACTACTCCACTTCTTTGAGCTTCCAGGACCAGAGCGTCCCCAGCACGCCCATGGCGCCCAGCAACAACAGCGCCCACTGGGCACCCAGCAGGGACACCGCCGCGCTGACGCCGCCCAGCACCAGCAACAGCACGCCGATCACGGTGTTGCTGACGGCGGTGTAGTCGGTGCGTTTGGTGCCCCCGGCCATGTCCACCAGATAGGTTTTACGGCCGATGCGGACGCCGGAATGGGCGATGCTGAGCACGAAAAAGGCCACCGGGTAAAACCATTCCAGGCCGTTCCAGGCGGGCCCGGCGAGGGCCACCGCCGCCACGCCCAGGCACACCAGCGCCGCCAGGGCGCCGCCGCGAACCATCACCTGGCGGCTGGAGGCGTCCGCCATATACCCCCAAACGCTGGCGCTCACCGTGCTGGCCAGGCTCGAGGCCACCAGGAAGCCGCCCAACAGGGCGGCGCCCTCCGCCTGGTCCTGGGCCAGCACCACCAGAAAGGGGGAACCCAGGGCGGAAGCCATCAGCAACGCCCGGGCGATCACGAAATCGCGGAAGGGCGCGTCGCGGACCAGCAAGCCGAGGCTCTCGAACGCCTGGCGCAGGGCGTGCCCGCCGCCGGCCGTCTCACCGTGGAACTCGTCCACCTTGGCGAACACCGTGGCCGCCAGCCACCAGGCCAGACCGGCGGCGAGCAGCAGCACCGTGTAGAACAGCATGCCAGGCTCACTGTCGCCGCCGAACAGGGACACGCCCACCGCCAGCGTCGCCGCCCCGGACAGGGTGGACGCCAGCCCGGTGAGCCGGCCCCGGCGCGCCTTGGGGATGCACTTGCCCTGTACGTCCTTCATCGCCACCGAGCAAAAGCCACGGCCCAGGCTGAACACCACCAGCAGGCCGACAATGGCGAGCCCGGCGGCGAGGCCCTGCAGCCACCAGACCGCCGCCGCCATGGCCAGCACACAGGCGCCCTGCAACACCGAACCGAACACCCAGAAGCCCTTGCGCACCGGGTGGCGGCGCATCCAGGCGCCGATCGCGAGCTGCGGAATCAGCGAGCCGGACTCGCGGATCGGTACCAGCAGGCCGGCCAGCGCCCCGGGCGCCCCCACGGCGCCGATCAACCAGGCAAGCACGGTCTTGGGGTTGATCAGCAGGTCGCCGATCTTGGTCAGCACATTGGCGAGAATGATCTTGAAGAAGTTGCCGGGCACTTCCCGGCAGGCTTCTTCGCTGATGTCCCGGCAGGTGCGCGCGTCTTCTTCGTTGGCGACCAGCGCGTACAGCCGGTCCAGTGGTTCACGACGACTCATCGTCTCCTTTCCCTCTTGTCTCTACCCCTTGTTTACGCGCCCCCGGACACCATGTGTTTGTTAATGGAGAAGTGATCCGGCGATAAGGAGCGCATCACCATGTTCAGAGTGTATTACCTGGTAAACAGCATCGATCAGGTGAAAACGGCCCTGAAAAACATTGAACAGTCGGAGCTGGGCACCAACCGCGTGCACGTCATGGCCCGCGACAACGGCGAACTGAGCCGCGAGGGTATCCATGCGACCACGCCATGGGAAGACACCAACATCATGACCACCGGCTTTTACGGCGCCGTGGTGGGTGCGGTGATCGGCTTGCTGGTGGGCTGGGCGCTGAGCGGCATCGACCCCTGGGGGCTGGAAATCGGCTTCTGGGGCGTGATGGTGAGCGTGTTGTTTTTCGGTTCACACGGAGCCTGGGCCGGCGGTATCCGCGGGATTTCCCACGCCAACTACCACCTCAAGCCGTATCTGAACGATATCGACAAGGGGCACTATCTGATCATCGTGGATGTGGACCGCGAGGAGCAGCGCAAGAAAGTGCACCGCCTGCTTGATCGCAGCCTGAACGCGGAACGCCAGGGCGACGAGAGCGCGTTCAGCCCTCTGTTATAGACCTGGCTCAACAGGGCCGCCCGGGGGCGGCCCGTGAGGCGCTCAGGCGTGCTGTTTCTCGTGGCGGCCTTCCGCCAGCTCTTCCATCAGCCGTTTGCAGAACGCATCCAGGTCCTTCGGCGTACGGCTGGTGACGAGACCGTTGTCGACCACCGCTTCCTGGTCTTCCCAGGTGGCGCCGGCGTTACGCAGGTCCTGGGCCACCGAGGGCACGGACGTCAGGGTGCGCCCCTCGACCACTCCGGCGTTGATCAGAATCCAGGGGGCGTGGCAGATCGCCGCCACCGGTTTGCCGGCCTTGAAGAAGGCGCGCACGAAGTCCAGCGCCTGGTCATTGAGGCGCAGCTCGTCCGGGTTGAACAGCCCACCGGGCAACACCAGGGCGTGGTAGTCTTCGGCCTGGGCCTGGTCCAGGGCCTTGTCCACCTCGTAGGTGTCGCCCCAGTCGGTTTCCGCCCAGGCGCGAATGCCGTCCTTGCTCGGCGCCACCACGTGCACCTCGACGCCGTAGCTGCGCAGGGTGGATTGCGGTACCGCCAGTTCGGATTCCTCGAAGCCGTCGGTGGCGAGGATCGCCACCCGTTTGCCGTCCAATTGCTTACTCATGATGCTCTCCTTTAGCTGCTCTGCGTTTGAAGCGAGCCGGACCCATGCTAAACAGTGTGCACCGGCGCGCCTGCCCGGCGCCGATAAAAAACTGCAAAAGCTGGCCGCTCGCTCGCGTTGCACGGTCAGGGGGCGGTCGATAGACTTTGCCCCACCTTTGGATGGTTGCCCGAAATGCCCGAAACGATTCCCCAGGACTCCGTAGGCCTGGTACAACCGCAGACCCTGCACGTGGACCAGCCCCTGGAGCTGGAGTGCGGGCGGGTACTGCCGTCTTACGATCTGGTCTACGAGACCTATGGCACGCTCAACGCGGACGCCTCCAACGCCGTACTGATCTGCCATGCGCTGTCCGGCCACCACCACGCCGCCGGTTATCACAGCGCCGATGACCCGCGTCCGGGCTGGTGGGACAGCTGCATCGGCCCCGGCAAACCCATCGATACGGACCGCTTCTTCGTGGTCTGCCCGAACAACCTGGGCGGTTGCCACGGCTCCAGCGGGCCCGGCTCCCAGAACCCGGAAACCGGGCAGCTGTGGGGGCCGGACTTTCCGATGATGACGGTCAAGGACTGGGTGAAAAGCCAGGCCCAGCTGGCCGACGCCCTGGGCATCCAGCGCTGGGCGGCGGTGGTGGGCGGCAGCCTGGGCGGCATGCAGGCCCTGCAGTGGTCGATGGATTTCCCCGACCGGCTGGCCAACGCGGTGGTGATCGCGGCGGCACCGAAGCTGTCGGCGCAGAACATCGCCTTCAACGAGGTGGCCCGGCAATCGATCCTCACCGATCCGAATTTCCATGGCGGGCGCTACTACCTGCACGACACCTACCCACGGCAGGGGCTGATCCTGGCGCGCATGGTGGGGCATATCACCTACCTCAGCGACGACGCCATGCGCATGAAGTTCGGTCGCGATCTGCGCTCCGGGCGGTTTCATTTCGGGTTCGACGTGGAATTCCAGGTGGAATCCTATTTGCGCCACCAGGGCGAGACCTTTTCGCGCAATTTCGACGCCAACACCTATCTGTTGATGACCAAGGCGCTGGATTATTTCGACCCGGCCCGGGAATGCGACGGCACCCTGGAAGACGCCCTGGCCGACACGCGTTGCAACTTCCTGGTGATGTCGTTCAACTCGGACTGGCGCTTCTCGCCGGAGCGCAGCCGGGAAATCGTCAATGCGCTGGTGCAGGTGGGCCGCAACGTGAGCTACGCGGAAATCGACACGCCCAAGGGCCACGACGCCTTCCTGCTGCCGATACCGGAGTACCGCAAGCTGTTCGGTGCCTATATGGGCCGTGTCGCGGAGGCTACCTCTAATGCGTGATGATCTGGCCTTGATCAGCCGCTGGATTCCCACGGGCGCCCGGGTGCTCGACCTGGGCTGCGGCGACGGCGATTTGCTCGCCCACCTGCAGGACGACCGCCAGGTGAACGGCTACGGCCTGGAAATCGACCAGGACAACATCGCCGCCTGCTTCGCCAAGGGCGTCAATGTGATCGAGCAGGACCTGGACAAGGGCCTGGGCAACTTCCAGAGCGACCGCTTCGACTATGTGGTGATGACCCAGGCGCTGCAGGCGGTATTGCGCCCGGACAGCATTCTCGACGAGATGCTGCGGGTGGGCCGCGAAGCAATCATCACCTTCCCCAACTTCGGGCATTGGCGGGTACGCTCCTATCTGGGCTTCAAGGGCCGCATGCCGGTGTCCTCGGCGCTGCCCTATGAGTGGTACGACACGCCGAACATCCACCTGTGCACGGTGAAGGATTTCGAAGCCCATTGCCGCGAGCGGGATATCCGTATCATTGAGCGGCAGGTGGTCAACCGCCACCACCGCAGCGGCCGGCTGACCCGGGCCTGGCCCAATCTGTTCGGGGAAATCGCCATTTACCGGGTGACGCTTTAATCACCCGCTCCGACCACCAGGATCTCGACCATGGACACTCTCGTACTCGCCTCCGGCAACCAGAAAAAGCTGGATGAGATGCGCGCCATTCTTGAGCCGCTGGCGCTGAAGGTGGTGCCGCAAAGCGACTTCCAGGTGCCGGAAGCGGAAGAAACCGGCCTGACGTTCGTCGAAAACGCTATTCTCAAGGCGCGCAACGCGGCGGCACACACCGGCCTGCCGGCAATCGCCGACGATTCCGGCCTGGAAGTGGACGCGCTCAACGGCGCACCGGGCATTTACTCGGCGCGCTTCTCCGGCGCCGACGCCAGCGACGCCAAAAACAACGCCCTGCTGATCGACATGCTCGGCGACCTGCCGGACGCGCCCCGCACCGCCCGCTACCAAGCGGTGCTGGTATTGATGCGCCACCCGGACGACCCCACGCCGCTGATCTGCCAGGGCACCTGGGAAGGGGAGATTCTGCTCGCCCCGCGCGGCAACGGCGGCTTTGGCTACGACCCGCACTTCCTGATTCCGGAGCTGGGTGTGACCGCGGCGGAAATGGACCCGGCGGAGAAAAACCGCGTCAGCCACCGTGGCCGTGCCCTGAAGGCCTTGATGGCGGCCCTGCGAGAGACCCCCTGAATAACCCCATGCTCGCCGCCCCGCCGCTGACGCTCTATGTGCACGTGCCCTGGTGCGTGCGCAAATGCCCCTACTGCGACTTCAACTCCCATGAGCGCCAGTCGGAGCTGCCGGAGCGCGCCTACCTGGACGCCCTGCTCGCCGACCTGGACCAGGACCTGCACTGGGTGCGCGGCCGCCCTCTGGAGGCGATCTTTATCGGCGGCGGCACGCCCAGCCTGATGAGCGCGGACTTCTACGCCGCCCTGTTCGAGGGTCTGCGGCGCCGGCTGAACTTCAGCGACGACATCGAAATCACCCTGGAAGCCAACCCCGGCACCCTGGAAACCGGCCGCTTCGCCGGCTTCCGGGCGGCGGGCATCAACCGGCTGTCGATCGGGGTGCAGAGTTTCAATGCGCGACATCTGCAGGCGCTGGGCCGCATTCACGGGCCCGAAGAGGCCCTGCGCGCCGCCGCCGACGCCCGCGACGCCGGTTTCGACAACTTCAACCTGGACCTGATGCACGCCCTGCCGGGTCAGACGCCGGCACAGGCGCTGGACGACCTGCGCCAGGCCGTGGCGTTGGAGCCCACGCACCTGAGCTGGTACGAGCTGACCATCGAACCCAATACCGCCTTCTTCCGCGCGCCGCCGGAGCAACCCGACGGTGACAGCCGCGCCGACCTGGAAGAACAGGGCCTGAGTTTGCTTGCCGCGCAGGGTTTCGAACGCTACGAAGTGTCGGCGTTCGCGCGGCCCGGACGGCGCTGCCGGCACAACCTGAATTACTGGCGGTTCGGCGACTATCTGGCGATTGGTGCCGGCGCCCACGGCAAGGTCACCATGGATCAGGAATTACTGCGCTTTCAGAAAACACGAATGCCGGAGCATTATCTGGCCGATCCGGTCGGTGCCCGACGCGCGCTGACCGTGATCGACGACCCGCTGCTGGAAGCCTTGCTCAACGGGCTGCGTCTGGTGGAAGGCGTACCGATTACGATGTTGTCGCAACGCACCGGTCTTGAGGCCGAGGCCATCAATGCGGCGCTGGCGTCCAGCCGCGCGCAGGGGCTACTGGTGGCGGACGAACAACGGGCTGCCTGCACCGATCTGGGCTTTCGTCATTTGAATACCGTTCTGGAGCGTCTCGCCACGCAGGTCGGGTAACGCCAACGCGTTGTCATGATCCGGCGCTTGATGCTTGTTTAAATTCTGTTCACACTTCGGGGTCGATTCAGTCCGTCGATCATCGACAAGGATGCAAGCAGCGCGTCTCTCCAGGGCCGCGCGCAACAAGGAACATTGCCTGACGACGGGGCTGCCGGATAAATCCCCCCTCCGCCTACGGGCAAACAACTAAAATACAGCCGCACATCAGGGGTTTAGGTCAATGAGTAAGCGCATTTTCAGCAAGCGCATGGTGATCATGCTGATCATCCTGGCTGTCGTCTTCGGCCTTATTTTTGGCTTCAAGGCGTTCATGGGCAAGATGATGAACGACTTCTTCGACAACATGCCGCAGCCGGCCGCCGCCGTTTCCACCTACGAAGCGCGCCAGGACAACTGGGCCTCGATCCTGGAAGCCGTGGGCACCGTGAACGCCGTCAACGGCGTCAACGTGACCGCCCAGGTGCCCGGCGAAGTACAGGCGATCGACTTTGAATCCGGTGACTCGGTGAAAAAAGGCGACGTGCTGATTCGCCTGGAAGCCGCCGCCGACCGCGCCCAGCTCAATGCCCTGGAAGCCACCGCCGGCCTGGCCAGCCAGGAGTACGACCGCTACCAGCGGCTGTTCAAGCAGGGCACCATCTCTCGCTCCGAGCTGGACAACCGCCGCGCCCAGCGCGACCAGGCGGTGGCCCAGGCGCAGGCCCAGCGCGAGCAGCTGAATTATAAAACCGTGCGCGCCCCCTTCGATGGCGTGCTCGGTATTCGCCAGGTGGACCTGGGGCAGTTCCTGCAAGCCGGCACGCCGGTGGTGAGCCTCAACCAGTTGCAGCCGATCTTCGTGGATTTCGCGCTCCCCGAGCAGGAGCTGAGCAAAGTCGAGAACGGCCTGAAAGTACGGGTCACGCTGGACGCCTACCCGGACCAGCAGTTCGAAGGGGAAATTTCCGCCATCGAACCCGGCGTCAGCGAAGCCACCCGCAACGTGTCCGTGCAGGCACGCTTCGAGAACGACGACAACAAACTGCGCCCGGGCATGTTCGCCAGCGTCGACATTCAGTTGCCGCAATCCGAGGACGTGGTGGTGATTCCGCGCACCGCGATCAGCTACGCCCCCTACGGCAACGCCGTGTTCGTGCTCAAGGACGCGCCGCAAAAAGGCCAGACCGGCGAGAATAAAGAGAGCGAAGCCGACGGTGACCAAAAAGCGGACGGCGCCGACAAGATCGTCAAGAAGCGATTCGTGAAACTGGGCCGCCGGCGCGGCGACCTGGTGGCGGTGATCGAAGGGCTCAAGCCCGGCGAAGTGGTCGCCACCAGCGGCCTGCTGAAACTGCGCAATGACGCCGCCGTGACCATCGAGAACGATGTGCAGCCCTCCGCGGATGCAACGCCGACACCCGGCAACAGCTGAGGATAGCCATGAAATTCACGGACATCTTCATCAGCAAGCCGGTGCTGGCCTCGGTGGTCAGCCTGTTTATCTTTTTGCTCGGGTTGCGCGCCGCCACGGAACTGAACGTGCGCCAGTATCCGGAACTGGAAAACGCCGTGGTCACCGTCACCACGGTTTATACCGGCGCCGACGCCGATTTGATTCAGGGCTTTATCACCACACCGCTGGAACAGGAAATCGCCTCCGCCGACGGCATTGATTATCTGGTTTCCACCTCGCTGCAAAGCGCCTCGTCGATCCAGGCGTACATCCGTCTGGGTGAGGACCCTAACGAGGCGCTCACGCAGATCGTGGCCAAGGTCAACAAGATGCGCAGCGAGCTGCCCGAGGAAGCGGAGGACCCCACCATCGAGCTGGCGGTGGGGCAGAGCATCGCCTCCATGTACCTGTCGTTTTCCTCGGAGATTCTCAGCAACAACCAGATCACCGACTATCTGGTGCGCGAAGTGCAGCCCAAGCTGGCCACGGTCAACGGTGTGCAGCGCGCGCGGATTCTCGGCAACCGCACCTTCGCCATGCGCGCCTGGTTGAAACCGGAGCGCATGGCCGCACTGGGCATCACGCCCTCCGAGGTGTACGGCGCCCTGCAACAGAATAACGTGCTGGCCGCGGTGGGTGGCACCAAGGGGTCCAACGTGGCCCTGGACCTGAAAGCGGCCACCGATCTGAATACGACCGAAGAGTTCGAACGGTTGATCATCCGCTCCGAGAACAATGCCATCGTGCGTCTGGAAGACGTGGCGGACGTGGAGTTGGGCTCCGAGTCGTACCAGTCTTCCGTGACCTTCAACGGCAAGCAGGCGACCTTCATGGGCATCGAGGTGGCCACCGACGCCAACGCCCTGGATGTGATCGAGCAAGTGCGCGGCATTCTGGAAGACGACGTATTCCCGCAACTGCCCGAAGGCATGGCCGGGGACATTCCCTATGACGGCACCGAGTACATTCAGGATTCCATCGACGAGGTGGTGAAAACCCTGATCGAAGCGGTGCTGATCGTGATCGCGGTGATCTACCTGTTCCTGGGCTCTCTGCGCTCGGTGCTGATCCCCGCCATCGCGGTGCCGCTGTCGATGGTCGGCGCGCTGTTCCTGATGCTGCTGATGGGCTTCTCCATCAACCTGCTGACGTTGCTGGCCATGGTGCTCGCCATCGGCATCGTGGTGGACGACGCCATCATTGTGCTGGAGAACATCCACCGACACGTGGAAGAGGGTCTGTCGCCGTTCGACGCCGCCATCAAGGGCGCCAGGGAGCTGGCCTGGCCGGTGGTGGCGATGACCACCACGCTGGTGGCGGTGTACCTGCCGATCGGCTTCATGGGCGGCCTCACCGGCACCCTGTTCGTGGAGTTCGCGTTCTCCCTGGCCGGCGCCGTGCTGCTGTCCGGCGTGGTGGCGCTGACGCTGTCGCCGATGATGTGCGCCAAGATCCTCAAGGCGCACGACCCGGACCGCACCGGCAACCGCTTCGAGCGCTGGGTGAACCAGCGCTTCGAGAAGCTGGAGAAAAGCTATGAGCGGCGCCTGCATGGCGCGCTCAACGAGCTGCCGGTGATCTACGTGTTCGGCGTGGTGATTCTGGTGTCCTGCTACTTCCTGTTCGTGACCTCGCCCAGCGAACTGGAACCGGCGGAAGATCAGGGGTTCGTGCTGACCTCGTCCACCGCCGACCCCTATGTGACGCTGGACTATCTCGAGCCGTTCACCCGCGAGTTCAACGACATCGCCGACACCATGCCGTCGGTGGACAATGTGTTCCTGCTCAACGGTATCGGCGGCGGCGGCTCCACCACCGCCTCCAACACCGCGCTGGCCGGCTTCGTTCTGAAAAGCTGGAACGAGCGCGAGCAAACCACCGCCGAGGCAAAGAACGAGCTGTCCGAGAAGATCAACAACATCGCCGGCCTGCAGGTGGCGGCGTTCGTACCGCCCTCGCTGCCCACCGCCGGCGGCGCGCTGCCGGTGGAATTCGTGATCGGCACCACCGAGCCCACCGAGAACCTGCAGGAATTCGCCAACGAGGTGCTCAACAAGGCCCGCGCCAGCAACAAGTTCATCTTCATGGACACCGATCTGAAGATCGACAAGCCGCGCTACAACATCCTGGTCGACCGGGAGAAAGCCGCCAGCCTGGGCATCACCATGCAGCAACTCGCCCAGGAACTGGGCGCCATGCTGGCCGGCGGTTACGCCAACCGCTTCTCCCTGGAGAACCGGTCCTACAAGGTGATTCCGCAGGTGGAGCGCAGCAGCCGCCTGACGCCGGAGCAGCTCAAGCAGTATTACGTGCGCACCGGCCAGGGCGACCTGGTGCCGCTGGCCACGGTGATCAGTCTTGAAGAGACCGTGCAGCCCCAGCAGTTGAAGCGCTTTCAGCAGCTCAACGCGGTGACCATCTCCGGGGTGCAGCGCCCCGGGGTCACCCTGGGCGAAGCACTGGGCGTGCTTGAGAACGCCGCCGATGAGGTACTGCCGCCCGGCTATTCGGTGGACTATTCGGGCCAGTCCCGTCAGTTCAAGAAAGAGGGCAGCGATCTGATCGTCACCTTCTTCTTCGCGCTGATCGTGATCTACCTGGTGTTGGCCGCCCAGTTCGAATCCTGGCGCGACCCGATCATCATGTTGATCACGGTGCCGATGTCGGTGTGCGGGGCGATGATCTTCGTCAGCCTGGGCCTGACCACCCTGAACATCTACACCCAGGTGGGGCTGGTAACGCTGATCGGGGTGATCTCGAAACACGGTATTCTGATCGTGGAGTTCGCCAACAAGATGCAGCTGGAAGGGATGAGCAAGCGCCGCGCCATCGAGCACGCCGCCGCCGTGCGGCTGCGCCCGGTACTGATGACCACCGCCGCCCTGGTGCTGGCCATGGTGCCGCTGCTGATCGCCGCCGGCCCGGGCGGCGGCGCGCGCTTCGCCATCGGCCTGGTGGTGGCCGCCGGCATGACCATCGGCACCCTGTTCACGCTGTTCGTCGTACCGGCCATGTACATGCTGCTGGGTCGCAACGAAGGCCACGAAGAAGCCGCCTGAACCTTGTAGGAGCGGGCCCCGCCCGCGAAAGGCCGGCAAAGCCGGCCGGCAGGATGCCAGAGGCCCACAAAAAAGCCCGCCGTGGATTCCACGGCGGGCTTTTTACTGGAACCGGTGTCGGGATCAGTCGCGGTTGGCCTGGCGGATTTCCTGATCGGTACGATTCCGGTCATGCTGGGTTGGCGTGCAGCCCAGACAACGCACGAAGGCGGTGGCGCCGGGGTCCACGACCAGCGTTTCCCCGGCTTCCTGAGCGTTTCCCCCGATCAGGCTGAGCGGCAGCGTGACCACGTAAATCGCCGCGCCACCGACCGTGGCCACCGTCATCACCGGACGCACGATCAGGGCATCACCGAACATGGCGAACGCGGAAGGCCGGGCGCCTTCCAGATCCATGTCGCGGGCCTGGGCGGCACTGGCGAACGATAGCGTCGAGGCGAGGGCAGTGGCCGCAACCACGCGCAGGGCTCGCTTCATCGTGATTCCCTCTTGTTTTTTGTCACACCCATTGTCGTTCCTAAGTCTTTGTTCTTCCCACAATCAGATCACAATCTACATCTTTGTTATTACACCGGCAATATGACCCCGGCAAGCGCGATCGGACGAACGGTGGCCGCTCAGCGCTGGCAGCACGGGCAATAGACGGTGCTGCGCTGGCCGTGGCGGCCGCCGCGCAACGGCTCGGCGCATTGCGGGCAGGGCTCGCCGGTGCGACCGTAGACCAGCAGCTGCTGGGCAAAGTAACCGGGCTGGCCGTCGGCGCTGGTGAAATCGCGCAGGGTGGTGCCGCCGGCCTCGATGGCCTTAGCCAGCACCGAGCGTATCGCCAGCGCCAGCCGCTGGTAGCGCGCCGCGCTGATGCGGCCGGCGGGGCGGCTCGGGTGGATGCCGGCCAGGAACAGGCTTTCCTGGGCGTAGATGTTGCCCACGCCCACCACGGTGGCGTTGTCCATGATGAAACTCTTCACCGACACCCGCCGGCCGCGGCTGCGGCGGTACAGCCAGCCGCCGGAGAAGTCCTGATCCAGGGGCTCGGGGCCCAGGTTGGCCAGCAACGGGTGGGTCAGGGCGTCCGTCAGGTACAGCAGGGCGCCAAAGCGGCGCGGGTCGTTGAAGCGCAGCAGTTGGCCGCTGTCCAGGTGCAGATCAATGTGATCGTGCTTGCGCAACGGCGTATCCGCCGCCACCACCCGCAGGGTCCCGGACATGCCCAGGTGGATCCCCAGATGCAGATCCCCCAGATCCATCAGCAGGTACTTGGCGCGCCGGCGCAGGCCGATGATGCGCCTGTCCCGCAGCTCGGCGACCCGGGCGTCCACCGGCCAGCGCAGGCGCGGCTCGCGCACGGTGACGGCGGTGAGGGTGCGGCCGGCCACATGGGGCTCAATGCCGCGCCGGGTCGTCTCCACTTCGGGCAATTCGGGCATGGGCTATCCTGGGTGCGAGGGGCTAAGATAAGGCCCTGGATTGTAACGGGCACAGGCAACGGAGACACCCTATCCTGGTAGATAACATGGCCTATTGGCTGGGCGTGGACTCACTGTGGTTAGGTGTGGACACGGGCGGCACCTTCACCGATTTCGTCCTGCTGGGCGAGGCCACTCCGCGCATCCACAAGGTGTTGTCGACGCCGGCGGCCCCGGAAGAGGCGATTCTACAGGGCATCCGCGAGATGGGCCTGGAAGCGCCACTGCACGCCGGTGACCTAGTGATCGTGCACGGCACCACGGTGGCCACCAACGCGGCCCTGGAAAGCAAGGGCGCGCGCACCGTGCTGGTCACCAATCAGGGGCTCGAGGACGTGCTGCTGATCGGCCGCCAGAACCGGCCGGAGCTGTATAACCTGACCCCCTCCGCCGCGCCGACGGCGCTGGCCGGCACCCCGGTGGAGAGCCTGAGCGCCCGCCTGGGCGCCGACGGCGCCGCGATAACCGACCTGACCGACGCCGACATCGACGACCTGGTGGCCCGGGTGCGCGCCCATGACCCGGAATCCGTGGCGGTGAACCTGCTGTTCGCCTATCTGGACCCGCGCCATGAAGAGCGCCTGGGCCGGGCCCTCGAAGACGCCGGGCTCACGGTGAGCCTGTCCAGCCGGGTGCTGCCCACCCGGGGCGAGTACGAGCGCGGCATGGCCACCTGGCTGAACGCCTGGCTGGCGCCGCGTATTCACCATTACATCAGCCGCCTGAAAACGCACACCGCCCCGTCGCCGCTGACCATCATGCAGTCCAACGGCGGCACCGTGGCCGCCGACCAGGCCGCCGGGCGCGCCGTGAACCTGTTGTTGTCGGGCCCCGCCGGCGGCCTCAGCGCCGCCCACCGCCTGGGGGGCGCCCTGGACGAAGACCACCTGATGACCTTCGACATGGGCGGCACCTCCACCGACGTGGCGCTGCTGGACGGCGACATCCGCCTCACCCAAAGCGGCCATATCGGCCCCTACCCGGTGGCGGTGCCGATGGTGGATATGCACACCATCGGCGCCGGCGGCGGCTCCCTGGCCCGGGTCGACGGCGCCGGCCTGCTGCATGTGGGCCCGCAATCCGCCGGCGCCGCCCCGGGCCCGGCCTGCTACGGCAAGGGCGGCCTCGAGCCCACGGTCACCGACGCCAACCTGGTGCTGGGCCGCCTGCAGCCCGAATTCGCGCTGGGCGGCAGCCTGGCCCTGGACCGGGACGCCGCCGAAGCGGCGGTGGCGCGGGTGGCGCGCCCGTTGGACCTGGACACGGTGAGCGCGGCGCGGGGAATTATCGAGCTGGCCAATGAACACATGAGCCAGGCGCTGCGGGTGATTTCCATCCAGAAAGGCTTCGACCCGGCGGATTTCCAGCTGGTCAGCTTTGGCGGCGCCGGCGGCCTGCATGTGTGCGCGCTGGCGGAGAACCTGGGCATGCGGCGGGCGGTGATGCCGATCCGCGCCGGGGTGCTGTCCGCCGAAGGCCTGGTGTACGCACCGCGTAAACGGGAGCTGATCCAGGCCCTGCCCGCCGGCGCCGGCGCCGCCCGGGTGACCGCGCTGGCGGCGGACCTGGACCGGCGCGGCCGGGAGGAGCTCGCCTCGGAAGGGGTGGCCGACAGCGACGTGGTCACCGAAGTGACACTGGACCTGTGCTATCAAGGGCAATCGTCTACTCTTGGGCTGCCCTGGGACGGCGACCCGGAGGCGGCGGAGGCCGGATTTCACCGCCTCCACGAGCACCGCTACGGTCACCGGCTGGCGCTGCCGGTGCAGAAGGTCAACGTGCGGGTGCGCTGCCAGGCGCCGGCGCGGCCCCCGGCCCCCGCGCCCCTGGCCGGCGGCGACGGCGCCCCGGCCTGGGAGGCCCGGCTGCCGGGCGTGGACACGCCAGTGCCGGTGTACCGCCGCGACAATCTGGCCACAGGCCAGGTATTGCGCGGCCCGGCGCTGGTGTTCGAGGCGGTGGGGACGGTTTATCTGGCCCCCGGATGGCAGGCTCAGGTACACTCCGAGGGTCACCTGCTTATGACCCGATAGTCACTACGCTCTACCCGGTGACCGGCGGCCGACACCGCCGACCCCGAAAACCTGGAGCCGATACGGTTCCACAACTGTGTTTCCGCCATGAACGACGTACTGAATTTCTTCTCCGGTGGCCTGATCTCCGCCGGCCCCTGGGCGCTGGTGCTCATCACCCTGGCCATGACTCATGTGACCATTGTCAGCGTGACCGTGTACCTGCACCGCTATTCCGCCCACCGGGCCCTGGAACTGCATCCGGCGCTCAAGCATTTCTTCCGCTTCTGGCTGTGGCTGACCACCGGCCAGAACACGCGCGCCTGGACCGCCATCCACCGCAAACACCACGCCCGCTGCGACACGGAAGAAGACCCGCACAGCCCCCAGGTGCTGGGCATCCGCAAGGTGCTAAGCGAAGGCGCCGAGCTCTATCAGGCGGAAGCCGTCAACCAGGAAACCCTGGACAAGTACGGCGCCGGCTGCCCGGACGACTGGATGGAGCGCAACGTCTACAGCCGCTTCACCTTCCTGGGCATCGCGCTGATGGGCGCCATCAATCTGGCCCTGTTCGGTGCCATCGGCATCACCATCTGGGCGGTGCAGATGATGTGGATTCCCCTGTTCGCCGCCGGCGTGATCAACGGCATCGGCCATTACTGGGGCTACCGCAACTTCGAATGCGCGGATGCTTCACGCAACGTACTGCCCTGGGGCGTGCTGATCGGCGGCGAAGAGCTGCACAACAACCACCACACCTACCCCAACTCGGCCAAGCTTTCGATCCGCCGCTTTGAGTTCGACATGGGCTGGGCGTGGATCCGCCTGTTCGAAATGCTGGGCCTGGCGAAAGTGAAAAAAGTCGCCCCGAAACCGGTGGTCGACCGCGACAACGCCAAACCCGCCGTGGACCTGGATACCCTTCGGGCGGTCTTCCAGCACCGCTTCCAGGTCATGGCCCAATACCGCCGCGCCGTGATCAAGCCGGTGTTCGAACAGGAAAAGGCGCGCGCCTGCGAAGCCACCCGTGGCTTCTACAGCCGCGCACGCACCCTGTTGTACCGGGACCAGCGGTTCTTCAAGAGCCGCCACAAACACCGGCTGGCCAACCTGACCGAACACAACCACACCCTGGCCACCATCTATGAATACCGGCTGCGCCTGCAGTCGATCTGGAGCCAGACCAGCCGCAACTCGTCCGAGATGCTGGACTCTCTGGCGCAGTGGTGCCGGGACGCGGAAGAATCCGGCATCCACGCGCTGCAGGATTTCGTGGCGACGCTGAAAGGGTATCGGGTGCAGCCAGCGCGGGTTTGATTGTCCATCTGAATGTACAAATTAATTGTACATTCTGGCGGCAAATTAAACTTGCCCTTGGTTTGAAGGTTCGCCAACATGTCCAATATGACTGGACATGTTGGCAGCAAAGCAAACCTTCTTACCCGCCTGATACCGGACGGGTTATTCGTTGATGCGTCCTGGCTCGAAAAGCACGGCTACTCCCGCTCCCTGCGCCATTACTACGTTTCCACCGGCTGGTTGGAGCAACCGGCGCACGGTCTGTACCGGCGACCCGGCCCGCCGGTGCGCTGGGAGCATGTCGTGGTCTCCTTACAATCCCTGCTGGACCACCCGGTTTCAGTGGGCGGCCGAACCGCCTTGGAACTTCAAGGTTACGCGCATTATCTGCCCCACACCCTGAAGCGCGTCCATCTCTACTGGGATACGCCTCCCCCCGGTTGGTTACATAAACTCGCTCTGACACAGGTTTTCGTCTGCCACCACCGCAAGCGCCTGTTTCCAGAAGTCGAGCACCCTGATTCCCATGCGGAACTCGCAAAATCATCCAGCCCTGGGCCCCAAAGTGGCCTACGTTCTTTATCTTCGGGTAAGGAGGATCAAGAGCTTATCGTTTCAACCGCTGAACGAGCCTACCTGGAGTTGCTAGACGAACTTCCAAAAAAGGAAAGTTTTGATATCGCCGATCGGTTCATGGAGACCCTGGCCACGCTTAGTCCGCGCCGTTTGCAGCGGCTTCTGGAAAAAACGCAAAGCATCAAGGTGAAGCGACTTTTTTTCTTTTTCGCGGATCGTCACCAACACCGGTGGCTAGCCCATCTGGATAAGAGTCGGATTGATCTAGGTAAGGGCAAACGCATGCTCGTGGCAGGCGGTCATCTCGACAAGCAGTACCAAATAACGGTGCCGAGCAATCTAGAACAAGGATGAGCAGTGGCTTTCAAGGATCAGTACCTCGCTCAAGTACAGCTATTGGTAAGGGTGCTTCCCTGCGTGGCGCCTGAAACAGGCTTTGCGCTAAAAGGTGGTACCGCTATCAACCTTTTCATCAGGGACCTTCCACGGCTTTCGGTGGATATAGACCTCGCCTATCTGCCCATCTATGACCGGAACCACTCTCTTAAGGAAATACAAAGGGCACTGCACCGGATCGCTGAAACAATCAAATCGACGATTCCAGGCAGCCACGTTCTGGAACACGCGCCACCCACACAGAAGACCATTACCAGGCTTCTTATCACCGGCCCCGATCAATCAACCATAAAGATTGAGGTTACGCCGGTACTGCGCGGCGCCATCCACCCGCCAGTGGCCCTGCCTGTCTCAGCTTCCGTTGAAGACCGGTTCGGCTTCGCCGAAACACAACTTCTGGCGGAACCGGATTTGTACGCCGGAAAAATCGTCGCCGCGCTGGACCGGCAACACCCTCGCGATCTTTTCGACGTCCAAATTCTCCTTGATCAGGGCGGCATTGATGACGAATTACGCGCCGCTTTTATTGTCTACCTGATAAGCCACAACCATTCACCCCACTCACTACTCTGCCCGAACAATCGGGATATAAAGCAGAGCTTCGAGCACAGCTTTAGTGGCATGGCCGAAACCGACGTCACACTGGAAGAACTTTTGCGCACAAGAAAGGACCTGGTTGACGACATCCGGGACAAGATGCCCCTGAAACATAAGCAGTTTCTAACTTCCTTTTACCTACGGAACCCGGATTGGTCGCTGCTGGGTCTTGAGGGTATCGACAACCTGCCCGCGGTTCGCTGGCGCGAAAAGAACCTCGACAAGGCTGGTAAAGACACGCGGGAGGCGCTGGTGAAGAAGCTAGAGGAATGTATCTGGTAAGCTGCCATCTATGAATACCGCCTGCGCCTGCAGTCGATCTGGAGCCAAGCCAGCCGTGGCGCCTTCGAGATGCTGGACTCCCTGGCGCAGTGGTGCCGGGACGCGGAAGAATCCGGCATCCACGCGCTGCAGGACTTCGTGGCGACGCTGAAAGGGATCGGGTGCAGCCGGCCAAGGCTTAGCCACCTCGATGCTGCAAATAAAGCCCCGATGCCATGTGCACTCGGGGCTTTTTTGTGCTGGTCGGCCTTAGCCCCCGGCTACACGCTTTGCCTGGAACGGCTCCACGCACCGACAGCCAGCCAAATAATACTGGTCGTGATAATAGCCAGAGCGCCATCCGCGGCGTAGTGCCAAGCCAGATGTACAGACCCCACCAAGACTACGACGACGTACCCAAGAACCAGGAGCGCCAGGGCCTTGTGAACGTTACAAAAGTGCAGGAAACCAAGCCATGCCAGGGAAACGTGCATGCTCGGCATAGCGGATATACCAGATCCTATTTGCAAAGAACCCTCGCTATAGATCTGCCAAAGATAATCCTGGATACCCAACGCCCATGCAGCATTCCCTCCGTTTGCGGTAGCAAGATAGGACGTTAGCGATTCATAGGGGTTTGGGCGATCGTTATAAATCTCTCCAAAAAAGGCAGGGCCTGCGGAAGAAAAGACCATAGCGAGAATAGTGCCATTGATAGACCAGCAAAGAATGTAGCTAATGAGATAACGCTCGCGAAGATGCGGGCGAGAAATATCGATGATCTGCCAAAACAACATACCAAAAACAAAAAAGAACCAGCCATTGTATAAAGCATTGATCGGCATTGTTAAATCAAAGGCGGTGACAGCCGGATGAATCCACCGCCATGCTGGCTGCCCGCCGAACACAACACTATCAAACCGCGATAAAAAATCGTCCCACGAAAAAGGGTTTACAACAGGAATCAGCGTTTTCAAAGACGACACGGAGGAAAGGAAAAAGGAGAAAAGTAGAACGATTGCAACCGAACGAACCAGCCCGACACTATCAACTCGGGCTACTATTTTTTCCAATATAAAGGCAACAGGCCTTTCCGGCCTTAAAAAAAGGAGAACGTAAATACCGTAGAAAACAAAGAGGGCCAAGCCCACCATAGAAAGTGAGAATATAGCAACGCCGGGATATATAAAGATTGAAAAACGGCCAAGCTCGCCGATGGAAAAAGAAAAAATAACAGCGGCCAGAATACAAAACAGGAGCAACCCAACTATCGCCCCGTCTTTCCTGTATAGCCTACAAAAATCAACCTTAAGCTTGGCACCAAGGCCTTCCTTGACTATACGCCCGACATGCATGCTGGAATATCTTCCGGGGAACATCTTCTAATCATGTTCGCCACCTCAACAACCTTCCGGGCCACAGTATTCCAGAAGCTGGACATTGTTCTGATCCGCACCGGTGATTTCCACCTTAGTGGTGCCCAGTGAAATCCCGATAGCGTTAAGAAGTGGATCGATCAAACTAGTACCTAGCGCCTCTACCAATCCCTCAATTGTTTCCTGTATGAGCTGCTCCAGCCCCAGGAGACTGGTGATGCCTTCAACGATGCCGCTGAGAAGATCGCCGATTCCCGTCAGAAGGCAACCGAGCAGACCGCTACACTCTTCTTCCTCTTCGAGCAGTTCGATATTGATGTCCAGATTACTGAAGTCCGCGCTAGACAGTCCGCCTTCTGTGAATACAGCCGACGGATTATCTTCATCCAAAGTATAGCTAAGCTCCACTCTTTCATCACCGCCGCCAACCAGCAAATCGAGATCCGCGGTGATATTGGCAAGAGTGATACTGCCGGGGAGAAGGTTCTTAAGAACCGAGAGGTCAACTTCCTCCTGCTCCAGGACACCCATTCCGTTTATCCGGCCCGTGGCGATACGAGCCGTCTGGCTCTCCACGTCAACGCCAACGGTTACAACATTCGAACCTGTCCCGCGGGCACACCTAGCCCAAACAAGCTCGCCTGTACCGCCCCCGGCTTGCACCGCCAAGGGCAACCTGACAGTCAGCAAATTAAGTACATTGAGGTCACTGGAAATGGTAAGGCCCACGTCAGGGGCATGGAATCTTGTCTGCCACTCACCGTCTTCGCCGATACGAGCCGGCCCCACGACGACGCTAGGTGCTTTACCCACAAAAAGCTCAATCTGCGTTTCCGTAACACCTGGGATGTTGATTTGCGTGTCCGGCAAGGCACCGGCTATGACCGTACCTTCCACGAGGTTAAGAGCCAAAGCCATGACAGTATCGTATAGCGGCAAGCGGCTGTTTTCCGGAATCTCAGTAGAGCCAACAATGTTGATAACATCCGCGAGTTTGACGGTTTCCACGCCGGCGCCGGAGATCAGTTGATCCATGGCTCCGCCAACGTCATCAAGCGGATCCGCCGCTGAATCCAAAGCGCCAAGCAAATTGCCCACCAACACATCGGTCGATAGCAGTTCCTCAACGGAATCCACACCAACACCAGCCAGAACATCGCCCAACTTGACGGTGGTTTCAGCCAGACTGGAGAACTGGGTCGGATCGATATTGAACGGCGTCCCGTTGTTAAGGATCGCGCCCAACAAAACGTTAAGCAGATTGGCTGTCTGTTGCGTGCCACCGACCACCGCAGTGCTGCCGGCGGCGCTCAGCGTGCCAATCAGCTCTTTTCGGGCGGCGGCACCTACGGACATCGTCACCGTACCAAAGGTGCTCTCCGGTAGAAGCAGGGAGATTGGCTCTTCACGCTCATAGGTAACGGCGACGCCGTTACTCCGTCGCAGATCAGCAACCGGCTCGAAAGAAAGCACTTTTTCGTCATCGCTTTCGATCACCCCTGGCTGCACGACGAGCGTGCCGGAATCACTGGAAAAACCTTGCTGTTGAGCGGCGATCAAGGCTCTATCGTTAATCTCCTGGAGCGTGACAAACTCCCCGCCGCAAGCTTGGGCGGCGTCGGCAGCGGCGGTGGCGGCGGCGTTGACCTGGCTTTGCATTTCCTTACGCAGCGAGAACAGGCGGGCGCCGTCCAAGGCCATGACGCCAAGCAGAATCACCAGCAACATCAGCAATGGGGTGATGACGGTGAGCGCGCCTCGCTGCCGAAACATCAGAGTTACTCCTTGTCCCGGGTTTGTTCGCCGAAGCTTTCCGGGATCGGTTGTTTAAAGCTGTCCGCCAGGCGGCGCTGGGTGTCGATGTAGACCGGCACCGAAAGCTCGCTTCTCGCGGCCGGCGGCGAGCGGCGCTGCTGCTCCAGGACGCGCTGGGTGGCGGCGCCGACCTGGTGCTCCTGTTCGGCGTCGACCACTTTACCGGACACACCGAACGGCGGGGGGCCGTCGGCCATCGCGGCGAGCGGCATCAAGGTGAGTAGAGCCATGACCAGTTTCATTGTTTATCTCCCGAATTGCTCGGCCAGTCGTTCCGCATAGGCCCGCTCTTCATTGCTCAGGCCGTATTGATTCTTCATCCATTCCAGGCCGCCCCAGTTTTCGGTGAGCAGATAGGCCACCGCCAGGTTCTGGCGTACCGGACCCTGGCCGTCACCGAGCTCCATGGCCGTGCGCAATTCATAGGCGGCGTCTTCGTAGTCACCCACCATCAACAGCACATAGCCGTAATCGTTACGGACCTGGGCGGAGGCCGGTGTCCGCTCGCGGGCGATTTCCAGATGGTGAAGCGCTTTCAGTACTTTGTCCTGTTTGAGCAGCACCATACCCAGGCCGTGATGGCTGCGGCCGGTGCCGCAACGGTCCACCAGACCCTGAAAAATAATTTCCGCCTCACCCACATGCCCCGTGGAGGCCTGCAATTGACCATAGCGCACCCAGTGGTCGACGGTTTCCATGGGTTTGGCTTCCAGCTGCGCCAGCGCCGCGTGGTTGCGCTCCCGGTTCATCAGGTTGTCGACCATGTCGAGCTGCACCTGTTGTTCCGGCTGGATGCGGGCGGAGCAATTCAACCGGTCCAGATCGTACGGGTCACCGGGAAGTTCGCTGGGCGCCTGGGAAGCGCAACCGGCCATCAGCACGGTGGCCATGATCCCCATCGCTATTTTTTGCATCCATTGCTCCTGATCTTCGTTGTTCGTTCTAGACGGCTACCCGGACAGCGCTTCGGCGATGGAAATCACCGCCGGGCCGCCGATCAAAATAAATAGCGCGGGCAGCATGAACGCCATCATGATCACGGTCATTTTGGCGCCGATACGGTTGGTTTCCTCACGCACCCGGTTACGCTCCACGTTCTGCGCTTCCTCAATGATCTGATCCAGACTGAGAGAAACGCCGGCGCCCAGCTGGCTGCTTTGCTTCATCAGCACTACGTAGTTGCGCAACACTGGAATGCGGCGGTTCTCACCGAGCTCGTCCAAAGCCTGGGAGCGTTCGGCACCGGATTCCATAAGCCGATTAAAACGGTCCAGACGGGCGGACAACATCGGCAGCAACGGTCTGGCCTGGTTGGCGATCAACCGCAGTACCCGTTCCAGGGAAAGGCCGGCCTCCATCAGCATGCGCGTCAGGTGGCACAGCTCCACCGCTTCCAGATTCTGCTGCTGTTCGGCGCGTTCGCCCATGGAGCGAATCGCGCGACGGGGCACCAAGAACGATAACGCGGCGACGATCATGCCGCCGATGGGGCCGAAGAAGACGAAACCGGCGGCCACCACCAGTGCCGGCAAGATCCAGCAGAACAGCAGATACAAAAGCTGCGCCTGCTCGCGGGTGCGCCCGGTGGCGGCATAGGCTTCACGAATCTCCTGGAAGTCGCCCCGTGCAATGGAGGATTCGGTGAACTGGCTGGCCAGTCGCGACAACCAAAAACTGGAAACTTCCTCTTCCTGGTCGGCAAGACGGTGCAAACGCGCACTGACCCGGGCTCGGCGCGCCCATTGTGGCGCTTTCGCCCAGGCCACCCAGATGGCGAGCACGGAGATAACGGCCGCGGAGATAAACCAAACGCTATTCACGCCCCACCCCCTGAATCATCCGCCAGATGATGATCACGCCCAGCCCCTGCAGACCACCGGCAATGGCGAGCATCATGTGGCCGGTGTCGGTGTCCAACAGAACCCGGGAGTAGTTTTCGTTAATCAGGATCATGTACGCCGCCAGACCCAGCGGCAACAGGGCGAACGCGGCGGCGGTGAATCGCGTCTCCGCGGTCGCCGCCATGAATTCGCGCCGCAGCTCTTGTTGAGAGCGCAGCGAGGTGGCCACTTGGCTTAGTACCGGGCGAATCGAAGAGCCGAAGCGCGAGGACGTCCGCAACGCAATCGACACCAGGACCAGGGACGGTATCCGGTAAAGGCCGCCAAAATCCTCGAATAGGCTGGTGTAGTCACGGCCCGCTTCCACGGCATTACGGAGTCGGAATGCCAGAGGGTCAAACACCGGTGGCGCGTCATTGAAGGATTCCACCAAGGCGTTGTCCAGAGAGCGCCCGGCGCTCAGGTAGCGAAGCGTGGTGTCGATCAGACCCGGCAGCTCTTCATAAATACGCCGCCGTTGCTGCTGGAATCGAAAACGCCAGTACATCCACAGCGCGATGGCGATCAGCCCGGCGGTGATCAGCGCCACCAGCGGGCCGTTCAACACCAGAACCACCAACAGAAACACCGCGACGACCAGAGCGAAGATAGAAAGCTGCCCCTGGGAAAGATGGATATCCGCGCGAATCAGCACACTTTCCAACGGGGTCACGGTGACCCGGGCGGCGGTTTCCACGCCCAGATCGCGCCGGGTCTGCAAACGCTGGCGAACGCCGTCGTTCAGCGACCGCTTATAACGGCGCCGAGCCCACAGCCACTGCAATACCACCGTGATCAGCGCGAGCACGGCCAGCGTTTGCGCGGCGGCGAGCAGGGCCAGGGCACTCATTGCTCGTGGCTCCGGTACAGGTAGTCCATATGATAGGCGTCGGTCTCGGTGGGCGTGAGCGCGATCACTTCGCTCACCATGCGGCGCCCGTCGGGCATCCGCACCAGTTGAATAATGATATCCAGGGCGGAACCGATAAGCCGGCCGATGGCGCGCTCACTGGCGTCGTAGCCGCTTACCGCCAGCAGGGTTTCAATCCGCACCAGAGCATCCCGCGTGGTGTTGGCGTGGATGGTGCTCATCGAACCTTCATGGCCGGTGTTCATGGCCTGCAGCAGCTCGATGATTTCCGCGGAACGCACCTCGCCGAGAATGATCCGGTCGGGGCGCATGCGCAGCGAGTTCACCACCAGCTCCCGGGCGGTGATACGCCCTTTACCTTCGGTGTTGGCCGGGCGTGTTTCCAGACGCACCACATGGGGGTGGTTGAGCACCAGCTCGGCGGAGTCCTCAATGGTAAGAATCCGCTCCGCGCGCGGAATGTACTGGCTGATCAGGTTCAGCATGGTGGTCTTACCGGTGCCGGTGCCGCCGCTGATAATAATATTGCGGCGCGATTCCACCGCGCGGATCAGCACGTCCAGACAGGCGTCGGTCATGGAACCGTTTTCGATCAGCTGCTGGGCGGACAGGTGGTTACCGGTGAACTTACGAATACTGATGGTGGGCCCGTCCAGCGCCAGCGGCGGGATGATCGCGTTGACCCGTGAACCGTCCGGCAAGCGGGCGTCCACCATCGGGCTGGCTTCGTCCAGCCGCCGGCCCAACGGCGCCAGCATGCGGCGAATCACGCGGGTGACATGGTCATCGTTGATGAACCGGGTATTGGCGCGCTGCAACACACCGGCCACTTCCACGAACACATGCTCCGGGCCGTTAACCAGAATATCGTTAACACTGTGGTCGGCCAGCAACGGCTCCAACGGGCCGAAACCGGTAACTTCATCGAGAATATCGCGGACCAGCTGGTTCAGGTCCTGGGTGGAGAGCGGCACCCGGTTATGGGAAATGTACTGCCCGACATGATTGCGGGTGAATTCGGCCAGGGCATCACGGGTCGCTTTGCCGACTTCGATGCCCTCTTCATCCAGCCGCTCCACCACCCAGCGATGGGTGCGCTCCTTGAGTTGCTGGTACTCCTGATCGAAACGACCGGCCACGGCTTAACTCCCCAACAATCGCGTCAGAAAACCACCGCGTCGCGGCTCGTCGTCCTGGCCATCAAGGGCTTCCAGCAGGCTGCCGAGCCGGCGGCTGTATGCACACCGGGGCGACTGCTCAAGAATCGGTCGGCCGCTGTTCACCGCCAGCAGGCGGTGGCGCCAATCTATCGGCAAGGTGCCGGCCAGCGGTGCGCCGACGGTATCGCTCAACTCTTCGGCATCCGGTGGCACACCGCTGTCGTAACCGTCGACCACCAGACCGATATGGCCTTCACGGCCGAGATGGGAACCCCAGTCATGGACCAGCGCCCGGGCGGCGTGGGCATGGTCCACCAGCGGATGAATGCCGACCAGCAGATGGCGGGTGTGCACGCCCAGGGCGCGCACCCAGTACTCGCTTTGCAGCGAGGCCACGTTGATGGTGATGTGATCGAACATCTGCATCAGCCGGTTCAGGGCGATGAACAGATCCGCGCTGCGGTCACCGTCCAGAGTCTGGCTGCCAATACCGCCGGACAGCAGCCGCAGGCCGGGCCGGAACTCTTCCAGCGCGGTGTCGATCAACGTCTCGTCCAGGGTTTCCGGGTTGGCGAGCAGGTTATCCAGCGTGAATTCGCTGCTGGCGTCGAGATAGAACACGCCACGCTCGCGGGGCTGGGTGTCGATGGCCAGGCAGCGCCAGTTGGGCTGGCGCTGGTTGATGCCAATGGCGAGATTCTGCGCCAGGAAGCGGGTGTCCACGGTGGGGTCGGCGCCGGTCACCAGCGTCAGGTTGTTCACCGAGGAGCGGCTTTCGTCACCGTAATGCCCACTGCGCACCAGTTGGTGGCGGCGCAGCCGGTCGCGGATTTCCCCCGCGTCGTTGCCGGCCAGGAAACTGTCCCGGGCGCCGGCGCGCATGCTTTGCAGCAGCAGCTCCTGATTGGACCGGGTGCACACCGTGATCACCGTCACCCAGGGCCGGGCGCTGGTCAGCGCGGTGATGATCGCCAGGGACTGGTCCATATCCGCTTCATTGATCTCCACCAGCACCACATGGGCGGTGGTGGCTTCCAGCAGGCGTAACACCCGGGTGAGATCGGCGCGGCTGACGAATTCCACGCGGAACGGCTCTTCGATAACCCGATCCAGCCAGGCTTTGATGCCGGGGTCGTCGACCACCGAGAGGACAATATCGTTATCGCTCACCAGCTCACTCCATGACGAATGGGTTGCGAGCCACCACGCGGCTCGGTGGCCATGTCCAGCCATTGCGTGCTGCTTTCCCGGTAGGCGCCGCCGGGCAGTGTCACCGGCGGATCACCCGCCTTGCGCGGCGTCACCAGATGGGGGGTGACCACCATCACCAGCTCCTTGTCGTCCCGGGAAATCCGGCTGGAACGGAAGAAGGCGCCGAGCACCGGGATATTGCCCAGGCCGGGAATGCGGTCGCTGTTGTTAATGGTGCTGCGGCTCACCAGACCACTGATGATGAAGGTTTCACCAGGCGCCAGGGACACCGTGGTTTCCGCGCGCCGGACCCGCAGCCCGGGCACGGCCACGCCGCCGGTTTCCACGCCGGCGGAGAAATCCAGCTCGCTGACTTCCGGCGCCACCTTGAGAATGATCTGCTCGTCGCTGATCACCGTGGGCGTCAGGCTCAGGCCGACCCCGAACTCCTTGAATTCGATCTGGATACCGTTGTCATTGCTGCGGGTGGGCACCGGGAATTCACCGCCGGAAAGAAACGACGCGCTCTGGCCGCTGAGGCTGGTGAGCGACGGCTCGGCCAGGGTGTAGGCGAAACCGCCCCCTTCCAACGCATTGATGATGGTGAGTGAATTGCTGCCGAAACCGAACAGATTGAACCCGTCGGAGCTGAGGGGCGCCTGGGAGGCACCCGGTCCGGAAAAGCCGCGGTAACCGGTGCCGGGAGGCGCAATGCCCACCGCGGAGTTGCCGTCATCGAACAGGTTGGCGTAATAAATACCCAGGCTGTTCAGTTCCGAGCGGCTCACTTCCAGCACCCGGATATCGGTCTGCACCTGGGTGCCGTAGGGTAGGTTACCGCCCAGGGTGGTGGCCACCGCGACGCTGCTGCGCATCGGCCGGCTTTGGTCACGCTGCCAGATGGTGATCTCGGACGAGCCTTCCTTGAAGGCGGTGACCAGTACTTCCTGGCTGCCGCTGACGGTGAGCTTGGCGACCTCCGGGTTGGAGGTCGCCACCTTGGTGATCGGCGCGGAGAACGTCAGTACCTTCTGGTCGCCGGGCGCCATGCGCATGGATCCGTCCATGCTTTGCGCGGCGGCCTGACTACCGATCAGCAGCGCCAGCACCATGCCTAGAAACAGGCGGGCGTCCCAGCCGAAGCCTTTCTTATCGCACATAAGTGCTCCTTGATTCCGCACCTTCGAAAACCTGCACACGCTGGCCCGGCGACGGGCGCGGCGCGGCGGCCGGCGCCGGTTTCTCGCTCTCGGGGAAGAAGTCGTCGAAGTAGAAAGGTTTCTGTTCCGGATCTTCGGCGGTGGCGAGGGCCTGTTCGCCATCACCCTCGGGCTCGTCGCCAACCGGTGTATCGCCACGCTCACCGGCGACCACCGCGAGGCGCACCTTGCCTTCCGAGGACGCCAGCATCAGCGCGGAAACGCGCTCTTCCGGCACCGACAGAACGGCGGTGTTGTTGCGGCGGCGGGCGGATTCCTCGGCGTCGTCGCCGCCGGCGGACAGAGAACCGTAGACCGCCAGCACCGGGACATCGCGCAGCATCACCAGCGCCACCGGCGCGTCTTTATCGGACCGGCGGAAGGCGGTGACCACATCGACCCGATCACCGGGCTGCAACAGCCCGCCGGCGCCGACCACGTCGTCCACGGCAATGGCGATGGCGCGCTGGCCTTCCGGCAGGTTGGCGGGCAAGGAGCCGCCGCTTTCCAGATGATGGTTGGAAAGCAGTTCGCCCGGGCGGGCATAACGGCGCAGCTCACGGCCGAACACGCTTTCTTCAGCGGGCAGGGCGTCGCTGATCTGATTGGGCGAGGTCACCACCGCCAGGTTTTCTTCACTCAGGGTTTCGCCAGCGTTCAGTGGCTGGCGCAACACCCAGTATTCATAGGATGGCGCGGCTTGTTCCTGATCCGCCTGCCCGGTGGTGTCCGCCGATGTGACGGTCACCGGCTCCGGATCCCGGCTCAGCCCCACCAACGCCAGAACCAGCGCCAGGAAGGCCAGCACCAGGGCCGGCAGCATGTATAAAATCTTTGATCCCATATCCCCTCCGAAACATCCTTGTTCGACAACTGCTTATCATTCTAGTCAGAAGGCGGCGCGGGCCTCCGCTTCCAGCGTGTCCGGCAACGGCGGAAAGGTCCCCAGCAGGCCGAAACTCATGACCGGCACGATGGGGTTTTCCTTGTAGTTGTAGGTGACGCCGCAACGCAGCATTTCCACACCGCCCACCGCTTCCACGGCGCAGGAGGACGCCCCGTCCTCGAGGCTGGAAAGCGGCCCGGGCAGCGTCGCCAGCAGGCCGCTCATGGCCTGGCTGGCGCGGTTGACCACGGCGCCCTCCATCTGCTCGCCCTGAAACGCGGAACGGTCCACGTACAGGGCGGTGGCCACCGCCCGGTCCACCACGTTCTGCAGCCGGTACTGGCTGAAGAACACGATGCCGTAGATGGCCGAGGCGTAGAGCATCGCGACCACGAAGGGGAACAGCATCAGAAATTCCAATGCCACCGCCCCTTTCGCGTCGCGCCTAGCCAAAAGCGACGTTACGCCCATGCGAGCATTCCCGCCTACGGATTCTGAGCTGAAGAGAATAGGTTCTCGAACGCGCTCTGGAGGGTGTTCTGCACCGTGGCATTCGTTGCGAGAATGCCGACGATGAAGATGATGGCGGCGGCGAGCACGATGTACTCGAGCGCGCTGGCGCCACGCTGCTTGTCGGCCTGGGTACGGCCACGGCTGAACAGCCGGGCGGCGAGTTGTTGTGAGACGTTGGTAAAGACGGTCAGTGATTTCATGTGAAACTCTCCCTTACACCCAAAGTGCTATCAGTGACGATTCCTTTCCGATAGTAGGTATTTTGTGAACCACTTCACAAGTCCCTACATTTGCATATCCGTCGCCAAAACCCTTTTAAATCAGTAGCTTACGAAAATTGTCGGCGGATATCCGGTGTTATGAAAGCGATGACCGGTTGTTCTTGTTCTTTTGTTACCGCTTTTTTCGTTACGTTTCCACCTTTACGGCGGACACCGCTGATTGAGTGAGTATGCCCCCTTTGCCTTACGTGCAAAAAGACCAACTTTGTACTGTTATGAAATTTATTGTTATTGACCGACAAAAAAAACCCGGTGTGGCGAGTGGCCACACCGGGTTTCTGTTGTCCCTTGCCAGGCAGGACGCTTACTTGATCTTGGCTTCCTTGTAGATCACGTGCTTGCGGACCACGGGATCAAACTTCTTGGTCTCCATCTTTTCCGGATGCAGACGCTTGTTCTTGGCGGTGGTGTAAAAGTGCCCGGTGCCCGCAGAGGAGACCAGACGAATTTTTTCACGAATCGGACCAGATGCCATGATTCAGCTCCTTGGGCTCAGGCGCGCGCGCCGCGGCTGCGGATATCGGCCAACACGGAGTCGATACCCTTCTTGTCAATGATACGCATCCCTTTGGAGGACACACGCAGGCGCACGAAGCGCTTTTCGCTCTCCACCCAAAAGCGATGGAAGTGGAGGTTCGGCTCGAAACGACGCTTGGTCTTGATGTTCGAGTGGGACACGTGGTGACCCGTTACCGGCCGCTTCCCGGTTACCTGGCAAACTTTGGACATGATCTTGCTCCCGTGATGCAACACAATTGGGGGCGGGGCAGCCCCGGAAAAGGCGCGTTTTATACCAAAACCCGGGGCGGCGATCAAGTGATTCCGGTGTTTGCCGGCAAATATCACACCCAGCCGCGGCGGCTGAACGACTCCCAATGGCCGTCGCCGATCACCAGATGGTCGAGGATACGCACGTCGATCAGATCCAGCGCCCGGCGCAGCCGCTCGGTGACGTCGCGGTCCGCCTGGCTCGGCTCGGCCACCCCGGACGGGTGATTATGGGCCACGATCACACTGGCCGCATTGTATTCCAGCGCCCTGCGGACCACCTCCCGGGGATAGACGGCGGCGCCGTCCACGGTGCCGTAGAACATCTTCTCGAAACCGATCACCCGGTGCTTGTTGTCCAGGAACAGCACCGCGAACACCTCGCAGGGCTCACCGCGCAGCTCGGCGGTCAGCAACCGCGCCGCCGGTTCCGGGTTGTCCAGGCTGAACCCGCGGTCCAGCTCCGTGGCCAGGTAGCGCCGCCCCATCTCCAGCGCCGCCAGCACCTGGGCACAGCGGGAACCCGCCATGCCCGGCAGGCGCCCCATGCGCTTGGGCGTCAGGTCCAGCAGCCCGCGCAGGCCGCCGCTGCGGTCGAGAATGTCGCGGCCCACGTCGACGGCGGTTCTGCCCCGGCTGCCGGTACGCAGAAAAATCGCCAGCAGTTCCGCGTCGCTGAGCGCCCCCGCGCCCCGCGCCAGCAGCTTTTCCCGGGGCCGCTCCGATTTCGGCCAGTCACTGATCGCCATACTCACCTCCCTGTGTTTGCTCATACCTTGGTGCTACCCTATGACGCCCCTAGTCTGCACAACCCCACAGGGCGAGGGCAGACGACATCCACCATGGTTTGTGTCAGCCACAGCCCAAAATACTGTACGGAATGACAGCATGCAGCGACTGGTCAATAAACGGATCCTCCTCGGTGTCACCGGAGGCATTGCCGCCTACAAGAGCGCGGATCTGGTCCGCCGGCTGCAGGACGCCGGCGCCGAAGTGCGCGTGGTGATGACGCAGGGCGCCTGCGAGTTCATCACGCCGCTCACCATGCAGGCGCTGTCCGGGTATCCGGTGCACACCGATCTGCTGGACCCGCGCGCCGAAGCCGCCATGGGCCACATCGAGCTGGCCCGCTGGGCGGACCTGGTGCTGATCGCCCCGGCCTCGGCGGATTTTCTCGCCCGCATGGCGTACGGCCACGGCAACGACCTGCTCGCCACCCTGTGCCTGGCCACCGGCGCTCCGGTGGCCGTCGCGCCGGCCATGAACCAGCAGATGTGGGCGGACCAGGCGACGCAGAAGAATCAGCTCATCCTGCAGGAGAAGGGCGTGCATATCTTCGGCCCCGGCGCCGGCAGCCAGGCCTGCGGCGAAGTGGGTCCGGGGCGCATGCAGGACCCGGCGGAGATCATTCAGCAAGCCGCCGAGGTCTTCGACTACGAGCTGCTCACCGGCAAACATCTGGTGATCACCGCCGGCCCCACCCGGGAACCCATTGATCCGGTGCGCTACCTGACCAACAAAAGCTCCGGGAAAATGGGCTTCGCGCTGGCCCAGGCCGCTGCCGAAGCGGGGGCACGCGTCACCCTGATCGCCGGCCCGGTGGCTCTGGACACCCCCAACCGGGTAAAGCGCATCGACGTGGTTCGGGCCGAAGACATGCATGAGGCCAGCCTTAAGGCCGTGGAAGAAGGCTGCGACATCTTTATCGCCACCGCCGCCGTGGCGGATTACCGGCCCACCGTCACCGCCGACCACAAGATCAAGAAATCCACCGAGGAAATTCACCTCACCCTGGTGAAGAACCCGGATATCATCGCCGCCGTGGCCAGCCACGCCAAACGCCCCTTCACCGTGGGCTTCGCGGCGGAAACCCAGGATGTGATTGAATACGCCCAGGGCAAGCTGAAGAGCAAAAAACTGGATATGATCGCCACTAACGACGTATCCGGCACCAATGTCGGCTTCAACAGCGACAATAACGCCCTCACGGTGATCTGGCCCGGCGGGCACAAGGTGCTGCCGCTCGCCTCCAAAGCGCAGATCGCCAAGCAACTGATCGAATTGATCGCGATCCGCCAGAGCTGAAACCACTGACCGCTGAGACCATCGATGCAACTGCAATACCGGCTTCTTGATGCCCGCCTGGGCGATTCGTTTCCACTGCCCGCCTACGCCACCGACGGCTCCGCCGGCCTGGACCTGCGCGCCATGGTGGAGGCGCCGCTGACCCTGAACCCCGGCGACACCGAACTGCTGCCCACCGGGCTGGCCATTCACATCGGCGATGCGGGTTACGCGGGGATGATCCTGCCGCGCTCCGGCCTGGGCCATAAGCACGGCATCGTGCTCGGCAATCTGGTGGGGCTGATCGACTCGGACTACCAGGGCCAGTTGATGGTGTCCTGCTGGAACCGGGGCAGCAGCGCCTTCACCATCGAGCCCGGCGAGCGCATCGCGCAGCTGGTGATCGTGCCGGTGATGCAGGTGTCGCTGACACAGGTGGATGATTTCGACGACAGTGCCCGCGGCGAGGGCGGCTTCGGCCACAGCGGCCGCCAGTAAGCGCCACGGGCGCCACCGAAACGCCGCGATCACAGAACGGCGACGGTACCGTAAGGGGGAACGGATGGGGAACGAACGCAAGGTTCTGACCAGGCCAGCGTGGCTGCTCGCACTGCTGGGCCTGGTACTGATCGGCGCCGGCTTTGGCGTGTGGCACCAGCATCAACACGACCAGGCGCAAACCGCCGCCGCGGAGCAAGCCCGGCGCCTCGCCAACACCCTGGCCGGGGAACTGGGCCAGCGGGTGAACCACCATCGCGTCCAGCTGGAACAGCTGGCCGCACGCCCGGACGCGCCCGCCCCAGCCTCCGACCAGCCCCTGACGCCCACGCCCTGGCAGGATCACACCCGCCTGCTGCGCGTGCCCGACGGCCACCCCGGCGAGGAACGGCTGTCGTTCACCCTGCGCGAACTGCTGCACAACCTGCGCGAACGCGGGGAAGTGGTGGTCTCCAGCACCGGCGGTGAACAGCCCACGCTACTGATGGCGCGCACCACGCCCGGCGGCGCGGTGATCCTGGAGCACGACCTGAGCCCCTGGCTGAACAGCCTCGATCAACGCCTGCCCCAAAGCAGCGCGCTGACGCTGAGCCAGGGCGACCTGACGCTGATCCGGCGCGGCCAAAGCGATGCCGTCAGCGCCAGCGCCCGGGGCGGGCCCTTCACCCTGACGCTGGCGGTGCCTCCCACACCGCCTTCCTGGCAAAGCCTGCTGTTGCCCGCCGGCGCCGGCGCGTTGCTGGTTCTGTTCGCGATCTACGCGGTATTCGCCCGGCTGGCCCGGCGGCGGCCCGCGCCGGCGCCGGCCGCCGGCCGCCGCGCCGATACCGCGCCCACCCGGACGGTCAAGCCAGCCACCGCCTCGCCGCCGCCAGCCCCCGAGCCGGAACCGGAAGCCCCCACCGAGCCGGAGCCCGGCCCGGCGCCGCCGCAAGCGCTGTTCGGGGGCGACGGCATCCGCGCCACCGGTGAGGTGCCCCTGGATGACACCGCACTGGAGCAGCTAGGCCAGGCCATCGGCAGCGAGGCCGGCGCCGCCGGCCAGCACACCCTGTTCGCGGTTTGCACGGGCGACGCCGAGGCCAGCAACGCGCTGATCAACGGCCTGGTGGCCAGCGGTCGCCAGGTAGTGGATTTGGGCCGGGCGCCGCCGGCGGTGCTCCACTACGCCACCGAAGTGCTGGAAAGCCAGAGCGGCGTCTGCGTCACCGGCGACGGCGCGCAGCGGGCCCTGGAGATCGTCATCAACGGCGAGCAGCTCCACGGCGACCGGCTGCTGGCGCTGCGCGACCGGCTGTTGGAACGGCGCCTGGACCAGGGCAGCGGACAACGGGAAGAGCGCGACATCAACGACCGCTACCTGGCCGCCGTGGCGGACGACATTATTCTGGCACGGCCGATGTCGGTGGCCGTGCAAGATACCGGCGGCGCCGCCGGCCTGGCCCCCCGGCTGTTCGGCGAACTGGGCTGCAAGGTGGTCACCCTGGACGGCACCGACGAGGACGCCCTGGCCCGAACCGTCAGTGAGCAGGGCCTGAATCTGGGCCTGGCGTTTCCCGCCGACGGCGGCCTTTCCCTGGTGGCCAGCGACGGCCGCTTGATCGCCGCCGACCGGCTGCTGATGCTGCTGGCCCACGACCTGCTGCAACGCAATCCGGGCGCCGACGTGCTGTTCAACATGGCCGACAACCGCGCCCTGGCCGACCTGATCCGCCAGCAGGGCGGCCGGCCGGTGATGGACGACGGTGGCCCGGCGCGGCTGCGGTCGCGCATGAAAGAATTGGCCGTGCCCCTGGCGGGAGAGGCGAGCGGGCATATATTCTTCGCCGACCGCTGGTACGGATTCAGCGATGCGCTCTACGCCGCCGCCCGCCTTTTGGAGGTACTCTCCTTGCAGGCTAGCGACAGCGCCGAGGCCTTCGCCCCTTACACGGATACTTTTTGACCGGTTGGAGAAAGCAGACATGGACACCAAGAGCGCCCAGGAAACCGCCCGCGTTCTGATTGAAGCGCTGCCTTATATTCAGCGCTTCGCCGGCACCACCGTGGTGATCAAATACGGCGGCAACGCCATGGAAAACGACGAGCTGAAGAACAGCTTCGCCCGCGACGTGGTGATGATGAAGCAGGTCGGCATCAATCCGGTGATCGTCCACGGCGGCGGCCCACAGATCGGCGATCTGCTCAACCGGCTCGGCAAGGAGAGCAAGTTCGTGCAGGGCATGCGCGTCACCGACCGGGAAACCATGGACGTGGTGCAAATGGTGCTCGGCGGCCTGGTCAACAAGGACATCGTCAACCTGATCCAGCACAACGGCGGCCAGGCGGTGGGCCTGACCGGCAAGGACGGCCGCCTGATCAAGGCGCGCAAGATGCTACTCAAGAACCTGGACGCCGACAATCCCGAACTGCAGGCTTCGGAAATCATCGACATCGGCCATGTGGGCGAGGTGCAGGGCATCGACACCAAGGTGCTCGATCTGCTCGGCGGCAGCGACTTTATTCCGGTGATCGCGCCGATCGGCGTCGATCAGGACGGCACCAGCTACAACATTAACGCCGACCTGGTGGCCGGCAAGGTGGCGGAGGTGCTGCGCGCCGAAAAGCTGATCCTGCTCACCAACGTGGCCGGCCTCAAGGACAAGGAAGGCCGCGTGCTCACCGGCCTTACGGCGGACCGCGTCAACGCGTTGATCAAGGACGGCACCATCCACGGCGGCATGCTGCCAAAGATCCGCTGCGCCCTGGAAGCGGTGGAGAACGGCGTGCACACCTCGCACATCATTGATGGCCGGGTGGCCCACGCGGTGCTGCTGGAAATTCTTACCGACAAGGGGGTCGGTACGCTGATCAGCAAGCATTGATCAGCAACAATTAAAAACGCCTAAAACGGGAACGACGAATGACAGAACAGACTCCGTCCAGAAAGGAGCAAATCCTGCAGGCCCTGGCGCACATGCTGGAAGCGGAACCGGGCGGGCGGATCACCACCGCCGGCCTGGCCCGGGAAGTGGGGGTGTCCGAAGCCGCGCTGTATCGGCATTTTCCGAGCAAGGCGAAGATGTTCGAAGGGCTGATCGACTTCATCGAAGAGGCGATCTTCTCGCGCATCAACCGGATCACCGGCGAGGGGGACGCGCTCACCCAGGTGGAACAGATTCTCACGCTGATCCTGGCGTTCACCGAACGCAACCCGGGCATCACCCGTTTGCTCACCGGCGACGCCCTCACCGGCGAGAACGAGCGCCTGCACCGACGTATTCAACAGTTCTATGACCGGGTGGAAAGCCAGCTCAAGCAAGTGGTCCGCGACGCCGAGTTCAAGGAAGGCAAACGCACCGCCGCCACCCCCACGATCACCGCCAACCTGCTGCTGGCGGTGGTGGAAGGGCGCATCGCCCAATTCGTGCGTTCCGGTTTCAGAATCCGCCCCGGCCAGGACTGGCCGGAGCAATGGGCGCTGCTGGGCCCGACAGTCTTCCGCGATTAAGAGTCTTCCAGCTCCTCCAACCGGTCAATAATCGGCGCGTACTGCTCGCGCACCGCCTGCTTGTCCTTCTCGTAGCCGGCGATTTCCCGCCGCACATGGGCCATACGGCGCTGGTAATCGTCGATGGCCTGGCGGGTGCCCTCCGGCACCGGCCGGCCGGCGCGCTCGGCGCGGGCGGCCAGGCTGACCTCCTCGTCGCGCTTTTCTTCCAGTTGCGCCAGCGTGTTGGTGGCGTAGCTGATGCGTAACTCCAGCGCTTCCAGCTGGCGGTCGCGGGCGCGCACCGCGTCTTCCGGCCCGGCGTAAAGCCGCTCCAGCTCCTTGTCCCGCTCGGCTTGCTGTTGCGCCTGTTGCCGGGCCTCCATCGCCTCACGGCGACGCGCCTGCTCTTCCGGGGGCGCCGCCGGCTCGCGGCGCAGCACGCGACCGCTGAGGTCCAGCACCTGATAGCCGGCGTGGATGGCCTGTTCGTTGAGCGTGGCGCTCACCGCCAGGCTGCCGTCCGGCTTGGTGTAGCGGTACATCACCTCACCGGCGGGCTCTTTCTGCTTGGGGGCCGCCGGCGCCTGCACCGGCCACAACGCCAACGACGCCAGCACCAGTCCGCACCGCAGCCACCTCACGCTTACCCCTCCACGCCGTAGCGCTTGCGGTACTGCTTGAGCGCCACGCGATCCGCGTCACGCCCTTCCTGCTCTTCCAGCCAGACGATGATGTCGGACATGGAAACAATGCTGCGCACCGGAACCCCCAGACTTTCCTGCACCTCCTGGATCGCCGACAGCCCTCCACCAGGCGCTGAAGACTCTCCACGACCGCGCTCCTGCCGGTCCAGCGCCACGAACACCCCGGAGATGCTCGCCTCGGTGCGCTCGAACAGCTCCGCCACCTCGCGGATGGCGGTACCGGCGGTGATCACGTCGTCGATCACCAGCGCGCGGCCTTCCAGCGGCGCGCCCACCAGCCAGCCGCCTTCGCCGTGGTCCTTGGCTTCCTTGCGATTAAACGCCCAGGGCAGGTCGCGGCCATGGTGCTCGGCGAGCGCCACGGATACCGCCGCCACCAGCGGGATGCCCTTATAGGCGGGGCCGAACAGCATGTCGAACTCAATGCCCGACTCAACAATGGCGTCGGCGTAATAGCGGCCCAGACGGGCCAGCGCCTCACCGGTGTAAAAGGTGCCGGCGTTAAAGAAGTACGGGCTGATGCGCCCGGATTTCAGGGTGAACTCCCCGAACTTCAGCGCCTGGCGCTCCTCGGCGAAGCGCAAAAAGTGCTTCTTGTAGTTTTTCATTCCGTTCCCCACCGGGCTTACCAGCCCAGCACCTCCTGCTGCTTGCGGACGATCTCACCAATGCCTTTCTCGGCCAGGCCCAGCAACTGATCGGACTGTTGACGGGTGAACGGCTCGTCGCCCTCGGCGGTGCCCTGAATCTCCACGAAGCCACCATGCTGGGTCATTACCACGTTCATGTCCGTGTCGGCGTTGGAATCTTCGGGATAATCCAGATCCAGCACCGGTTCTCCCTTATAAATCCCCACCGACACCGAGGCAATCAGACCGTTGAGGGGGTCTTCCTTGATGCGCTTGCGCTCCAGCAGCGTGGTGAAGGCGTCCACCAGCGCCACGCAGGCCCCGGAGATCGACGCGGTGCGGGTGCCGCCGTCCGCCTGGATCACGTCGCAATCCAGATAGATGGTGTGCTCACCCAGCTTCTTCAGGTCCACGGCGGCGCGCAGGGAGCGCCCGATCAGCCGCTGGATTTCCAGGGTGCGGCCGCCCTGCTTGCCGCGCGCCGCCTCGCGGCCGGAGCGGGTATGGGTGGAGCGGGGCAGCATGCCGTACTCGGCGGTGATCCAGCCCTGGCCCTTGCCCTTGAGGAAACGCGGCACGCCATCCTCCACGGACGCGGTGCACAACACCTTGGTATTGCCGAAGGACACCAGCACGCTGCCTTCAGCGTGCATGGTGAAATCGCGTACGAAGGATACGTCGCGCATCTGGTCGAGCTGGCGGCCGGAAGGGCGCATGAAAACTCCTTGATTCGGGATCGAATGGCCCGCCATTGTAGCGAACCCCCGCCCATCAACGCGAGGCGGGGCGCCGGTGAATGCTTCCAGTCGCTTGACCCGCTACACTAAGCCCCACTTCGCCGCACTCACCCACCACCCCAGGGACGCCCATGATTCGTAGCATGACCGCCTTCGCCCGAGCCGACCGCCACCTCACCGGCGCCAGCCTGGCCTGGGAAATCCGCTCGGTGAACCACCGCTACCTGGAAGTGGGCCCGCGCCTGCCCGAGGGCCTGCGCGCCCTGGAGAACGACGTGCGCGAACGCTGTCGCCAGCGGCTGGGCCGCGGCAAGGTGGACGTAACCCTGCGCTACCAGACCGAAGAAGGCGAAGCGGAACTGGAACTCAACGAAACCCTGGTCAAGCACCTCGCCGAGGCGGCCCGCCGCGTCGACGACCTGGTGCGCCACGCCGGCCAGGTGAACCCGCTGGAAATCCTGCGCTTCCCCGGCGTGCTCTCCACCCGCGAAGTGGACGCCGACACCCTGCACGCGGAAGCCCTGGCCGCCCTGGACGAAGCCCTGGACGCCCTGATCGCCACCCGCGACCGCGAAGGCGAGCAGCTGGCGCGCATGGTGCGCGAGCGCCTGGACGGCGTCGGCGAGCAGGTAGCCCGCATCCGCCAGGCGCTGCCCGCGATCCGCGAGGCCCTGCGCGACCGCCTGCGCCAGCGTGTCCAGGAGGCGGTGGAAAACCCCGACCCGGAGCGCCTGGAACAGGAACTGGTGCTGGCCGCCCAGAAAATGGACGTGGACGAAGAACTGGACCGCCTGGAAACCCACGTGGCCGAAGTGCGCCGGGTGGTGGAAAAAGGCGGCCAGGTGGGCCGCCGTCTGGACTTCCTGATGCAGGAACTCAACCGCGAAGCGAACACCCTGGCGTCAAAGTCCGTGGACGCCGAGACCACCGCCGCGGCGGTGGAATTGAAGGTGTTGATCGAGCAAATGAGGGAACAGATCCAGAATATCGAGTGATCGCCGGCGGCCCTACGCCGGCAATCGCCGGAACCCCCACATCCCCACCAGCAAGCCCACCACGAACAACGCCGGCTCCCACAGTCCCATCACCAGCGCGGCGACGCCCGGGCCGGGGCAGTAGCCGGCCAGGCCCCAGCCGATGCCGAACAGGGCGGCGCCGCCGAGCAGGCGGCTATCGATGTCGCTGCGGGTGGGCAGATGGAACTGGCCCTCGAACAGCGGCCGGTCCTGTTTGAGGATAAAGCGGAAGCTGATCAGGGTAACCAGCACGGCGCCGCCCATGACGAACGCCAGGGTGGGGTCCCAGGTGCCGGTGATGTCCAGGAAGTTGAGCACCTTGGCCGGGTTGGTCATTTGCGAGATGGCCAGGCCGAGACCGAATAGCAGGCCGGCAATCAACGCGGCGAGATTCTTCTTCATGCGCCCCCCCCCAGCAGATGTCGGATCACGAACACGGTGAGGATGCCGGTGGCCATGAAGGTGGCCACCGAGGCCAGCGAGCGCGGCGACAGCCGGGCCAGGCCGCAGACGCCGTGGCCGCTGGTGCAGCCGCTGCCCAGCCGGGTGCCGAAACCGACGATCAGGCCGGCCACCAGGAATACCGGCCAGGGCATGTCCGACTGGAAGGCCAGGCTGCCCGGCACCAGCCAGAACGCCAGGGCGGCGCCGCCGAGCAGGCCGGCCAGAAACAGCCAGCGCCAGGCCCGGTCGCCGCCGGGCTCCACCGTGGCGCCGGCGACGATGCCGCTGATGCCGGCGATGCGACCGTTGAGCCACAGCAGCAGCGAGGCGCTGGCGCCGATCAGCAGACCGCCGATCAGGCCGGCCCAGGGGGTGAAGTTCACGATGGTCATACCGGCAGCTCCTCGTCGTGCGCGGTCTGGGAGAACCCTTCCGGGTGGTTCAGGGGCACCTTGATGTAGCGCCGGCCGTTGTCGTCGGCGGGCGGGGTGTGGCCGGCGCGGACGTTGATCTGCACCGAGGGGATAATCAGATCGGGCAGGCCGAGGGTGGCATCGCGCTCGGTACGCAGCTTGACGAAGTCATCCTCGGAGCGGCCGCCGCCGACATGAATATTGTCACGCTTCTGGTCACCCACGGTGGTTTCGTAACGGTAGTCGCGACCGCCGGGCCGGTAGTCGTGCAGCACGAACAGGCGGGTGTCGTCGGGCAGCTCGAACAACCGCTGGATCGACTGATACAGGGTATGGGCGCTGCCGCCGGGAAAGTCGCAGCGGGCGGTGCCGCCGTCGGGCATGAACAGGGTGTCGCCGACGAAGATAGCGTCGCCGATCTGATACGTCAGGTGGTCCGAGGTGTGCCCGGGCGTGGGGATGGCACGGGCCTCGATATTGCCCACCCGGAAGCTTTCGAAATCCTCGAACAGGTGCTCGAAGGGCGTGCCGTCCGCCTGGAAGCCGCGTTCGAAGCCGTAGACGTCCTTGAAGTGCTTCTGCACCTGGCGAATGCCGACACCGATGCCGGTGGTGCCGCCCAGTTGCCGGTGCACATGGGCGCCGCCGGCCAGGTGGTCGGCGTGGGCATGGGTCTCCAGCACCCACTCCACCTCCAGCCCCTGATCGCGTACGAAACCGATCAGTTCGTCGGCGGTATCGGTGCTGAGCCGTCCGGACTCGGCTTCGTAGTCGAGCACCGAATCGATCACCGCGGCGCGGCGGGTGTCCGGGTCCCAGACCACGTAGGAAAAGGTGGAGGTGGGCTCGTGAAGAAAGGAGCGAACCTGGGGGCGTTGCGCGGCTGCCATGAAAACCTCCTGGGTGACATCGATTTAATTCTTTATAGCCGCCACCCTTTTATTAGTCAAATCTAATATAGGAAAATTTACATTAGATATCTGCAGTGCTATTTTGAGGTCAAATCATTGAAGCGATGCCATGACCGACACACGCCGTAAAAGCAGCCCCCCAAAGCCCGACGAAGCGATGGCCGAGCACGCCGCCGACGCCGCCCGCCTGCTCAAGTCGTTGTCCCACGAGAAGCGCCTGCTGATTCTCTGCATGCTGGTGGAGGGCGAGATGACGGTGGGCGAGATCAACGCACGGGTGGCGGGCAGCCAGTCAGTGGTCTCCCAGCACCTGGCGGTACTGCGCCGCGACGATCTGGTACAGACCCGCCGCGACGCCCAGACGATCTATTATTCCCTGCAGGGCACCCGGGCGACCCGCATTATCGAGGTGCTGCACGACCTGTTCTGCGACCGCTGAAACTCCTCGAGATCGTGCGCCAAACACCGAAACCCAGCCCCAACAGAAGGGCCGATAGGGGTATCGACCCGCCCCCGGACCCAGCAACCGGAGCGGAGCCGCCGCTGTTTTTCGCGGGGGCGCCGTCATTGGTGTCATCTTCAGGGGGAACATTAGGGAAGGGCTCGAAGGGGTCTTCATCCGGCACCACCGGTGCTACCGGCGGCGCAAGCCCCGCCGCCAGGAACACATCATCCAGCTGGAGCCAGGCATCATCACCGCCAGGCTGCAATCCGGCAAAGACACGTATAACATCATGGTCACCCGTATTAAACGCTAATTGATATACCGCATAGTCCGCGCTTGCACTTATCGGCGTATCCACCAGCGTAGCCCCGTCCATTCCACGAACCCCCAGAAGAGTCAGCTTGGATCCGGATGTTCTTATCCAGGCGGACAGGTGGTAATCGGTTTTCTTGGCGACGGAGATCTCCTGGTACAGCTCGTTCCATTCGGTGTTACTGTTGCGAACCCAGCCATTGCTCACGCCCTGGTGTTCTAACTCAAGCCCCCGGTCCAGGCCGCACTGACCCAAGCACTGCCAATCATTATTGTCAGCATTTCCCACAATGCCTTCCGCCTCGAAGTCACCGTTCACCAACCTATTGACAGGCTCCGGCGGGTTATCGAACACACGCATTAGTTCTGGTAATTCCTGCCGGAAACTACGAATCCAGTAGCCCGGCGAATGCATGCCGTCGCCATAGGGGTGAAACTGGTGGGCTATTCCCAGTTGGTTGAGCCGATCATGCATGGCAAAGTTCATTCGGTGCACCTCGGCTTCCTGAATCCAGCCCATGAACAGATTGACGGGGTTGTACTCGTTCTGATTATCGAGGACCCCACGGTTTCCGTTGCCGAAGTAGAAAGAGAGATGCATCCCCGCCAGATTGTGCGCCAGGTTGAGGGGGTTATGAGCTTGGCGGACCTCCGTATCGAGAGGCCAGATCCCAAAGATCGAGTAAGGCACTCTTGCGTCAATAACCGGTGAAACACCGATCCAATTCGAAATCAACTCTCTGCTGGTGTCGACTGCACCGGAGAATGCGGCGGCGGCGATGAATTGATCCGGGTGCCTCGCCGCGTAACTCATCGCGCCATAGCCTCCCATCGAAAGGCCAACCACTGCACGCCCCTCGCGGCGGGCGTCGGTTTTAAAGGTGCCATCTACCCAGGTCACAAGCTCTTCAAAGAAAAAGGTCTCCCACTTCGGGTTACCATCTATACCGGGAACGGCCGCATCAGCATACCAGCTCCCTTTTCCCATCGACGGCTGGACGATGATTACATCACGGTCATCGACAATTTCCTGCACGCCCCAGACCGTCCAGTCTTCATGGGTTCCGCCACCACCATGGAGCAGGTAAATAACCGGATATCCTGAAACAGTATCGGAGTATCCGGTAGGCAACATCACCCTTACAGTGGTTGCATCCACAAGGTTATCGGAGACGATATCGAAGTCCGTAATTTGTTGATTTACCCGCTCGCCGTCAGACACCTGAAAGGAGTGGAGTGGCGTACAAAAGAAGAGAAAAATAATAACCGAAAAATAGGGCGATCTGATCATCATGGCGCCTCGCAATTGTTGAAAATATGCGTAACGCCAAATCATCGCATTGTTGGGAGGATCAAATCCGGACAGTCAGGGGCACCGGACCCGCCTATCCCTTAGGCAGGCGCGCATAGAAGCCCTGTAACGTCTTCTCGGTGGCCGTTTCCAGCTCGATACCCGCGTTAATCAACAAGCCAGCGACCATTACATAATGGCCGACAAGCATGACCAATTCGATCATCTGCCTCTTGTTATACTTCTGGTTTAGCGCAAGCCAGTTGTCTTCATCAATAAGGCTCTGCTGACACACCTGATCGCATGCCGCCATCAGCAGCTGATCATCTCGGTTCGCGATGTCACCGGGCGCTTTCGTGATCTCGACGATTTCTTTATCGCTGACGCCAACCCTCAACGCCATTTCCACATGCTGGCCCCATTCATAGCGGCTTCTACAGCGCCAAGCCACACGCAGGATCGCCTTCTCCCTATCCGTCGCGGGGAGCCGACCGAAAGGCATCATCTGGGAGGCAAAAAGTAGCCATGGCCAGAAAATCCGACCGTTGATGCCAATGACCGGAAAGATGTGCGGCAGCTCAGCTCGGCCAAAGAGCCGTGCCACCCCCGATAGGGCGCGCAGTAGCACGGCGCGCTGCCGCTGCGGTGGAGCGGGGATGCGAACGTAGTCAGGACGCGCCCAGCCCCTCTCGGGCCGCAATAGGTCTGCATCTCTCATGGCTTGTGATCTCCTCGTTGCCGATATTCCCCGGGTGTTAAACCAGTACGCTTCTTAAACCATCGGATAAGGGATTGTCTTGACTGGAAGCCCAACTGAAATGCTGTCACCTCCAGTGGCTGGTGGCTATTAGATATCAAATCAGGCGCCCTCTCCATTCGGATCTCGTCAATTAGGCTCCGGAATTTAGTGTTATGGGCATCCAGTCTCCGGTGCAGAGTACGACCACTAATGCCTAACTGATCCGCCACGTCCTCCAAACCAGGGGGACAGTCAACGAACATGGCACGTGCCAAGCGCATCACAGTGTTCGGCAAGGTCGTGGTTTGTTGCCGCTGTCGCATTAGAGCATCAGCATGTTGTGCGAGCGTGGTCTTAATGCCGAGGTCACTGTGGCTAAGGGGTTGGTCCATTAATTTTCGATCAAAACAGATTCCCGCTTGCGGCTGGTCAAAATAAATCGGGCTTTGGAATAGTTGTTGAAGACGCAACCGTGTCTCTTTATTTTCAGGTGGTGGGTGGGAAAAACCGACCTCAAGGGGAACCATGGGAGTCGGTTGCAGGAGGGTCCGGGCAAGCACTGTAAAGCTACCCAGGACATAGTCGTACGCATGCCTGCGAAACAGAGGGCTGCCCGCCAGGCACTCCCAATCAACGCGGACCCGACCTGGCAGGTAGATCACCTTGCTGTTCCCGAAGCTACTAAGCAGCCCATTATAGCGGACGATCAAATCCAAAACGTCCGCGAAGCGTGTGCAGCTCTGGCTAAGGTAGCCAAGAACCCCAAACGCGGCCGGCTGGGTGCTCTCCGCCATCACCAGCCCGAACGGGTAACCCGGGAATCGCGCGTCGAGCTGTGCCAGGAGTTCTTCGAGCATGGAGATCGGCAGTGTGGCCTCCGCGCCGATCGGCGGGTTCTTCCGCCCCAGCCTGAGCAACCATTGCTCGACATCAAGACCATTGGCCTGTGCGGTGCGGGCGAGATGCTGGAGGTGGGGGGCCGCCACCCAATTATCGTTATCATCCACGGCAATTCTCCTAACGATATCGCCGAGTATGTCACACCTTCGGTCACACAAGACGCTTTGGCGCTTTTGGGCCCTTATTGTGGCGCGATGGGTTACCGATAGCAGCCAGACAGCATGGCATCATGCCCGCCTTAAATAGGAGATCTTCATGAAGTCACTGCGCAATAGGCTCTGCTTGGTTACCGGAGCCGCCAGCGGGATTGGCCGGGCAACGGCGGAGTTGCTCGTAGACGAAGGCGCCAGGCTGTGCCTGACCGACATCAACCGGCCGTCACTGGACGCTGTGACGCAAGAGCTAACGGAGAAGGGCGGACGGGTATTATTCCATCGGGCGCTTGACGTCTCCGATCCATACGCGGTGCAGGCCTTCGCCGACGATATCCATAAGCAACATGGTTGTGTCGACGTGGTAATGAACATTGCGGGCATCTCGACCTGGGGTACGATCGAGAATCTGGAGCTAACGCATTGGAATCAGATCATCGAGGTCAATTTATTAGGGCCGGTTCATATCATCCACGCGTTTTTGCCACCGATGATCAAGGCTGGCAGGGGCGGTCACCTGGTCAATGTGTCCTCCGCCGCGGGTCTGTTCGGCTTGCCCTGGCACGCCGCCTATAGTGCCAGCAAGTTCGGCTTGAGAGGCATCAGCGAAGTGCTGCGCTTCGACCTTCGCCAACACGGCATCGGTGTAAGCCTAGTTTGTCCCGGGGCAGTGGACACCGGCTTGGTGAAAACTATCAATGTTGTCGGCGTGGATCGGGATGACCCCGATGTACAGGCCTTGACGCGACGCTTCCAGCGGCACGCCAAAACCCCCGAGCACGCGGCAAAGAAGATTATTGCCGGGGTTAAGAAGAATCGCTACTGGATATTTACGTCCCTTGATATCCGCCTAGGCGTGCTTGCCCAGCGTTTTTGCCCACTGCTCTATGAAGGGGCCATGAAATGGCTGAGCCGCATCGTATTCAAAGTGTATAAAGATACCGATAACGGCTCGCTCAGGTGATGACTCAGGCCGCCAGCGCCGCCGGTCCGAAGAACTCATAGTGAACCCTGTCCATCGGCACGCCGCGCCGGCTTAGCAGCGCGTGGACGTGGCGCAGCATGGGTTCCGGCCCGCACAGATAGTAGTGGGCGCCGTCCACGCTGAGCGCGTCGAGCAGCGCCTCATCGATCAGGCCGTTGCTGTGGTAACCCCGGCCCGGTTCGTCGCCGGCGAGCGGGTCGCTGTAGCGCACATGCACTTGCAGGTTGGGGTGCGCGGCGGCCAGCGCCCGCACTTCCTCGCGGAACGGATGCACCCGGCTGTTCAGCGCCCCCTGGATCAGCGTCACCGGACGGCTGGCCGGCGACGCCGCCAGGCACTGGTGCAGCATGGACAGCAACGGCGTGATGCCGACACCGCCGGCGATCAGCACCACCGGCGCCTCCTGCTCCCGGGTATCGAGCACGAATTCTCCGGCCGGCGGCGCCAACTCCACGTGGTCACCCTCTTTGAGGTTGGCGTGCAGGTGGTTGGAGCAGACCCCGTCCGGGGCACCGTCCACCGGCGCCGCTTCGCGCTTGACGCTGATCCGGAAGTGCTGGTCGCCGGGCGCGTTGGACAGGCTGTAGTTGCGCATCACCGGGCCGGCGCCGGGCACGTCCACGCGCAGGGTGATGTACTGGCCGGGTTTGTGCGGCTGCAGCGCGGCGCCGTCGGCGGGCCGCAGGTAGAAGGAGGTGATGTTGTCACTCTCCGCTTCGCGGCGCGCCACCACGAACGGCTTGAAGCCCTGCCAGCCGAACCGCTGTTCCTGCTCTTGGTAAATGTCCGCCTCCCGGCCGATGAAGATATCCGCCAGGGCGCCGTAGGCGGCCGCCCAGGCGTCGATGATGTCATCGGTGGCGGCGTCGCCGAGCACTTCCTTGATGGAAGCGAGCAGGTTCTCGCCGACGATCGGGTAGTGCTCCGGCCGGATCCCCAACGACACATGCTTCTGCGCGATCAGCTCCACCGCGTCGGTGAGCGCCGCCGGGCTGTCCACGTGCTGGGCGTAGGCACAGATGGCGCCGGCCAGGGCACGCTGCTGAGACCCGGACCGCTGATGCGCCGGATTGAAGTAGGGGCGCACTTCCGGATTGTGCTCGAACATGCGCTGGTAGAAATGGCGGGTGAGGGTTTCCCCGTGTTCCTGCAGCACCGGCACGGTGGCTTTGATAACGGCGAGTTGATCGGCGGTCAGCATGATTCCAGGTCTCCTGTTGCTCCGGACTTAAAAGAGGCGTTTTACATACCTCTTTTAAACAGGAATACTATATACCTCTTTAAAAGCGGTCAACGACTTTATGCAACTGACGACCCACACCGATTACTCCCTGCGTCTGCTGATCTATCTGGGGCTGTCCCGCGACAAGGCCCCGGCCACGGTGCAGGAAATCGCGCTGAGCTACGGCATCTCGGCGAACCACATCGCCAAGGTGGCGCAGACACTGACGCGGCTGGGCTATGTGAAGAGCCTGCGCGGGCGCGGCGGCGGCCTGGTGCTGGCCGGCGACCCGGAACGGATCTCGGTGGGCGAGGTGGTCAGGCAGACCGAGAATCTGAAGCTGCTCGAATGCTTCGGGGAGAATTCGTCCTGCCCGATCGACCCGGCCTGCACCCTGAAAAAAGTGCTGGGCCGGGCGCAGGAGGCGTTTCTGCAGGTGCTGGACGGCTACACGCTGGCGGAACTGATCACCAACGACACCGAACTGCGGGGCCTGCTGCTCCCCGCCAGTGCCTGACTACAACGGCACCGCCAGCACCGCGAAGGTGTCGCCCATGGCCACCTTGGCGGGGTGACGGCGGCCGATCAGCAGGCCATCCACCGGGGCGCGGTATTCCGCCGGTTCGGCGCCGGTGCGCTCCATGGAATAGACCCGCGCCATCACCGCGCCGGCTTTCACCGGCGCCCCCAGGTTGACCGCGAATTCCAGCAAGCCGGCGTGTTCGCTCTGCAGGTAGTGGGCGCTGTCGGGAATCTCCAGCATACGGGTAGGCGACATTCGCGGCTCGCCGGGCAGAATACCGGCCCAGCGCAACACGTTGTCCACGCCCTGCTCCGCCAGCGCCACGGTCTCCGGCGTGGTGGTGCCGCCGCCGCCCAGCTCGGTGCTGATGAACACCTTGCCCTGGGCCTCCACCACGGTGTCGTAGAGCGCGTCGCCTTCCAGCTCCGCCATCAGCAGGGTGTTGGGGGCGCCGAAGGCGCGCGCGCCCTCCAGGCAGCGGCGCGCCAGGTCGGCGTCGGCCAGCCGGTGGGTGGCGGCGAACGGCAACAGATCCAGGGTGCGGCCGCCGGAATGGATGTCCAGCGCCAGATCGCACAGCGGCACCAGGTAGCGGGTGAAATAGTCGGCGATGCGCTGGGTGAGGCTGCCGGTGGGGCTGCCCGGAAACGCCCGGTTCAGGTTGCCCTTGTCGAGCGGCGAGGTGCGGGTGCCGTTAAGCACCGCCGGGTGGTTCATCATCGGCACGATGATCACCCGCCCACGGATGTCCTCGGCGCGCAGGCGGCCGGCCAGCTTGAGCAGGGCGGTGATGCCTTCGTACTCGTCGCCGTGGTTGCCGCCGGTGAGCAGGGCGGTGGGGCCGTCGCCGTTGCGCGCCACCGTGATCGGAATCATCAGGCTGCCCCAGGCGGAGTCGTCGTGGGAGTGCGGCAGCTTGAGAAAACCGTGTTGCACACCGTCGCGGTGGAAATCCACGGTGGCGGTGATCGGGCTGTCCTGCATGGTGTCTCCTTCGGGCTTGGCCATGACGGGCCGCGGACTTCCCCCTATAATGCCCGTTTTCGCGGGCAGTGAGACCCCGGCAGACAGGAACCGCATGCGTATGACCGACAAAGGCACTCTCTATATTGTGTCGGCCCCCTCCGGCGCCGGTAAAACTTCCCTGGTGGCGGCGCTGGTGGAAAAGCTGCCCCGCCTGCGTATCTCCGTATCGCACACCACCCGGCCGCGCCGGGAGGGCGAAGTGGAAGGGGTCAATTACCACTTCACCAGCCGCGAGACCTTCGTGCGCATGGTGGAAGAGGGCCGGTTCCTGGAGCACGCCGAGGTGTTCGGCAACCTCTACGGCACCAGCGCCGACTGGGTGGCGGAGACGCTGCGCGGCGGCGAGGACGTGATTCTCGAGATCGACTGGCAGGGCGCCGCCCAGATCCGCCACCTGCTGCCGGAGGCGGCCAGCATCTTCATCCTGCCGCCGTGCCTGAAGACCCTGGCCCAGCGCCTGCGCACCCGCGCCTCGGACGACGACCACGTGATCGAGAAGCGCCTCGCCGGGGCCCGGGAAGAGATGAGCCACTACGGCGAGTTCGACTATCTGGTGGTCAACGACAACTTCGAACGGGCCCTGCACGAGCTGGCCGCCATCGTCGAAGCGCGCCGTCTGACCACCGACCGCCAGGCGGTACGCCAGGCGGCCACGCTCGCCGACTTGTTGTCCGGTACTGAAACCCAGTAGAATCGCGGGCCGCACTAGGTGCGCGCCCCCGCAATAGGAGATCGACATGGCCCGTGTAACCGTAGAAGACTGCCTGGAAAACCTGGATAACCGCTTTGAGCTGGTTCTGGTATCCAGCCGGCGCGCCCGCCAGCTGCAGACCGGCGGCAAGGAGCCGCGCGTGGCCTGGGAAAACGACAAGCCCACCGTGGTGGCGCTGCGCGAGATCGCCGCGGGGGAAGTCACCTCCGAATCGGTTGAAAACCCGATCGCCGATCAGGGCGCGGACGTGGACGACCTGGCGATGCTGACCCAGTCGTTCGGCGAGTAACGCCAAAGTGACGTGAGGGGCCGCAATGCCGCGCCCCTCGTTCGGCAACACTTCCCTGACAAGCCTTCATAGCGCCCGCCTTTCAGACCGAAAACCCCTGCCTTTTCAAGCGCTCACGGCGATAACGTAGACAAATCACCACGCCAAACCTAAGCTAGGAATTATCGTTCACTTCGATTCGCCCTGGCGGCGTGGCGAGGAATCTTGCCCTCGATCAACAACCTGAAAAAACGGTTACGCAGCTACCTGACGGAAGAGCAAATTTCACAGGTGGTTCGCGCCTACTATTTTGCCGAGAAAGCCCACGAGGGCCAGTACCGGCGAAGCGGGGACCCCTATATTACGCATCCGCTGGCGGTGGCGAACATCCTGGTGGACATGCACATGGACTACGCCTCGCTGATGGCGGCCATGCTGCATGACGTGATCGAGGACACCGGCGTCTCCAAGGAGCAGCTCGCCGAGGCGTTCAGCGAGGAAGTCGCCGAGCTGGTGGACGGGGTCTCCAAGATCGCCCAGATCAAGTTCGAATCGAAAGCGGAGCAGCAGGCCGAGAATCTGCGCAAGATGATGCTGGCCATGACCCGCGACATCCGCGTGATCCTGGTGAAGCTGGCCGACCGTCTGCACAACATGCGCACCCTGCATGTGATGCGCGCCGAGAAGCGCAAGCGCATCGCCACGGAAACCCTGGAGATCTACGCCCCGATCGCGTTCCGGCTGGGCATGTACAACATGCGCGTGGAGTACGAGGATCTCGCCTTCCACAATATCCACCCGATGCGCGCGCGGCTGATCGGCAAGGCGGTGCAATCGGCGCGCGGCAACCGCCGTGAGATTCTCTCCTCGATCAAGACCAGCCTGGAGCGCAGCCTCGAGGAAGAGGGCATCCAGGCCCGGGTGCTGGGCCGGGAAAAGCATCTGTACAGCATCTACCAGAAGATGAAGGAACAGCATAAGCCGTTCGCGGACATCATGGACGTGTTCGGCTTCCGCATCATCGTCGACCGGGTGGACACCTGCTACCGGGTGCTGGGCGCGGTGCACAATCACTTCATTCCGATTCCCGGCCGCTTCAAGGACTACGTGGCGATTCCCAAGGCCAACGGCTATCAGTCGCTGCACACCACCCTGAAAGCGCATTCCGGCATTCCTCTGGAGATTCAGATCCGCACCGAGGAAATGGAAGCGATGGCCAACAACGGCATCGCCGCCCACTGGCTGTACAAGTCCCACGACGAGCCCGGCTCACCCACGCACACGCGGGCCCAATCCTGGATGCAGCGGCTGCTGGAAATCCAGCAGAAGGCCGGCAACTCCATGGAATTCATCGAGAACGTGAAGGTGGACCTGTTCCCGGACGAAGCCTACGTGTTCACGCCCAAGGGCGACATCAAGGAGCTGCCGGCCGGCGCCACACCGGTGGACTTCGCCTACGCGGTGCACACCAAGGTGGGCACCCGCTGCGTGGCGGCGCGCATCGACGGCAAGCTGGCGGCGCTGTCCACGCCGCTGGAATCCGGCCAGACGGTGAAGATCATCACCGCCCCCAACGCCACCCCCAACCCGGGCTGGCTGAATTTCGTGGTGACCGGCAAGGCGCGCTCCAACATTCGCCACTTCCTCAAGCAGCAACGCCGCGAGGACGCCGCCGAGCTGGGCCAGCGGCTGCTGGAGAAAGCGCTGATCCCCTACCAGCTGGATCTGTCGCTGTTGTCGGAAAAAACCCTGCAACAGGAACTGAACAACAACCACTACGGCACCGTGGACGAACTGCTCGAGGACATCGGCATGGGCAACCGGCTGGCGCCGCTGGTGGCGCGCAAGCTGGCCGGTGCCCGTGGCGAGAACCGCGACCCGGAGGACGACCGCCTGCCCCTGGCGATTCGCGGCAGCGAAGGGCTGATGGTGACCTACGCCAAATGCTGCTACCCGCTGCCCGGCGACACCGTGATCGGCCACCTGAGCGCCGGCAAGGGCATCGTGGTGCACCGCGACACCTGCAAGAATTTGCTCGCGGAAATGCGCGACGCGCCGGAAAAATGCATTCCGCTGAACTGGGACAAGGACGTGGAGCAGGAATTCACCGCCGCGCTGCGCATCGAGCTGGTCAACAAACGCGGCGTGCTGGCGACCCTGGCCAACGTGGTCTCCGAGCTGGGCTCCAACATCGACACCATCGACATGGCCGGCAAAGACCCCACCCTGTCGATCATCAACGTCACCCTCACCGTGAAACACCGGGTCCACCTGGCGCGCATCATCAAGCGGTTGCGCACCGTGGACAATGTTGTGAGGATTCACCGCATCAGTGCCTGAAGGAAACAGCAGCATGTCCAATCGTTCCGTGATCAAAACCGACCGGGCGCCCGCCGCCATCGGTCCGTACTCCCAGGCCATCAAGGCCGGCTCCACCGTCTACCTGTCCGGCCAGATCCCGCTGGACCCGGCCACCATGGAACTGGTCGGCGGCGGCATGGACGCCCAGGTACGGCGTGTCTTCGATAACCTCAGCGCGGTCTGTGACGCGGCCGGGGGCGCCCTGCACGACATCGTCAAACTGAACATCTTTCTCACCGACCTGAGCCATTTCAATCTGGTCAACGAGATCATGAAAGAATACTTCCAGGAGCCCTACCCGGCCCGTGCCGCCATCGGCGTGGCCGCGCTGCCCAAGGGCGCCGAGGTGGAAATGGACGCGGTGATGGATATCGCCTGACCGGCGCCGCGCACCAAAACGACGCCAGAGGGCGCCCCACCGGCGCCCCTTTTTTGTGCCTCACACGGCGCAAAATACTCTCAAACCGTCGCGCGCCTCACCCGATCCTCACTCTCTCTACCTTTTTTACAATTAAAAATACCCCTATAAAAACAATCACTTTTACATCAATCAATACACCTTAAATGTTTTCCCGGCAGGCCCATGGCACTCAATTTGCCTGGGTACGCCCGTCCTGATTGGACACTTGCCGCCTTACCTTCAAGGGGAAACATTATGAGCAGCACCCTTCGTTCTCTGCCCGGAAACGGGCTGGGCCTCGTCTTCCTGTCGGCGTTTCTGTTCCTGGCCGGCTGCGGGGGCGACTCCTCGTCCTCCTACGTGGAAGACACACCCGACGCCAAAACCACCCCGGACGCCGTGAGCACCGGCGTGGCACCGGACCCTTCCACCGCCGGCCCGTTCACCGTCGCCGAAGAGGAATACAACTTCGGCCGCATGACGGTGATGGACAACAAAAACGGCGACAGCTACGACACCGACATCCACGGCTACATCCAGTACCCCGAGGATCAGACCGGGCCTTTCCCGGTGGTGCTTTTCCTGCATGGCCGCCACGGCACCTGCTATGACGGTCGCGGTATCGACGACGACGATTGCGCCAACCCGATTCCCAGCTACCGGGGTTATGAGTACATCTCCGAGAATCTGGCCAGCCACGGCTACGCGGTGATTTCCGTGGACGCTAACGACATCAACGATAACGACAGCGGCCCCAGCAACGGCGACACCGGGGCGCTTGCCCGCTCCATGCTGGTGGTCCGCCACCTGGATGAGTTCCGCACCATCAACGCCTCGGGTGGCAACAGCCTGGACATGCTGACGGGCAAGCTGGACATGAGCCAGATCGGCATCATGGGCCACTCCCGCGGTGGTGAAGGCGTCAACCAGACGGTGCTTTACAACCGCGCTCAGCCCGAACCGCACAACATCACCGCGGTGTTCTCGCTGGCGCCGACGGACTACAACACCCAGACCGTCAGCAACGTCACCTTCCTGGCCCTGGCCGGCTACTGCGACGGCGATGTGGAAGATCTGATGGGCAACTTCGCCTACGACACCAGCCGCTACGCCGTGGATAACGACCCCTATCCCAAGTTCCAACTGATCCCCATGGGCGCCAACCACAACTACTACAACACGGTGTGGACCACCGACAGCCGCCCCGACGACTGGACTATCCTGGACAGCGACGGCGACGACCCCTGGTGCGGCGAAAACGCCGCCGGCAACGGCCGCGACACACCGGAAGTACAGCAGGCCCAGGGGCTTTTCTTCATCGCCTCGTTCTTCCGCTACTTCATCGGCGGTGAAGAGGCATTCGGCGCCTACTGGAACGGCCAGACCTCAGTGCCCGGCAACACCTGCCCGGACGGCACCGGCCCCTGCGACGACCGCTACCTGCTGAGCGTGCACGCCCCGGCGGCGGACCGCCTGGTGATCGACGACACCCTGGACCCGGCCAGCCTGACCACCAACAACCTGGGCGGCGCGGTGCGCTTCGACGGCTTCTCGTCGTTCGGTATCTGCCAGACCAACGGCCGGCCCGGCGAAGGCTGCGACGTGGCCACGCCCACCTTCAACATCGCCGAGCAGCTGTTCATGGCCTGGGACACCGCCGCCACCTATCGCTCCGAATTGCTGGGCGTGAACGCGGTCGACTACCAGGTGCTGTCCGTGCGCGTGGGCGTGTCCCACGGCGACCTGGACAACACCGCCGGCCAGGACTTCCAGGTCATTCTGGAGGACATGGACGGCAACCGGGTGTCCGCCCTGGCCAGCGACTACACCGAAAGCCTGTTCTACCCGCCGGGCCGGGAATTCTACGACGAGACCAACCACGGTTCGCAGAAGACCACGCTCAACGCCGTGGACATTCCGCTGACCGCGTTCGAAGGCGTCGATTTCACTAACCTCAACGCCATCGAACTGGCCTTCGACCAGACCCCCGCCGGCACCGTCCAGGTCACCGACCTGGTGCTTCAGCGCGTCGACTTCTAACCACCTTTAACAACGGGGCTTGTGGGAACAAGCCCCGCCTTCACGGCCACCTCTCAAATCCCCCGTCAGGTCTCTCCTGTTATTGACAGCTTTTATTCATTGGGCGGATATTAACCGCTGCTTTCTTTCAGAAAGCTATTTCGCATAGCGAAACACCAAAAATAAAAGACCCACAATTCCAATAAAATCGGGAGAGCAGCAATGAGCACCCATTTCACAATACCCAGGATCGGTCTGCTAGCCGGCCTGCTGAGCGCCGGCTTGCTGGCCGGCTGCGGCGGCGACAGCAGCAGCTCCAGCGGCGCCGAGCCGTCACAACCGGCCCGCGTCCAGGACACCCGTTCGTTCAGTGTGGACGAAGACACCCTGCCTTTCGCGGCGCTGGCCGGCCATGAGAACGCGGATCGCTGGACCGGCGTGCGCCCCAACGGCGCCGGCTACCGCATCGAAGTGCCGGAGACCTGGAATGGTCACCTGGTGATGTACGCCCACGGCTATCGAGGTGAAGGCCCGGAACTGACCGTCTCCAACCCGAGCATCCGCCAATGGCTTCTCGACAACGGCTATGCCTGGGCAGCGTCCAGTTACTCGACCAACTACTACGACGTGCGCACCGGTGTGGAGGACACCAACGAATTGGCGCTGGCGTTTACCGACATCGCCGCCGCCGAGGGCCGCGACCTGGCGGAACCCTCGCGCATCTACATTACCGGCCACTCCATGGGCGGCCATGTCACCGCCGCCGCCATCGAGGACGAAGCCCTCGCCACCGCCAACAACCCGGTGCAGTATCACGGTGCCGTACCCATGTGCGGCGTGGTGGGTGACACCTTCGAGTTCGAATACCTCACCCAGGCGACCATGGCGGCGCAGCACTTCGCGCATATGAAAGACCCCAGCGCGCCACCGCTGACCGGCATTCCCGCCACCAACTTCGACGCCAACGCGATCAATTCGGTGGTCTGGACGGTACCGCCGATCCCGCCGTCACAGAGCAACCCGACGGGGTCGCTCGGTGTACCCACCGCTGAAGGGGAACAATTCCAGGCGCTGATGCGCAATCTCTCCGGCGGCGAGCGTCCGGTGGCCGACATCGGGTTCACGACCTACTACTGGCACGTGGTGATGGGCACCGGCGGCCGCGACGGCACCGTCAACGGCATCCTGGCGCGGGACCTGAGCGGCAACGCCGGCGTCACCTACCAGTTCGACAACTTCCCGCCGCTCACCACCGAGGAACAGGCCTTTAACGACACCATCCTGCGCGTGGAAGGTAATCCGTCCGCCAACGGGCTGCGTAACGACGGCCTGCGCTGGATTCCGGTGATCAACGGGGAGTTCGACATTCCGGTGGTCAGTCTGCAGGGGCTGGGCGACTTCTATGTGCCCTTCCGGCACGGTCAGATCTACCGCGAACGGGCGCAAGCCAACGGCAACGACATCTGGCTGGTGCAGCGCGCGATCCGCTCGCCGGGGCACTGTGATTACACCACCCAGGAACAGATCAACGCCTTCGCCGACATGGTGGCCTGGGAGCAGGGCGGCCCGAAGCCGGCCGGCGATGACTTCCTGAATCCGGCCACCGTGGCCAACGATGACTTCGGCTGCCAGTTCAGCACCGCCGACCGTCCCGGCGTGCCCGCCTGCACCCCTCCGTAAGCGCTGTTTCGGAGCCTGTAAACGACAACGCCCCGCATTCGCGGGGCGTTTTCTTTGCGGCGGGGCGAGGGCGGACGTTCAGTCCAGCGCCAGCTCCGAGTCGAGGATCGCCTCGAAGCCTTCCGGCAGCACGTCGGCCCAGGCGTTGAGGCCCTTGCGCAGCCCGTCCAGGGTCGGCGCCACCAGGTTGGCGTGGCCCACCTTGCGGCCCGGGCGCACGCTCTTGCCGTACCAGTGCACCACGCCGGGGTGTTGCAGCCACGCCTGATCGAAGGGCGTGCCGATCAGATTCACCATGGCGCTGGGGCCGTGCACGTTGAGCGAGTGCAGCGGCACACCGGCCAGGGCGTGCACGTGCAGGTCGAACTGCGACCAGTCGGCACCTTCGTGGGTCCAGTGGCCGGAGTTATGCACGCGGGGGGCGATCTCGTTGACCAGCAGGCGGCCGTCTTCCTCGAAAAACTCCACCGCCATCACGCCGGCGTAATCCAGCTTTTCCATGATCCGCCGCAGAATGCTTTCCGCTTCCGGCTGCAACGCGGCGCTGGCGTTGGCCGGCGCCAGGCTCAGGCGCAGGATGCCGTCCACGTGCCAGTTGCGGGTGAGCGGGTAAAACAGGGTCTCGCCGGCCGGGTTACGGGCCCCCACAATGGACAGCTCGCGGCGGAACGGGATTTTCTTCTCGACGATGGCGCGGCCGGCCAGTTCTTCCGCCGGCACCGTGGACAAGTCACCGCCCTCGCTGATGATCCAGGTGCCACGGCCGTCATAGCCGCCGCTGCGCGCCTTCACCACCACCCCGCCGAATTCGGCGGCGGCGTCGGCCAGGTCCTCAACCTTGTCCAGGTTGCGCCACGGCGCGGTGGCGATGCCCAGGTCGTCGAGCATGGCTTTCTGGGTCTGGCGGTCCGGGATCACCGCCAGGGCGCCACGCGCCACACAGCGGTCGCTGGCCGCCAGCCGCGCGGACAGGCCGCTGTCGGGGAAGGCTTCCCGCTCGACGGTGACCACCGGGTAGCGTTCCAGGCACTCTTCCCAGGTAATCGGCACCGCCAGGTCGGAGGTGCCGGGCAGCAACAGAGCCCGTTCCGGGTCGTAACGGTCCACCACCAGGCCCAGGCGGGCGGCGGCCTCCGCCATCATCAGGCCGAGCTGGCCACCACCGAGTACCAGTACACGATTCATGCCGCGCTTACCCCTGACCCAGTTCCGCGTCCGCCAGCACCTGGTCGGCGCGGGCCGCTTTCCAGTCGGCGATGCGTTTCTGCAGGGCCGGGTCGTCGCTGCCCAGCATCTGCGCCGCCAGCAGGCCGGCGTTGTAGGCCCCGGCGGAGCCGATGGCCAGGGTGCCCACGGCCACGCCCTTGGGCATCTGCACGATCGACAGCAGGCTATCCAGGCCCGACAACGAACGGCTCTGCACCGGCACGCCCAGCACCGGCAGCGGCGTCATGGCGGCGATCATGCCGGGCAGGTGGGCGGCGCCGCCGGCGCCGGCGATGATCACCTTGTAACCCTGATCCGCCGCGCTCTTGGCGAAGTCGTACATGCGTTGCGGGGTACGGTGGGCGGACACCACCTCCGCCTTCCAGCTCACACCGAACTGGGTGAGGGCGTCGCAAGCCTCTTTCATGGTCTCCCAGTCGGACTGGGACCCCATTACAACCGCTACCGATACCGTCATTGCTTCACTCCCGTGCGGAGGCCACTTTCAAGGGCGCACACTCTACCGATTCCACCGCCCGGCACAAGGGGACCAACAGCCTGGAGCCGCCGGAAGCCGGGCGAAGGCGCCAACAATACCGCAGCCGGGCGGCAAGGCCCAGTGCCGGCGAACCTGATCCCTTATAAGCGACCGGCATGAACAAAGGGTGATTATCAGGAATCGTTCTCATCGGGATTTGCCCGCCGCCGGCCCCGTTTGGGATGCTGAACCCCGGCGCCGGCAAGGATTCGCGGCGCCGGCCGAAAGGCATTTGCAGCAAAGCAGTCGCAATAGAAGGAGTTACGGATATGAAAGTACAGGACGTCATGAGCGAATCCCCCCGCACCCTCAACACCGATGCCAGCGTGGAAGACGCCGCCAAAATGATGCGCGACCTCCATGTGGGCGTACTGCCGATCGCGGAGCACGACCGGCTGGTGGGCATCACCACCGACCGGGACCTGGTAATCCGCGCCCTGTCGGAAAGCAAAGGCCCGGACACGCCGGTGAAGGATTGCATGACCGGCCTGGTGCTGTACTGCTTCCAGGACGACGACGTCGCCGACGTGGCCGCCAACATGCAGGAACAGCAGGTCCAGCGTTTGATCGTGCTCGACGACCGGGACAGCAAAAGCCTGGTGGGCGTCATCTCGCTGTCCGACATCGCCAGCAAGGGCAAGGACGACGAGCGCATCCAGTCCGCGGTGTCCTCTTGCAGCACCCAGTACCAGCGCGTGGCCTGATCACGCCAACACCCCCTCGACACAGGCCGGGCCTTCGCCCGGCTTTTTTGTGCCTGACCACTCGCCTTGTGCAGCGGGCCTTTGTGGGAGCGGGCCCCGCCCGCGAAAGGCCGGCAAAGCCGGCCGGCGGAATTCCAGAGAGGCCGTTTATTGCGCCATTTGAAAAGTCTCTGGGATCCTGCGGGGCAACCTTTGCCGGGAGCTTCGCTCCCTTTCGCGGGCTGGGCCCGCTCCCACAAGACCCCCTCTTACAAGAGCGTCGCGTAGCCGGCGCGGAAGCCGGGGTAGCGGAGGGAGTAGCCGCCGTCAGCGATAAAGCGACTGTGGACGCGCTTGCCGGTGGGCGCGGCGTCCGGCACGGACAACGTCAGGCCCTGCTGCTGCGCCAGCCATTGGTACACGTCCAGGTTGCTGGCCGGATTATTGTCGGTGCCCACCACCAGCGGCGGCACGGTTTCGCCGGCCAGCCAGCGCCCCACCAGATTGGCCAGCAGGCCAACGCAATCGTCGCGGTGAATGCGGTTGCTCCATTTCGCCTCCGGCAGCGGCTCCTCGCCGCGCGCCATCCGCGCCACCTTGGTGAGCAGCCTGTTACGCCCGGGGCCGTAGATGCCCGTGAAACGCACCACCGTGGTTAAACCCCGGGTGCTGATTTCCTGTTCCGCCGCCAGCACCACCTTGCCGTTATAGCGGGTCGGGGCCGGCGGCGTGGTCTCGTCCACGTCGCCTTCCAGGTCACCGAACACGGCGCTGCTGGAGACAAACAGGATCGGCGGCAGGGGCTGCTGTTCGGCCAGCGCGTCGAGCAGATTGAGCGGCGCGCGCACATAGGCTTTCAGGTACCCTTCCTCGGAGTATTCGCTGGGGGTCATGATGATCACCAGCAGGTCCACCCGGTCCGGCGGCAGCAGATGAGCGCCGTCGAGCAGGTCCTGGCTGTAAAGATCCACCCCACTGGGGGCGTCGCTGCCGCGGCGTATGCCGCTGACGCGGTGGCCCTCGGCCAGCAGGTTTTCCGCCAGGCCCCGGCCCAGGTCGCCGAGACCGGCAATTAGAATATGGCTCATAGTCTTTGAGTCCGGCACAATGGCCTATCATCGAAAAAAGTTTTTACGCTTATGACACTAACAGAACTACGCTATCTGGTCGCACTGGCCCGGGAACGTCATTTCGGCCACGCCGCCCAGGTCTGCAACGTCAGCCAGCCGACGCTGAGCGCGGCGATTAAAAAGCTGGAAGAACAGCTCGGCATGCCGTTGTTCGAACGGCGCCCCCGGGAGGTGGTGGTCACCCCCCAGGCGGAGCCGATTATCGCCCAGGCCCAGCGGGTACTGGAGCAGGCCGACCTGCTCGAGCAGATGGCCATGAGCCAGCGCGACCAGCTTGGCTCGCCGCTGCGGGTGGGCGCCATTTTCACGGTGGCGCCGTACCTTTTCCCCACCATGATACCGCGGGTGCGGGCGGAAGCGCCGGACATGCCGCTGTTCATCGAAGAAAACTACACTCATGTGCTGCGCGGCAAACTGGACCGTGGCGAACTGGACGCCATCATCGTGGCGTTGCCGTTTTCCGGTGGCGGCCTGGTGCGCGCCCAGATGTACGAGGAATCGTTCTCGGTGCTGCTGCCCGGCGACCACCTCTGGACCAAGCAGAAGCTGATCCAGCCGGAACAGATGCTCGACGAGACCCTGCTGCTGCTCGGCGAAGGCCACTGTTTCCGCGACCAGGTGCTGGAGCTGTGCCCGGCGATTGATTCCGAGCGCCAGCGCAACCTGGTGCAGATCGAAGGCGGCTCACTGGAAACCCTGCGCCATATGGTGGCGTCCGGCCTCGGCATCACGGTGCTGCCCAACTCCGCGCTCCACCAGCACGGCTATGACAAGAGCACCTTCGCGGTGCGTCCGTTCGCGGCGCCGGTGCCGTCACGCACCATCGCCCTGGTGTGGCGGGACAGCTTCCCGCGCCCCAAGGCCATCGAAGTGCTGCGCCACGCGGTGCCGCGCGAGGGCCTCGCCGCCTGATATGAGCCCGCCCGCCGCCCTGGAGACGATCGACGTTACCCGTCTTAAGGGCGTCGGCCCCCGGGCGGCGGAACGGCTGGCCCGGCTCGGGCTGGCGACCCTGGAAGATGTGCTCTTCCATCTGCCGTTCCGCTACGAAGACCGCACCCGTATTACCCCCATCGGCAGCCTGCGCCCGGAACAAGGCGTGGTGATCGAAGGCGAGGTGATGGCCGCCGACGTGGTATTCGGCAAGCGCCGCTCACTACTGTGCAAGGTGGCCGACGGCACCGGCCTGGTGGCGCTGCGCTTTTATCACTTCAGCGCGGCGCAAAAGAACGCCCTGGAAAAAGGCCGCCGCATCCGCGTCTATGGCGAACCCCGCCCCGGCGCCGCCGGCCTGGAGTTCTACCACCCCGAATACCAGTCCGGCCCGGACATCCCACCGCTGGAAAAAGCCCTGACACCGGTGTACCCGACCACCGAAGGGGTCAGCCAGAAGCTGCTACGCAACCTGGCCGCCCAGGGCCTGCAATGGCTCCAGACCCATGCCCCGGAAGAGCTGATTCCCCGGCAACTGCTGGACCAGAGCGGCCTGCCCGGCCTGGCCCAGGCCCTCACCAAGCTGCACCACCCGCAACCGGACGACCCGGTGGATCTGCTGCTGGACGGCAACCACCCGGCGGTGAAGCGCCTGGTGATGGAAGAGATGGTCGCCCATCAGCTGGGCATGCTAGCGAAACGGGCCGGCCAGAAGGCGCTGTCGGCGCCAGTGCTGCGCGGCGACGCCCTCACCGGCAAGCTGCTCCAGGCGCTGCCGTTCCAGCTCACCGGCGCCCAGCAACGGGTGATCGGGGAAATCCGCGCCGACCTGGCCCGCGAACACCCGATGCTGCGCCTGATTCAGGGGGACGTGGGCTCCGGCAAAACCCTGGTGGCCGCCGCCGCCGCCCTGGTGGCGATCGAATCCGGCTACCAGGTGGCCCTGATGGCGCCCACCGAATTGCTCGCCGAGCAGCATCTGGCCAATTTCCGCCACTGGCTGGCGCCGCTGGGCATTGAGGTGCACTGGCTGGCCGGCAGCGTCGGCGTCAAGGCACGCCGGGAGACCCTGGCGGCCCTGGCCGAAGGCCGCGGCGCCCTGGTGGTCGGCACCCACGCCCTGTTCCAGGACGCGGTGGCGTTCCAGCGGCTGGGGCTGATCATCATCGACGAGCAGCACCGCTTCGGCGTGCAGCAGCGGCTGGCGCTGCGCGAAAAAGGCCGCTTCGATAACCAGGTGCCGCACCAGCTCACGCTCACCGCCACGCCCATTCCCCGCACCCTGGCGATGAGCGTCTACGGCGATCTGGACACCTCGGTGATCGACGAAATGCCGCCGGGCCGCAAGCCGATCCAGACCCTGGCGCTGCCCACCTCGCGCCGCGACGACGTGGTGGCGCGCATCCGCGCCGCCTGCCGGGAAGGCACCCAGGCCTACTGGGTGTGCACCCTGATCGAGGAATCCGACGAGCTCCAGGCCCAGGCCGCCGAGGCCACCTTCGAAACCCTGCAGGAAGCCCTGCCCGAGCTCACCGTGGAACTGGTGCACGGGCGCATGAAAGCCAAGGACAAGGCCGCGCGCATGGCGCGCTTTTCCAGCGGTGAGGCACAGCTATTGGTGGCCACCACCGTGATTGAGGTGGGCGTGGACGTGCCCAACGCCACCCTGATGGTGATGGAAAACGCGGAACGGTTGGGGCTGGCGCAGCTGCACCAGTTACGGGGACGCGTGGGGCGGGGCGGCGAGCAGAGCTATTGCCTGCTGCTCTATCAAACGCCGCTGTCGTTCACCGCCAAGAAACGTCTGGCGGTGATGCGCGACACCAGTGACGGCTTCGTGATCGCCGAGGAAGACCTGAAATTACGCGGGCCCGGCGAGTGGCTCGGCACCCGCCAGACCGGCGACCTGGCGTTCCGCATCGCCGACCTCGTGCGCGACGAAGCGCTGATGGCCCCGGCCCGGGAAGTAGCGGCGGCACTGCTGGCGCAGTACCCCGACCGCGTGGAGCGGCTGCTGCGCCGCTGGTTGCGCGGCGGCGAGCATTTCGCCGACGTTTGAGGGGTACGACCGGTCTTGGTGGCAGCAAACTTGGTGGGAGCGGCCCCTGCCCGCGAAAGGCAAGCGGAGCTTGCCGGCAGGATGCCAGAGAGCTTGTTTGTACCGCCGTTAGAGAGGCCTCTGGTATCCCGCCGGGTGGCTAATGCCACCCTTTCGCGGGCGGGGCCCGCTCCTACAATTATTCGGCGTCGGGGTTGGGCGCAGTCAGGTCGCGCCAGGCTTGCTTGGTGGACTGCCAGGCGCTGCCGAAGCGGCGTTTGGCTTCTTCCCAGTTATCGGCGCTGGCGGCCTGCAGTTCCTGGTATTCGGTCTGCAGTTCAGCGCGCTCGTCTTTCAGCTCGCTCAGGGTTTCCTGCTTTTCCAGACGCGCTTCCTGGGACAGGTTCTGCCAGCCCTGGTCGATCTCGGTCTGGGTTTCGTCGATTTCCTGGTCCAGGTTTTCCAGCGCCCGGCGGGCCATCTCAACCGCTTCGTTCTTCTGCTCCACGGTGAAGTTCTTGAACGTCTCCCAGGTGTCACGCATCTGCGTGGAGACGTTTTCCTGATCCGGCTGCTTGATGTTGGGCGTTCCCTCGGTGGTGCTCTGGGCCCAGCTGGTGGCGGTGGTGACCATCATCAGGGTCGCCGCCAGAAGCAATGACTGTCGCATCGTTATTCGCTCCATGATTTTTTCGTTTCAGCTTAATACATGGAGGCAGTATTGCCGCTGGCAAGGCGGCGCGGGGAAAAATTGTGCAAAACAGGGCGTCAGCTCTGAAAACAGGGCGTCAGCTCTGCCGGAAGCGGTCCGGGCTGACGCCGTACCAGCGCTTGAACGCCTTACTGAAATTACTGGCGTCGGAGAAGCCCAGCTGGTCGGCAACCTCGGCCACGGAGCGGTCGCTGCCGCGCAGCAGGGCGGCGGCGCGCTCGGCGCTGTGCTCTTCGATAAGGCGGCGGTAGCCGCTGCCGGCCTCGGCCAGGTGCCGGCGCAGTGAGCGCTCACTGAGGTTCACCGCCGCCGCCAGCTCGCCCAGGGTAGGCGGCTCGCCGGGACGCACCCGCAGCAGGCCGCGCAGGGTCTGAACCAGCGGCGGGGAACGGTCCAGCTCCGCCAGCGCCTGTTCGGCCAGTTGCTGGTGTTGCCGGGAGAGATCGTCGTCGCCCAGCGGCAAGGGCGTGTGCAGCCGCGCCCGGTCGTGCCAGACCACATCCGCGTCGGCGTCGAACACCACCTGCCGGCACAGCCTGGTCTGCCAGGGGCGCGGATCCGCCGGCGCCGGCCGGCACAGTGCCACCTCGGTGACCGCACCGGCCGGCGCCACCCGCACCAGATGATGCACGTGGGCGGCGATAAAGGCGTCCAGCGCGCACGGGTGCACCGGGGTGCCGTCCAGCGTCCGGATCGCCAGACCCTCGGCGCCGGGCCGGTGCACCCGGGACACCGTGACGCTGTTGGACACCAGCGCCTGGAAGCGCACCGCGAAGTCGATCACCTGATCCAGGCTGGGGGCGGTCTGCACCAGCAGGCCGAGAATCCGCAGGTGCATGGGCTGCGCCGCCAGGCCCACGTACAAGCCGATGGCCGGGTCGCCGCTGAGCCGCTCGGCGGCGGCCCATAGCCGGCCCATGGCCGCCACGGTCACCCGACCGCCGGGGTTGACGGCCAGCCAGGCGCGCTCCAGCCCCGCTTCGCGCAGGGCCAGGTCGCCATCCAGGCCGCGGCGCTCCAGAGTGTCCAGCACGGCCAGCGGCCAGGCGGCCACGGTGGTGGCGGTGAACGGCGCCATGGTCAGCGGCCACCGGCCGGTGGCCGCTTGCCACCTTGGTGGCCCGGCCCGGCGGCGCTAGCCTGCCTGGCACTCTCAGAATAAGGACAAGATTCCATGCGATACCCGGCTCTGTTTTTCGTTATGGCGGTCAGCGCGGCCGCCCTGGCCGCCTGCGGCGATAGCTCCGCGCCCGCGCCCCGGGCCACCCCGGCCCCTGACGCCCTGCGCGAACACAGCAAGCTGTTCGAGAAAGAGGTGGTGGAAGTCACCGACGACGTTTATGTGGCGGTGGGCTTCGGCCTCGCCAATTCCATTATGCTGGAAGGCGACGACGGCATCATTATCGTCGACACCATGGAAACGGTGGCGGAAGGGGAAGCGGTGCTGGCCGCCTTCCGGGAGATCACCGACAAGCCCATCGCGGCGATCATCTACACCCACAACCACGCCGACCATGTGTTCGGCGCCCGGGCCTTCGCCGCCCCCGGCGAGGTGCCGGTGTACGCCCACCAGAGCACCGGCTATTACATTAACCGGGTGGTCAACCAGATCCGGCCGATCATCACCGCCCGTTCCATGCGCATGTTCGGCCACCATCTGCCCGAGGGCGAGCGCATCAACGACGGCATCGGCCCGCACCTGGGCGTCGGCGAAAACAGCACGCTGTTCGCGCTGCCGCCGGACCACACCGTGGACGAGCGCCTGGAAACCACCATCGCCGGCATCAAGCTGGAGCTGGTGCACGCCCCCGGTGAAACCGAGGATCAGCTGTTCGTGTGGCTGCCGGAAAAGAAAGTGGTGCTGAGCGGCGACAACATCTACCAGACCTTCCCCAACCTCTACACCATCCGCGGCACCTACTACCGCGATGTTCAGAAATGGGCCGCCAGCCTGGACAAGATCCGCGCCCTGGACGCCGAGTTCCTGGTGCCCAGCCACACCCGCCCGCTGAGCGGCCGTGAGCGCGTCCACGACACCCTTACTGATTACCGCGACGCGATCCAGTACGTGCACGACCAGACCCTGAGGCACATGAACCAGGGCCTGACCCCGGATCAGATCGTCGAACGTGTGCAGCTGCCGCCGCATCTGGCGCAAAGCCCCTGGCTGCAGGAGTTCTACGGCAAGGTGAGCTGGTCGGTGCGTTCCGTGTTCGACGGCTACCTGGGCTGGTTCGACGGCAACCCGAGCACCCTGCAGCCGCTCCCCGGCGCTGAGCAAGCGCGCCACATGGCGGAACTGGCCGGCGGCGAACAGGCCCTGGCGGACAAAGCCCGCGCGGCGCTGGACCAGGGCGACGCCCAGTGGGCGCTCAACCTCAGCGACCACCTGCGCGCCCTGCGCCCGGACGACGACGGCGTGAACCAGCTGCGCGCCGAAGCGCTGCGCCGGCTGGCCGAGGTGGAAGCCAACCCCAATGCCCGCAACTACTACTTCACCGCCGCCCGGGAAGAAGCGGACGGCCTGAAACCCGGCTTCCGCACCCAGGCGCCGGAGGGCTTCCTCGACACCCTGCCCATCGAGAACTTCCTGGCGGCGATGCCCGCCTTCCTGAAGGCGGAAGACACCCTTGATGTGCACGAGAAGCTCGGCTTCCAGTTCGCCGACAGCGAGCGCCGCTTCACCCTGGAAATCCGCCGGGGCGTGGCCCAGGTACACCCGGGGCTGGCGGAAGACACGATAGCGGTGCTGCACACCCGCGAACCGGTCTGGAAGGCGATCGCCGCCGGCAACCGCAGCGCGGTGACCGCCCTGGCCGGCGACGATCTGGACATCGAAGGCGACAAGATCGCCGCCCTGCGCCTGCTCGGCTATTTCGAAAAAGTGGACTGAAAACCGGTCCGGCACGGCTTCCCGGGTTGCCCGATAACGGGCAATCAGGGCATGCTCGTTGGCTGTCCACGAAGGACTCGCCATCAACTCAGGAAGCTGTCATGCCGGAACGCCGCTACTACGCATTATCCCCCTGGTTACGGGCCGGCGCGCTGGCCGCGCTGTTGGCCTTGAGCGCCTGCGATAACAGCGCCGAACAGGGCCCGGCCCCGGACGATAACGGTGCTCCGCAGCAGAGCGAACCGCCGACCACGACGGCGCCCGCGGAAAAGCTGGAGACCCGCCAGGAAACCCTGCGCCGCCGCGCGGACAATTGCAGCGGCGACGACTGCGCCAAGGTGGCGGTGGACCTGGAACTCTACGAGGGCCACCCCGAGCTGAACCAGGCGGTGCGCCGCCGCATGATCCAGCAGCTGGGTGGCAGCGGCGAGGACCAGGGCGCCCCGCCGAAAACCCTGGAAGAAGCCGCCGACCGCTTCCTGGCCACCGCCGCCGAGGTCCCCGGCGACGGCGCCCGGGGCTGGGAGCTCAGCGGCGAAAGCCGTCAGCTGGGCCGCTGGAAGGGCCTGCTCACGGTGGCCATCGACAGCTACGAATTCACCGGCGGCGCCCACGGGTTGCCGGTGACGCGCTGGCTGAACTGGGATCTGGCCACCCACCGGCCGGTGTCCCTGGGGCAGGTGATTAACCCGGGGCAGGAAAACGCCTTCGAGGACGCGGCCCGGCGCGCCCACGACCGCTGGCTGGAAAAGGAAGTGGACTCCGACGAGGATTTTCGTCAGGCGTGGCCGTTCCAAGAAAGCAGCGACTTCCGGCTCACCCGCAAGGGCCTGGTGCTGCATTACGACGTCTATTCCATCGCCCCCTACGTGATGGGCCAGCCCACCCTGACGCTGCCGTGGAAGGACCTGGGCGGGGTGATCCGCGACGAATACCGGCCGGACGGCGGCCAGTAGCCCTCAGCCCTGATCGCGGGATTCCCGGCACAGCTGCAGCCAGCGCTCCACGCCCGGGCTGCGGTACTTTTGCCGGTGCAGCACAAAATAGAACTCGCGGCTGAAATCCCGGTGCGGCACCGCCAGCGGCACCAACGACCCGCGCCGGAACGCCTCGCGCAGTGACACCCGCGACAGGCAACTGACACCCAGGCCGGTTTCCACCGCCCGCTTGATCGCTTCGGTGTGCTCCAGTTCCAGCAGCAGGTTGAGGTCCGGCAGGATGCCGTGCATGCCGCGCTCGAAGGTCTGCCGCGTGCCGGAGCCGGACTCTCGGACGATCCAGGTGGCGGCTTTCAGATCGTGGTCGTCCAGGCGCGGCTTACCGGCCAGGGGATGGTCCGGGGCGCAGAACACCACCAGTTCGTCCTCCCGCCAGGGCAGCAGCTCCAGGTCGCGGTGGTTCATTTCCCCCTCGATCAGCCCCAGATCCAGGTCGAACCCCAGCACCCGGTCGACGATGGCACGGGTGTTGGCCACTTCCAGTTGCACCCGGGCGCCGGGCTGCTCGGCCATATAACGGGCCATGATGCTCACCGCCAGGTAGTTGCCAATGGTCAGGGTCGCCCCCACCTTGAGCTGACCGAGTTCCTGGTGGGCCAGCAGCCCGGCCTCCAGATCACGGGCCTGGCCCAGCAGGGCCTCCGCCCGGGGCCACAGCTGGCGGCCCAGCTCGTTGAGGCGCAGACGCTTGCCGGCGCGCTCGAACAGCTTGATCTCGAACTGGGACTCCAGCTCTTTGAGGGCACCGGAGGCGGCGGACTGGGACATGCTGAGGTGATCGGCGGCACGGCTGACGTTCTCGAAATGAGCGGTGGCGAGGAACACCTCGAGCTGGCGGAGGGTGTAGCGCATAACGGCCTCATCGGTATAATCGATATCAAATATCGGAATAACCCATTTTACCGATATCTCCCGGGTGATTATATTCTCATCAACTGGAGATTTCGGAATAAAAGCGTATTAGCATATGTCAAATTTGAATACTGAAACCGTCACCAGCGTTCGCCACTGGAATGAAACCCTGTTCAGTTTCACCACCAGTCGCGATCCCGGCTTCCGCTTCAAGAACGGTCATTTCACCATGATCGGCCTGGAGCAGGATGGCGGCCGTCCGCTGCTGCGCGCTTATTCCATCGCCAGCGCCAACTATGAGGAAGAGCTTGAGTTCTTCAGCATCAAGGTGCCGGACGGGCCGCTCACCTCGCGGCTGCAGAAGATTCAGCCCGGCGACAAGATCTATGTGAGCCGCAAGCCCACCGGCACCCTGGTGGCGGACCATCTGCTGCCCGGCAAACGCCTGTGGCTGCTGTCCACCGGCACCGGCCTGGCGCCGTTCCTGAGCATCATCAAGGATCCGGAGATCTACGAGCAGTTCGATCAGGTGATCCTCACCCACGGGGTGCGCTACACCTCGGAGCTGGCTTACCGCGACGTGATCGAGAACGAGCTGCCGGACAACGAATTCTTCGGCGATATTATCCGCAATCAGCTGCTCTACTATCCGACGGTGACCCGCGAGCCGTACCGCAACAAGGGCCGGCTCACCGATCTGATGACCAGCGGCAAGCTGTTCGACGATCTGGAGCTGCCCAAGCCCAATCTGGAAGAAGACCGTTTCATGCTGTGCGGCAGCCCCGCCATGCTGAAGGACTTCACCAACATTCTGGATGACTGGGGCTTCCGCGAATCCCGTGGCGGTCACATGCACGAGTACGTGATCGAGCGCGCCTTCGTCGAGAAATAACCGAATGCGGCGCGTCGGCCGTTAGTCCGGCCCGGCAATAAAAAACCCGGCAAAGGCCGGGTTTTTTATTGCCTCGGGTCGTCAGCAAAACGGGCTCACGCCTTGGCGCGTTCAGCGTCACGCAGTGCTTTTATCTTGTCGTGGTTTTCCTTCACACCCAGGTACTGCTTTTCCACCACGGCACGCACCGTCTCCGGCAGCTCTTCATCGAGCGCCTTCTGGTAGTTGTGCTTGGCCACATCCTCACCGCGTTCGCATTCGTTGAGCACGGTTTCGTCGGTGCGGTCCATCAGCTTCGCTTTCAGATCCACCCAGCGGCGGTGCAGCGTGCCGGCCACGCTGGTGCTGTCTTCCGGATCGCCGCCCTGGGCGCGCACCAGTTCTTGCAGCTCCTGGGCCGCCGTGGCGCAGCTCTGGGCGCGGTCTCTGCAAATCTGCTGCAGTTCGGGTTTTTCCATTTGTTCGGCGCAAGTGCGAAAACCTTCTTCGCCGTCCCGGCAGGTTTCAATCAAGGCGTTAAGTACTTTGGTTACCTTATCGTCGGACATGAGAGAACTCCTTTCTCATCGGTTTCGCTCACCATGAGAATCACGGTGGGAAAATCATAGTGCGCCCTGCGGGGCGGACTTGCCGACCCCCAATCACACCGCTTTACCTTCTTTTGCATCGGGTGGGAATCGGCCGCCGCGGAACTGTGACCGCCGGCCGGGACAATCACCGCCGACAACGCTAACGTGGCCGCCTTTGATTATCAGGGGGCCGCATGCCGCAATATCTGAGCACCATCATCAACCTTCTGCCCGTTGTTATACCGGCCATTGTCGGCCTGGTGCTGGGCATCGTCTTCAGAAGCCGGGCGCGCAAAGCGTCCCTGCTGGTGATACTCGCCAGCGTGGTATTACTGCTTCAGGCCGTGTTCCAGGTGGTGACCAATCATTTTCTGGTGCCGCTCAGCGGCAACGGGCTACTTTCCTGGGAAGCCTATTCGATGATTGTGTCGGCGGGTTATTTCGTGTTCGGCGCGACCACTCTGGGGCTGCTGCTGGCCGCCGCTTTCGTTGAGCGCGAACCCTACCGGCCGGCGGTGCCGGCCGCCGAAGGGACACGGACCGGGGAAGCGGTGCAGCCGCATCGCGGCACCCTGGTACTGACGCTGGGCCTGATCAGCATGCTGCTGTTCTCGCCGCTGGGGGTGGTCGCCTGGGTATTGGGGGTGCTGGAGCTGAAAGCCATGGATCGGGGCGAGCGTGACCCCGGCGGACGGGGTACCGCCATCGCGGGCATGATTTTCGGCATCATCGCCACCGTGATGATGGTGGTGTTCCTGGTCGCCGCCGCGGTGTTCGTCTACGCCTACTTGAGCTCACCGGGCTGGCGTTACTGATACCTAACGCCGGGGCTTTAGCGTCACCGTCTGCTCATTGGCGTCGGTGGCGTCCGCCGCCGCGGGTGGCTGGTCCAGGTCGCGAACCAGCCCGCAGGCGACACACTCCATCCAGGTACTGTCGTCGTCACTGCAGCGCTGAATGCGGTCGACGGCGCCGCAGCCGGGGCAGGTCGCCCCGGCGATGAACTGACGTTTAACCATAATCGCTAACCTTCGATGCCGCTGTGGCGAAGCAACGGCTCGACACTGGGTTCGCGGCCGCGGAAATCCACGAACAGTTCCATCGGCTCGCGGCTGCCGCCACGGGCGAGGATCTTGTCGCGGAAATCGCGACCGGTGGCTTCGTTGAACGGGCCTTCCTCCTCGAAGCGGGCATAGGCGTCACAGGAGAGCACTTCCGCCCACTTGTAGCTGTAGTAACCGGCCGCGTAGCCGCCGGCGAAGATGTGCCCGAAACCGTTCTGGAAGCGGTTGAAGGCCGGCGGCTTGATCACCGACACCTGCTCGCGCACTTCATCCAGCACCTGCTGGATATTCAGGCCTTCGCGGTACTCCGCGTGCAGGCGCATGTCGAACAGCGAGAATTCCAACTGGCGCATCATGCCCATGGCGCTCTGGAAGTTCTTGGCGGCGAGCATCTTGTCCAGAGTTTCGCGGGGCAGCGGTTCGCCGGTTTCGTAGTGGCCGGAAATCAGCGCCAGGCCCTCTTCGGTCCAGCACCAGTTTTCCAGGAACTGGCTAGGCAACTCCACCGCGTCCCAGGCCACGCCGTTGATACCGGAAATGCCGGCCACTTCCTGCTCGGTGAGCATGTGGTGCAGCCCATGGCCGAACTCGTGGAACAGGGTGACCACTTCGTCGTGGGTGAGCAGGCCGGGCTTGCCGCCGGCCGGCGGCGCGAAGTTGCAGGTCAGGTAGGCGACCGGGGTCTGCAGTTCGCCGTCCAGACGGCGGCGGCGCACCCGGGCGTCGTCCATCCAGGCCCCGCCGCGCTTGCCGTTGCGCGCGTACATGTCGAGGTAGAAAGCGGCGCGCACGCTGCCGTCGTCGTCCACCAGTTCAAAGAAGCGCACGTCCGGGTGCCAGGTGTCCACGTCGTCACGCTGGCGGAAACGAATGCCGAACAGCTTGCCGACCACCTGGAACATGCCGTCAATCACTTTCTCCGCCGGGAACCAGGGGCGCAGCGCTTCGTCGGAAAGGTCGTAGCGGGCCTCGCGCAGACGCTCGCTCCAGTAGCCCAGATCCCAGGGCTGCAGGTCGTCGGCGCCCTGCTCGGCGGCGAACGCCTTCAAGGCCGCCACTTCCCGTTCCGCCTGGGGTTTGGCGCGGCGGGCCAGGTCGTCGAGAAAGCCGATCACTTCCTCCACGTCGCGGGCCATCTTGGTGGCCAGGGATTTATCCGCGTAGTTGGCGAAACCGAGCAGGTTGGCCTGCTCGTGGCGCAGCTTGAGGATCTCGTCCATCACCGCGCCGTTGTCGTATTCACCGGCCTGCGGGCCCTGGTCGGAGGCGCGGGTGGTGAAGGCCCGGTACATCTCTTCGCGCAGGGCGCGGTTCTCGGCGTGGCTCATCACCGCGAAGAACACCGGGAAGTCGAGGGTCAGCAGCCAGCCCTGTTCCAGGCCCTCGGCGCGGGCGCGGTCGGCGGTGCCGGCCAGGGCGGTGTCCGGCAGCCCGGCCAGTTCCGCTTCATCGGTGACGTGTTTTTTCCAGGCCTGGGTGGCGTCCAGCAAGTTGTTCTCGAAGCGGGTGGTCAGCTCAGACAGCCGCTTGGCGTTCTCCATGTACTGCGCCTTCTGCGCTTCCGGCAGGGCCACGCCGGAGAGGCGGAAATCGCGCAGTGTGTTGTCGATGTCTTTCTGCTGGGCCGGTGTCAGGGTGTTGAATTCGTCGCTGTCGCGCAGCGCCTGGTAGGCGGCGAACAGCTCGCTGTTCTGGCCCACTTCGGTGCTGTACTCGCTGATCAGCGGCAGGCAGGCGTTGTACGCTTCGCGCAGCGCTTCGTCCTGGGCCACGGCGTTAAGGTGCCCCACCGGGCCGAAGGCCTTTTCCAGGCGCTCGTCTTCCTCGGCCAGGGTCAATTCCAGAGCCCGGTAGCTGAAGTCACCGTCGGCCAGCACCTTGCGGATGCGCTCGCGGCCCGCTTCCACCAACTGTTCCACCGCCGGTTTCACATGCTCCGGGCGGATTTCGGAGAAGGGCGGCAGGTCCGGGTAATCAATCAGCGGGTTGTGACTCATGGTGCCTCTCGTTATAACGGGTCTGATTCGTCTTGATGAATGGGTGTGAGATGGGGATTCGAAGCTTCCAGAACAAGGTGCCAAGCCAGGGTGAACGGGTTTTCGTCGACCCGGCCTCCACCGTGATCGGCGAGGTGGCCCTCGGCGACGACAGCTCCGTGTGGCCCGGCGCCGTGGTGCGCGGCGACATGCACCGCATCGTTATCGGCGCCCGTACCAGTGTGCAGGATAACGCCGTGCTGCACATCACCCACGACTCCGCCTTCAACCCCGGCGGCTTCCCGCTGACCCTGGGCGACGACGTCACCGTGGGCCATCAGGCGATGCTGCACGGCTGCACCATCGGCGACCGGGTGATGATCGGCATGCAGACCATGATCATGGACGGCGCGGTGGTGGAAAGTGACGTGATGCTGGCCGCCGGCAGCCTGGTCAGCCCCGGCAAACGGCTGGCCTCCGGCTGGCTGTACCGGGGCCGGCCGGCGCGGGCCGTGCGCGAGCTCACCGCCAAGGAAATCGAGTTCCTGCCCTATGTGGCCGGCAACTATGTGAAGCTTAAGGACCAGTACCTGGATGAAGCCTAGGGCGGCTTAGATCGCCCACATAAAGGACATATTGCCGAAGCTCAGCGGGTCATCTTTGTCACGCACCGGCGAGGAGGAGGTCTGTAAAGTCATGGTGAAGCTGAATTTACCGGAGCGAACCCCGAAGCCGGTGATCACCGCGCCGACGGCGTCGCGAGCCTCGATGTTGTAGCGGCCCCCGTTCTCTTCCAGGTAGGAATAGCCCACGTACTGACCGCTTAAACCGAAGAACACTTCCCAGCCGAAGCCCGGATTATCAAACAGGCCCACCAGCGAGCCGGCGGTGCCGAGGCCGGCGTAGTCGGGAATGAAGTTGCCGGGCAGGTTACGGCCGAAGCGGATAAAGCCACCGACCTGGGCGCCACTCTCGAAGTTGTTGGCGTCGATGCCCCAGGCGGCGCCCAGTTCGGTCTGGTAGCCGGCGTCGTTGGTGGTGCGGAACAGGCGGTGCGCGTGCAGGAAATAAACGCCGCCGATGCCGTCGTGACCGAGCTGGTCGTCCCAGCCCTGGGGCTCGTTGGCGCCGACCACCTTATGCACGAACTTCTGCGATTGCTCGGCACCGGAATCCGGGCCGACGATGCCGGCACGCACGCCGTAGCCGAACAGGTTCTTCTTGTCCCAGCTGAACAGGCCCACCTCCAGGTTGGAATAGCCTACATAGGGGTAGTCGTTGTAATCCGGTGTGGTACGTGTGATATCGGACGGGGTGATCATGATCTGCTGAAGACTGACGGTAAGTGCGTGCCGCTCATCGGAGGCCGACACCCCCGGCAGCGGGTCCAGCGCCCGGGCCACGCCACAGGTCAGGCCGCCGTTGGCTTGGCAATCCGACTGACCGTCACCGACCCAGCTGAACCGGACGCCGTTGGTGTAGTTTTTGTCCTGGCCCAGGAAAGCGTCGTTATCCCAGGAAAAACCGAAGGTGTTGGCCTGAACCAGACCACAGACAAAACTCGCGGCAAGCAATACCACCAAGCGTGGCAAGAACATGAGTTTTCCTCAGCGCATAAAAGACAAAAAGGCCGGCCCAGGCAGGGGCGGCAATTGGCGAATATTTCAGCGGATTTCGGCCAGCGCCGCCAGCCGCAACGCGACAAAGTTTGTAAAATGACGCGTGGGGTCGCTCAAGCGCCGCGCAGCCCGGCCAGCACCGGCGCGGTATCCGGGCGCCAGCCGCGCCACACCTGGAAGGCTTCCGCCGCCTGCTCCACCAGCATGCCCAGGCCGTCGCACACCGCCGCCGCCTCAAGGCGCTCCGCCCAGCGCATGAACGGCGTGGGCTCGGCGCCGTACACCATGTCGTAGGCCACCGACCCCGGCGCCACCAGCTTCGGATCGAGCGCCGGCATGTCGCCGTGCAGCCCGGCGGAGATCGCATTGATCAGCACGTCGAACGGTTGTTGCAGCTGATCCAGGGCGGCGGCGTGCATGGGCACGCCCTGGCCGGCGAAGCGCTCCACCAGCGCTTCCGCGCGCTCCAGGGTGCGGTTGGCGATTACCACCTCCGCCGGGCCCTGGGCCAGCAGCGGGCCGAGCACGCCGCGTACCGCGCCGCCGGCGCCGAGCACCAGCACCCGCCGGTGCGCCAGGGCCCAGCCCTGGTTGCCGCGCAGGTCGGCCACCAGGCCGGCGCCGTCGGTGTTGTCGCCGTGCAGGGCGCCGTCCACCCGCCACAGGGTGTTCACGGCGCCGGCCTGGCGGGCCCGCTCGGTGAGCCGGTCGCACAGATCGAAGGCCTGCTCCTTGAACGGCACGGTGACGTTGACGCCGCGCCCGCCGGCGTCGAAGAACGCGCTCACCGCCGCCGGGAAACCGTCCACCGGCGCTTCGATGCGCTCGTAGACCAGGTCCGCGCCGCGCTGGGCTGCAAAGGCGTGGTGGATGTCCGGCGAACGGCTGTGGCTCACCGGATTGCCGAATACCGCGTAACGGTCGCTCATAGCCACTCCCGGTGGATCAGGAATTTCTCATGCAGCTCGGCTTCCGGCGAATCGGGCTCCGGCTGCCAGTCGTAGTCCCAGCGCACCAGCGGCGGCAGCGACATCAGGATCGACTCGGTGCGGCCACCGGACTGCAGGCCGAACAGGGTGCCCCGGTCGTAGACCAGGTTGAATTCCACGTAGCGGCCGCGGCGATAGAGCTGGAAGTCGCGCTCGCGCTGGCCGTAGGGCAGCGTCTTGCGGCGCGCCATGATCGGCCGGTAGGCGCCGATAAAGCCGTCGCCGATGCTGCGCATCAGCGCGAAGCTGTGCTCGAAGTCGAGGCGGTTGAAGTCATCGAAGAACAGCCCGCCCACGCCGCGCGGCTCGTCGCGGTGCTTGATATAGAAGTAGTCGTCGCACCAACGCTTGAACTCCGGGTAGAGGTCGTCGCCGAACGGCGCGCAGGCGTCCCGGGCGGCCCGGTGCCAGGCCACCGCGTCTTCCTCGAAGCCGTAAAAGGGGGTCAGGTCGAAGCCGCCGCCGAACCACCACACCGGGGCTTCGCCTTCTTTTTCCGCGACGAAGAAGCGCACATTGGCGTGACTGGTGGGCACATAGGGGTTGTGCGGGTGGATCACCAGCGACACGCCCATGGCCTGGAACGAACGCCCGGCCAGCTCCGGCCGGTGGGCGGTGGCGGAGGGCGGCATCCGCTCGCCGAACACATGGGAGAAATTAACCCCGCCTTTTTCGATCACCGCGCCTTCGGTGAGCACGCGGCTGCGGCCACCGCCGCCTTCCGCCCGGTCCCAGGCGTCTTCCTGGAAGCGGCCCTGGCCGTCCTCGCTCTCTAGTTCCGCGCAGATGCGGTCCTGCAGATCGAGCAGATAGTCCTTCACCGCCTGGGGGGATACGTCATTCATGTCAGTCTCGCAGGGTACGACCGCTTTGCAGATCGATGATGGTGGACGGCTTGCCGCGCGGGTCACAATCGCCGGTGACGATGAAGTCCAGATCGCTACCCAGGGCCTTGCCGACCTGGAACCGGTTGCGGCCCGGGGGCCGCCCGGCCCGGTTGGCGCTGGTGGAGACGATCGGCGTGCCCACCGCCGCCGCCAGCGCCCGCGCCAGCGGGTGGGCGCTGACCCGCACCGCCACCTTGGGGTGGACGCCGCGAATCCAAGCCGGCACCCGCTCGGTGGCGTCCAGCAGGTAGGTTACCGGCGCCGGCCAGGCCTGGCGCAGCCGTTCCCGCTGGGCGTCGTCCAGGCGCACCAGGCCGTCGAGTTGGTCCAGGTCCGAAGCAACCAGAATCAGCCCCTTCTCCACCGGCCGCTGTTTGATCGCCAGCAGCCGCCGCACCGCGTCCTCATCGAAGGGGTCGCAGCCCAGGCCGTAGACGGTCTCGGTGGGATAGGCGATAACGCCGCCGGCGCGAATAATGTGCGCGGCACTGAGCAGATGCTGGCCGGACGCCGTTGTGTGCGGGGTCATCACCGTTCCTCGTGTGGTTACTGGCCGCGAAGGTACCCAAGCCCGGACGGTCAGGCAAGCCCGCGATGGCGGCTGTAGCCGCCGGCCACCCGCTTGATCCTGCCTTCCAACTCCAGGTCGGCGAGCTGCTCCGCCAGTTCGGTCATCGCCAGGCCACTGCGTCGGGCCAGGTCGTCCAGGCTGTTGATGCCGGTGGTAAAATGCGCCAGCAGGCCGCTGGTGTCGTCCGGCCCGCGGGCCGCCGACAGCGCCGGGCTGTCCTCCAGGGTGCGGCGGAAGTCGCCGAAGGCGTGCAGCACATCGTCGACGCTCTCCAGCCAGTTGGCGCCGTCGCGCAGCAGCCGGTGGCAGCCCTTGCTGAGCGGGTTGTGCAGTGACCCGGGAATGGCGAACACCTCGCGGCCCTGCTCGGCGGCGGTGCGCGCGGTGATCAGCGAGCCGCTGCGCAGCGCCGCTTCCACCACGATGGTGCCCAAGCTGAGGCCGCTGATAATCCGGTTGCGCGCGGGAAAGTACTCCCTGCGCGGCTGGCTGCCGGGGGCGAATTCGGTGACCAGAACACCGCCCCCCTCGATGATCTGCTGCGCCAGCTTGCGGTGGTGGGTCGGGTAGATCCGGTCCGGGCCGTTGCCGAGCACCGCCACGGTGGTGCCGCCGGCGGCCAGGGCGCCCCGGTGGGCGGCGGCGTCCACCCCCAGCGCCAGGCCGCTGGTGATGGCGAAGCCGGCGGCGGCCAGCGAGCGGGCAAAGCGGAAGGCGTTGTCGGTGCCGTCGGCGGAGGCGGCCCGGGCGCCCACCATGGCCAGCTGCGGGCCGGCGAGCACCGCCGGGTCACCGCGTACCGCCAGCACCCCCGGCGCGTCCGGCAGGTCCGCCAGCAGCGGCGGATAGTCGTCGTCGCCCAAGGCCAGCCAGCGCCAGCCGAGCCCCGACAGGGCCGTCAGAGGGCCGTGCAGGTCCTCCGGGTGCCGCAGCCGCCGATCCGGCAAGCGGTTTTTATTGGGCAGCCAGGACCGGAAGCGGTCCAGCGGGGTATCGTCGGGGGAGTGTTCACGCAATATCCGGCCGAGAAGGGCCGAGTAGGGTGAAAAGGCGGCGCACAGCACCAGCCGTTTGAGTTGGGCATCCATCGCGCACCTCCCTGTGCGCCGTACTAGACGGTTATCAGACTAGAATCAGTAGCTGCCTTCCGGGCTCTCCACGATGTCCTTCATGTAGATCGGCCGGGTGGACTCCATGATCAGGCCGTAGCTGACCTTTTCATGGACCCGGAACAGCACCAGGGTGCCGGCCTTGGTGCGCGGCAGACGCACCATTTCATCCTGCTGGCGGTCACGCACCAGCTCGCCCTGCTGGAAGATTTCCAGCACATGGCCGGGTTCCATGCCCTCGCGCTCGCCCCGGTTGATCACCACCACGTCGTTGCGCGCCACACTGTTGATGCGGTCGAAGAAACGGATGATGTTACCGGTGACTTTCTCGTCGGGGGCGTGAGGATAGAGTACCGCGCGCACTTCCCGGTCCGGCTGCTGGAACAGGCGGTCGTCCACGCGCACGTCCTCGGAAGAGCGGATCACCTCCAGGGTAGTCATGTCCTCTTCCTGATCGCGGACGCTGGCCAGGCCGATGCGGCGGGCTTCGTAGCCGAGCACTTCCTGGGTTTCCGGGTCCACGTATTCCTCGCCCACCCGGTAGATGCCGTAGCGGCGCTGCAGGTCGGCGAAGCGGTCTTCCGGGTCGCGGGCGTAAACGGTGTCGCCCATGCCGAACACCACCCGGCGGTCCTGGCCGCCGATCAGGTAGGGGGCGGCGAGAATCTGGTCGCGGTCCATCACCATGGCGTCCTTCAGGTAGCTCTGGATGGCGCTCATGGGAATCGCGGGGATGGCGCTGTCGCGGTCCACTTCGCGGACGCGGGGGGTCAGCTTGACGGTGCCGTCGGAGAGTTTGGTGCGCTTCACGTTATCCCGGTTAACCGCCAGGCGCGGCTCGCCGTCCTGCCAGAACAGGCGGATTTCATCGCCGGGATAGATCAAATGCGGGTTGTCGATATCCGGGTTGTCGTGCCAGAGTTCCGGCCACTGCCAGGGGTTCTCGAGAAAACGGCCGCTGATGTCCCAAAGGGTGTCGCCCTTTTTGACGTAATACACATTAGGATGGTCGTCTCGTAGCGCGATGGTGTCGGCCATGACGGCGGACGTCACCACCAGCAACCCCACGTACAGGATTCGCTGCAGCGATTTCATCATCAGCGGATTCCTTTTATCATTATTGGTGTCCGCGGAACGGCGAACACACCCCCGGATCGAGCACAGTCGTTTTTGGATATTAGCAACGCTATCATATATTTAGCAACCGACTTTAAAGCACCTTCCCAAGTGTTTGAAAACTCAGGAGCCCCATGGCCAAGCTTGAGATACTCGAATTCCCAGACCCGCGTCTTCGCACGGTAGCAAAACCGGTCGAGACGGTGGATGACGCGCTTCGCAAACTGATCGACGACATGATTGAAACCATGTACGAGGCGTCGGGAATCGGGCTGGCGGCGTCCCAGGTGAACGTGCATAAGCGGGTGCTGGTGATCGACGTGTCGGAGACCCGTGATCAGCCGCAGGTGTTCATCAACCCGGAGATCACGCCCCTCACCGAGGATCTGGCCCCCTATGAAGAGGGCTGCCTGTCGGTGCCCGGCTTCTACGAGAAGGTGGAGCGCCCTTCACGGGTGCGCATCAATGCCCTGGATCGCAATGGCGAACCGTTCGAGATCGAGACCGACGGGCTGCTGGCCACCTGCATTCAGCACGAGATCGACCACCTCAACGGCAAGCTCTTTGTCGACTATGTGTCCCGCCTGAAGCGTGATCGGATCAAGAAGAAGCTTCAGAAAGTACACCGCCAACAGGCCTGAGAACTGATTTGAAACCGCTTCGCCTCGCCTTCGCCGGCACCCCGGATTTCGCCGCCGTCAGCCTGCAAGCGCTGCTCGACGGCCCGCACACCGTCGCTGCGGTGCTCACCCAGCCGGATCGCGGCGCCGGCCGCGGCAAGAAGGTGCAGCCCGGGCCGGTGAAAAAACTGGCCCTGGAACACGACCTGCCGGTGCTACAGCCGGACACCCTGAAGACCGACGAGATTCAGAACCGGCTGCGCGAACTGGCGCTGGACGCGCTGATCGTGGTCGCCTACGGGCTGATCATCCCCCGCGCGGTGCTGGCCCTGCCCCGGCTCGGCTGTGTCAACGTGCACGGCTCGCTGCTGCCGCGCTGGCGCGGCGCCGCGCCGATTCAATGGGCGATCCAGGCCGGCGACCGGGAAACCGGCACCACCATCATGCAGATGGACGCCGGCCTGGACACCGGCCCGATGCTGCTCAGCGAGTCGCTGACCATCGGCGCCCGCGAGACCGGCGGCGAGCTGCACGACCGCCTGGCCGAGCAGGGCGCCCGCCTGCTGGGCACGGTGCTCGAGGATCTGCCCGGCTACCTGGAACAGGCCCGGCCGCAGCCCGAGGACGGCGTCACCTACGCCTCCAAGCTGACCAAGGCCGGCGCCCGGCTGGACTTCCGGCTGCCCGGCGCCGCCCTGGTCAACCGGGTGCGCGCCTTCAACCCCTGGCCGGTGGCCTGGGTGGACTTCGACGGCCAGCCCCTGCGGATATGGGACGCCGAGGAAGTGCCCGACACCGGCGAACCGGAACCGGGCCGCATCGTCACCGTCAGCAACGACGGTCTGACCGTGGCCTGCGGCGACGGCGCCGTTCTCTTGAGCCGCGTGCAGCTGCCCGGCAAACGCCCCATGACCGTGGCCGAGGTACGACGCGGTCACCCGGAGCTGTTCCAGCCGGGGGCCACCCTTGAGTAAGGCGCCGGATCCCCGGCTGGCGGCGGTGCGCGCCCTGGAGCGGGTACTGCCCGGCGAGGGGGACGGCGCCAGCCTCCGCGAAGTGCTTGCCCGGGGCGTGCCCGACGGCGCCGCCGGCGGCCTGATGCGCGACCTCTGCTTCGGCGTCTGCCGCCACCTGCGGCCGCTCAACCAGTGGCTCAACGGCCAGCTCGACAAGCCCCTCAAACCCAAGGCCCAGGCGGTGCGCCTGGCGGTGCTGTGCGGTCTCTATGAACTGTGGTTCACGGAGCGCCCGGCCCACGCGGTGGTGAACGCCTACCCGGAGCTCTGCCGCCAGTTGAAAGCGGGCTGGGCCAGCGGCCTGATCAACGCCCTGCTGCGCAAGGCCGACGGCCTGGACCCGGCGCGGGTGTTCGCCGACTACGATCCGGCGGTGCGCTATTCACTGCCCGGCTGGCTGTGGCGGTCGTTCCAGCAGGACTGGCCGGAACAGGCCGACGACCTGGCCCGGGCGGCCCTGGCGCCGCCGCCGTTCACCCTGCGCGTAAACCGTCGCCAGCAGAGTCGCGAACAGGCTCTGGCCGCGCTCGGCGACGGCGCCCGCCCCGGCGATCTGTCGCCGTGGAGCCTTTACCTGTCGCCGCCGCGCCCGGTGTCGCAGCTGCCCGGTTTCGACAGCGGCGGCTTCTCGGTGCAGGACGAGGCCGCCCAGCTGCCGGTGGAACAGCTGGCGGCGCCGGACGGCGGCCGGGTGCTGGACGCCTGCGCCGCCCCCGGCGGCAAGACCGGCCAGATTCTGGAAGCCTTCCCCGGTGCCCGGGTTACCGCCCTGGACCTGTCCGCGCGCCGCCTGGACCGGGTGCGCAACGCCCTGCGACGCATCGGCGCGGAAGCGGAGCTGGTACAGGGCGACGCCGCCGAGCCGGCCGCCTGGTGGGACGGCGAACCCTTCGACGCCATCCTGCTCGACGCGCCCTGTTCCGCCAGCGGTATTTTGCGCCGCCAGCCGGACGTGAAATGGCACCGCCGCCGCACCGACCTGCCACCCTTGGTGGATTTACAAGCGCGCATGCTGGATGCACTATGGCCGCTTCTGCGCCCCGGCGGCCGGCTGGTGTACGCCACCTGCTCGGTGCTGCGCGATGAGAACGACCGCCAGATCGCGGACTTCCTGGCGCGCACCGACGACGCCGAGGACCGCACCGAGCGGCCGGCCGACGCCGCCCCGGTGGCGGCGGGATGGCAACTGCTGACACGGGATAACGGGCCCGACGGCTTTTATCTGGCCTGCCTGCATAAACGCGGGGCGGCCGACGACAACAAGGTGACCGACCAGCGATCATGAAGATCATCATTCTCGGTGCCGGCCAGGTGGGCGGCACCCTGGCGGAGAACCTGGCGGGGGAACGCAACGACATCACCGTCATCGACATCGACGGCGAACGCTTGCGGGAACTGGGGGACCGTCTGGACATTGGCACCGTGCTCGGCATGGGCTGCTATCCCTGGGTGCTCAAGGAAGCCGGCGCCGAAGACGCCGACATGCTGATCGCCGTGACCAATTCCGACGAAGTGAACATGGTCGCCTGCCAGGTGGCGTACACCCTGTTCCGCACCCCCACCAAGATCGCCCGTATCCGCACCGCCCACTACACCAGCCGCGCCGACAAGCTGTTCAACGAAAACGCCATTCCCATCGACGTGATCATCAGCCCGGAGCAGGTGGTCACCGACTACATCAAGCGTCTCATCGAGCACCCCGGCGCCCTGCAGGTGGTGAACTTCGCCACCGGCCGGGTGCAACTGGTGGCGGTGCGCGCCTATTACGGCGGCCCGCTGGTGGGCAACGAGCTGCGCGAGCTGCGCAAGCACATGCCCAACGTGGACACCCGGGTGGCGGCGATCTTCCGCCGTAACCGGCCGATTATTCCCGAGGGCAACACCGTCATCGAAGCGGACGACGAAGTGTTCTTCATCGCCGCCAAGAACGACATCCGCGCGGTGATGAGCGAGCTGCGCCGCCTGGAGCATAACTACAAGCGGGTGCTGATCGCCGGCGGCGGCAACATCGGCTACCGGCTGGCGAAGAGCATCCAACACCGCTACAACGTGAAAATCATCGAGCGCTCGCCGCAGCGGGCCGAATGGCTCGGCGAGCGGCTCGGCCACACCGTGGTGTTGCAGGGCATGGCCACCGACCGCGACGAGCTGCTCAAGGCCAACATCGAGAACACCGACGTGTTCTGCGCGCTGACCAACGACGACGAAGCCAACATCATGGCGTCGTTGCTGGCCAAGCGGCTGGGCGCGCGCAAGGTAATGACGCTGATCGCCAACCCGGCCTACGTGGACCTGGTGCAAGGCCACGACATCGACATCGCCATCTCGCCGCAGCAGTCCACCATCGGCAGCCTGCTCACCCATGTGCGGCGCGGCGACGTGGTCAACGTGTATTCCCTGCGCCGGGGCGCCGCAGAGGCCATCGAAGCGATCGCCCACGGCGACGCCAAGTCCTCCAAGGTGGTGGGCCGCGCCATCGAGGACATCGACCTGCCCGAGGGCACCACCATCGGCGCCGTGGTGCGCGGCGAGAAAGTGCTGATCGCCCATGACGACATCGTCATCGAGCCGGACGACCACGTGATTCTGTTCCTGATCGACAAACGCCGCATTCGGGACGTGGAAAAACTGTTCCAAGTTGGTTTCACGTTCTTCTAGGGGACCCTGCCCATGCACTTCGCGCTGATCTCGAAGATTCTGGGCCTGCTGCTGGTGGTCTTCAGCTTCACCATGATGCCGCCGGTGGCGGTGGCCTATCTGTACCGGGACGGCAGCGAAGGGCCTTTCCTGGTGTCATTCACTATTTCGATGCTGCTGGGCCTGGCCCTGTGGTTGCCGTTCTTCCGCGAACGCGCGGAGCTTCAGACCCGCGACGGCTTCCTGGTGGTGACCCTGTTCTGGTCGGTGCTGGGGGTGATCGGCGCGCTGCCGATGCTGATTTCCGACGCGGTGCCGGTGGGCTTCACCGACGCGGTGTTCGAATCCGTGTCCGGCCTCACCACCACCGGCGCCACGGTGCTGTCCGGCCTGGACGATCTGCCCAAGTCGATGCTGTTCTACCGTCAGCAGCTGCAGTGGCTGGGCGGCATGGGCGTGATCGTGCTGGCGGTGGCGATCCTGCCGATGTTGGGCATTGGCGGCATGCAGCTGTACAAGGCGGAAATTCCCGGCCCGATGAAGGAGTCCAAGCTGACGCCGCGCATCGCCGAAACCGCCAAGGCGCTGTGGTACGTCTATCTGGCGATCACCGTCGCCTGCGCGCTGGCCTACTGGGCCGCCGGCATGACGCTGTTCGATGCCATCTGCCACAGCTTCAGCACCGTCTCCACCGGCGGCTTCTCCACCCACGACGCCTCCATGGCCTACTGGGACAGCGCCGCCATCGACTGGGTCGGCACCGTCTTCATCCTGATCGGCGGCGTCAACTTCGCACTGCACTTCGCGGTGTGGCGCAGCCGCTCCCTGGGCACCTATCTGCGTGACCCGGAGTTCCGCTTTTTCATAGGGCTGATGCTGCTCTACATCGCGCTGGTGGGCGCCGGGCTGATGCTGTTCCACATCCACGACCCGGTGGACCAGGCGCTGCGCCACGCCGCCTTCCAGGTGGCGTCGTTCGGTACCGGCACCGGCCTGACCAGCACCAACGCGGCGGCCTGGCCGGGCTACATTCCCTACCTGCTGATCTTTATCAGCTTTATCGGCGGTTGCGCCGGCTCCACCGGCGGCGGCATGAAAGCGGTGCGCGCGGCGCTGGTGTTCCAGCACAGCATCCGCGAACTGCGCCGGCTGATTTACCCCAACGGCGTGTTCGCGCTGCGCTTCGGCAAGCACGTGGTCAACGACCGGGTGCTGCAGGCGGTGTGGGGGTTCATGGGTGTGTACATCACCCTTTCGGTGATCTTCACCCTGCTGTTCACCATGACCGGCATGGACCTGACCACCGCGGTGAGCGCGGTGGCCGCGTCGATCAACAACCTGGGCGTGGGCATCGGCCAGGTGGGTGGCGGCTTCGCCAACATCACCGATTCCGCCAAGTGGATGATGACCCTGCTGATGCTGCTCGGCCGCCTGGAGATCTTCACCTTCCTGATCCTCTTCACCCCGATGTTCTGGCGTCAGTAGATCAGGGCATGTCGAGCCGGTAGACCCGCTTGGCGGTGTCATGGAACAGCGCCTGCTTCTCCGCCTCGGAGCCTTCCCCGGCCAACCGCTTAAAGGCGTTCCACAGCACCGCGTAGGAACAGGACAGCTGGTCCACCGGGAAATTGCTCTCGAACATGGCGCGCTCCACGCCGAAGGCGTCCACGCAGACCTGAAACCAGGGCCGCCACAGGTCGGCCAGTTCCTGGGAAGACGGCGGCCGGGGCCGCTGATCCAGCTCGAAGCCGCAACTGTGCATGCCCAGCCCGCCCAGTTTCACCGACACATTGGGGCAGGCGGCCAGCGCCTCGATGGCACGGCGCCACTCACTGAACACCTGCTCGCCCCGGCCGGCGTAATCGCCCACGCCCAGCACGCCGCCGACGTGGTCCAGCACGATATTCGTGTCCGGGAAGGCCCGCGCCAGGTCGGTGAGGTCGTCGATCTGGTGGAAGTAGTTCCAGCAATCAAAGCTCAGCCCCAGTGGCGCCAGCTCGGCGAACCCCCGGCGCAGATCCTGGTCCAGCAACAGGCCCGCCGGCAGCACCCGGCGGGTGGTGCGGATATTGGGGTCCGGGTCCCAGACACTGGATTGGCGGATGCCCCGGAAGCGGCCTTTGCCGGCTTCCAGGTGGGCCTCCAGCACGCCTTTCACCGCCGCGCCCTGGCGCAGATCCGTATAGCCGACGATGCCGGTGCACACCCGCCCGCCGGTGGCGGCGGCCACGCCCTCGGCGAACACGGTTTCGCCCACCGGGCGCAACGCCTCGTCGCCGTCGCTGTAGTAGCCTTCCGAACACTCCACGAACACCGTGGCGCGCACGTCGTGGCCGGCGGCCAGGTCGCGCTCGATGTCATCGCGCAGGTAGCGCGGGCGGGGCGCGTCCCAAAGATGGTGGTGCGGGTCGATGATGGCTCGCTCCGGTTCCAGAATCGGCTCCTGGTGCCGAGCCAGCCAATCAAGATCCGGGGCGGGCAGGATCACCCGGCCGGTGGAGGATGCAGACGTATCGCGGCTCATTGAATTAGTCTCTCCCGATGGGTCGTTATTATTTACCCATCCAACATTAGCATGGAGTTCCGATGAGCGAATTGATCCAGTACCAGCGCGATGACGGCATCGTCACCCTCACCCTCAACAGCCCGGAGACCCGCAACCCGATCTCCGACGACGACATGATCGAGGCCCTGCTGGCCGCCCTGGCGCGGCTGGAAACCGACCCGGACGCCCGCGTGGCGATCCTCACCGGCGCCGGCAGCGCCTTCTCCAGCGGCGGCAACGTCAAGAAGATGGGCGCCGCCGGCGGCCTCAACGACGCCCGCCCGGCCAAGACCCGGCTCAACTACAAACAGGGCATCCAGCGCATTCCGCTGGCGTTCGAGAAGCTGGAAGTGCCGGTGATCGCGGCGGTGAACGGCCCGGCGGTGGGCGCCGGCTGCGACCTGGCCTGCATGTGCGACCTGCGCATCGCCGGCGAAAGCGCCTGGTTCGCGGAGAGCTTCGTCAAGCTGGGCATCATCCCCGGCGACGGCGGCGCCTGGCTGCTGCAACGGGTGGTGGGCTTTTCCAAAGCGGCGGAGATGGCGCTCACCGGCGACCGCGTCAAAGCCGACGAAGCCCTGGCCTGCGGCCTGGTGTCCCGGGTGGTGCCGGACGACCAACTGCTGGACGAAGCCCGCGCCCTGGCGCAACGCATCGCCGTGAACCCCACCCAGGCGGTGCGCATGACCAAGCGGCTACTGTGGGCCGGCCGCTCCCTGCGCCTGGACGCCCTGCTGGAAATGTCCGCCGCCATGCAGGCGCTGGCCCATTCCACCTCGGACCACCAGGAAGCGGTGCAGGCGTTTATCGACAAACGCGCCCCGGACTTCACCGGCGACTGAGCGCGCGAAACGGGACCCACAAAAAAAGCCCCGCGGGGTAGCGGGGCAAAAGGGGTTTAAGCGATGTTGTTGATCCGCCGTTCGCCACGGAACAGCTGGTCCATCTCACCCTCGTAGTAGGCCGCCACACGGGGGTTCATCACTTTCTTCCACAGAGGCGGCACCAGCGCCAGCACGTACATGGCGGCGTAACCGCCCGGCAGCTGCGGGCTCTCTTCATAGTGACGCAGCACCTGGTAGCGGCGCTTGGCGTAGGCGTGGTGGTCGCTGTGCCGCTGCAACTGGAACAGCGCCAGATTGGTAAGCAGGTAGTTGGAGTTCCAGCTGTGCGCCGGGGTCACCCGCTCATAGCGGCCCTTGTCGGTGACCCGGCGGTGCAAGCCGTAGTGCTCGATGTAGTTGATCACTTCCAGGGTAAAGGCGGCCACGAAGCTCTGCGCCACGAAGAACAGCACACCCATCCAGCCGAACGCGAGACCGAACGCCACCGCGAACAGCGCGGAAATCGAATACCACCAGATCAGCTCGTTGTGACGGCTGATGTTCTTTTTGCCCTTACGCTCCAGATACTGCTTCTCCAGCTTCCAGGCGTTCAGGAAGTTGTGCTTGAAGGCGCGCGGCAGGAATTCGTACAGGCCCTGGTTGTACTGGGACGAGGACGCGTCTTCCGGCGTGGACACATGCACGTGGTGGCCACGAACGTGCTCCACCTTGAAGCCGGCGTAGGTCACCGAGGACAGCAGCAGGCCGCCCATCCAGTTCTCCAGCATGGGGTCCTTGTGCACGAACTCATGGCCCAGGTTGATAGCGATGATGCCGCCCACCGTGCCAATGGAGACGATCCAGCCCAGCTGGCCGAGCAGGGAATAGTCGTTATTCACGAACACCCAGCCGGCGAAGAACAGCACGCCCAGCCAGATAAAGCCCATCAGGAACAGCGCGCTGGTGTAGATGCGCTCCTGGCTCATGGAAGGCACCTGCTGGTGCTCGTCCGGGTTCGACGGGTCCTTGCCGATCATGTAATCGAGCACCGGAATGATGCCGAACACCACGAAGTACAGGAACCAGGCCCAGTAGTCCTGAGTACCCGACTCGCGGCCGATGAAGGCGCTCAAAGGCAACAACGGCAGCACCGCCGCCCAAAAGGCCAGATAACCCCACTTCTTAAGCTTCAGCATCGTATCGGAATGCATTTTCGCGAACATGGTTCGTCTCCTCCCTGGCCGTGGTCCTCGCCAGGCTCTGTCTGTAGCCAGCAGGCGGTCGGGCGGACGAATCCGGCCGACACAGCCGTTACTTTGTCATTCTTCGATGGCAACATTAACAGCAATTCTTGAATTGTCAAACAACTCAATTCGTGACACAGAAGGAAAGTGCGCGGATAATAGCCACCAGAACCCGGAGGAGCCCATGTCGCTGAAAGCAGTGAGTCTCAGTGAACAGATCGCCGAGCACCTGAGCGAACGCATCGTGCGCGGCGACCTCGCGCCCGGCGAAAAGCTGCCGGAAGCGGAGCTCGCCAAAGAGCTGGATGTGAGCACTAACTCACTTCGAGAGGCCTTCAGGCTGCTGGAAAAGCGTCACCTGATCCGGCTTCAACCGCGCCGGGGCGCGCGAGTTTGCGAGGTCACGGAAAGCGAGGTCCGCGACCTGTATAACTTCCTGTTTCTGCTGCTCTCCCACCTGGCCGCCCAGGCCGCCCGGGACTGGAACCCCGGCGAGATCGAAGACCTGGCCATGATGCTGCCCGAGCTGGAGCGCCACTACCGCAACGCCGACATGCCCGGCGCCCACCAGGTCGCCTTCCGGTTCGTCGAGCTGGCCACCGCCCGCTTCGCCCGCAACCGCTACCTGGCCGACGACATCGAAGACCTGGTGCCCCTGCTCAAGCGCTTCTCGTACATCGCCCTGCAGGAAGACACCACCGAATTCGACATGTCACTGAAGATTTTCCAGCGGCTACTGGAAAACGTGCTCGCCCGCAACGCCGAGCAAGCCGCCGCCGACATCCGCGAGTACGGCGACAACCAGTGCCGGCTGGTGCTTCGGGCTATTGCTAAGCGGGACGCGGCCTGACCCACTCTTACCCGCCCAGTAACGCCCGCACCGCGGCGTCCGCCAACGCGTCCCGATGCTCCAGCGGGCTGGCCGGCATCAGCCCGTCCAGCCAGGGCCGGACCAGATAATCCACCGGGCCGAACACCAGGGCCAGCACTAGAGCGGGACGTCCCGCCAGATGTCGGGTCTCCGGCCAGCGTTTCAGCCAGTCCCGCAGGGCCGTGAAGTAGCGGCCGTTGGCGTCGCGCAGTAAAGGCCCGGCCGTGCTTTCCAAGCGCGGACGAGCCGCAAGCAGGAAACGCGCCCAGTCCGGATGCGCCACGACCCAGTCCAGATAATCCTCCACCAGCGCGCGCAGACCCGCCTCGGCGGACTCCCCCTTGGCCATGGCCGCCATCGCGATCTCGCCGAAATGCTCCACTCCAGCCACGAAAAGAGCGGCGAACACACCCTGCTTGTCGCCGAAGTGGTGATAAAGGCTGCCCACACTGACGCCGCTGCGGAGGCGAATCGCATCGATGGTGACCGCATCCATGCCGCTTTCGGTGGCGCAGGCCAGCGCCGCCGCCAGTACACGCTCCCGGGCGCCGGCGCGGGGCCGCGCTGGACTTGCTTCGCTCATACTAGAACCTTATTCTAGAATAATATTCTAATTACCATTCTGGAGGAGTCGCCATGACACCGCAAGACATGCAGGCCCTCGGCGAACGCGTCCTGGCGGCGCAGCCGTTCAGCCGCTTCCTGGGCGCGCGCCTGGATCGTTTCGTGGAAGGGGAGGCCCAGCTTTCCCTGGCACTGCGCCCGGAGTTCCTGCAACAACACGGCCGCCCCCACGGCGGCATACTCAGCTATCTCGCCGACAACGCCCTGACCTTCGCCGGCGGCTCCTTGTACGGCGACGGCCTGACGCTGGAGTTCAAGATCAACTACACGAAGGCGGCCAAGGGTGACACCCTGGTGGCCCGCGCCCGGGTGGAAAGCTCAGGCCGCCAGGCAGCGGTGTGCCGCTGCGACCTGTTCTCGGTGGCCGAGGACGGCTCGGAAACCCTGTGCGCGGTGGCCCAGGGCACCATCATGGCGCCGGCCGCCGCCACGGGTTGAGTGCGTCCGAGTAGTACGTCCCAGGCCTCAGGCCATTTGATGTTATGTCGGATATGACATATTTTATCGACATGATGCATTCAAATAAGCGTAAGAAGCTTGAGAAAAACGGCTGGAAAGTCGGCAATGCCGACGATTTTCTTGGCTTGACACCTGAGGAGTCCGCCTACATTGAGATGAAGCTGGCTCTCAGCCATTCCCTCAAAGAAAATCGGCGCAAGAAAGATCTGAGCCAGGTCGAGCTAGCCAAGCTGATCCAATCCAGCCAGTCTCGAGTCGCCAAGATGGAAGCAGGGGACCCCAGCGTTTCTATCGATCTACTCATGCGAGCTTTACTGGCGCTTGGCGCTTCGTCAGAAGAAGTTGGCAAAGTTATTTCGTCAGGAAAACCCCAAGCGGCATAGACTCTAAGTCTGGTTGAGACCGTTAGACTTCAACCGGCCAGGTGGTGTACATCGACTGCGAGCAACCGCTAGACGTCATGTTCAATTCTGCTGCCATAAATTTTTTTGACGGGAATGGCGTCAAGATCGAGCCCTTCCAGGCACCTTACATTAACCGCCCAACCGTCGAAGGGCTCGACGCCCTCGCGCAGCTCCTGCGCAGTGGGGTCGCTCGGTCGTCTTAATGGCAGGATTCCGCACACCGGGCAGAAGTAGTCCTTCGCTGTTCGCGATCCCCATTGGTACAGCGTGAGATCGCTCCAGGGGACTAGTAGGCGCAGCGACTCTTTCGCCACTCGATGATTCAGTGCGCCTCTCCGCCGGCAGACGGAACAATCACAAGAGCGCACATGATCAATGTCCGCATCCACTTCAAAACGAATTCGTCCGCAATGGCATGAACCCCGATACGTCTTCACAGCACACAACCTTATATTTGTAGGATACGATTACTGCAGCAGTTACTGATGCGGTTAGGTGGTTCAACAAAGCAAAGCGAGCCAAGGGTGCATGCTTAATTGCGTGGTTAGGTATTCACCACCAAGTTCGGCCAAATTTCCAGCCACCTTTTTTCTTGCATTCGCTGAGCAAACACGTCTGGCTTCGGCCTCTTTGGATTCGGCGTAATAGTGTTTTCGAAAAGCACCTCAATACCAAACGGTGCGGCGATCTCTATCTCGTTACTTTCATTAAGGGTCGCGCCAACCGCCGTTTCTACTTCCACCCAATAGCTCATAGCGTCTTCAGTCGACGCATACGGACTGTCTGAATTCCGTCTATGCATTCTCGCCTGGTTCTTTACCGACCATGGAAAGTCGGAGATCGCTTCGATCCGCTTCTCTAAGTCTTTATCCGCTGCCTCGCTTGTATTTTCCGAATCAAAGTAAATCAAGTCGATGTCATTAAGATCTGTCGCGCGGCTATATCCGTGAAGTTTATCCCACACCAGGTTGCGAACGAACCCGGCGGCAAGGCACCAATCACTCAACCCCAGCGAACGTGCAATGAAAAGCGCCTGCATTCGCATGGCGTCTTCCGATATCCACTTCTTGAGCTTTGCACTATTGTCCATTTCGATGCCTAACGTCCTCAGCACGAGCGGCCTTATGGTGGAGCCGCAGCCGCACCGGAGAGGTCGCTGCTGAGACTGTGCTTTTTAAGAGGTGATATTCTTGTACATGACATCAACCGTCACACCCTTATATTCGGATCGCTCCAGATGAAGCCAGCCAAGTTTCTCATAAAGTCTCGAGGCGAACTCGGTGTAGAGGTACCAGGTCTTAGCGTTTGAGCGAGCCGCTTCAGCTTCGCATCGGGCGATCAGGTAGGTTGCTACGCCTTGGTGCCGAAAGGTTTCTTTCACATAAACGGCGGCTAGCCAAGGCGTTAAGTCCGGTTTGGTGTCCATGTCGTTTTCTACTAGAGCAGCCGAGCCAACAAGCTGATTCCCGGATACTGCGATAAATATCGACGGAATACCCTCTCGCCCCGCAGCCTCGGTGATCGCCTCGGCGCGACCTTCCAGAGTAAGCGAGGGATTCAAATGCTTCCACTCTTCATGATGAAGCTGCGCCAGCTCTGCGATGACCTCTTTTTTATCAGCTAAAGGGATGATATCCGAAATCTTTTCCTTTCAGCAGCGATGGGAATCGGCGAGCCGACGGGACACCCAGCGTTACAGCTTAGCGCGAAGCAGGTTCAATCCAAGACCTATGTATACCAGCCCTGTGACTTTGCCCACGGATCGTGACAGCCGGGTTCTTGGCCCGACCACCGCCATGAAACGGGTAGCGAATCCGACCAGTAAAAGACACCATAACGTGCCCCCCAGAACAAAGATGCCACCCAAGAACAAGAAAATACCCGCACTACTACTCTCACTATCAGGCGCTACAAATTGTGGCAGAAACGCCAGAAAGAATATTGCAATCTTGGGGTTCAGGAGGTTTGTGAGAAGCCCCTGGCGAAATATCTTCGATCGGCTTTGCACGACCACGCCAGCGGATGGAAAGGGCTCGCGTTCACTACGCAAAGCCTGGACACCAAGGTAGATAAGATAGGCAGCACCAACAAACTTCACCACCATAAATGCTAACGCTGAACTCGCCAATAGCGTGGAAAGCCCGAGGGCCGCGAATACGGTATGCACGAGAATTCCAGTGCTTACACCGAGTACTGACAGGACACCCGCCAGACGACCTTGAGACAAGGTTCTGGCCAAGATGTACATGGTGTCAGGCCCTGGAGTAATCCAGAGAAAAAAGCTCGCACTCAAAAAAAGCCAGAACTCATAAGCCCCTAGCATCCATGACTCCTATACAAAGTCCGCTAACTCTGAACGTTTCGGGCCCGAATCTATGATTCTTCTTGCAGAGCGTCTGGCGAAGCGGCCAGGTTCGCCTAGCTGGCGGCGTTTCGAACGGCCTCCAAGTCTTCCTCCAGGCTCATAGCGATTTGTGCACGCTTTAGCGCCAGCTTCCCATGGCGCTCGGCGGCGTCTCGCACCTCTGGCTCACCCAGCGCTTTGAGCGTTCGTAATGCCTTCTGCAAACGGATCGACACCTCGACCACGCCAGCGCCGTCGCGGGCGATCGCCGTGAACGCATCATCGAACATGTCCTGCGCGGAAAGTTCGGGCACTTCTACGCGATCATGAACCGGAGATTTCTGATCATCAGCCTTCGAGGGCCCGCCCCAAAGAATAAAGAGCCGTAGAAGCGCTCCGATGATATCAATCGCCGTACCGGGATCATTAATGCCCGGCGACAGAGCACGACCGGCAATCTCCGACAGAACAACCAGGCCAAAGCGCGGATCGTCGTCGAAAAGACGGCTGTTTCCAATCTGGAACGACTGGATTACCTGCTCGCAATTGAGTGCGGCCTGTTCATTCGGTCGCCCTTTGATATACGCCACTGCCCGGTCAGGGGTAATGAACGCTCCAGGGAGAGCAGCGATCTCCAACCGGAGCTGGTTCTCCTCAGCCCACGCCTGAAGAGCCGCCATGTCGATGTATTGAATGTAGCCCACGCTTTCTGCAAACAAAGCGGGGCCGCGCGCTCCCGACCGCACCGGCACACCGCAGAGCGTCTTCGCATCGCGCCGCCGCTTCAGGGCCTTTCCGGTCGCTGCTTCGACTTTATTAATCGTCGATCCGAGACGACCGAGCCGCGCGATGCGGTCAACCCAACGGACAAACGTGACAATAACCACGCCAAAGACGATCACCGTTAGGACGAAGGTGACAAAAAGGGCCGCTGTCTTGAAGTAGCCGTTCATGACAGCGGTGAGCGCCACGATACTGAAAATAAATGCGCCAACGAAAGTCGATAGCGCGTTTTGCGACGCGTCGTCGGCGATGACCAGAGGAAACGAGCGCGGGGTCGCCGTGCCCGATGCAGAAGCGTAGGCGGACACCATCGACGCTACCGAGAAGGTGGCGATCACCAGCATGCTACCCGCGATAATGGACAACAGCGTTTCGATGGCTTCCTGTTTAAGCGCAGGCACCAACTGCATTAGCGGCGTTCCGTCGGCGAGCTTCGCGGCAAAAACGAGCAAGATCGACAGCACGCAAACCGATAGTGGCTTTACCCAAAGCCGCTCCTGAAGCCGGTTGAGAAGTATTCGAGCGCGGTCGGCTGAAACTAGAATGGGCAATTTCGTGCTCCTGTCAGCGCCTTCACCCTTGTATGGTATCCCAGGCATCGTCTCCAGATTACTTGATATCTGCAAGGTCGGCCTTGCCTGCCTCGATCTTACCTTCTAGATCTTTGATATTCTCGTTCGATACCTGCTTGGCGCGCTTATTGAGTACACGCGTGAATACAGAAAACGCGGCCGAAGCCGCGTTCTTGATCCGAGAGAGGCCTGGGCTTGCGACGAGCAAGCCTTAGCTGGTTACCGCCCCAAAATATCCCGAGCAATAATCTCCTTCATGATCTCGCTGGTGCCACCGTAGATGCGCTGGATGCGCGCGTCGACGAAGTCGCGGGAGATCGGGTATTCCTGCATGTAGCCGTAGCCGCCGAAGAGCTGCAGGCACTGGTCCGCCACTTTGCCTTGCAGCTCGGTGGTGGTGAGCTTGGCGATGGAGGCGTTGGTGGTGCTGAGTGCACCGCGGTCGTACTGCTCGATGGATTGTTCACAGAACGCTTTGTTGACTTGCACCTGAGCGTGCAGGTCGGCGAGCACGAAGCGGGTATTCTGGAATTTGCTGATCGACTGGCCGAAGGCCTGGCGTTCCTGGGTGTAGGCGATGGTGCGGTCGATCATGCCTTCGCAGGCGGCGACGGCGCCGAGCGCCAGGATCAGGCGTTCGCGGGGCAGTTCGTTCATCAGGTTGGCGAAGCCGCGCCCTTCCCCGCCGAGGATCTGATCGGCGCCGACGTTGACGTTCTCGAAGAACAGCTCGGAGGTGTCGGCGGCGTGGTGGCCCATCTTTTCCAGGTTCCGGCCGCGGGCGAAGCCGGGCAGGCTGGTGTCGACGGTGAACAGGGTCATGCCCTTGGAGCCGGCGTTGGGGTCGGTTTTGGTGGCGAGCACGATGACGTCGCAGTGCTGGCCGTTGGTGATGAAGGTTTTCTGGCCGCTGATCACGTAGCCGTCGCCGTCTTTGTCGGCACGGGTTTTCATGCCCTGCAGGTCGGAGCCGGCGCCGGGCTCGGTCATGCCGATGGCGCCCACGGCTTCGCCGCTGACCATCTTCGGCAGCCAGGTCTGTTTCTGCTCTTCGCTGCCCAGGTGGAGGATGTAGGGCGCGACAATGTCCGAGTGCACGGACAGGTTGGAGGCCAGGGCGCCGAAGCCCATGCGCGAGGCTTCTTCCACCATGATCGCGGAGAGGCGGAAGTCCGCGCCGAAACCGCCGTATTGTTCCGGGACGTCCACGCACAGCAGGCCGTTTTCGCCCATGCGGTTCCAGAGGTCGCGGGGGAGTTTTTCGTCCTTTTCCCACTGGTCGTAGTGGGGCGCCACTTCCTTCTCGAGGAATTTGCGGACGTTATCGCGGAACAGATCGATTTCGTTCTGATCGAGCATGACTGACCCTTTTGGCTGGACACAAAAGGGTATTTTAACCGCTCCTGGCCCGGGGGTCGCCGTTGGGCCGTGGCCGGCCGGTCACGGCGTTCCCGGGCGCCCGGGGCTAATCTTCCGGCTCGACGGTGACTTCCGAGCGCAAGGAGTTGGCGACGAAGCAGTTGCGGTGGGCGCTTTTGTGGAGCTTGGCCAGGGTAGCGGCGTCCACGTCTTCCTCGAACACCACCTTAGGGCGCAAGTTGATGCGGGTGATCGCCAGGCGACCGTCTTCGTTTTTCTCCACCACGCCGTGGGGCCGGTCCACATAGCTGAGCACGCGCAGGCGCTGCTTGGCGGCGATCGACAGGAAGGTGAGCATGTGGCAGCTGGCGGTGGCGGCGATCACTGCTTCGTCCGGGTTCACCCGCGAGGCGGTGCCAAAGTATTCCGGCGAGCCGGAGGCCTGCACCACTTCCCCGCCCGCGAAGGTCCATTCATGGGAACGGTCGAAGGTTTCGTAGTCGAAGCTGGCCTGCGGCGGCAGGTGCCAGGCAACGGTGGCGCCATATTCACTCATGGTGGACTCCTTCTGCGTGTTGTCCTTCTACCATGCTACCGAAGCGCGTGCGGTTCAACGCTTTAACGGCACCCCCAGGTACTGCAGTTTCACCGCGCCGGCGGGGATCTGCAGATGGATGCTGGCGCCAAGGAAACCGAGCAGTTGGGTCAGCTCCACGGAGATCGGAATCACGTTGCCGTTCACCTGGTTGATCACCATGCGTCCGTTGGGCAGGAAGGTCACCGGGCCGGTGAGCTCCATGGTCAGCGGGTAGCTGTGCTGGTTGTGCTGGCCGCCCAGCGGCGCTTCCAGGTAGGGCGCATCCAGGTAGAGGTCCACGTCGGCGCGAAACTCCGGGCCCTGGTCGGTGGCCACGATCCAACCCGGGATCAGGCCGCCGTCCTCGGGGTGTCGCATGCGCATCACCTGGGTGCCGGTGGGGCTTTCGATGGGGATGCCGCCTTCGATCAGAACGTCCGCTTTCACCGTCACCGAGGAGGCGAGGATCTGCGTGGGGTAGAGCCCCACGCGTACCGCCGGCAGGCGTTCCTGCTGCTCGGTGCGCGGGTCGTCGTATTCGCCGGGGCCGATCACTTCGGAGTTGAGCGCGCCCACCACCTGGATGTCGCAGCGCTCCGGCGTGTCGCAGGCGAGGCGCGGGTTCTGGGTCAGGGTGCTGCCGCCCAGCACTTCCAGGCGGGTGGTGTTGACCGCCGGCTCGCCGTCGCCGTAGCCGGGCTCGCCGTCGTCGAAGAAGCCATTGGCGTTGACGTCCGCGGTGGGCAGGTTGTTAAGCGCCTGGAACACGCTGTCGGTGACCGGCGCGCCGCGGAAATGAATCTCTAGGTCGGGGCCGCCCCAGCCCGGTTCCGGGCCTTCCAACAGGGCGGTCTGCAGGCGTTTGCCGGCTTGCGAGCAGATCGCTTCGCCGGAAACACAGTCGGTGGGCCGCTGGCCGGAGGTCCGGTTCACCGATTGCAGGCTGTAGCGGTAGGCGGCGCCGTCCTCCCAGGGCTGGTCGGGGATGAAGGTGAGGGTGCGCGCCTCGACCCGCAGCCGGCCGGGCACGGTGGCTTCGCACTGGTACTTGCGCTTGTCGCCGTCCGGGCTGGCCACCGGATTGCCGTCGCCGTCGACGACGACGCGCTCGACACGGAAGCTGCCGCTGCCGCAGGTGTCGCCGAGCCGCACCGAGGCGGGGTCGATATCCTGGGACAGCGTCACCCGGATCGGCCGGTCGGCGGGCAGCGCCGGCACCGGCAGGTGATCGTCGTCGGCGCGCCCGCCCCGGCAGCGACCGTGGTCGCCTTCGGCGATGCGCCAGCTGGCCTTGTCCACGGCGCAGGGGAAGCCGGGGTAAGTGGTAATCAGCACCGGCGCCACCGGGCCGCCGACCAGCGCCGGCAGCCGGAAGGTGCGGCTGGCCGGCTGCACCGGGTTGGCGGGCTCGGCCAGGTCGGTGGCGTGGTCGCTCACCGCCACGGTGTAGCTGTCGCCGGGTTGCAGCGGCTGGTGCGGGCGCACCACCACCGAAGCGCCGTCCAGCGACCAGTCGAAGGGCTCGTCGACGCCCTCGCGGGTGAGCGACAGCGCCTGCTCCAGGCTTTCCGGGTCGAGCGGCTCGCTGAAGTTCATCACCAGGGCGTCGCCGGGCTGCACCGTGGCCGCCAGGCCGTCTTCGGCCATCGGCATGGTGGATTGCAGGAAGGGCGCGCGGGTGTCCGGTATCGGCGCCGGGGCGTTGTTCTGGTCCGGGTAGGATTCGGTGTGCAGGCTGAGCAGGCCGAAGGCGGTTTCCTGGCCGAGCACTTCCGGCTCCACCACGCCCAGGGCGTCGATCACCAGGCGCGGGCCTTCCACCTTGGCGATGCCCACCAGTTCCACCTGCAACAGGGTCTGGCTGAGCGCGCCGTTGGCTTCCGGGTTTTCCGCCGTCATCGCCACGTCCATGAACAACCGCACCTGGCGGGGTGCCTCCGGGCGCTGGCTGAACGGGTTGGGCAGCAGGTAGCCGCTGGCGTCGGACAGGAAGGTGACGGCGATGTCGCCGGTTTCGATGCCCCCCGGTACGACCCCGGCGATTTTCACTTTGACGTTGCTGCCGGTGAGCAGGCTGCCGCGCGGGATGCGCAGCGGCGACACCTCCGGGTAATGGGGCAGGAACGCCAGCTCGGTAAACACATCGCCGCTTTGCTGGGTGGCGTCGCCGTTGCCCAGCAGCACCGCCTCAATGGGCACGCAGTTCATCGCCTCGCCGGTGAGCCTGGAGCGGCGCCCCTGGGGATCGGCGCAGGGGTCCTCGCCACGGCCGGACGCCGGCGGCGTCTCCTGAACCATCACCGTGCGCGGTCGGGAATCCCGCGCCACCCAGCTGCGCTGCAGCCCGCCGCCGGCCAGGGCGGCACCCTGAAAACCACGGATCGAGGGTCCCAGGGTGAGGGTGTAGCGCTCGCCCGGCTGCAGGTCTTGCCTGGGGTCGATGGTGACGGCGTCGCCTTTGGCCAGCAGGATCGCCGACACCAGCTCGCCGTCCCGCGTCAGCGAGATCGATTCACCGTACTTCAGGGTGGCCGTGTCCAGCATCTGGTTAAAGCGCAGACGCAGGGTGGAGAAGTCCATGAACGGCAGGGCGTCGCCGTCCGGCAACACCTCGCGTAGCCGCAGCACGGTATCAAAGCCCCGTTGCCGGTTGGCGCCGTCCGCGGCCAGGCGAGTTTCGAAGCTGAGTGCGCCGTCGGGGAAGGCCAGCGGGCCGGCGTCGCTTTCCAGGCCGTCCAGCGTCAGCCGATAGCGGGTGCCCGGGCGCAGGTCGCCCTGCGCCGGGCGCACCACCAGGCCTCGCCCGCCGTCCACCGGCTCGGGGGCAGCCAGGGCCACGCTGTTGCCGTCGGCGTCGCTGAGCCGCACGCCATCGGCGCCGCCGGTGAGCGGATGGGAAAAACGCAGCACCACCGGGCTGGCCGGGGACACCCGGCGCTGGCCATCGTAGGGGTAGCTGTAGAATACTTCCGCCGGGGCCGCGCCGAGGTGGTTGATGGGCCCTTCTTCGGCACCGCCGCAGGCGGTCAGCCCGGCCAGGCAGAGTAATGTCAGCAGGCAAAGCGGGGCGAATCGGATCGAGCTCATGGGCGTCCTTCTCCATGGGCCGGGCCGCTGGAACGGCCGGCGCGTTGTTGTTTTACTGAGCCTAAATGGCACGAATGTACCATATTGAACTATCGTGCCAATTATTGACCAGTAAAATTCACCGCGCCGTGCTCGATGTCACATTCTCCGTTTGGTAAGGCCCCTCAATCCGCCTGCAGGCGCTCGCACACGGCCCGTGCCACCCTCGGGCTGTAGAGCAACGCGCAGTGGCCCAGATAGGGCAGGTGCAGGTTTTCCTCCGCGTCCGCCAGGGTGGCGGTGGAGGCGGGCATCACGAAGTTATCCAGCTCTGAGTAGAGACAGTAGAAGCGTGCCTCCCCCGGGCATTGGCCGCCGTCCGCCAGCTCCTCCAGGAAGGGGCTGCGGTAGCGCATCTGCGCGGCGGCGCCCTGGGCCGGGAACAGCGAGGAAATGCGCGTGCCGTAATGGGGGCTGCCCAGGGTGATCACCTTGTTCACCTTGCCGGCCAGCCCCAGGTTCTTAAGGGCATAGCGGGTCAGCGGGCCACCCATGGAGTGGCACACCAGGTCCACCTGCTCGGCGCCGGTGCGCGTCAGCACGTTTTCCACATGGCGGGCCACCTGGGCGGCGAGCTTGCGGGCATTGATGTGCGGCGGCGTGTAGCTCACCGCGTAGACATTGCGGAAACCCTGGCGCCGCAGCCGCCATTGCATCCACAGGAAGTTGGCGCTGTTGCCGCCGTAGCCGTGCACCAGAATCACCGGCCGGCGGTCGCTGGCGCGGGCCCGTTTCGGCGAGGCATCGTGGAGCAGGCGCAGCGGATAGGTGCCGATCAGAAAGGTGAGGCTGGCCGCCTCCATTATCATTGCCCGGAGCACCGCGCCCCCATGCAGCGGGTCCCGCTCGCCGTCCGCCGGCGGCGCCTGGAAGTTACGCCGGTCGTAATGCCAGACCAGGTAGAACGCCAGCGTCACGTAGGTGGGGATCAGTATCACCACCACCAGAATCAGCGAAAGTATCCAAATCATTGTCGTGCTCCTGGTCCCCGGGTTCGTGCCCGCTTGGAAAACGCTCTGACACTAACCAGCGGCGGCGGTGGACACAACGCGCCCTGCCCGATTGTCGGACCAGCCCGGCCATTGACTTCCCGGCGGCGGCGCGCCCCGGATGCAGCGGGCCCGCCACCGTGGCACACTTCCGTTCCTTCACGGTTCACGACGGGCAAGGCATGAAACACAGGGCGATCGTTAATGAAGTGGGGCTGCGCGACGGCCTGCAGAATCAACCGGTGACGGTAGGCACCGAGGCCAAGGCCGCCATCGCCGCCGCCCTGGTGGGCGCCGGTGTGCGCTACCTGGAGCCGGTCAGTTTCGTCAGCCCCAAGGCGATCCCGCAGATGGCCGACGCGGCGGCGCTGACGCCGCTGCTGCCCCGGGACGAAGGCCTGCACTACACCGCCCTGGTGCCCAACCTGAAGGGCTACCAGCTGGCCCGAGACGCGGGCTATCCCACCGTGGCGCTGGTGCTGTCCACCACCGACACCTTCAACCAGCGCAACCTGAACATGAGCCTGGAGCAGGCGGCGGCCAGCTGCGAGGCGATCATCCAGGCGGCCCGCGCCGACGGCGTGGCCACCCGCACCTATATCTCCGGCGCCTTCGCCTGCCCCTATGACGGGCCGGTGCCGGTGACGCTGCCGCAGCAACTCACCGAACGCATGTTCCAGGCCGGCAGCGACGAGGTGGCGATCGCCGACACCATCGGTGCCGGCAATCCACAGCAGATGAAAGACATCATGGCGCCGCTGATTCGCGACTTCGGGGCGGAACGGTTCTATGTGCACCTGCACGATACCCGCGGCCTGGCGGCGGCCATGGCCTGGGCGGCCGCGGATCTGGGCGTGCGCCGCTTCGATGCGTCCCTGGGCGGCCTGGGCGGCTGCCCGTTCGCGCCGGGCGCCACCGGCAACGTGGCCACCGAGGATCTGGTCTACCTGCTGGAAAGTTGCGGCCTGGATACCGGCATCGAGATTCAGGCGCTGCGCGAGGCGGTGGCCCTGGCCGCCGAGGCCACCGAGCGGCCGCTGGGCGGCCGCGTCCTTACCTGGATCGAAAGTCAGGAAGCGCGCGGCAAACAGATCACGCTGTAGGCGGCTGCAGCACCGCCATCTCGGCGCGCAATGCCTCCGGTACCGGCGTCGGCCGATGGGTGTCGCGGTCGATCAGCACCATCACGCTTTCCGCCATGGCCACCGGGCGGCCGTCCACGGCGGCGCGCCCACGCAGCACGAAGGAGCTGTTGCCGATGCCGGCCAGCTCGGAGCTCAACGCCACCTCGCCCATGCCGGTGTCCCAGCGCTGGTAGCGGATGTCGATGCGCGCCACCAACAGCCCGAGGTTCGGCTGCCGCAGCATGGTCACCGAGCCGGCCCGGGCCTGCTCCAGGTAACGGGCCTGGGCCAGTTCGGACAGCCGGCGGTCCGGGCCCAGGTCCGCGTAGCGGGCGGTCAGGGCCACCTGGCGCGGCCCCGGTTCGAAGGTTTCAGTCTCTTCCGGCAGCTCCGGCCAGGGCAGCAGCGGCTGGCCATCCACCTGTTCCGCCGCCAGGGCCCGGCGCGCGGCGTCCGGCAGCGCCACCCAGCCGGATGCCGCCCAGCCGGATTCCGCCCAGGCGCCCATCAGACATTCCTGCACGCCCACGCATTCGCCGCTCTGGAACAGGGCCTGCACCAGCCGGTAACTGTCGTCCTCCACCGCCACCAGGCGCACGGCGGCGGTGACCTCGTGGGGGTAGTGGGTTTCACGCAGAAAATGGGTCACGGTGCGGCGCGGGCGCAGCAACACGTCATCGGAATACCAGGCCCGGTCGCCGAGCACCGCCATATGGAACCGGGTGCGCGCCTCGGTGTGGAAGCTCTGCACCGCCACGTTGTTAACGTGGCGTTCGGTGTCCAGGTGGCTGTAATGCGGGCTGAATCGAATCGAGAACGGGTAGGCGCCGGTCTCCAATTGCCAGGGCTGTGTTTTCACTCGAGGGCTCCACGACTGCATTTCACGGATCAAACGCGCATCAAAGGGCAAAGCCCGGCGCCGCGCAACCCCGGTGTCCGAAGCCGCCGGCTTTTCGTCGCAAACGGCGGTTGCGGGTACCGGCCCGGCCCCGAATGATGGACGCAAACAACATAACGAGGAGCCCGACCATGAGCGAACCGCAAACCCGAAGCGTGCAGCAACTGATGGACCTGAGCGGGCGTACCGCCCTGGTCACCGGCGGCTCCCGGGGGCTGGGGCTACAGATGGCCCAGGCCCTGGGCGAAGCCGGGGCGCGGCTGGTAATCAGCTCGCGCAAGGCGAACGAGCTCGACGAGGCCGCCGAACAACTGCGCGCCGCCGGCATCGACGTGACGCCGCTGGCGGTGGACCTGGCCGACGAGGAAGCAGTGATAGGCCTGGCGGACCGGGCGCTGGAAGTGCTCGGCCGGGTGGACATCCTGGTCAACAACGCCGGCGCCAGTTGGGGCGCACCGGCGGAGGATTACCCAATGGAAGGCTGGGACAAGGTAATGACGCTGAACGTGCGCAACCTGTTCCTGCTGACCCGGGAAATCGGCCGGCGCAGCATGATTCCCAACGGCGGCGGCCGGGTGGTGAACGTGGCCTCCAACGCGGCCCTGGGCGGTAACCGGGACTTCATGCAGGCGGTGGGCTACAACACCAGCAAGGGCGCGGTGGTGACCTTCACCCGCGCGCTGGCGGCGGAATGGGGCGCCTACAACATCACCGTCAACGCCATCGGCCCGGGCGTGTTTCCCAGCAAGATGTCGCGCTATCTGACCGATCGGCACGGCGTCGAGGCGCTGGCCGCGCGGGTGCCGCTCAACCGGGTCGGCGACGAGGAGGATCTGAAAGGCACGGTGCTGCTGTTCGCGTCCGACGCCGGCAAGCACATCACCGGCCAGTTTCTGGTCGTCGACGGCGGCGCCAGCGCGATGATCGCCGGCTGAACCGGCGCCCGGGGAGGGCGCCGGCGAACTCGGTCAGTGCAGCTGGAACAGAATCTTCAGCAGTTGCACGCCGAGCAGCACGATCAGCGGGCTCAGGTCGAGCCCGCCCATGTCCGGCAGCAGGCGGCGCACCGGCGCCATCAGCGGCTCGGTGATCTGGATCACCACCCGCACCACCGGGTTGGACGGGTCCGGCGCCACCCAGCTCAGGATCACGCGGACCAGCACCGCCCAGAACACGTAATCAAGAATCAGCGACGCCAGCTCTCTGAGCGTGTACACCAGCAGTTGCGGGCCGATGCCCGCCGGCAGGCCGCCGGTCTGGATGGTCAGCAGCATCAGCGCCTTGACCACGATCAGAATCAGGATCAGCACCAGGGAGGCAATATCCAGGCCCCGGTAGCCGGGGATGAGGCGGCGCAGCGGTGCCAGCAACGGGTTGGTGGCGCGCAGCACGAATTGCGAAATGGGGTTGTAGAAGTCCGCGCGCGCCAACTGGAGCACGAAGCGGGTCAGAACGATAAAGATGTATACGCTGAATGCGAAATCAATCAGGAAGACCGCGGCGCCCTGAGGATTCATGACGACTCCAGACTGTTCGTGTGGCGACAGAGTATTGGGGTAAAGGCGGCCGGTTTCAAATTTTTGGTCGGGCGGAGTCCGCCCGACCGTTGGGCGTTAGCCGGAAAGCTGCTCGGAGCGCTCGCGGGCGGCGGCCACTGCGGCCTGCACCTGCTCACGCAGACCGGCTTCTTCGAACACCTGCAGGGCGGCGGCGGTGGTGCCGCCAGGGCTGGTGACCCGCTGGCGCAGCACGTCGGGGCCGTCTTCGCTGGTGATCGCCAGTTGGGAGGCGCCCCAGGCGGTCTGCAGCACCAGCTGCCGGGCGGTGGTGGCGGACAGCCCCTGGGCCCGGGCGGCGTCGATCAGCGCTTCCATGAGCAGGAAGAAGTAGGCCGGGCCGGAGCCGGACACGGCGGTGACCGCGTCCAGCTCGCCTTCGGTCTCGAACCAGAAGGTCAGGCCCACGGCGCTGAGAATCTGCCCGGCCATCTCTTTCTGCTCGGCGCTCACGTCCGGGGCGGCGTACAGGCCGGTGGCGCCGGCCTGGACCAGCGACGGGGTGTTCGGCATGCAGCGCACGATGGGCGCCTCGCCGAGCCAGTTGCGCAGATTGTCCACGGTGACGCCGGCGGCGATCGAGATGATCAGCGGCTGGCGTTCCTCGATGATCTCGCGCAGGGCGGCGCAGGCGTCGCCCATCACCTGGGGCTTCACCGCCAGCACCAGCACGTCCACGCGGCGGGCCACGTCCAGGTTGTCGCGGCTGACATGAACGCGGTGCAGCTGGGCCACTTCGTCGAGGCGGTCCTGGGAGGGGTCGCTCATCCAGATGCGGGCCGGGCGGATGCCCTTGGCGATCATGCCGCCCGCCAGACTGTTCGCCATGTTACCGGCGCCGATGAAGCCGATCAGTTGTTGTGCCATAAGCTGCGTCGTCCTTTCAGCGAGTGTCCTTGGGCGGACGCGGGCCGAACAGGGCGGTGCCCAGCCGCACCAGGGTGGCGCCTTCTTCGATGGCCACCGTGTAGTCCGCGCTCATACCCATGGAGAGGGTGTCGAGGGCCGGCATTGTATTGCGCAATTGTGACAGTGTCATGGCGAGGGCTTGGAAAGCGGCGCGGTTGCCGTCGTCGCTGTCGGCTCGGGGAATCGCCATCAGCCCGCGCAGACGCAGGCGCGGCCAGTCGGCGAAGGCGGCGGCCAGCGCCGCGACCTGATCCAGCGCGACCCCGCTTTTGCTGGCCTCGTCGTCCACATTGACCTGAATACAGACGTTCAGCGGCGGCAGGTGGTCCGGGCGCTGCTCGTTGAGCCGGCGGGCCACCTTGGCCCGGTCCACGGTGTGCACCCAGTCGAAATGGGCGGCGATGTCGCGGGTTTTGTTGGATTGGATCGGGCCGATGAAATGCCACACCAGCCCCCGGTCCGCCAGGGCGGGCATCTTGTCGAGCGCCTCCTGGAGGTAGTTTTCGCCGAAATCGTGCTGGCCCTGGTCGGCGAGTGCGGCGATTTCGTCGGCGCCACGGGTCTTGCTGACCGCCAGCAATGTGACGCTTTGCGGGGCCCGGCCGGCGGCGGTGCTGGCGGCGTCGATCCGTGCGCGAATCGAGGTTAGCGGGGTATCGGTGTCGGGCATGATTGAATGGCTCACGGCGAGCGGTTAGTTTAAGGACCTATACCGTCCTGCGAAATTCTACTGAGAAGAATACAGAAACCCATGGATATCACCGAACTGCTTGCCTTCAGCGCCAAAAACGGCGCCTCGGATTTGCACCTTTCCGCCGGCCTGCCCCCGATGATCCGGGTGGACGGCGACGTCCGCCGTATCAATTTGCCGGCCATGGAGCACAAGGAAGTGCACGCGCTCGTTTATGACATCATGAACGACAAGCAGCGCAAGGATTACGAGGAATTCCTGGAGACCGACTTCTCCTTCGACGTGCCCGGCGTGGCCCGCTTCCGGGTCAACGCCTTCAACCAGAACCGGGGCGCCGGCGCCGTGTTCCGGACCATTCCCTCCAAGGTGCTGACCATGGAGGATCTGGGCATGGGCAAGGTGTTCCAGAAGATATCCGATTTCCCGCGCGGCATCGTGCTGGTAACCGGGCCCACCGGCTCGGGTAAATCCACCACCCTGGCGGCGATGATGGACTACATCAACGAAAGCCGCTACGAGCACATCCTCACCATCGAGGACCCGATCGAATTCGTGCACGAATCCAAGAAGTGCCTGGTCAACCAGCGGGAAGTGCACCGCGACACCCTGGGCTTCGCCGAGGCGCTGCGCTCCGCCCTGCGGGAAGACCCGGACATCATTCTGGTGGGCGAATTGCGGGATCTGGAAACCATCCGCCTGGCTCTCACCGCCGCCGAAACCGGCCACCTGGTGTTCGGCACCCTGCACACCACCTCGGCGGCCAAGACCATCGACCGGGTGGTGGACGTGTTCCCGGCGGAAGAAAAATCCATGGTCCGCTCAATGCTGTCGGAATCCCTGCAAGCGGTGATCTCGCAAACGCTGATGAAGAAGAACGGCGGCGGGCGGATCGCCGCCCACGAGATCATGATCGGCACCGCCGCGATCCGGAACCTGATCCGCGAGGACAAGGTGGCGCAGATGTACTCCGCCATCCAGACCGGCGGCGCGCTGGGCATGCAGACCCTGGACCAGTGCCTGCAGGGCCTGGTGAAGAAAGGCCTGGTGGCCCGTCAGGCGGCCCAGGAAAAAGCCAAGAACCCGGACTCCATCTGATTGGGATACGCGCATGGAATTTGAAGACCTTCTCAAACTGATGGTGCAGAAAGGCGGCTCGGACCTGTTCATTACCGCCGGCGTGCCGCCGAGCATGAAGATTCACGGTAAGGTGCTGCCGGTGACGCGCAACGCCCTGACCCCGGACATGACCCGGGACATCGTGCTCAGCACCATGAACGAAAAGCAGCGCAAGGAGTTTCTCGAGCACCACGAGTGCAACTTCGCGATTTCCGCGCGCGGCATCGGCCGGTTCCGGGCCAGCGCCTTTTACCAGCGCAACCTGGTGGGCATGGTGTTGCGCCGTATCGAGACCAAGATTCCCAACGTGGACGAGCTGCGTCTGCCGCCAGTGATCAAGGACCTGGCGATGACCAAGCGCGGCCTGGTGATTTTCGTCGGCGCCACCGGCACCGGTAAATCCACCTCGCTGGCGTCGATGATCGGCCACCGCAACAAGAACTCCAAAGGGCACATCATTTCCATTGAGGACCCGATCGAATTCATCCACCAGCACCAGGGCTGCATCGTCACCCAGCGGGAAGTGGGCATCGACACGGAATCCTTCGAGGTGGCCTTGAAGAACACCCTGCGCCAGGCGCCGGACGTGATTCTGATCGGCGAGGTGCGCAGCCGCGAGGTCATGGACCACGCCATCGCGTTCGCGGAAACCGGCCATCTTTGTCTGGCCACCCTGCACGCCAACAACGCTAACCAGGCGCTGGACCGGATCATTCACTTCTTCCCGGCGGATCGCCATAACCAGCTGTACATGGACCTGTCGTTGAACCTGCGCGGCATCGTCGCCCAGCAGCTGATCCCCACGCCCGACGGCAAGGGCCGGCGCGCGGCCATCGAGGTACTGCTCAACACGCCGCTGGTGTCCGACCACATCCGCAAGGGCGAGATTCATCTGCTCAAGGCGCTGATGAGCAAGTCCCGCGAGCAGAGCATGCAGACCTTCGACCAGGCGCTTTACGACCTTTACGACGCCGGGGAAATCACCTACGAAGACGCCATCGCCCACGCCGACTCGCCCAACGATCTGCGCCTGATGATCAAGCTCGGCAACGAAACCGACGCCTCCAGCCTGGATCACGCCACCCGCGGCCTGACCATCGAAGGCGACCACGACTAGGGCCTGTTCACACTACTGGCGTTTATCCTTCTTTTACGGTCGCCCGGGCGGGAGTCCACCTATCCTTCACGGACGGGCTCCCACTCTGCCCGGACATTTCGTATCGGGAGGCAACGTCATGAACAAGTTCGCATCCGCCCATTGGGAAGGCGACATCAAGAAGGGCAAAGGCACCATTTCCACGCAAAGCGGTGCCCTCAAGGAGCAACCTTACGGCTTCAACACGCGCTTCGAAGACGAGCCGGGCACCAACCCGGAAGAGCTGATCGGCGCCGCCCACGCCGGTTGTTTCTCGATGGCGTTTTCTCTGGAGCTGGGTAACGCCGGCTACACCGCCGACAGCATCGACACCAAGGCCAAAGTGACCCTGGATAAAGACGGCGACGGCTTCAGCATCACCAAGATTCATCTGGACATGAACGCGGCGGTTCCCGGCATCGACGACGCCGAGTTTCAGAAAATCGCCAACGGCGCCAAGGAAGGGTGCCCGGTGTCCAAGGTGCTCAACGCTGAGATCACTCTGGACGCCAAACTCGGTTGAAGGAGGTTGCGAGCGGGCCTGCTCCGAAAGCCGTCCTTGTGGGAGCGAGCCTGCTCGCGAAAGGGCGAGCTGGCTCGCCCGGCAGGATTCCAGAGGTCTACCCGACCCCTCAAGCTGGCTCAGCCAAAGTGCCGGCCCGATAGTCCCGCAGCGCCTGCTCGATCTCTTCCTGCGTGTTCATGACGAAAGGACCGTACTGGGCCACCGGCTCGCCGATCGGCTTACCCGCCAGCAGTATCAACCGGGCGCCATCGCCGCCGGCGGCGAGCGTGACCTGGTCACCGTCACTGAGGGTGGCGCTGTGCTCCAGGCGCACCGTTTCGCCGTTCACCGAGACGCCGCCTTCGAACAGATACAACAGCGCGTTGTAGCCGCTTTTCACCGGCACGGTAAGGCTCTCGCCGCCACGCAACTTCACATCCAGGTAAAGCGGATCGGTGCTGCCGCCGACCACCGGCGCGGTGATCGTCTCGCCGTTCAAAGTCACCTCACCGGCCACCGCCTTGACCTGCCCGCCACCGGGCAGATCCAGGCGCGGCATCTCGGTGTCGGTCACGTCCCGGTAACCAGCCGGCTTCATTTTCTCCGCCGCCGGCAGGTTGATCCACAGCTGGAAGCCGCGTAACAGACCGTCCTGCTGCTGGGGCATTTCCTCGTGGATAATGCCGCGCCCGGCGGTCATCCACTGCACGCCGCCCTGCTTGAGATCGCCTTCGTTACCCAGGTGGTCGCGGTGCTTCATGTGCCCTTCCACCAGGTAGGTGACGGTCTCGAAGCCGCGGTGCGGGTGGGCCGGGAAACCGGCCACATAGTCGTCCGGGTTGTCGGAGGAGAACGCGTCCAACATCAGGAACGGATCCAGCCGCACCGCCGGGTTGTGGCCCAGCGCGCGCTTCAGGCGCACGCCGGCGCCGTCGGATGTATCCAGGGCACGGAACGTATTGAGTATGCGACGCTCTTTCATGGTTGCCTCCTGTTGGCTGTTCTCCGGGGTGCCTCAGGCGCCCCGGATCTCCCGTTCACCCAGCCGGTCGCGGTCATGAGCGGCGGAAAGATCCTGTTCCGGGCCGATCGAGATGATCCCATGCGGGTTCACCGTCGGGTGGCTGCGGAAATAATGGTTGCGGATATGATCCATATCCACGCTGCCCGCCACGCCGGGCAGCTGGTACAGCTCGCACAGCAGACCGCTCAGGTTCGGGTAATCGGCGATCCGGCGGCGGTCGCACTTGAAGTGCGTGACATACACCGGATCGAACCGCACCAGCGTGGTCCACAGGCGCAAATCCGCCTCGGTGAGCGTGTTGCCCACCAGATAACGGCTTTTACCCAACCGTTCCTCCAACTCGTCGAGCGTGCCGAACAGCGCGTGTACCGCTTCGTCATAGGCCTGCTGGCCGGTGGCAAAGCCGGCTTTATAAACGCCGTTGTTCACCTTCTCGTAGACCGGGCTGTTGACCGCCTCGATCTGTTCGCGCAAATCACTCGGGTAATAATCGCCGGGCCGCGCGCCGACCTCGTCAAAAGCACTGTTGAACATGCGGATAATGTCGGCGGACTCGTTACTGACAATGGTCTCGCGCTGCTTGTCCCACAGCACCGGCACGGTGACGCGGCCGGTGTACTTGCCGTCGGCCTTCAGATAAAGCTGATACAGCTTGTCCAGGCCGTACAAGGAATCACCGGTGGCCGCCGGGAAGTCGTCGCGCAGCTCCCAGCCGTGCTCCAGCATCAGCGGGTGCACGACGGATACATCGATGTGCTTCTCCAGGCCTTTCCAGGCGCGCATCACCAGCGCCCGGTGGGCCCAGGGACAGGCGTAGGACACATACAGGTGGTAACGCCCGCTCTCCGCCGGGAAACCGCCGTCACCGGTGGGGCCGGCTTCGCCGTCGGCGGTCACCCAGTTACGGAACTGGCTCTCCGAGCGCTTGAAATGGCCACCGGTGCTCTTGGTGTCGTACCACTTGTCTTGCCACTGTCCTTCGACCAGCAGTCCCATGGGACCTCCTTGGTGTCATTGCTTGAAGCTGACCCCTATTATTGATTCTGAAAAGGCGATATAAAACAGCACATATTTGTGAAATATGGTCAACTGATTCGATATGTCGACGAAAATCACCCTGGACCAATGGCAGGCCCTGATCGCCGTGGTGGACGAGGGCGGCTACGCCGCCGCCGCCGAGGCGCTGGATAAAAGCCAGTCGGCGATCAGCTACGCGGTGCAGAAAATCGAGACCGAGCTGGGCGTGCGCGCTTTCGCCCTGGAGGGCCGCCGCGCCAAGCTCACCGAGACCGGCAGCCTGCTGTACCGCCAGGCCAAGGTGCTGGTGGACGAGGCGGGCCGCATTGAGAACACCGCGATCCGCTTCGGCCACGGCTGGGAGCCACTGGTACGGCTCACCGCCGACGGCCTGTTCCCCCAGGACCAGGTGCTCTGCGCCCTGGTGCGCCTGGCCAGCGAAAGCCCGCTGACCCGGGTGGAATTTCAGGAAACCGTGCTGTCCGGCTCCGAGGAGGCGCTGCTGCGCCACGAGGCGGACGTGGTGATCACCGGCCGGGTGCCGCCCGGCTTCATGGGCGATCATCTGTCGCGCATCCGCTTCGTGGCGGTGGCGGCGCCGGACCACGCGCTGCATCATCAGGGGCCGCTGGAGCTCGACCACCTGCGCCCGCACCGCCAGCTGGTGATCCGGGATTCCGGCAAGCGCCGGGTGGACTCGGGCTGGCTGGGCGCCGAGCAGCGCTGGACGTTTTCCCACGGCAGCGCGCGCCGTCAGGCGTTGCTGCGCGGCCTGGGTTTCGCCTGGGTGCCGGAGACCGAAATCGCCGCCGACCTGGCCGAAGGCCGTCTGCTGCCGTTGCCGCTCAAGGAGGGCGTGGAGCGCTTCCACGACCTGTATCTGGTCTACGCCGACGGCCAGTACGCCGGCCGCGCCGCCCGCTTTCTCGGTGAATGCCTGAGGGCGGAAGCCGAACCCGTTTAACCCCTAGGATCCGCAGGAAAGAGAACACCATGACCCCGAACACCACCGCGATTCGCATTGAGAACCGCTATAACGGCCCGCCGGGCTCCGCCAACGGCGGCTATATTTGCGGCCGCATGGCCGAGCACGCCGGCACCCCGTGCGTGGAAACCCGCCTGATGGCACCGCCGCCGCTGGACACCGACATGCCGCTGCGGCTGGAAGACGCGCAGTGGTTCGCGCTGCACGGCGACCAGCCGGTGGCCCGTGCCCGCCAGGCCAGCCTGCCGGAAATGATCGTGCCGACGCCGGCCACCCTGGACGAAGCTCGGCAGGCGGAGACCCGCTTCAGCGGTTTCGTCGATCACCCTTTCCCGGGTTGCTATGTGTGCGGCCCGGACCGGGACGACGGCCTGCGGCTGTTCCCCGGCTGGCTCGACGACCACCGGGCGGTGGCCTGCCCATGGACACCGGCGGCCAGCCACGGTGATGATCAGGGCCGGGTGACGCTGCCGCAGGTGTACGCGGCGCTGGACTGCCCGGGCTCGTTCACCCTGGAGAAAGACCCGGACACCTGGGTGGTGCTGGGCAGCTTCACGGTGCAGGTGGATTCACTGCCGAAGGTGGGCGAACCCTATGTGGTCAGTGGCTGGCCGCTGAGCCGCGACGGGCGCAAGCACTTCGCCGGCACCGCGGTGCACGACACCACCGGTCGCTGCCTGGCCCGCGCCCATGCGGTCTGGGTGCAGATTCCCGCCGGTTCCCGTTGACGTCACTCTCGCGGCGACGTTCTATACTGTTTGAGAATCATTCCCAAGGAGTTGTCCCATGCGAGCCTTACACAGCCTGCCCTTGATCGCCGCGCTCGCCCTGTTACTGGGCGGGTGCGTGTCACCGGTGGTGATCGACCATCGCGCCGGCACCGATTTCACTCAGTATCGCAGTTACGCCATCGAGGCGCCGGACGCCGACCAGCAAGCGCTCAGCCTGAACGGCCAGCGGGTGCAAGAGGCGGTGCACCGCGAGCTGGCGGACGGCCCGCTGACCCGCGCCGACCTGGAACAGGCGGACCTGACTCTGCGCTACGCTTTCGTACCGGTGGAGAAATTCCAGGGCAGCACCCTGCAATTCGGCTTCGGCTGGTTCAACCGGGGCTACGGGATCGGCGCCACCACCCCGGTGGAAGGGGAGACCTACGAGGAGCACAAGCTGCAAATCGCCCTGGTGGAGCGCAGCAGCAGTGAAGTGGTGTGGGAAGCCACCAGCCGCGATACGCTCTACGAATCAATGAGCAGCGAACGCCGCAAGGAACGCATCGACGTGATGGTGGCGGAGATGTTCAAGCGCTTCCCGCCCGGCACCGCCAACTGACCCCGAGCCGTGGCGGCTCAGTCGCTCAGCCAGCTGACCTTGCCCTGGCAGACCGTCAGCTTCACCACCCCGGGCAGGGTGGCGTTGCGCCAGGGCGAGTTACGGCCCGCCGACAGCCAGTGGCTGGCCAGGCCGCGGCTCTCGTCGGCGGCCAGCACGCACAAGCTCGCCGGGCGACCGGCTTCCATCTGGCCGGCCTGGATGCCCAGGCAACGGGCAGGCGCGGCGGTGACCGCGTCCAGCGCCCGGTGCAACGGCAAGGCGCCCTCCGCCACCAGCTTCAAAATCAGCGGCAGCAGACTGTCGAGTCCGGAGATGCCCGGTTTGGAGGCCGGGAACGGCGCCGCCTTGCTGGACAGGCCCACCGGCTGGTGCTGGGAGCAGATGGCATCGATGGTGCCGTCCGCCACCGCCGCCAGCAACGCCTCCCGGTCGGCGGCGCCGCGCAGCGGCGGAATCACGTGACAGTGGCTGTTGAAGCCTTCGATGGCGGATTCGTCCAACAGCAGATGGTGAATACTGACGTCGGCGGTAACCGGCAGGCCCCGGGCCTTGGCTTCGCGCAGCAGCCACAGGGACTCGCGGCTGGAGATCTGCTGGAAATGGGCGCGCACCCCGGTGGCTTCCACCAGCAGCAGGTCGCGGGCCAGATCCACCGACTCCGCCACGGCGGGGATGCCGGGCAGGCCCAGGCGGGTGGCCACCGGGCCATCGTGGGCGCACCCGCCGGCGGCCAGGGCCGCGTCCTGGGGGCGGAACATCACCGGCAAATCAAACGTGGCGGCGTATTCCAGGCCCCGCTTCAGCACCAGGGCATCCACCACCCGGGCGCCGGCCTGGCCCACGGCGATGCAGCCGGCCCGGGCCAGCGTCGCCATTTCCGCCAGCTGATTGCCTTCCAGGCCCTGGGTGAGCGCGGCCACCGGCAGCACCCGGGCGAAGCCGGCCTGGCCGGCCTGTTCGCGAATCAAGCGCACCACGGCGGTGGAATCCACCGGCCCGCAATCCGGCTGAGCGGCCATGTGGGTAATACCGCCACCGGCGGCGGCGCGGGTTTCCGAGGCAATGTCGCCGGCGCGGCCGCTGCCGGGCAGGGACAGGTGCACGCAGGCGTCCACCAGGCCGGGAATCACCCAATGGCCCTCGGCGTCCACGATTTCGGCGCCGGGGGCGTCCAGGCTGGCGCCGATGCGCACCAGCCGGCCGTCTTCCACCAGCAGATCGGCCACTTCATCACGGCCGGAAAGCGGGTCGATCACCCGGCCCTTGCGGATCAACAGATGGGCTCTAGCGGCCATGGTCGCCTCCCTGGTCCGGGTTCTGGCTGCTTTCCTGGCCGCTGATGGTCATCGACATCACCGCCATGCGCACCGCGATGCCGAACGTTACCTGATTGAGAATCACCGAGCGCGGGCCGTCCGCCACTTCCGAGGCGATCTCCACGCCCCGGTTGATCGGCCCCGGGTGCATGACGATGGCGTCCGGCCGGGCGTGGCGCAGCTTTTCGTTGTTGAGACCGTAGAGGCGGAAGAATTCGCCCTCGCTGGGCAGCAGGGCGGAGTCCATGCGCTCCTTCTGCAGCCGCAGCATGATCACCACATCCACGTCCTTGAGGCCCTGGGCCATGTCGGTGAACACGGTGACGCCGAGCTGCTCCACATCGGTGGGCAGCAGGGTGCGCGGGCCGATCAGTCGCACTTCCTCGGCGCCGAGAATATTGAGCGCGTGGATCTGCGAGCGCGCCACCCGCGAGTGCAGGATGTCGCCGACGATGGCCACCCGCAGGCCGGCGAAACCGCCCTTGTAGTAGCGGATGGTGTACATATCCAGCATCGCCTGGGTGGGGTGGGCGTGGCGCCCGTCACCGGCGTTGATCACCGCCACCCGCGGGGTCACCTCGTTGGCGATGAAAAACGGCGCGCCGGAATCCTGGTGGCGCACCACGAACATGTCGGCGGCCATCGCCTCCAGGTTACGCAGGGTGTCGAGCAGGGTTTCGCCCTTGCTGGTGGCGGACTTGGCGATATCCAGGTTGAGCACGTCGGCGCTGAGCCGCTTGGCGGCCAGCTCGAAGGTGCTGCGGGTGCGGGTGCTGGATTCGAAGAACAGATTGACCACCGTCTTGCCGCGCAGCAGCGGCACTTTCTTGATCGCGCGTCCGCCCACGTCGACGAAGCTGGCGGCGGTATCAAGAATGTCTTCAAGCAGGGAACGGGGCAGGTGTTCAACGGAAAGAAAGTGTCGCAGCTTTCCGTCTTCGGTGAGCTGCACGCGGGAGGAGGGCGGCGGCGCAAGCGTCATTCTTCGGGCCTTATGTCTCTGATCTCCGCAGTCAAAGGCGCGGGCCCGGCCAATTCTACCCGCTGATGGGGCGGCAATGCCAAAGTTTCGCCGCAAATATCGGCGCGGATCGGCAATTGCCGGTGGCCAATGTCGAAAAGCACGGCGAGCCGGATGGACGCCGGACGGCCGAAATCGAACAATTCGTTCATGGCGGCGCGGATGGTGCGGCCGGTCATCAGCACGTCATCGACCAGGATCAGATTGGCGCCGTCCACATCGAACGGCAGGTCGGAAGGCTTCACCGAACGCTTCAGGCCGCGGGTGTCGAAGTCGTCCCGGTAGAAGCTCACGTCCAAACGCCCCAGCGGCAGCGGCGTCGCCAGACGCTGATTGAGCGCTTCCGCCACCCAGGCGCCGCCGGACTGAATACCCACCAAAGACGGCGGGGGCTCGCCGTTGTCCAGGGCCAGCGCCTCGGCCATGCCGTCCAGCAGGCTGTCTATTTGTGCTTGGTTCCAGCGCAACGCGGTTCTCCCCAGGGATTCAGAGCGACAGAATATCAGGCGCCCCGGAGTGGGCAACACTACAGTTTTTTCGATCTAACGGCACTAATCACCGTGCTGGCCTGTTCACGCTCACTGAGCCATTCTCCGGTTATGAAATTACGCAACGACAAGGCTCGCTACGGCTGGGTCGCGATTGGCCTGCACTGGCTGGTGGCGCTGGCGGTGTTCGGGCTGTTCGGCCTGGGGCTGTACATGGTGGAGCTGGGTTACTACGACCCCTGGTACCAATCCGCCCCGGACCTGCACCGCGGCGTCGGCCTGACCCTGCTGGCGGTGGCGCTGATCCGCCTGGCCTGGCGCGCCCTGTCACCGCCGCCGGCGCCACCCGGCGATCATCACCGTTGGGAGAAAACCGGCGCGCGGCTGGCGCACTGGGGGCTGCTGGTGCTGCTGTTCGCGGCGATGATAAGCGGCTATCTGATCAGCACCGCCGACGGCAGCGGCATCGATGTGTTCGGGCTGTTCGAGGTGCCGTCGGTGACCGGACGCCAAAACGGCCTGGAAGACAGCGCCGGCCTGGTGCATTACTGGAGCACCTGGGCGCTGGTGGTGCTGGCCGGGCTGCACGGCCTGGCGGCGCTGAAACATCACTTTATCGACCGGGATGCGACACTCAAACGGATGTTGCGCCCGTAATCCTGCGACCCAGACCGAAAGGAGAACACCCATGCTGAAACACCGGATTCTGATCCCGCTGCTGGCGGTACTGTTGAGCACCCCGGCCTTCGCCGACAAGCCCGGCGGCACCTACCAGTTCGATACCGAAGGGCAACACCAGTTCATCCTGTTCAAGATTTCCCACCTGGGCTACAGCTGGCTGTACGGCAACTTCAACGAATTCACCGGCAGCTTCACCGTCGACGAGGACAACCCGGAGAACAGCAAGGTCCGCGCGGAGATCAAAACCGCCAGCATCGACAGCAACCACGCCGAGCGCGACAAGCACCTGCGCAGCGACGACTTTCTGGATGTGAGCAAGTACCCCACAGCCACCTTCGAGAGCACCGGTATTGAACAAACCGGCGAACGCACCGCCAAGATCACCGGTGATTTCACCCTGCACGGCGTCACCAAGCCGGTGACCCTGGACGCGAAGATGATCGGTTACGGTGACGATCCCTGGGGCGGCTACCGCATGGGTCTGGAAGCCAGCACCACGCTGAAACTGGCGGACTTCGGCATCACCAAGGACCTGGGCCCGGCCTCCGAAACCGTGGAGATCATTATTTCCGTGGAAGGCGTGCGCCAATAACCGCGGGGACCACTAGCTAAGGCGCCACCGGCGTGGCGCCGCCGAGGTAGCCCTCGGCGATCACCGCCGCCGCCATCGAATCCACCTTGGGGTCGGCGCGGCGGGTGCCGGTGCGCTCCCGGGCTTCCCGGGTGGAGAGCCGTTCGTCGATCATCCATACCCGGATGCCGAAGCGGCCGTGCAGCCGGCGGGCGAACTTGCGCGCCCGCTGGCTGGATTCGCTTTCACTGCCGTCCATGTTCAGCGGCAGCCCCACCACCAGCGTCTCCGGACGCCATTCCTCCATCAGGGCGGTCACCCGGTCCCAATCCGGCTGGCCGTCACGGCAGGCCAGGGCGGGTAACGGCGTGGCCGTGCCGGTAATGGCGTTGCCGCTGGCGACGCCGATCTTGCGGGTACCATGGTCGAACGAGAGCAGGGTCAAGCGGGCCTCGCCATCAGCCGTGGCCGACCTGGGTGGCGATCAGGCTCATATCCACGCCCAGGCGGGCGGCGGCGGCGTGCCAGCGCTGATCGAACGGGGTGTCGAGAACCAGCTCCGGAGTGCTGGCCACGCTCAGCCAGACGTTGTCCGCCAGCTCCTGTTCCAGCTGGCCGTCGTCCCAGCCGGCGTAGCCCAGGCACACCAGGGTGGCCTCGGGGCCCTCGCCGATGGCGATGGCTTCCATGATGTCCCGGGAGGTGGTCAGGCAGAGGCCGTCCGCCAGCGTCACGGTGCTGTCCCAATGGCGGGCGGTGGCGCGGTGCATCACGAAACCGGCGTCCTGTTGGATCGGTCCGCCGGCCACCACCTGGTGCTGCTCGGAGGGCGGCACCTCCACCTCAATGTCCATATCCACCAGGATATCCAGCAGGCTGAGCGACACCGGGCGGTTGAGCGTCAGGCCCATGGCGCCGTCGTCGCCGTGCTCCACCACATAGGTGACGGTGTGCTCGAAGTTGGGATCGTCCATCTGTGGCATGGCGATCAAAAGCTGATGTTTGAGGCTGGCGTTATCCATGGCCACAGTATCCGGGGGCGGCCCGGCGAGGGCAAGGGACAGGCGGCGGTGAAGTGGCCCTGACGGCGCTTACTTGGAGGAAACCCGCCGGTTGGCGTCGAATTTCCAGGTGCGGATGATTTCCAGCACGTCCATGCGTTCGCGCATGTCCTGGGTGAAGGGCTCGAACGGGGCGGCCAGACGCACGCTCTGCACCGCCGCCTGATCAAGGAAGTCATGGCCGGAGGACTGCAGCACCTTGACCTCCTCGATGCCGCCGTCGCGGCGCAGCGCCACCATCAGCCGCACGCCGCCGAAGGTGTTGCTGTCCAAGGCCCGGCGCGGGAAATGGCGGGTGCCGGTGGCCTCCACCTTGCGGCGGAACGCCTCGATATAAGCGGCCTCGTAATGCGCCTTGGCGGACACCGAGGTGAGCCGGCGCACCCGGGGCCGTTTGGCGTAGGCCTGCTTCTGCTTGTCCAGGCGCGCCTGCAGGCTGGCGATCTCACGGCTGAGCTCGTCCATGTTGTCCTGGTCCGCCTTGCGGCGCGGGTCGTCCTGGTTGCGGTCCTGCTGCTCGCTGGCGATGTCACGCTCGCTGCGCGCCCGGGTAACGATGATTTTCTGCCGGGTGACCGGCGTCGGCTGGCGCGCGGTGGGCTCCTGGAGCTGCACCTGGCGGCTGTCCGGGTCGCTGAAGGGCGCTTCCTCGGTGGTGGTCAGCTCGCTTTTGTCCTCTTCAGTGCCGGAGCCGACCTGGTTCGCCTGGGCGATGAAATCCGCCTCTTCGGGGGCGTCGTCGGCACGGTGCATGGCCAGGGTCACATCCAGGCTGTTGGGGGCGGCGCGGGGCTTTTCCGGCGCGAAGCCGACACCGAACAGCAGCACGCCGTGTACCGCCAGGGCGAGAAACAATGTGAAGCCAAGCCGGTCGCCGGCGGTTACCTGAGGTGCTGCCATGGTGTCGTTATTTTAGTTCCAGCAGGGCGTCGAACAACTGTCCGGCGATGTTGATGCCGAAGATCTGGTCCAGCTCGCGCACGCAGGTGGGGCTGGTGACGTTGATCTCGGTGAGGTAGTCACCGATCACGTCCAGGCCCACGAAGTATAGGCCCTTGCGCTTGAGGGTGGGGCCCACCTGTTCACAAATCCAGCGGTCACGGTCGGTGAGCTCGCGGCCCTCGCCGGTGCCACCGGCGGCCAGGTTGCCACGGAATTCGCCTTCCTTGGGAATGCGCGCCAGGGCGTAAGGCAGCGGCTCGCCGTTGATCATCAGGATGCGCTTGTCGCCCTGCTTGATCTCAGGCACGAAGCGCTGGGCCATGATCGGGGTTTTGCCGTCCTCGGTGAGCACGTCGATGATCACGCTCAGGTTGGAGCTGCCCGGCTCGATGCGGAACACATTGGTGCCGCCCATGGCGTCGAGCGGTTTCATCACGGTGTCACCCTGCTCCTTTACAAACTCCCGCAGCAGGGCGGCGCGGCCGGACACCAGGGTGGGCACGCAGCACTGGGGGAAGTCCGTGGCGAACAGCTTCTCGTTGCTGTCGCGGACGCTGGCCGGGCGGTTCGCCACCAGCACCCCTTCGCGCTCCACCTTCTCGAGCAGATAGGTGGCGTACAGGTAGGCGGCGTTGAAGGGCGGATCCTGGCGCATCAGGATCATATCCAGGCCGGTGAGGTCCCGGGGGGCCGGCTCGCCCAGGGTGAACCAGTCCTGGTTGTCGTCGCGCACTGTCAGGTCGCGGGTCACCGCGAATACCCGGCCATCGCGGACGTAAAGGTCGGCTGGCTCCATGTAATGCAGGGTCCACCCGCGTCGCTGCGCTTCCAGCAGCATCGCCAGGGTGGTGTCTTTCCAGGGCTTGATATGGGCGATGGGATCCATCACCACGCCGATGTTGAGGCTCATGGGTGCTCCAGGACGACCAAGGAAGGGGTAGCCCGGCAATGTTAGCAGTGCGTCGTCCGCCCCGCTACGGGACGCTTTTCTCAGGTCTCACAGGGCCTTATAGATTGAATGTAGAATCTGTGTTAAAACCTCGCTTGGGCTGTTTCACCCATTAGGTCCTAGGAAGAACCCCTTAGGAAAGGGGCGGTGGCATGTGTGGGGGGAACACGAAGGATCGCGGCCCTGCCTATCGCATGACGACAAAGGCGCATAACTAAAAAACGTAGCGGCCTGTAACGGTTCACGGTTTAAAGGCAGTTCTCCATGACTGACAATTTCCAAGACCTCAAGGTGATGGTGATCGACGACTCCAAGACCATTCGTCGCACCGCCGAGACCTTGTTGAAAAAAGCGGGTTGCGAAGTGATCACCGCCACTGACGGGTTCGATGCCCTGGCCAAGATCGCCGACAGCAAACCCAGTATTATCTTCGTGGACATCATGATGCCGCGACTGGATGGCTACCAGACCTGCGCGCTGATCAAGAACAACAGCGCGTTCAAGGCGACCCCTGTCATTATGCTCTCTTCCAAGGACGGTCTGTTTGACAAGGCCAAGGGTCGAATCGTGGGCTCCGACGAGTACCTGACCAAGCCGTTTTCCAAAGACGAGCTGTTGGGGGCGATTCGCCAGCACGTCTAGCGCTTGCCGCGGGGACGTCCCCCACGGCCGGTCGCGGTGCTCAACCTGAAGAGGAAAAGATGGCACGCATTCTTATTGTCGATGACTCTCCCACTGAGTGTTACAAACTGCGGGAGATTCTGGAAAAGCACGGCCACCACGTATTGGAGGCCGCCAATGGCGCCGACGGCGTGGCCATGGCACGCTCGGAGCTGCCGGATCTGGTGTTGATGGACGTGGTGATGCCGGGGCTGAACGGCTTCCAGGCCACCCGGCAGCTCACCAAAGGCGCCGATACCGCCCATATTCCGATCATTATCGTGACCACCAAGGATCAGGAAACCGACCGGGTGTGGGGCAAGCGCCAGGGCGCCAAGGATTATCTGACCAAGCCGGTACACGAAGATGTACTGCTAAAAACCGTGGATCGGCAACTGGCCGACCAATGAACACAGAGGTGTCATGAGCGCAGCCGCCTCCGCCGCTTTCATCAAGCTGGCGGACTACTTCGTCCGCTGTCGTCAGCAGGCCGCCAACCTGCCGATGCAGGAAGACGCGGTCCATTATTGGAGCGGCGTCGGCTTCACGCTGGACGAGCGCTATTACGTGGCGCCCATGGATGAAGTCTCGGAAATTCTTTCGGTGCCGGCCTATACCCGGGTACCGGGGGTACTGAACTGGATGAAGGGCGTCGCCAATGTGCGCGGGCGCCTGATGACGGTGATGGATCTGAGCCGCTTTCTCGGCAAGGCCTCGGAATTGCAGGAAAAGCGGCGCCGTTTGCTGGTGCTGGATCAGGACGATCTGTACACCGGCGTAATCGTGGACGAAGTGCTGGGGATGCAGCACTTTCCCATCGAGGCGTATCAGGAACACTCGCCGCTCGCGGAGGAGGACGTGGGTCCGTACCTGCGCGGCGGTTATCAGAGGGACGGGGAATTCTGGTCCGTGTTCAGCCTTTCCCGGCTGGCACAGGACCCGCGCTTCATGCAGGCGGCCCGCACGGGCTGAGCGGCGTGCCGCGCAGGGGAGATAAGAACAGAGCCAGGCCAGGAGCCAGTTATGAAGTTCAAACCGGGAAACGTGTTCAGCAAGGTGCGTGGGGGCGCGGGTAGCAACCCGTTGAATATTGCGCTTTATATCGGGCTGGCCGTTTTTGTTGCCCTAGCGCTGGCCAACTTCCTGTTGTCGGCCACCACCGCGAACCAGGCGCAGGAAAACATCACCGAAGCCTCGGAATTGCGCGTGGTCTCGCAGCAGATCGCCAAAAACGCCCTGGAGGCGGCGTCCGGTAACGCCGACGCCTTCGAGCTGCTGGAAGCCTCGCGCGCCGACTTCCAGTCGGCCTGGGACGGCCTCAAGCAGGAGCCGGTGGCGGACGAGCAGGTCAAACAGCGGCTGCAGGCCCTGTGGGATCAGGTGCGCGAAGACACCGGCACGATTCTGAACGGGCAGGACACCGTGCTCGACCTGCACGAGGTGGCCGACACCCTGGCCCAGGCCATCCCGCAGCTGCAGTCCGAGTATCAGGCGGTGGTCGACATCCTGGTGGATACCGGCGCGCCGCCGGAGCAGGTGGCCTTCGCCCAGCGTCAGATCTGGCTCACCGAACGTATCCTGCGCTCCATCTCCCGGGTGCTGGAAGGCGACGACAACGCGGTGATCGCGGCGGACAACTTCGGCCGCGACGCCACCGAGTTCGGTCGCGTACTCAACGGCATGCTGGCCGGCGACCAGGCCATGGGCGTGCAACAGATCGTCAATCCGCAGGCGCTCAACTACCTGGACCGCACCTCACGGCTGTTCGACGAGTTCGTTAACCAGTCCGTGGACGAGATTCTCGAGACCGCCCCGGAACTGTTCCAGGTGGCCAGCGCCGCCGACTCCATCTTCCGTAATTCCCAGGACCTGCTGCAGGAATCCACCAACCTCAACACCCAGTTCGAACAGACCACCACCGGCCTGTTCCCGTCGCTGGGCCTGGGCGCGGTGAGCGCCGCGATGGCGGTGCTGCTGTTCTTCCTGATCATGCTGCAGCGGAACCGTGAGGCGGCGCGCCGCCGGAACGAACTGGAAAGCGAGAACCAACGGAACCAGGCGGCGATTCTGCGTCTGCTCGACGAGCTGGGCGACCTGGCGGACGGTGACCTGACCGTGGAAGCGACGGTGACCGAGGACTTCACCGGCGCCATCGCCGACTCCATCAACTACTCCATCGACCAGCTGCGCAGCCTGGTACAAACGATCAACAACTCCGCCGTACAGGTGGCGTCGGCCGCCCAGGAAACCCAGTCCACGGCGATGCATCTGGCGGAAGCCTCCGAGCACCAGGCCCAGGAAATCGCCGGCGCCTCGGCGGCGGTGAACGAAATGGCGGTGTCGATTGACCAGGTATCCGCCAACGCCGCCGAATCCGCCGCGGTGGCGGAAAAAGCGGTGGCGATCGCCAACAAGGGCGCCGAGGTGGTGCAGGCCACCATCCATGGCATGGACACCATCCGCGAGCAGATTCAGGAAACCTCCAAACGGATCAAGCGTCTGGGTGAATCCTCCCAGGAGATTGGCGACATCGTGAGCCTGATTAACGACATCGCCGACCAGACCAACATTCTGGCACTGAACGCGGCGATCCAGGCCTCCATGGCCGGGGAAGCGGGCCGCGGCTTCGCGGTGGTGGCGGACGAAGTACAACGCCTGGCGGAACGCTCCGCCGCCGCCACCAAGCAGATCGAAACCCTGGTAAAAACCATTCAGACCGACACCAACGAGGCGGTGATTTCCATGGAAGCCACCACCGCCGAGGTGGTGAAAGGGGCGCGTCTGGCCCAGGACGCCGGTGTCGCACTGGAAGAGATCGAGAACGTATCCAAGAACCTGGCGGACCTGATCCAGAACATTTCCAACGCGGCGCGCCAGCAGGCCGCCTCCGCGGGTCACATTTCCAACACCATGAACGTGATCCAGGAAATTACCTCGCAAACGTCCGCCGGTACCACCGCCACCGCCCGCTCCATTGGCGACTTGGCGGAAATGGCGCAGGAAATGCGGAATTCAGTGGCCGGCTTCCGCCTGCCGGAGCATTCCTGAACCGGCCTAGGCCGGTTCCGGAGACGGAACCATGGGTTTTGCAGTGACAGATCGCTGGTCGATCAAGAGCGCCCCCGCCATGGATGCCGAGCAGTTCCAGCTGTGGCAGGCCCTGTTGGAGGAGCGTACCGGGATGACGCTGGCGCCGGAGCGCAAGCAGTTCCTGGAAAGCAGCCTCAATATCCGCATGCGCGAGCTGGGGCTGGACGACTACGACACCTACTACCAGCAACTGGTCACCGGGGCCACCGAGTCCCGCGCCATGGAATGGTCGACCCTGGTGGACCGGCTGACGGTGCAGGAAACCAGCTTCTTCCGTCACCCCGGCTCCTACGCGCTGGTGGAAGATTACCTCGGCCAGTTCGCTGCCGAGCGGGGCACCGGCGCCACCCTCAACGCCTGGAGCGTGGGCTGTTCCACCGGCGAGGAAGCCTATTCACTGGCGATGCTGATCAGCGAGCGGTTCCGTGCCCACGGCAAGGAACTGTTCTACGGCATCACCGGCACGGACATCAGCCTGCCAACCCTGGCCAAGGCGCGCCGCGGGCTGTTTCCCCGGCGCCGCGTAGAGCAGATCGACCCGGCGCTGCGCGAGCGGTATTTCAAGGACGCGGACCGGCACACCATGCAGGTGGCGGACGGTCTGCGCGAACGGGTCTGCTTCGCCCATCTGAACGTGCTGAATCTGGATCAGGCGCCGATGGACGATATGGACCTGATCTTTTGCCAGAACATGCTGATTTACTTCCGCCGCTGGCGGAAGCGGCAGATCGTTAACCAGTTGGCCGGGCGCCTGGCGCCCGGCGGATTGCTGGTGCTGGGCCCCGGCGAAATCACCGATTGGCACGACCCGCGCCTGGAAAGGGTGCACTTCGCCGACACTCTGGCGTTCCGACGCCGGCAATGAGAGGCCTGAGTTCCATGGGGGAAAGGGCATGAGCGACCGTCACGACTATCTGGCGCTGGACTGGGTCCGGGGGGAGATTCAGGAAACCCTGAATCAAGCCCAGCAGGCCCTGGAAGCCTTCGTGGACAATCCCAACGATTCCACGCGCATGCGCTTTTGCCAGACCCACCTGCACCAGGTGTGCGGCACCCTGCAAATGGTGGAGTTCTACGGCGCCGCCCTGCTCGCCGAGGAAATGGAAAAGCTGGCCCGGGCGCTGGTGGATCAGCGCGTCGGCAATGTGGCCGACAGCCAGGAAACCCTGATGCGGGCGATCCTGCAGCTGCCGCCCTACCTGGACCGGGTGGCCAGCAGCCGCCGCGACCTGCCGCTGGTGCTGTTGCCGCTGCTGAACGACCTGCGCGCCGCCCGTGGCGAAGCGCTGCTGTCCGAGACCGCCCTGTTCAAACCCGACCTTCAACACGCCCAGGGCGACGGCCGTCTGCCCGAGGCGGTGCTCAACGATCCGCGCTTCGCGCAACTGGCGCGCAAGATACGGCAAATGTTCCAGCTCGCCCTGGTGGGGGTGATGCGCAACGAGGACATGGACCGCAACCTGGCCTACATGCGCAAGGTGTTCGCCAAGCTCGAGCAGGTCACCGGAGAGGCCGCCCGCGGGCCGCTGTGGCGCATCGCCGATGCTCTGGTGGAAGGCCTGCAGGCAGACGCCATCGCGCTGGGCACCTCGGTGAAACAAATACTCGGCCAGATCGACCGCACCCTGCGCGAACTGGCCGCCGACGGCGTCGACAGCCTGGAACGCCCGGCGCCCACGGAGCTGCTCAAGAACCTGCTCTATTACGTCGCCAAGGCCGACCACGACAGCCCCCGCATCCGCGAAGTGCGCGCCGGTTTCCGCCTCGACGACGCGCTGCCGTCGGAAGACCTGGTCAACGCCGAACGCGAGCGCCTCACCGGCCCGGATTCCATGGCGATGAGCTCGGTGGTCACGGCGCTGTCCGAGGAACTGACCAAGATCAAGGACGCCCTGGAGCAATTCGTTCACCAGGGCGACTCCAACCCGGCCACGCTGGCGCCGGAGGCGATCCGCCTGAAACAGGTGTCCGATACCGTCGCCATGCTCGGCCTCGGCCAGCCCCGCACCCTGGTGGAAGAACAGCTCAAGGTGATGGAGGCGATCGTCGACGGCCGCCGCCCGGCGCACCGCGACACCCTGATGGACGTGGCCGGCGCGCTGCTCTACGTGGAAGCGACCCTGGCCGGGATCGGCGGCGACAACCGCCGGCCGGCCCCGGCCACCGGCGCCGACCTGCCCCGCCATGTGGGCCAGGCCCTGGACGCGGTGCTGCGCGAATGCCGCGCCGGCCTGGAAGAGGCCAAGGACGGCATCATCGAGTTCATCGCCTCGCATTGGGACCACCAGCACCTGAAAACGGTGCCGGACCGTCTCAACGCGGTGCGTGGCGGGCTGGAAGTAGTTCAGCTCGACCGGCCGGCGGACATTCTTCGCCAGTGCGTGCGCTTTATCGAAGAACAGCTGATGGCGGAACAGTCCAAACCGGACTGGCGCAGCATGGATACGCTGGCCGACGCCATCACCTCGGTGGAGTACTACCTGGAGCGTCTCAGCGACGACCCGGAAACCCGCGACGACATTCTCGGCCTGGCCCGCGCCAGCGTCAGCGACCTGGGCTACCCGTTGCCGGAGCCCGCTGACGAGCCGGAAGACGAAGAGCCGGAGGGCGCCGAGGACGCGACGTTGGATGAACCGCTCGATGAGCCGCCGGTGCTGCTCTCCGACGACGACCACCTGGACGACGATACGCTTCAGACGTCGACCGAAGGGACGGCGCCGGAGCCCGCCGACCAGGGCGGCATCGAGGAACACGACGAAGAGCTGATCGACGACGAAATCATCGAAATCTTCGTCGAAGAAGCCGACGAAGTGCTCCAGGCCCTGGACCAGTATTTCCCGCGCTGGGCGGCCAACACCGGTGACGAAACCGCGCTGGTGGAATTCCGCCGCGCCTTCCACACACTCAAGGGCTCGGGCCGGATGGTCGGCGCCACCACCGTGGGCGAGCTGGCCTGGTCGATCGAGAACATGATGAACCGGGTGATCGACGGCGCCATCAAACCCGACGCCACCCTGATCGAGCTGGTGCGCACCGTGCACGGCCTGATCCCGGAGCTGGTGGACGCCTTCGCCCACCGCCGGCCGATGCCCTACGACGTCTCGCCGCTGCAGGAAGCCGCGTTCGCGCTCGCCGATGGCCAACACCTGGACGCGGTGCCACGGATCGACCGCCCCGACACCGAACCCCAACAGCCGGCCGCTCCGCACCAGGACGACGACCCCCTGGCGGATCTGGACGCCTTGGATTTCCAGATCGACGAACCGGTGGATGCCCTCGGCGACGCCGTCGACCCGGTGCTGCTGGACATTTTCCGCAGCGAGGCGGCACGCAATCTTGAGATGGTCCGCGAGTGGCTGGACCAGATCGACCCGGACTTCGCCGAGCACATCCTCGACGACCAGGTGCACCGTGCCCTGCACACCCTGAAGGGCAGCGCCCGCATGGCGGAGATCAACGCCATGGCCGAGCTGGCGGAACCGGCCGAGAAGCTGGTCAAGGAACTGGTCAACGGCGGACGCCGCGCCGACGCCGACACCGTGGCGATGATCGACCAGACCCACCGGCTGCTGCACGCCGGCCTGGCGCAACTGCAAGACGGCACCGCACCGGAATTACCCGGCGACGCGCATACCCTGATCGAGCGGCTGGTACAGGCCCGCGAAGCGCTCAACGAGCACCGCGAAGGCGCCGACCCGCACATTCTTTCGGTGTTCCTGTCCGAAGGCATGGACCTGATCATCGACACCGACAACCTGCTGGAACAATGGGCGGAAGAGCCGGGCCACACCGAAGAGCTGGCGCGCCTGCGCGACGAACTGGAACTGCTGGCCAACAGCGCCCGCACCGCCAACCTGGATGAAATCCACGGCCTGGCCAAGGCCCTGGCCAGCGTCTACTCCGGGGTCAACCAGGGCCGCCTGCCGTTCAGCGAGGCGCTGCTGGAGCTGGCGCGCGAGGGCCACGAAGCCCTGATGAACATGATGGACTGTCTCGCCGCCGGCCAGACGGTACGCGCGGAACTGGGGCTGGTGGACAGCCTGCGGGACCTGGCCGAAACCCCCGACCCGGACGGCCCCGGCGGCGGCATGCCGGGCCCGACGGCCACCGACCTTCCCGCCGGCGACAGCGTGGACACCGACAAACACGATGCCGCGCCGCTGGACCCGGAACTGGTGCTGCTGTTCCTGGAGGAAGCGGAAGACCTGCTGCTCTCATCCAGCGAACACCTGGCCGCCTGGGAACACGGCGAAACCGACAGCCTGGCCGCGCTGCAACGGGACCTGCACACCCTCAAGGGCGGCGCCCGCATGGCCGGCGTCACCGCCGTCGGCGATCTCGCCCATGAGTTGGAAAACCTCTACGAAATGGCCGGGGCACCGAACCAGCCGGCGCCCGCGCCCTCGCTGTTCGACGTGCTGCACCGCGGCCACGACCGGCTGGCGGACATGATCGACACGCTGCGCAGCGGCGGTAACCCGGAGCCCGCCCCGGCGGTGATCCAGGCGCTGCGCCAGGCGATGTTGCGCCAGGCGCCGGCCGCGTCGCACGCCGACCCGCGCCCGCCGGTGGCGTCCGAGGCGGCGCCCGAAGAGACACAGGGTGACCCCGAGCTGGTGGCGATCTTCCTCGAGGAGGCCCACGACATCCTGGAATCCGCCGGCCGCAGCCTGGAGACCTGGATCACCGATACCGGCAACAGCCTGGAAATTCAGTCCCTGCAGCGGGATCTGCACACGCTCAAAGGCGGCGCCCGCATGGCCGAGGTCCAGCCCCTCGGCGACCTGGGCCATGAATTGGAAACCCTCTACGAAGCCCTGGCCCTGGACCGCCTGCCGGTACAGCCGGTGCTGTTCGACCTGTTGCACCGCTGCCACGACCGGCTGGCGGAGATGGTCGACCAGCTCGCCGCTGGGCAGCCGCTGACCGGCGGCGACGACCTGATCGTCGCGCTGCACGACTATCTGCGCGCCCCGGACGCCTTCACCCTGCCCGCCGCGTCCACCGGCCCGGCGCCGGCACCAGCGCCGTCGGCGCCACCGCCCGCGGCCGAAAACGAACGCGACGCGGTGCTGCCCGACGAGGTCGACCTGGAGATCCTCGATGTCTTCCTGGAAGAAGCCGAGGAACTCTCCGAAATCATCGACGGTTGCCTGGTGTCCTGGCGCGATCACCCGGAAAGCCGGGATTTCAGCGACGACCTGAAACGGGCCCTGCACACCCTGAAGGGCGGTGCGCGGCTGTCCGGTCTCAATGAGCTCGGGGACATGAGCCACCGGTTCGAGACCCTGATGCACAACCTGGAAAGCCAGCGTCGCGACCCCGACGAGAGCGATTTCCAGGCGATGACGGCGGAGTTCGACGCCCTCAACGAGCGCCTGGTGGAACTGCGCCGGGCGGCGGCCACCCAGCCGTTGCCGGCGCAGCCACCGGCGACCCGGGAGACGCGCCCCGAAACCAGCGCGCAACCCGGCGTTAAACGCGAGGAACGGCGCCCCCAGTCGCAACCCCAGGAAATGGTGCGAGTCGGCGCCGACGTGCTGGAAGCGCTGGTGAACCTGGCCGGCGAGACCTCCATCAACCGGGGCCGGGTGGAACAGAGCATCAGCGAGTTCGGCTTCAACATCGGCGAGATGAGCTCCACCGTGGTCCGCCTGTACGAGCAACTGCGCCGGCTCGACGCCGAAACCGAAGCGCAGATCATGTCCACCTACCAGAAGGGTGTGGACAGCGGTGAAATCGACGGCCGTTTCGACCCGCTGGAAATGGACCAGTACTCGGAACTGCACCAGATCACCAAGCAGCTTTCCGAATCCGCGTCGGATTTGCTCGACCTGAAGAACACCCTGCTGGATCGCACCCGCGATACGGAAACCCTGCTGCTGCAGCAACAGCGCATTAACACCGACCTGCAGGAAAAGCTCATGCGCACGCGCATGGTGCCGTTCTCGCGGCTGGTGCCGCGCCTGCGGCGCATCGTGCGCCAGGTGTCCGGCGAAGTGGGCAAGCGCGTCGCCTTCGATGTGCTCAACCCGGAAGGCGAGCTGGACCGCACCCTGATGGAACGGGTGGTGGCGCCGCTGGAGCACATGCTGCGCAACGCCGTGGACCACGGTATCGAGGACCCGGAGCAGCGCCGCGGCGCCGGCAAGGAAGAGAGCGGCCACATCAGCCTGGAGCTGTCCCGGGAAGGCGGCGAAGTGGTGATCACCCTGGCCGACGACGGCAAGGGCATCGACACCGACGCGGTACGCCGCAAGGCCATCGAGCGCGGGCTGATGGCGGAAAACACCCCGCTGCCCGACCACGAAGTCCAGCAATTCATCTTCCACGCCGGCTTCTCCACCGCCAGCCAGGTGACCCAGCTGTCCGGCCGGGGCGTGGGCATGGACGTGGTGGCCAGCGAAATCAAACAACTGGGCGGCTCGGTGACCATCGATTCGCGCCCCGGCCAGGGCACCCGCTTCGTGGTGCGCCTGCCGTTCACCCTGGCCATGAACCGGGCGCTGATGGTGCGCGTCGGCGAGGACGCCTACGCCATCCCGCTGAACCAGATCGAAGGCATCGTGCGGGTCAGCCCCTATGAACTGAACGACTACTTCCAGGCCCGTCAGGAAGGCGGCCTGCCGGTCTACCGGTACGCCGGCCAGGAATACGACCTGCACTACCTGGGCCGCTTCGTGCACGATGTGGCGCAGCCTCATCTCGACACCCACAGCCAGCCGATGCCGGTGCTGTTGATCCGCAGCGCCGACCACACCGTGGCGCTGGTGGTGGACAACCTGATCGGCTCCCGGGAAGTGGTGGTCAAATCGGTGGGCCCGCAACTGGCCAGCGTCGCCGGCATCAGCGGCGCCACCATCCTCGGCGACGGCGCGGTGGTGATCATTCTCGATATTCATTCGCTGATCCGCGCCGCCCAGGCCCAGCAAGCGGCCCTGCCGGCGGCACCGGAAGCGCTGCCCGCGGAGCCCGAGACGCCGGACTACGACGACGAGCGCCACGTGGCACCGCTGATCATGGTGGTGGACGATTCGGTGACGGTGCGCAAGGTGACCGGCCGCCTGCTGGAACGCAGCGGCTTCGAGGTGATCACCGCCAAGGACGGCATCGACGCCATCGCCACCCTGGAAGAGCACACCCCCGCCGCCATGCTGCTGGACATCGAAATGCCGCGCATGGACGGCTTTGAAGTGGCCACCCACGTGCGCCACGACGAACGCCTCAAGGATGTACCGATCATCATGATCACCTCGCGTACCGGCGAGAAGCACCGGGAGCGGGCCTTCGACATCGGTGTGAACTGCTATCTCGGCAAACCGTTCCAAGAAGGCGAACTGCTGGTCACCCTGCGCGAGCTGCTCGGCGAAACCCGGGAGACCAGCCACTAATGGCCGCCCCGGGCCGGGTCGGCGTGATCGCCGACGACACCCTGCAGGGGCACCTTCTGGCGGGCGCCATCAAGGGCCAGGGTTATCAGGTGGTGGTCAACACCGACCCGGAACACCTGGAGGCGCGCTGGCTGGCCGCCGACGCCCTGGATCTGTGGGTAGTGGACCTGTCCCGGGAGGACCGCTGGCAGCGATTTCTGGACGGCCTGCTGGAAAACGCCGCCGCGCCGCTGCTGTTCTGCGACGGCCAGGCCCCGGCCCGCACCGCCGACCATTACCCGCGCTGGGAACGGCGCCTGATGACCAAGCTGGTGGGCTACATCGGCGCCCCGGCGCTGGAGGAAAACCTGGCCGCCGTGCCGCAGGCGCCGCTGGCGGCGCCGATCCCCGAGCCCCGCGAGTTCCGTACTCTGGCCGGCGGCACCCTGGCGCAACGGGTCTGGGTGCTGGGCGCCAGCCTGGGCGGCCCGGCGGCGGTGAAACAATTTCTCGACTGCCTGCCGGAACATCTGCCGGTGGCGTTCGTGCTCGCCCAGCACATTGACGGCGGCTTCCTGGACACCCTCTGTCAGGTGTTGCGCCGGGACAGCCCGTTCAGCTGCCAGGTGGCCGGCGACGGCGACCGGCTCGGCCACGGCCGGGTGCTGGTGGCGCCGGTGACGCAAAGCCTGGCGTTCGACACCGACGGCGTGACGCGGCTCACCGGCGAACCCTGGGAAGGCCCCTACGCGCCGTGCATCGACCAGGTGATGAGCAACCTGGCGAAGGGCTTCGGCCACTGCGACGGCGCCATTCTGTTTTCCGGCATGGGCAACGACGGCGCCATCGCCGCGCCCCGGCTGGCCGCCCAGGGCGCCGCCATCTGGGCGCAATCGGCGGACAGCTGCGCGGTCAGCAGCCAGCCGGATTCGGTACGCGAAACCGGCTGCGTCGGGTACAGTGGCACACCGGAACAACTGGCGCGGCAATTGGTCGACCGAGTGCGCCGGGAGGTGGCCGATACGGCCGTGGTTTCCGGCGAACCCAGAATAAGTTGAGGAAGTCGCATGTCCGAGGCGCAAATTCCCGAGTTCCTGCCCAGCCTGCTGATTCCGATGAACGGCCGGCCCTGGCTGATCCCCAACATCGTGGTGGCGGAAGTGATCCCGTTGCGTCAGCCGGACCGGCCGGGGCACGGCCCGGAGTGGTTGCTCGGTTGGATCAACTGGCGTGAGCAGGACCTGCCGCTGATCTCCTACGAAAAGCTGAACGAGTCCGGCCAGGTGAACATCGGTCCGGACGCCCGTATCGCGGTGATCAACACGGTCTCCGGCGTGTCCCGTTTTTACGCCGTGGTGGTGCAGGGGATCCCCCGCCTGCTGCGCGTGGACAAAGGCGACCCGGTGGAAGAACCCGGCGACACCGGCCCGGCGGAAGCCATGTACGTTCAGGTGGGCGGCGACCTGGCGGTGATCCCGGACCTGGACGCGGTGGAAGGCGCCGTCGCCGGACTGTCGCGATGACCGACTGGGCGCGCCTGGAACAGCTGGCGGCGGAGCGGCCCCACGACGGGCGCCGCTTTATCAACCGCTACCCGACACCGCACCACGGCCTGCGCGAATTCCTGCGCTGGCAGCGCGAGAGTGGCGGCCGTTTTCCGCGCCGCCAGCCGTTTCCACTGCGCCGCCCCGATCCGTCGGAACTGGCGGCGCCCGCGCCACAACCCCGCTTCACCTGGATCGGCCACGCCACCTATCTGATTCAATACCAGGGCTGGAACCTGCTCACCGACCCGGTGTTCGCCGAGCGCTGTTCGCCGCTGTCGTTCGCCGGCCCCAAGCGCGCCGTGGCGCCGGCACTGCGCATTGACGAACTGCCGCCGATTGACGCCGTGCTGGTGTCCCACAATCACTACGACCACCTGGACCGCGCCGCCGTGGACGCCCTGTACCGCCGTTTTGGCGATCAGGTGCTGTGGTTCGCGCCCACCGGCGTGGGCGCGTGGCTGCGCCGGCGCGGCATCGACCGGGTGGTGGAGCTGAGCTGGTGGCAACATCACCAGGAAGGCGAGGTGGAGGCCTTCTGCGTGCCGGCCCAGCATTTCAGCGGCCGTGGTGCCCGCGACCGCAACCGTACCCTGTGGTGCGGCTGGCGCCTTAACTGGCCGGGCTTCAGCCTGATGTTCGCCGGCGATACCGGCTACGCGCCGGTGTTCAAGGAAATCGGCGAGGTGCTGGGGCCGGTGGACGCGGCCCTGCTGCCGATCGGCGCCTATGCGCCGCGCTGGTTCATGGCGCCGGTGCACATTAACCCGGACGAGGCGGTGCGCATCCATCTGGATCTGCGTGCCCGCCAGTCGCTCGCCATGCACTGGGGCACCTTCGTACTCACCGACGAACCCCTGGACGAGCCGCCCAAGGCCCTGGCCGCCGCCCTGGCGCGCCACGGCGTGGCGGCGGACGCTTTCCGGGTGCCGGGGCATGGCGATACCCTGACTTTGGATAATCTCTGAGCGTGCATTGGGAGGAGCCGCGACCATGAAGACCCAGCGTGGACGACGCCTTTGGTGGCTGATCCGCTTGATCGCCTGGCTGCCGCTGCCGCTGGCCGCCGGTCTGGGCGCGGTGCTCGGTGACCTGATCACCCGGGTGCCGTTGCGCTACGCCAGCGCCTACCGCGTAGTGCTGATCAATCTGCTCGCCACGCAGCCCGGCATCAGCCTGGCACAGGCGCGTGCCATCGGCCGGCAAAGCCTGCGCGAGCTGGGCCGCTCGTTCTGCGAATTCGCCCATGTGTGGAGCCGGCCGGTCGACGAAACCATGGCGCGCATCAGCCGCATTCACGGTGAGCAGGAATATCTGGACGCCTGCGCCAGCGACCAACCGGTGTTGCTGCTGTCGCTGCACCTGGGCAGTTGGGAAACCATGAACCCCTACCTGGGCCGCCAGGGCACCAACATCATGTATCAGCCGCACCCGGCGACCCTGGTGGACGAGCTGGTCAAGCAGGCCCGTGAGCGCAGCGGCTGCCGTCTGATACCGACCAACAATCAGGGCATCAAACACGGCCTGGCGACATTGCGGGCCGGCGGCACCCTGGCGCTGCTCGCCGATCACAACCCTGGCAATCGCAGCAACCCCCACGCGCCCTTTTTCGGCCATCCGGTGCCGACCCCGGCCCTGGTCGGCAAGCTGGTGCAGCGTTTCCGCCCGCGGGTGTTTCTGGTGTCCTGCTACCGCGGCGAGGGCGGTATCAAGGATGTGGAAATACACTTCCAACCGGTCCCGGAAATAGAGAGCGCCGCCGACACGGACACCCTTCTGAGCGCCATGAACCGGGCCCTGGAAAAGTGTATTCAAAGCAACCTGTGCCAGTACCAGTGGACCTATAAACGCTTTAAGTGGCGCCCCGGTGGCCGCCGGCCATGGTACCGTCAGTCCTACCCGCTGCTGCGCCGCGCCGCCCGTGGCGAAGACCGTGCGTCCCTCGGCCTGGCGCCGGACACCCCCCCGAACCCCTGAGACGGAGACCGCTCCCGCATGCCCATTGAAAAAGACAAGGTCGTCACTCTGCACTACACCCTGATCGACGCCGACAACGACCTGACCCTGGAGAAAAGCGGCGCCGACGCACCGATGGTCTACCTGCACGGCGCCGGCAACATCCTGGCCGGCCTGGAGCAGGCCCTGGAAGGCAGGGACAGCGGCGACCAGCTCACCGTCTCCCTGGACCCGGAGCAGGCCTACGGCCGCCGCGACGAGTCACTGCGCCAGCGCTTGTCGGCCAAGTACCTCAAGCACGCCGGCAAGCTGAAGCCCGGCAAGATCGTGCGGGTGCAAACCGAGGAAGGACCACGCATGGTCACGGTGCTCAAAGTGGGCCTGAAAACCGTGGACGTGGACGCCAACCACCCATTCGCCGGGCGCCCCCTGCGCTTCGAGCTGGAAGTGGTGGACGTGCGTGACGCGGACGCCGACGAGAAAGCCCACGGCCATGTGCACGGCCCCGGCGGTCACGCCCACTGACATCCAATAGTGCTACTGTTAGCGACCATTCAAACAAAGCGGGACAATGCACCATGCCGGAATACAGCTATTGGATTATTTTCGGGCTGATCCTGATCATCGGCGAGTTCGTGGTCTCCGGTCTGGTCCTGATTTTCCTCGGGCTGGCGGCGGTGATCGTCGGCGGCCTGGCCTACTTCGGCCTGCTTAACGACCTGACTTGGGAAATCACCCTGTTCGCGGTATTCAGCCTGGTGCTGCTCGCCGGCGCCCGGCGCTTCCTGCGCGATTGGCTGTTCGGCAGGGAAACCCAGGGCCGAACCAGCGACGACAGCGCCGGCCTGGTAGGGGGCCGCGCCACCGTGGAAGCGGACTTCGTCGAAGGTATTGGCGCGGTGCGCTACCGGGGTGCCCGCTGGCAAGCGCAATCGGACCAGCCTTTGAAGGCCGGCCAGATGGTACGCATCCAAAAACACGACGGACTCTGGCTCACGGTTCAGGCCTGGTCCGATAACGTTTCTTCCACGGACCAAGAAAAGGACTCTGAACAATGATGGGACTCATTATTCCCGCTCTGCTGGCACTGGCGGTCATCACGCTGCTGTTCATGACGGTACGCATCGTGCCGCAACGGCAAATTTACGTGGTGGAACGGCTGGGCAAGTACCGCACCTCCCTGGAGGCCGGCCTGCACATCCTGATGCCCTTTATCGACCGTGTCGCCTACCGTCACTCACTCAAGGAAATCGTCCGTGACGTGCCCCGCCAGAGCTGTATCACCAAGGACAATATCGAAGTGTCCGTGGACGGCGTGATGTACCTGCAGGTGGTGGACGCCAAGGCCGCCAGCTACGGCGTCGACGACTATGTGATGGCGTCGCAGCAACTGGCGCAGACCACCCTGCGTTCGGTGATCGGTAAGATCGATCTGGATAAAACCTTCGAGGAACGCGGCGAGATCAACATGGAAGTGGTCAAGGCCGTGGACGAAGCCGCCCAGCCCTGGGGCGTGAAAGTGCTGCGCTACGAAGTGGCGGACATCAACCTGCCCGCCTCGATCAAGGACGCCATGGAGAAGCAGGTGCGCGCCGAGCGGGAACGCCGCGCCGTGGTAGCCGAGTCCGAAGGCGACCGCCAGGCCGCGATCAACCGGTCCGAGGGTGACCGCCAGGCGGCCATCAACCGGTCCGAGGGTGAGAAGCAGGAAATGATCAACATTTCCGAAGGTGAAAAGCTCAAGCAGATCAACGAAGCGGAAGGCCGCGCCCGCCAGATCGAGCTACTGGCCCAGGCCACCGCCACCGGTCTGCGCGAAGTGGCCCTGGCGGTCAAGGAAGACGGCGGCGACGAAGCGGTGAGCCTGCGCATCGCCGAGCAATACGTGTCCGCGTTCGAAAAACTGGCCAAGGAATCCACCACCCTGTTGCTGCCTTCCAACCTCAGCGACGTGGGCGGCACCGTGGCCGGCCTGCAGAAAATCCTCAAAAAGATCGACGCCACCGCGCCCTGAAGTTCACTTTTAAGGCCGCACCCGCGGCCTTAAAATTAATCCCCCGACGCGCCATACCTTCAGCGTCCCCGCACTATCAAAGGTTACTGTCTCATGCCACGTCATTTCGAAAACGCCGAAGGTCTTTGCCAAAACCCCGATGCGGAAACCCAACGGTATTTGTTTAACCAGACCATGCTGCGCATCAAGGATCCGGCGGCGAGCCTGGACTTCTACACCCGGGTGCTGGGCATGCGCCTGGTACGCAAACTGGATTTCCCAGAAATGAAGTTCAGCCTGTTTTTCCTCGCCTATCTGGACGATGACGAAGCCGTGCGGGTCCCCGAGGATGACGCCAAACGACTCACCTACACCTTCGGCCGCGAAGCGATGTTAGAACTGACCCACAACTGGGGCAGCGAGGATGACCCGGACTTCCAGTACCACAACGGCAACGACCAGCCCCAGGGCTTCGGCCATATCGGCGTCACCGTGCCGGACGTATACGCCGCCGCCAAACGGTTCGAGACACTAGACGTCACGTTCGTAAAGAAACCGGACGACGGCAAAATGAAAGGCCTGGCCTTCATCAGGGACCCGGACGGCTACTGGATCGAGATTATCCAGGCTGACATGATGGAGAAACAGCAGAAAGGGTGAAGATGCTGGTAGGAGCGGGCCTTGTGGGAGCGGGCCCAGCCCGCGAAAGGGTGGCTTTAGCCACCCTTTCGCTTGCAAGGCACGCGCCCCCGGCTGGAGGACGCCACTCCTTCTGTTACAACTCCGGGGTAAAGGTCGGTGCGACCCGTGGCTGGAACTGCTCCTGATAAGCGTACGCCAACTTGATCAAGGTTTCTTCATCAAACTCCCGCGCCAGCATTTCCATTCCGACTGGCATCGCCGGGTCCAAATCGTCCGCCATCCCCGCCGGCATTGCTAAGGCCGGGAACAACGAGAACGGGCTCAGGCGATTATTGCTGCCGGCGGAAGGGCTGCTGCCCAGGTCACCCGCCAGGCCGGTAATGCCCGGGTAAACCAAAACCTCGTAAGGTTCGCCAAGCGGGGTGCCGGCGGCGTCGACGTTATCCAGTGCGCGCATCAGCCGTTCACGAACGAACACCGGGCGCTCGATGGTGTTCTTATCATAAACCGCTTGCTGCTCTTCGGTCAGGTTGTTCAGGTCCACTTCCCCGCGACTTTCCAGACTGCGTTGGTTACGATCCAGATAGCCACCGCTGGCAACCAGGTCGTCATAATCCAGCAAGTGGCCGTCCATGGTATTGGGCCAGGCATTAAGGTATTCCTCCAGATCGTGGCGGAACTCATAACTGGACATGGAACGGTAATCTCCAAGGATTGTCGCCAGATCATCAATGGTCACGTCTTCAACGATGGCGCCCGCCGCTTCCATATTGGCGATGGCCTGATCCATCACCGCAAGCACCGTCTCGTTATCGCCGAACAGCTCACGGACAACACCGATACGCGCACCGTCCAAGCCATCTTTATCGAGAAACGCGGTATAGGTTTCCGGTACACCAGTGACGTCCTGGTATTCCACTTCGTTGTTGATCAGGCGGGCGTCGATCTCAAAACTGACCCGCTGGTTGCTGGCCGGCGAGGTATCAAAACCCACCATGGCGTCCATCATCACGGCGCAATCCTCTACCGTCCGGCACATCGGGCCGCCGGTGTCCTGCCAGGTAGCCAGGGGCATGATGCCGTCAAGGCTGACCAGGCGGAGGCTGGGGCGAATGCCCACCAACCCGTTAAGCGCGGAAGGCACTCGAATCGACCCCCCGGTGTCGCTGCCGGTTCCAAGCAACGCCAGGCTAGCGCCAATAGCGGTGCCGGTGCCGGTGGACGAACCACCGGAACCTTTGGTCAGGTCATAGGCGTTTTTGACCAGACCGCGCACGGAACTCTCACCGCGGAAGCCGAACGCGAATTCATCCATGTTCGCTTTACCCAGAACAATCGCACCAGCATCACGCATCCGGCGCACCGTGTAGGCGTCGCGTGTGGGCTGGTTGTACTGAAACGCCAGCGCGCCACCGGAGGTCGGCATCTGCGCCGTGTTGAAGTTGTCCTTGGGCAGAACCGGCACACAGTACAGCGGCCCATCAATGCCGGTGACGGCGAAGTTCAGATCTTTTTCTCGCGCGTCGATGATCGCTTCCGGGTTGATCGCCACCACGCTGTTCAGTTCGGTTGCCGAGCCGGTGTCGTCATAGGCTTCGATGCGATCGATGTAACCTTGAACCACTTCCTCACACGTAATGCCGCCGGTTTCCAACGAGGTATGCAGATCGGCGATGGTGGATTCAACAAAAGAAAACGCGACGCCATCGTCGCCGCTGGACGGCGGCGCGCCGGCATCGTCGGAGGAGGAGGATGAACCGCCGCAACCGCTAAGCAGGGCCGCGAGTAACGCGGAACCCACCAATAATTTGGGATCGAACATGAAAATTCCTCAGGCAGAATCAAAACAAGGCGCTCCGTCACGGAGGCCGTAAAAAGACAGAAAAGGCGGGCGCCCGGGCAGAAGGTCGGACACGCCCGGAGCAGATACATCAAGAAACATGCCAGAGTTTAAAAAGGCTTTAGCGGCGAGGATTTACAAGGAAAGCGGGAGATTCGCAGGTAATAAAACAGGTAAATATGGATGTATTTTGGTGCAGGAGATGCCCCGTTCGGAAGCTCGGATCAGGCCATCAAGGTCCACAACGATGCGAGCAAGGCCACCGGCGCCGTTTCCGCGCGCAGCACCCGTTCGCCGAGCGCGAAGCCGTGGAAGCCGGCCTGCCGGGCGGCCGCCAGTTCATCGTCGGAAAAGCCGCCCTCCGGTCCGGTCAGTAATGAGAGGGTGGTGGCGTCCCGCACCGCCACCGCATCGAGCGGGCGCTCCCCGGGATGGGCGATCAACCGCAGGCCTTGCGCCTGATCGATGAAGGTTTTCAGGGGCGTCACGCCATCCACCACCGGCGGACGGTTCAGGCCGCATTGTTCGCAGGCGCTGATCGCCACCTGCCGCCAGTGCTCCAGCTTCTTGTTTTCACGTTCGCCTTTAAGGCGCACTTCGGTGCGCTCGCTTTCCAGTATCCGGATCGCCGCCGCGCCCATTTCCACCGCTTTCTGAATCGCGAAGTCCATGCGGTCCCCCTTGATCAAGGGCAAACCCAGCGTTACCGGGCGCGGCGCGGCGCGGTCGAGATCCAGGAAGGCGTCCGGCAACACGGTGACGGCTTTCTTATCCACCGCCTCGATCGTGGCGGACCATTCGCCGCCTTCCCCGTTGAACAGCGTCAGGGGGTCGCCGGGGCGCATGCGCAGCACTTTGCCAATGTGGTGGCTGGCGTGCGGGCCCAGCTCGGCGGGCCGGCTGGCCTGGAAGCGTTGCGGGTCAAAGAAGCGACGGCTCATGGGGTTCGGTCCTGGTCAGCGGGGACGAAGCAGGCGTGAAAGGCTACCATAGGCGGCCGTTGATTCACCCGACAGAGACAGCAATCCCATGGGCGAAATGATTGCCGCCGCCTTCCAGCCGCCGGCCTGGCTGCGCTCGGCGCATCTGCAGACAATGTGGTCGACCTTCTTCCGGCGCCCCGAGCCGCTCAGCCGGCGCCGGGAAAGCCTGCCGCTGGACGACGGCGACCATCTGCTGCTGGACTGGGCCGGACCGGCCCCGGAGGTTGGGGCATTGAGAGTGCTGTTGTTGCACGGCTTATCCGGCTGCAGCGACTCCCATTATATTCGTGGCACCCAGGCGCGGCTGGCGGCACTGGGGATCACCTCGGTGGCGATGAATTCGCGCGGCGCGGCAGCGCCCAACGACACCGCCCTGTGCGCCCACGCCGGCGAGACCGCGGACCTGGACGCGGTGATTCAGGCGTTGCGCCAGCGCGACCGGCACGGTCCGCTGATCGCCATGGGCGTGTCCCTGGGCGGCAGCCGCGTGCTCAACTGGCTGGCGCGGGCGGACGACGGCTCGCTGAGCGCGGCGGTGGCGGTGTGCAGCCCGCTGCGCCTGGACCTGTGCGCCAACCGCATGGACCAGGGGCTGTCACGAATCTACCGGCGCCACCTGATCAGCAATCTGCTCGCCACCCTGAAACGGCAGCGGCGTCATCTGGAGCAGGTCGACCCGACCCAGGCCGAACGGCTGGCGGCGCTCAACCTGCGCGGCATCAAGTCGTTCTGGACCTTCGACGAGCGCGTGATCGCGCCGCTCTATGGCTTTCGCGGCGCCGCGCACTACTACGCCGAAGCCTCCGCCGGGCCGCGCCTTAACGCCATCCGCACCCCGACCCTGATGATCCAGGCCGAGGACGACCCCTTCATGACCCCGGCGATGCTGCCGGCCCGCGAAGAACTGGGCCCCGGCGTCACCCTGGAGTTGTCCGCCGGCGGTGGCCATGTGGGTTTTGTCAGCGGCCGGCCCGGCCACCCGGAATACTGGCTGGAGCAACGCCTGGCGGCGTTCGCCAGCGGTTTTCTGCCGGTCTAGCAGCCGGCTAGGCGCCCGGCGCCAGCAGCAGCGTGAGCAGCGCACCCAGCCCGCCGGCCACCAGCAACGCGGCGGCGGACAGCGGCCAGTTCCAGCGCAGCGCACCGATCCATGCCGGATACCCGGTGAGGCGCTCGAGCAACAGCGCGTTGGCGGAGTAGGGTGTGCCGGCGATGGTCACGCCCCAGCCGCACACCATCGCCAGCGCCAGGCCCAGAGCCGCGCCCTGCGGCCAGATCGGCGCCAGCACGCCACCCACCAGGGCACCGGTAACAATCGGATTGAACCCCGCCAGCCCGGCACCGAAAAACAGCCAGGGCACCAGCAGGGCGGCCAGCGGGTAACCCCAGGCCGGCAACAGGAAGTCGGCGCCCAGCCCGCGCGCGGCGAAGGTGCTCACCAGCGCCCCCAGGAACGCGGAGCCGCCGACGATCACCAACTCATTGGTGACCAGCGCCAGCGACGGCAGCGACGGGCGATGCCCCCGCCAGCGCGCCGCCAGCAACCCCAGCACCACGGTGGCCAGGCAGCTCAGGGTTACCGCCCGGGAATAGCTGAGCCCGGCCAGACCGCTCAAACCGAAGGTGGCCACGCAAATGCCGCCGATGATGGCGGCGAACCGCAGCCAGGGCCCCGGCCCCGGGGAGGGCGCCGGCTCCGCGTCGGCAACGGCCGGCTCGGGGTCGCGCAACAGCGTGCCGCCCAGAAGGTACAGCAGGGCCAGCGGCAGGCTGCAGGCGATCAACTGCCAGCCCGGCGGGTCCGGTAGAAAGGTGAGCGTGACGACCACCGAAATCGACAGCGGCGAGCAGATCGGCGAGGCCCCGAAACCACGCAGGGTGGCGCGGGCGGCGTTGCGGGTCACGGCGGAATCGCCCCGTTCGCTGATGCGCCCGCCCACCAGGGCACCCACCACACCCACCGAACCGAAATTCAACGGCACCGACAGAAACGCCGTGCCCAGGGTGAGGCTGAAATAGCGCCCCAGGGGCCGGCCCGAAAACAGGCTGCCGGAAATCCGGTCCAGGTCCGGGAAACGGCCAAGCACCGAGGACAACAACATCACGGTGAGAATCAGCGCGGTCAGCCGGGTCATGGCATCGGCGGCATCGATCAGCACCGCCGGGCCATCGGGCAACGCCAGCACGGCGGCGACCACCACCAGCACGAAGATCACCCGCGCCATCCGCCGCAGGTCGCGCCAGCCCAGCACGATGGCCACGAACACCGCGGCGGCGCCCACCACGCCGGCACCGGGCAGCGGCGCCAGCACCCCCGCCGCCAGCGCCAGCCAGGCCAGCGCCGAGCGGGGCCCGGCCAGAGCAGTGACCGGCGCCGTCATGCGCGCCGCGCCGGTTGCGCCTCCGCCGCCGCGAACAGCAGGTCCATAGTGGTGTCGCCGGTACGGAACTCCTGCTTCATGGCGTCCAGATGATCAAGCGCCTCGCCGCGCAGGTAGGGCGCCTCCAGGCAGATAATCTGGTAGATGCCCTGACGCAGCAGGGTGCGGTCCAGCGCCTCGTCGCCGGTGGCGTCCGGGTTCAGGCCGTGGGTAAAACCGGGCCACGACGCCGCCAGCACCCAGGTGTTGACCAGCAGGCCGCGCAGCTCTTCGTCACTGGCCTCGATCAGACCGCTGTCGCGCAGGCTGCGGTAGATCACCAGACCGCGCTCCAGGCTATCCTGGACGAACACCTTGTAGCGGCGGCGCAACTCCGCGTCCTGGTGGAGAAAGTGCGCCAGGTCCCGGTGCAGGAAACGGGCCTGCCACATGGATTCCAGGATGCCCTCGAAGTAGCGCATCTTGTCCTGCCAGGTGAGCGGCCCTTCCGGCACCGTCAGCAGATCGCGGATCTGCTCCTGGTAGCGTTCGAACAGCGCCGCCACGATGGCCGCCTTGTTGCGGTAATGGTAGTAAAGGTTACCCGGGCTGATGCCCAGGCCCTCGGCGATGTGGTTAGTGGTGACATTGCGTTCGCCGGCGCGGTTGAACAGATTCAGGGCGGTATCCAGGATGCGCGTTTTCGTGTCGGTCATAACGGGCCAAATCAAAGCGTACTGCGGGGACGATGAAACAGTCTGTTGACTCCTAGAGTAATTACTCTAAAAATCGAGGACAGTCTAATAAACAAACGCCCAGGGAGGCGCATTATGGTCGCCGAGATCAAAGAACTCCAAACCGAGCATGCGCAGATCGAGCGCATGAAGCGCATTTTCGCCGCCCAGAAAGCGGCGTACCGCCGCCAGCCCTACCCAACGGCCGAGCAACGCCATGAGCATATTCAGCAGCTCAAGCCGATGCTGCTGGACAATATGGACGCCTGGGTGGAGGCGCTGAACGCCGACTTCGGCAACCGCTCCGCCGATGAAACCAAGCTGGCGGAAATGCTCACCAGCGTGGAAGGCATCAAGTACCACGCCAAGCACCTGCGCAAGTGGATGAAGCCCTCCAAGCGCAAGGTCGGCGCCGCCCAATGGCCCGGCAAGGTGTGGGTGGAATACCAGCCGCTGGGCGTGGTGGGCATCATCGTGCCCTGGAACTACCCGCTGTATCTGGCCATCGGCCCGATGCTCGCCGCGCTGGCCGCCGGCAACCGGGTGATGATCAAGATGAGCGAGTCCACGCCGCGCACCGGCGAACTGCTCGAGGAACTGATTGGCAAGACCTTCGCCGAGGATCACGTGGCCGTGGTCAACGGCGAAGTGGACGTGGCGGCGGCGTTCTCCAGCCTGCCGTTCGACCATCTTCTATTCACCGGTTCCACCACCGTGGGCAAGCACATCATGCGCGCCGCGGCGGAAAACCTGACCCCGGTGACCCTGGAGCTGGGCGGCAAGAGCCCCTGCATCATCGGCGAGGATTTCCCGATGAAAGACGCGGTGGAGCGCATCGCCTTCGGCAAATGCCTGAACAGCGGCCAGACCTGCGTGGCGCCGGACTACATCATGGTGCCGGAAAACCGCGTGCGGGAATTCGTCGACGCCTGGAAAGCCCAGGTCACCGAGCTCTACCCGACGCTGCGCGATAACCCGGACTTCACCAGCATCATCAACGAGCGCCAGTACCGCCGCCTGAACGGCTACCTGGACGACGCCCGTGAAAAAGGCGCCGAGGTGATCACCATCAATCCGGCGGAGGAAAACCTGGACGGCAGCCGCAAGATCCCGCACACCCTGGTGCTCAATGTCACCGACGAGATGAAGATCGCCGAGGACGAAATCTTCGGCCCGCTGATGCTGGTGGTGCCGTACAAAACCCTCGACGACGCCATTGATTACGTCAACGACCGCCCGCGCCCGCTGGCGCTGTACTACTTCGACTGGAATGCCCGCAACGGCGAGCACGTGCTGCACCACACCCACTCCGGCGGTGTCTGTCTGAACGACACCATTACCCAGGTGGGCGTGGACGATATGCCGTTCGGCGGCGTCGGCCCCTCCGGCATGGGCCACTACCACGGCCCGGAAGGCTTCCTCACCTTCTCCAAGGCCAAGGGCGTGTACAAGAAAGGCAAGATGAACGCCACCAAGCACATCCTGCCGCCCTACGGTCGCGGCATGCACAAGTTCATCTACAAGTTCATGTTGAAGTAAGACGTGCTGACATAACCGGCGCCCCGCTCGCAAGCGCGGCGGGGACGGTCCGCCAGCCAACAACAAAAACAGGCCAGCCGAGGACCCATACAATGAATCAGCAACCCCCTTCCGGCCACGGTGTTGACCGGCGTGGTTTTCTAAAGCTCAGTGCCTGGGGCGGGGCGGCACTGGCCGTCGGCGCCGGCGCCACCACGCTGCTCACCGGCTGCAGCTCGGACCCGGGTCCGGCGAGCGGCTACAAACACCTCCGCGACAAGGACGTCACCCTGCTGCGCCCGCTGATGGCGCCGCTGCTCGGCGGCGGCCTGGACGCGGTGGAGGGCGCCGGGCCGGACCAGGCCCTGCAGGCCTTTGACCGTCTGCTGCAGGGCGGCACCGACGGCCAGCGCGGTCAGCTGTTCCAATTGCTCGACCTGCTGCAACTGGGCGCGGCGCGCTGGTGGATCACCGGCACCTGGACCCACTTCGAAGAGCAGAGCGACGCGCAATTGCGTGAAACGCTTTCCCAATGGGCCAACAACGACGGCGGCTTCCCCAAGCTCGCCTTCAAGGGCCTGACCCAGCCGATCATGATGGCCTGGTACGTCACCCCGGAAGCGGCGCTCACCACGGGCTACCCCGGCCCGCCAGTGACCGGGTCCAGCGGCGCGGCATAGCGCCTGTTCCCACCCCAAAACAAGAAGGAGCCGGGCCATGCAGGACCTGTCCACGCTTAAGATTCAGAACATCGCCGACCCCTGGGACAACGCCGGGGAAAAATGGAACCTGATCGACGGCGCCACCGTCAGCGCCGACCGCACCCTGGAAGCGGATGTGGTGATTATCGGCACCGGCGCCGGCGGCGGGGTGAGCGCGGAGATACTCAGCGCCGCCGGCCTCAAGGTGATCCTGGTGGAAGCCGGGCGCCTGACCAGCTCCCGGGATTTCAATCTCAACGAAGGCGACGCCTACCGGCAGCTGTATCAAGAGGGCGCCATGCGCGCCACCAAGGACGGCGCCATCACCATCCTGCAGGGCCGTACCGTGGGCGGCACCACGGTGGTCAACTGGACCTCCAGCTTCCGCACCCCCAAGGAAACCCTGAACCACTGGCGTGACCGTTTTGGCGTCGACAACACCAGCCGCGCGGACCTGGACCCGTACTTCCAGCGCATGGAAGAGCAGCTCGGTATCGAGCCCTGGGCGATGCCCGCCAACGCCAACAATGACGTGATCAAACGCGGCTGCGAAACACTCGGCTGGGACTGGTCGGTGATTCCGAGAAACGTGCGCGGCTGCTGGAACATCGGCTACTGCGGCATGGGCTGCCCCACCAACGCCAAGCAATCGATGCTGGTGACCACCCTGCCCGCCGCCATGGACGCCGGCGCCACCCTGATCCACAGCGCCCGCGCCGACAAGCTGGTGCACGACGGCACCCGGGTAAGCGCCGTGCAGGTCACACCCCTGGGCCACGACCGCAACCCCACCGGCGCCACCGTGACCCTGAAAGCGCCCACCATCATCGCCGCCGGCGGCGGCATTCAGACCCCGGCGCTGCTGCTGCGCTCGGAGGTACCGGACCCGGACGGCCGGGTGGGCAAGCGCACCTTCCTGCACGTGACCAGCTTCGCCTTCGGCCGCTACGACCGGGAGATCGCGCCCTACTACGGCGCGCCCCAGTCGCTGCACTCGGACCAGTTCACCTTCACCGGCGGCGTCGACGGCCCGATCGGCTACAAGCTGGAAATGATGCCGCTGCACCCCGGCCTCACCGGCGCCCTGCTGGGCGGCTTCGGCGAAGAGGCCCGCCAGCACATCACCGCGCTGCCCAATACCGCCGCCTCCATCGCCCTGTTGCGCGACGGCTTCCACGAAGAAAGCCCCGGTGGCACCGTGGAACTGCGCGACAACGGCGAACCGGTGCTCGATTACCCGGTCACGGAATACCTGCTCGACGGCGCCCGCCGCAGCCTCTACACCCAGGTGGAAATGCAGTTCGCCGCCGGCGCCCGGGCGGTGCGGCCCGGCCACATCCGCGCGCCGTTCTACACCAGCTGGGCCCAGGCCCGCGAGGCCATGGCGGACCTCAGCTATAAGGCCCTGGATGTGCCGCTGGGCAGCGCCCATGTGATGGGCGGCTGCCCGATGGGCGACGAGCAGCACGGCCTGGTGGACGCCCAGGGGCGCTACCGGCACCTGGAAAACCTGTACGTGTTCGACGGCTCGGTGTTCCCCACCAGCCTGGGGGTTAATCCGCAGTTGAGCATCTACGGGTTGAGCGCCCGTAACGCCACGGCACTGGCGGAGCGGCTGCGGGCCTGAATCGTAAACTCAGTTGCGTTATGCTTGGCGCCCGATCTCTGGAGAAAGCGAGCCGAGCATGACCAACCGTGTTGTTTATCCGGGCACCTTCGACCCCATCACCAACGGCCACAAGGACCTGATCGAACGGGCCGCCAGTATGTTCGACGAGGTGGTGGTGGCCATCGCCGCCAGCGAAAAGAAGGGCCCGCTGTTCTCCCTGAACGAGCGGGTCAAGCTGGTCGAAGACAGCATCGGCCATCTGGACAACGTCAAGGTGACCGGCTTTTCCAAGCTGCTGGCCCACTTCTGCCGGGACCAGGAAGCCAATATCCTGCTGCGCGGCCTGCGCGCGGTGAGTGACTTCGAGTACGAATTCCAGCTCGCCAATATGAACCGTCAGCTGGCGCCGGAACTGGAAACCGTGTTCCTGACCCCGGCCGAGCATCTGTCCTTTATCTCCAGCTCCCTGGTGCGCGAGATCGCCCTGCTCGACGGCGACGTGCGCAACTTCGTGCCGCCCCATGTGGTGGAAGCGCTGGACCTGAAGAAGCAGCAGCGGGGCGGTTAACCGTTTCACGCCCCTGACACCCGTTCGCCAGAAGGAGGCCGCCATGCGCTGGTTTTTCCCGCTTTTGTTGCTGTTCGCCGTCACCGCCCAGGCCGCCGGACCGGGCAAGGCGGCGATCGCCAGTGCCCACCCGCTGGCCACCGAGGCCGGCTTCCAGATTCTCGAGCAGGGCGGCAACGCCTACGACGCGGCGGTGGCGGTGGCGGCCGCGCTGTCGGTGGTGGAGCCCTATTCCGCCGGTATGGGTGGCGGCGGCTTCTGGCTGCTGCACCGCGAGAAAGACGGCCTGCAGACCATGCTCGACGCCCGCGAAACCGCCCCAGCGGCGGCCACCGAGGACATGTACCAGGACCAGGACGGCCAGGTGGTGCGCGACCGCGCCGTCAACGGCCCCCTGGCGGCGGGCATCCCCGGCCAGGCGGCGGCCTTCGCCTATCTCGCCGAGCACTACGGCACGCTGCCCCTGAAGACCACGCTGGCGCCGGCCATTGATCTGGCGCGCCGGGGCTTCGAAGTGGAGGACCACTACCGGGCGCTGGCCGGCTACCGGAAAGACGTGCTCAACCGCTACCCCACCGCCGCCTCGGTGTTCCTCGACCAGGGGGAAATACCGGCCAGCGGCACGGTGATCCGGCAACCGGATCTGGCCCGGGTCCTGGAGGCCCTGGCCGAGCAGGGGCGGGACGGTTTCTACCAGGGTCCGGTGGCGGAAAAACTGGTCCGGGGCGTTCGCGAGGCCGGTGGCATCTGGACTAAACAGGACCTGAACAACTATCGGGTGAAGGAACGGGCACCGGTGGTCGGCCACTACCGGGGTGCCCGCATCGTCAGCGCGCCACCGCCGTCCGCCGGCGGCATTGTCATGCTGGAGGCGCTGAATATCCTCAATGAATTCAATGGCGGCGAGATTAGTGAGGACTTACTTCCGCACCTCACCGTGGAGGCCTGGCGGCGCGCCTATCAGGACCGGGGCCGCTATATGGGCGACCCGGATTTTGTTTCCATACCTGTGGATAACCTGTTGAGTAAATCCTACGCCGAGCAACGGGCCGCCTCCATAAAGCTGGATAAGGCGACCCCCAGCAGCGAGCTGGGCGAACCGGTGGCCACCGGGGAAGGCTTCCACACCACCCACTTTTCCGTGCTCGACGGGGAAGGCAACCGGGTGGCCGCCACGCTCAGCATCAACCTGCCGTTCGGCAGCGGCTTTATGCCCAAAGGCACCGGCGTGATCCTCAATAACGAGATGGACGATTTTTCCGCCAAGCCGGGCAGCCCCAACGCCTACGGCCTGGTGGGCAGTAAGGCCAACGCGGTGGCGCCGGGCAAACGGCCGCTGTCGTCGATGACGCCCACCTTCGTGGAGTTCGACGACCGGGTGGCGATCCTCGGCACGCCGGGTGGCAGCCGCATTATCACCATGGTGATGCTGGGCGTGCTCGAAGCCGCCAACGACGCCCCGGTGGACGCCTGGGTGAACCGGGTGCGCTTCCACCACCAGTTCCTGCCCGACCGGGTTCAGGCGGAGCCCGCCTTCCTCGACACCGAAGCGGCGAAAAGCCTGCGTCTGCGCGGCCACAAGGTGGTGTCCGTGGACCGCGAGTACGGCAATATGCAGGCGATCCTGTGGCGGCACGAGGACAACAGCGTCACCGCCGCCAGCGACCCGCGCGGCATCGGCGCGGCGCGGGTGGACGCCGACGCCAACTGACCCCGGTGACGACCGCCGCGGGGTGTGCTCCACTATCCCCATGGACAACACCTTCGCGGCCCAGATTCTGCACTGCTACCCGCCGGCGCCGGCCCTGCGCGGACTGGTCAGCCATTACTGGCTAAGCCGCGACGGCGGCGGCGACCGCCATCGGGTGCTGCCGGACGGTTGCGTGGACCTGGTGCTGCGCCTGCACGGTGGCGACGGCGAGTGGCAAGCCTTCGGCACCAGCACCCGACCGCTCGATGTGCCGGTCGACCCTGGCGGTATCTATTTCGGTATCCGCTTCCAACCCGGCCAGAGCCGGCATTTCCTGCCCCTGCCCGGGCGTTTGCTCACCGACACCGCCCAGCCCCTGGCCCGGCCCGCCGGCTTGCGGGCCGAGCACCTCGCCGAACGGATCGCCCGCCGCGACCCCGCCCCGGCCGTGGATCGGCTTCTTTGCCGGTGGCTTGCCGGACAGCCGCCCCAACCACGACGTCTGGACGGCGCCCTGGCGCTGCTTTCCCGTTCCGCCCCCGGCGTCAGCGTTAGCGCCCTGGCGGCGCGCCTGAACCTGAGCCGCCGGCAACTGGAGCGCGACTTCGTTGAATGGGTCGGCGTGCCGCCCAAGGTGTTCATGGGGATCCGCCGCAGCCAGCAGGCTCTGGCGTTGCTGAGCCGCCCGGCACCCGCCGCGCCGCTGGCCGACATCGCCCTCGCCGCCGGCTACGCCGATCAGAGCCACATGACCCGCGAGCTGAAGCGCTACCTGGGCGTCACCCCGGGGTCGCCCCGGCTGCCGGTCCACGATGTCGCCTTTATTCAAGAGCAGGCCCGCGCGCCGACCTAGAGTGGGGCTTCTTCTCAAGCCAAAGGAGCAATGCGATGAAACTCTGGTCCGGTGTGGTCACCGAGCACTTACAAGCGTGCCGGGATTTCTACGTGCGCCTGTTTCAGTGCCGGGTGCTGTTCGACAGCGACTGGTTTGTCCTGCTGGAACTGGGCGGCGGCGAACTGGGTTTTCTGGCCCCGCAACAGGAAGCCCAGGCGGCGGCCTTTCAACGCCCTTTGCGCGACGGGCAGGGCCTCTGGGTCACCATCGACGTGGACGACGCGGACGCCGAATACCAGCGGCTGCGGGCGTTGGGGGTACCGATCGAGGTGGCGATCCGCGATGAAGCCTGGGGCGACCGGCACTTCGTTATCCTCGACCCCGCCGGCATCGCCGTGGACGTGGTCCAGCACGGCTAACCATAAAACAACACAATCACCGGCGTCTGGCCTTTTGGAACCTGGGCAAGACGCCGGGGGCCGCTCAGAATCGTTCTTTTTTCTGAAACGGAGCACCCATGGGCCAGCAACGCATCGAAATCGACAAGGAATTCCCGTTCCCGGTCAGCGACCTGTTCAATCATCTCAGTGAGCACGAGAACCTGTCCGCCCTGTTCGCCCCGGCCAAGGTGCGGCGCGTCAAGGAAGGGGACGTGGAGCCCAACGGCGTGGGCTCGGTGCGCCGGCTGTCGCTGCCGCTGACGCCGGCCTTTGAAGAGACCGTCACCGAGTTCGAGCGCGACCGCCGCATTGCCTACCGGATCACCAAGGGCAGCCCGCTGCGCGATCACCACGGGGTGATGGTGTTTTCCGAGACCGCCGGCGGTTCCCGCCTGCATTACACCATTGTCTTCAAGGGCAAGCTGCCGCTGATCGCCGCCCTGATCAAGCCGGTGCTGGACCGGGCCATCCGCAAGGGTCTCAACGACCTGCGGCTTTAATTGTTGTCGTCATCGCGGCGGCCGTCGCTGGTGCCGGCTTCGAGCAGGGATTCGAGTTCCTCGCGGCCGCGGGCGGAAAGCTCGATGAGTTTGTCGAGCTTGTCGCGGTGGGCAAACTGCTCGCGCAGCAGGCGCTCGTCCACGTCGCGGAAGGTGCGCACCAGATCGATGGCGGTGGTTTCCGGCATACCGAGCTGGGCCAGGGTGGTCTGGGCGGCGCGCAGGCTGGAATCCAGCGTTTCGCGGATAACGTGTTCAACGCCTTCCGCCATCAGTGAATAGGCGTGGTAGCGGTCGCGGGCGCGCACGATCAGGGTGATGTGGGGAAAGTGTTCGCGGATCAGGCGCACCGCGTGCAGCGAGGCCTGCACGTCGTCGATCGCCAGCACCATGATGCGGGCGTGCTGCAGCCCGGCGGTGTGCAGCAGGTCGAGCCGGGTGACGTCGCCGAAATACACCTCGTTGCCGAACCGGCGCACGGTATCGATGTGGTCCGGGTTGGAGTCCAGCGCGGTGAACGGAATGCGGCGGCTGACCAGGATCCGACCGATAATCTGCCCGAAGCGGCCGAAGCCGGCCAGGATCACCGCCGGCTGACCGTGCGGCGCGGGCTCGTCCTCGGTGCTGCGGTGGCCGGTCTTGGGTGCCGGCCAGAGCCGCTGCACCAGTTTCAGCAGCAGCGGCGTGGCGGCCATGGACAGGGCCACCACCAGGTTGAGCCGGGCGATCATTTCCGGTTCCAGCAGGTTGAGCGCCCCGGCCTGGGTGAACAGCACGAAGGCGAACTCGCCGCCCTGGCTGAGCAGCAAGCCGAACCGCAGGGCGTCACGACCGCTGACCTTCAACGCCTTGGCGATACCGAACAACACCAGGGTTTTGATCCCCAGCAGCGCCGCGCCCATGGCCAGGATCGACCACGGCGACGCCGCCAGCAGACGCAGGTCCATGGTCATGCCGATGGCGATAAAGAACAGCCCCAGCAGCATACCCTTGAACGGCTGAATGTCGGTGTCCAGCTGCTCCCGGTAAGGGGAGTTGGCCAGCAGCATGCCGGCCACGAAGGCGCCCAGACCCATGGACAGGTGCAGGGTTTCCATCAGTTCGGCGGCGCCCAGCACCAGCAACAGGGCGGTGGCGGTCATCAATTCCCGGTTATGCAGCCTTGCCAGCCAGCCGAGCCAGGGGTTGAGCAGGTAGCGCCCGGCCAGCCACATCAGGGCCAGCACCAGCACGCCCACCAGCAGGTTGGGCTGGGCGGCTCCGGCGTCACCGCCGGCCAGTACCGGCAGCAGCAGCAATAACGGAATCACCGCCAGATCCTGGAACAGAAGAATCGAGAAGGCGTTACGGCCCTGGGGCGTACCGAGCTGATTGGTTTCCACCAGCATCTGTACCGCGAAGGCGGTGGACGACAGCGCCAGGGTGGCGCCGATGGCGAGGGCGGCCGGGCCGGGCTGGCCCAGGGCGAAGAAGAAGCCGGTGAGCAGGGTGGCGCTGAACAGCATCTGGCTGGCGCCCAACCCCAACAACCGCCGGCGCTGCGCCCAGAGCTGCTCCGGGGCCAGCTCCAGGCCGACCAGGAACAGCATCAGCACCACGCCCAGTTCGGCGAAGTGCAGCACCGCCTCGGCGCCCGGGATCAGCCCCAGGCCCAGCGGCCCGATGACGATGCCGGCGGCCAGATAACCGAGAATGCTGCCCAGCCCGAGACGCTGAAACAGCGGCAGCAGCAGCACCGCCGCCGCCAGCAATATCAGCGCCTGATTAAAGTAGCCGCCCATTCGGGGTCAGTCCCAGTTCAACGGCATGGGCGAGGAGCCCGGGCTCTCCGGTTGGCCGGCGGGCTGCTCCATATCGGTGGCGGTGTCCCGGCCGGTGTGAGGGGCACGCACCCGGTCACCGGGCCGTGGCACGCCGTCACCCTGGGTGAGACGCGCCACCGCGTAATCCGGGCGCACTTCGGTGACCCGCAGGCTGGCGAGGGCGTCGCTTTCCATACGGATGGTGAGCCCGGTCTGCGGGTCTTCCAGGGACTCCACCGGCCGGTACACGTTGAGAATGGTGTCCGCTTCCAGGCGGCCCTGGCCGTGGCTCAGGTACACCCGGTCGCCGTCGGTCTTGAGCACCTGCACCGGATACAGGGTGTCGGAGGCCGCCGCCGCCAGGGCCCGGGCGATGCGCGGGTAGACCAGGTCGGCGAGCCGCTCCGGATGGTTGCGGTGGTCCAGCTTCTGCTGCCGGGCCAGTTGCCGCACGCTGGCTTCGGACTGCTGCCAGTCGTACAGGCCCGCCTCCAGCACTTCACCGCCGGCGGCATCGATCAGCCGGTAGCGCAGGCGCACATAGGGTTCGTACCCCTGGAACCGGGCACCGTAGAAAGTGCGCTCATCGTCGCCGATGTCGAACGCCTCGATGTGGCCCACCAGCAGCAGGTCCGCGCCTTTGGTTTTGCCCAGGCGCAACAACTCCCGGGGTTCGCCGGCGCCGTCGCGCAGCAGCGCCTGCTCGGCCTCGCGCAAGTCCCGGTTGGCGCGGTCGAGCACGCGGAAGCGGCCGGACTGGGCGAAGGCGTCGATCAGGTTGGCGTGCAGCTGGCGGCGCACTTCCGCCGCCGGCAGGGTGGTCTCACCCAGGGTGTATTCGCTGGCGTCGCTGGTGAACGGCGCCACCACGATGGCCGGCAGATGGGAGCGGTCCGGGCCCGGCGCCTTCTGGAGCAGCAGCACCACCTTAACGTCCGCCCGCCACAGGGCGCTGTCTTCCTGGGTCACGGCGGTGACCTGGTAGCTGTCCAGGCTGCCCAGCGTCGGCAGGCGCGGCTCCGCCACCGAGGTGCGGTTGCCGGTCCAGGTGGTGACGTCGCCCTGGCGCTGGATCACCCATTCGCTGACCTGGCGGCGGAAGTCCGGGTTCACCGACAGGGTCACGCCGCCGGCCTGGCGCACCGCGGCCACCAGGGCGTTGGTGACCGCCTGTTCCGGGTTGTCGCCGTAACCGCGGGCGGTCACTTCGCGGGTCTGCGCCGCGGACGCGGTGCCGGCGGCCAGCGCCGCCATCAGCACGAGCAAACAAAAACGCTTGAACATGGTTCCTCTCCCTGGTGCCAGGGTGTTCAGAAGCCGAACAGGCTGCGCTTGCGGGTCTTGCGGATTTCCTTCTCGCCGGACCACTCAATAATGCCGCTCTGGATGTTCAGCAGTTTCAGGGTGAACTTGTAGTAGACGTCCTTGGTGCTGTCGTCACGCTTCACGATCGAGGACAGGTTGCCGTAGAGCATGAATTCGGCGCCGATCTGGCGGCCCATCTGGGCGGCGCTGGCCTGGTCGACCATGCCGGAGTCCTGCTGGTACTCGAGTTGTTCGCGCACCCGGTCGACCACCGACATATCCACAAAGCGGAACTTGCCGGAATTGATCAGCTTGGACTGGATGGTGTCGGTGACGGACTCGGTATCGATGTGCTCGCTGGTCTTGTTCTTGATGCGGTCCACGAACAGCACCGGGCGACGGTCGCGGGTCATTTCCACGATCGGCGGGAACACCATCATGTCGTCCACCATCTTGGTGGCGATCATCTGCAGATCGGTGGAGCCGAAATCGGCGGTCACCGTTTCACGGGCCTGGGCGTCGCCGTAGTCCACCCGGGAGGTACAGCCGGAAAGCACCAGCGCCATAGCCAGGGCGAGCAGTGAAAATACGCGAACCATGTGTTTCTCCTTAAGGAACCTGAATGGCGTCCGGGGCGTTATTCGCGCACCCAGATTTCATAACGGACGGCGCTGGGGTTGGGAGCCACCGCCTGGACATTGTTCTGGCTGCGACCGGCCATCACCAGTTGCCGCCAGGGTTGGGATTCCGGAGCCACTTCGAACCCGTCCCGATCAAACCATTTGATCTTGTATTGGAAATCCAGTTCAAATTTCCAGCCGTTTTCCAACGTCGCCTGCACGTACAGCAGGTCGCCGACCTGTTTGTCCTGCAGCGCTTCGACCGCCAGGCGGTTGGCCAGGGTGCTGTTGTTGGAATACAGGCGCGGCTCGCCGTCGTCGCCGGGGCGGGCCATATTACTGGCGGAACAGCCCGCCAGAACCACCGCCAGCAGTGCGGCGGCCAGAGCGGTAAAAGGAGCTTTCATAACGGGCCCTCCTGAACGGGTAACACGCGGGTTATAAGGCGGCCGGGGGTGGCCACCACGTGAATCACGGTCACGCCCTGTTCCACCACGGGAACCGTCAAACTAGCACCGCCACCGGGTGTGCTCAACTCAAGGCGGTGCTCGCCGGGCGGCAGCATCATGCGGGTGGCCTGGGCGTAGGCGGGCAGGCTCAACCAGCTGCGCAGATCGGCCTGTTCGCTGACCACATTGAAAATCTGCGTGATGATGGCGCCCACCGGACCGAAATCGTCGTTGGCTTTTTTCTGCAGATTGTACTTGGTGGTGGCACGCAGCGTCTGCCGCACTAGCAGCCCCGGCAATTGTTCGCGCAAATGACGCGCGGCCAGGCCACCTACGTCGGTGAGCACTTCGGTGCGCGCCGTGGTGCCACCCTCGCCGGCGCCGACGGAAACGGTCAGCGGCGCCGGGCGCGGCTTGTCGGCGGCGCTGTAGGTGGGGAAGGCCACCGCGAACAGGCCGTGGGGGGTGGGGATCGGCAGGCTCAGCTCGCGCCGGGCGGGCACCAGGCCCTGCTCGTAGACCACCGCCACCAGGCCCGTCCCGCGCGCCACCCGGCCGTCCTGGGCGCGGGACAGACGCGCCACGTCTTCCTGAAGCATGGCCGAATCCGGGTGGATCTCCAGCGCTTTCTTGTAGTCCACCAGGGCGTCGTTGTATTCGCCGTGGGCTTCCCAGAACAGGGCCGAAAGATAGAACGTCCAGGCGTTCTGGAAGCTCGCCTTCACCTCGCCGGCGGCGGCGTCCAGGCCGGCGAACTGGCTGTCGAAATCGTTCGGCCGCACGTCTTGTTCCCGCGCTGCCTGCTGGGTGTCGGCGATCTCGTCATCACGGCGGTCGGCGGCCACCCGTTGCTCGTTGGCGGCGGCGCGCAGTTCCACGGCGGTGGCGGTGACGTCGTTCTGGCGCCAGTAGTTCAGGGCCTGGTAGGCGTGCGCGAAGATGCGTTCGTAATCCGGCGCCACATAGGGGCGGGCGTTGTCGTTGACCAGCAGAGCGCCGGTATTGCTGACCAGACTGGACGCGCGCAGCCGGGCGGCGGCGTCCTGTTCGTCGTAATGCCCGAAGGCGCGGCGGAAGGCGCTTTCGCTGTCGTCGATGGCGCCGCCCAGTTGGCGCACCCGGCCCAGCTCCTGCAGGTAGAGCACGCCGTCACGGCTGTCGGCGCCTTTTTTCAGCAACGGGGCGGGGCCGTCCGCTGCCATGTAGGCGGTCCAGGCGCGCGCCTGGGACGGGTAGGGCTGGAACAGGGAGCGGGTGGCGCAGCCGCTCAAAAGCGCCATCACCAGCAACAGCGCAACGCCGTTTCTGACCAGCAAGTATCCTGGCGGGCTTGTTCTCATAGACCGCGGCGCCATAAAAAACCGGAGCGGGCAAGGTAGCCCGGCTCCGGCTTATTGTCGAGACGCCCTAGAACAGCACGCGGGTGCGGATGGTGCCGTCAATGGTGCGCAATTTTTCCAGGGCCAACTGGCTGTAGCCCTTGTTCACGTCGATCACCACGTAGCCGATCTCTTCGTTGGTCTGCAGATACTGGCCGCAGATATTGATGTCGTTCTCGGAGAAGACCGTGTTGATCTGGGTGAGGATGCCGGGAATATTCTGGTGGATATGCAGCAGCCGGTGCATGTCCGGGTGCGACGGCAGGGCCACCTCCGGGAAGTTCACCGCGCTCAGGGTGGAGCCGTTGTCGGAGTAGCGGATCAGCTTCTCGGACACTTCGGTGCCGATGTTCTCCTGGGCCTCATGGGTGGAACCACCGATGTGCGGGGTCAGGATCACATTGTCGAATTCACGCAGCGGGCTGATGAACTCGTCGTCGTTGCCCTTGGGCTCTTCCGGGAACACGTCGATGGCGGCGCCCAGCAGGTGCTTGTCGTGCAGCGCGGCGGCCAGTGCTTCGATGTCGACCACCTTGCCCCGGGCGTAGTTGATCAGATAGCTCTTGGGCTTCATGGCGCGAATCTGCTCTTCGCGGATCATCCAGCGGGTGGCGGCGGTGTCGGGCACGTGCAGGCTGACCACGTCGGCCAGGCCGAGCAGGTCGTTGAGGCTGCCCACCTGTTCCGCGTTGCCCATCGGCAGCTTGGAGACCACGTCGTAGAAGTACACCTTCATACCCATGGATTCCGCCAGCACCGATACCTGGGCGCCGATGTTGCCGTAGCCGACGATGCCCAGCTTCTTGCCGCGGATCTCATAGCTGTCCTTGGCGGATTTCAGCCAGCCACCGCGATGGGCCACGGCGTTCTTTTCGGGAATGCCGCGCATCAGGTTAACGGTGTGAGCGATCACCAACTCGGCCACCGACCGGGTGTTGGAGTAGGGCGCGTTGAACACCGGAATGCCGCGCTTGAGTGCGGCCTTCAAATCCACCTGGTTGGTGCCGATACAGAAACAGCCCACGCCGATCAACTTTTCGGCGGCCTGGAAGACCTCCTCGGTGAGCTGGGTGCGCGAGCGGATGCCGACAAAATGGGCGTCCTTGATGGCGTCCTTGAGGTCGTCGCCGGTGAGCGCAGTGGGCAGTAGCTCCACGTTGCTGTAGCCGTGCGCCTTCAGATTATCCACCGAGTTCTGGTGGACGCCCTCGAGCAGGAGGATGCGGATCTTGTCCTTCTCAAGAGAAGTGTTGGCCATGGGTGGTCTCTGTAGCGGGTTAAATGGGCGCGTATGGTATCATAGCGCGCCCCGGATGAGACCCATTCCGGGCGCCCCATGCACATGTTGAATGCTCAAGTTGACTTGAAGACCTTTGGAGTTGCCGATGACCTCCCTCGCCCACGCCGCCCTGGACCAGCTCAGCGAGCTTCTTGGCAAGCGCTGCCTCACCGATCCGGACAGCGCCCAGCGCTACGGGGTGGACTGGACCAAGGTATGGGCGCCGGCGCCGAGCGCCGTGGTGCTGCCGGAATCCGCCGAGGAAGTGCAGCAAATCGTGGAGATCGCCAATGAGCACGGCCTGCGCCTGGTGCCCTCCGGGGGCCGCACCGGCCTGTCCGCCGGGGCGGTGGCCGCCAACGGCGAGCTGGTGGTGGCGTTCGACCGGATGAACCGGGTGCTCGACTTCAACGAGTACGACCGGTCGGTCACGGTGCAGCCCGGGGTGGTCACCCAGCAGCTGCAGGAATTCGCCGACAGCAAGGCACTGTTCTACCCGGTGGATTTCGCCTCCGCCGGCTCCAGCCAGATCGGCGGCAACATCAACACCAACGCCGGCGGCATCAAGGTGATCCGCTACGGCATGACCCGGGACTGGATCACCGGCCTCAAGGTGGTTACCGGGCGCGGCGAGCTGCTGGACCTGAACAAGGGGCTGATCAAGAACGCCACCGGCTACGATTTCCGCCACCTGTTCATCGGCTCGGAAGGCACCCTGGGCTTCGTGGTGGAGGCCACCGTGAGGCTGGCCCGCCAGCCCAAGGACCTGACCGCCCTGGTGTTGGGCGCGCCCGGCTTCCGGGAAGTCATGAAAGTGCTGCACGCATTCCAGAAAGACATTGATCTGACCGCGTTTGAATTCTTTTCCGACAAAGCCATGGCCCATGTGCTCGAGCACGGGGTCGCGAAGCCCTTCGACAGCGACTGTCCGTTTTACTGCCTGCTGGAGTTCGAACAGCTTTCCGAACACACCGGCGAGCGGGCCATGGAGATTTTCGAGCACTGTGTGGAACAGGGCTGGGTGCTGGACGGGGTGATGAGCCAGTCGCTGGGCCAGCTGGAACAGCTGTGGCAGCTGCGCGAGCGGATTTCCGAATCGATCGCGCCGCACACGCCCTACAAAAACGATATTTCCGTCACCGTTTCCAAGGTGCCGGATTTCGTCGAGGACGTGGACAAGGTGGTGCAGGACGCCTACCCGGATTTCGAGATCGTCTGGTTCGGGCATATCGGTGACGGCAACATGCACCTGAATATTCTCAAGCCGGCGGATCTGCCCAAGGAAGACTTTTTCCACCAATGCGGCGACGTGTCCAAATGGGTGTTCGAGATCGTGCAGAAGTACGACGGCTCGATTTCCGCCGAACACGGCGTGGGCATGACCAAGAAGCCCTATCTGTCGTATTCCCGCAGCGAAGAAGAAATCGCTTATATGAAAGCGGTGAAAGCGGTTTTCGATCCCAATAACGTGATGAACCCGGGAAAGTTGTTCGATGTTTGATACCCACCAGCTGAAAGGCCGCCCGGAATCCGCCTATGTGCATCGCTGGATCGACGGCTCGCCCATGGAGATGCCGCTGGGGAAATGCGTGTGCGTGGGCAGAAACTACGCCGAACACGCCCGCGAACTGGGCAACGAAGTGCCCGATGAGCCGTTGTTATTCATGAAGCCGGCCACCGCGTTATGCAGCCTGCACGAACCGCTGGTGCTGCCCCAGGAACAAGGGGCGGTGCACCACGAAGTGGAAATGGTGGTGATGATCGGCGAGCGACTGAGCGGCGAGACCGATCTGGAAACCATTCGCTATGCGATTACCGCCTACGGTATCGGCCTGGATCTGACCCTTCGTGAACTGCAGGACCGTCTCAAGGAGAAACGCCACCCCTGGGAACGGGCGAAGGCGTTTGATGGCGGCGCGCCGGTGTCCGGGTTTATCGATGCCCGCGGCATTTCCGTGCGGCAGAATCTGGAAGTGTCTCTGGAGGTGAACGGAGAAACCCGCCAGCACGGTCACACCGGGCAGATGCTGTTCCCGACCTTCGAACTGATCGCGCAAATCAACCAGATGTTCACGCTGGAACCGGGCGATCTGATCTTTACCGGTACCCCGGCGGGGGTGGGCCCGCTGGCCGCCGGCGACAAGCTCACTGCCCGTCTGGGCAATATCCTGCAGGTGTTCACCCGCGTAGCCTGACGCCGGCCCGTGCCAGTCAGGCGCCTGTTTTATTCAGGCGCCGATGTCTTCATCGGTGTTGTCCTTGTCGAACTTTTCCACCGGGCTGTCTTCATCGCATTCCGGCTCGTGCAGGAAGGTGCTGGTCACGTCCACCACACCCAGATGCTGGATGGTGCGGCGGCCGATCAGCACCGGATAAAGCATGTCGCTGCGGTTCTCCAGACTGAACTGCTCTTCGTGCACGGTGTCGCCGAAGCAAATTTCCATCAGCACCACCGGGCGGCGTTCTTCACCGCCGGCGCCGCGAATGATCACGTCGCGGTACAGCGGGCGCTCAAACTTGCGCGACACTTTGTCGTCTTCGTCCTGATCTTCCACGTTCACTTCAAAACGGACCCACTCCTCGCCGTCTTTTTCAAAGCGCTCGATATTGCGCGCGTGCAGGGAAGACGTGAGGGCGCCGGTGTCGAGTTTGCTTTTCACTTTCACGCCCCAGGGTTCCAGCGTGGCGTTTTCGATCCAACCGAACACATGCTGGATTTCCACATTGCCCGCGTGGCTGGCCGTGAAGGTGAAAAGCAGACTCAGAGCTATCAGAATTCGTCGCATGGTGATCCTCTTTAATCGTATCGGTTGTCGGATTCTGGGACCCGGGCGGGTCACGGACGTTCCCGTAACCCCAGTACGCGGCGTCGCATATCCTGCGAGGCCACCCGGTCCGCATTCACCGGTTCGCCCACGTTAAGCGTCACGCGGGACCAGAAACGCTTCGGCAGCCGGGTCAATGCCGGGCCACCCTTATGGCTGAAGAAGCTACCCCATAGACCGGAGAGTGCCATGGGAATTACCGGAACCCGATTTTCATTTACAATTTTTTCCATCCCGGTTTTGAATTCGGCCAGTTCGCCGTCCTGGGTCAGCTTGCCTTCCGGGAAAATACACACCACCTGACCGTCCGCCAGTTCCTCGTTGATACGTTCGAACGCCTGCTGGTAAATCTCCGGGTTCCGTTCCTTGGAATCAATCGGAATCGCCTTGCCGGTCCGGAAGATATAGTTCATCAGCGGCAGGTCGTAAATCGGCTTGGCCATCACGAAACGTACCGGCCGGCGCACGGCGCCGCCGAGAAGAAGCGCGTCCACATAACTGACGTGGTTGCAGACCAGAAGACAGGGGCCTTCGTCGGGAATATTCTCCATGCCCTGTTCCTTGATGCGGTAAAGCACATTGGTGAGCATCCACACCAGCAGGCGGATCAGGAATTCCGGTACCCGGGTGTAGATGTAAGTGGCCACCAATACATTGGCGAGCGACAGCACCAGGAAGAACTCCGGCACGGTGAGATCCAGCACGCCCACCAGCACGATGCCCGCCACCGCCGAGCCCACCATGAACAGGGAGTTAAGAATATTGTTGGCGGCGATGATCCGGGCCAGATGGCTGGGGTTGGAGCGCTGCTGAATCAAGGCGAACAGGGGCACGATATAGAAGCCGCCGAATACGCCAATACCAAGCAGGTCCGCCATCACCCGCCAGCCGGCGGGTTGCTGCAGGAAGGCGGCGATATCCACCGACACGTCCTTGGGCAGGCCGGCGTAGGAAAAGAACAGATCAATGCCGAAGGCGCTCAAGCCGATCGAACCCAGCGGCACCAGGCCCAGCTCCACGCGGTGGCCGGACATCTTTTCGCAGAGATAGGAACCCAACCCGATGCCGATGGAGAACGTCCCCAACAACAACGCATAGAGGCCATCGGTGCCGAACAAATAGTCGTCCACATAGACCTTGAGCTGGGTGGTGTAGGCGGCACCGAGAAACCAGAACCAGCAAATGCCGAGCACGCACATCCACACCGATTTCACTTCCCGGGCGTAGCCGACGATACGCCAGGTTTCCCGCCACAGGTTCCAGTTGATTTTCATACCCGGGTCGGCGGCGGGCGCTTTGGGAATACCCCGAGCGGCGAGATAACCCAACGCCGCCAGGCCCACCACCACCGCGGAGATGATCAGCGGATCGGCGGCGTCCATTTTCAGCAACACGCCGGAGACCGAGCCGAGCAGAATCGCCAGAAAGGTGCCCATTTCCACCAGGGCGTTGCCGGACACCAGCTCCCGGGACGGCAAATGCTGGGGAATGATCGAGTACTTGATGGGCCCGAAGAAGGTGGATTGCAGGCCCATGCAAAACAGCACCGCCAGCAGAAAATAGACCCCGTTGAAAAAGAAGCCCACCGCCGCGAACGTCATCAGGAACACTTCCACCAGCTTGATGCGCCGTACCAGCATGGCCCGGTCGTATTTGTCGGCGAGCTGCCCGGCCAGCGCCGAGAACAGGAAGAACGGCAGGATGAACAACGCCAAGGCCACGTTGTTGAGGGTGTTCACCTCGGTGCCGGCGACCACCCCGGAGGCGATCAGCAGAATCAGCGCCTGGCGGAACACGTTGTCGTTGAAGGCGCCGAGAAACTGGGTGTAGAAAAAGGGCCCGAAGCGGCGTTTCACCAGCAGTGAAAAAACACTGGCACTCATGGCGTTTCTCCGTGTCGCGGGGCACCGCCCCGATAAGTAGGTGCCCCCGGCCGGTGGCCGATAACCCGGGCGGGATTGCCGGCGACGATGGTCCAGGCGGGGACGTCGCGGGTGACCACCGACCCCATGCCGACGACCGCGTGGTCACCGATGGTCACGCCGTCGACCACGCCCACCCGGGCGCCCAGCCAGACATCCCGGCCGATGCGGATACCCCGGGAACGCACTGGCTGTTCACGCACCAGCGCGGCGGCGTCCATACCGTGGTCAAAGGCGTATAAGGTACAGTAGGCGGCGACGCGGGTATGGTCACCGATCTCAATCCCGGCGGCGCCCCCTTCCAGGGTCACATGGTGGTTGAGGCTGACCGACGCCCCCAGGCGCAGCGGGCCGTGCAACACACAGTCCGCGGCGATGTGGCTGCCGTCACCGACCTGGATATCGCGGCCCGGTTCCGCGAACAGCCGGGCCTGGGGCGCCACAAAACAGTGCACGCCGAAGTGCACGGTCTCCAAACTGGACCATTGCTGCTGCAGCTGCGTCTGCCAGGGCTCGGCCCAGGCACGGTGGCGCGGCTTGAGGCGCGGGTACAACCAGGGCATGTAAGCGAGCCGCAGTTTGTGCTGCTCACGGTAGAAATCGCTCATTACGGGCTCATCAAACCGGGGTGCAGCGGGCATGCTACACCAATTCATCAGAAGGGAAGGAAAGCTATGAAACGGGTTCTCTTGGCCAGCGCGGCGCTGCTCACGCTCACCGCCTGCCAGAACATGGACGCCCTGGCGCCGTGGATCGAGCAGGGCAACCAGGCCGCCAAAGCCGCCGGCTACGACACCGACAGCCGCCTGGCCGGTGCCGTCAAAGAGGCGCTGACGATCAGCTCGGACCGGGCCACCAGCAAGCTGTCCAGCAGCGGCGCCTTCGATCTGCCGCTGCCCGCCCCGGTACAGTCGGTGGCCAGCAATCTGGAGCGTATCGGCCTGGGGCGCTACGTGGACCAGGTCCGCGACGCCATGAACCGCGGCGCCGAGAACGCGGCCGCGGAAGCCGCGCCGGTGTTCAAGAACGCGATTCAGGAAATGACCGTGACCGACGCCTTGGGCATCGTGCGCGGCGGCAACACCGCCGCCACCGACTACTTTCGCGGCCGCACCGAAACCAGCCTGGCCGAGCGCTACCGGCCGATCATCGAAAACAGCCTTCGGGAGACCGGCTTCTACGACCAGTACCAGACGTTGCTGAACGCCTATAACCGCCTGCCGATGGCCAGCAAGCCGGACCTGAATCTGGAAAACTACGTGATCGACACCAGCCTGGACCGGCTGTACACGGAAATCGGCACCCAGGAAGCGCTGATCCGTCAGGACCCGGTGAGCCGTGGCAGCGCCCTGATCGGCGCAGTGTTCGGGGACTAAGCCGCCGCCGGCACCGCCTGGTTGGCGAAATGGGCCAGCACGGCGCCGGCCTGGGGGCACTCGCGGACGCTGGGCAGCAGATCATCCGCCTGCTGGTCGCTGAGCTGATGGCCGCGCATCGCTTGCAGATAGGCCCGCGTCACGTCGGCGCTGAACTCCGGATGGAACTGGCAACCCCAGGCGGCGTGACCATGGCGGAACGCCTGGCAGCTTCCGTGGCCGTTGCTGGCCAGAAGCTCGACGCCGGCGGGCGCGGTGAGCACCGATTGACGGTGCATCATCTGCGCCCAGGGCTGATCGCAAAACGCCGCCAATAGAGGGTCGCTGCGTGCCGCGGCGGTGGTGCGCAGCGCCACGGTCCCCGCTTCCATACCCTGGGGGTGGTCGCCCACTTCACCGCCCAGGGTGTGGGCGAGAATCTGGTGCCCGAAGCAGATGCCCAGCAGGGGCGGCGCCTCGGCCCGTTGCAGGGTGCCTTCCAGCCAGTGCATCAAGCGTCGCATCCAGCCGGCTTCGTCCGTGACCATATGATGGGAACCGGTGATCACCACGCCGCTGAAACCACCCGCTGCCGGCAGGGACGGGTTTTCGCGCGCGTCCACCACGGTGACCGGCGTCTGTTCACCAAGACCCTGCCGGATCCAATCGGGAAAATCGCCGTAATGCCGTCGCAGGGCGGGGTAGGTGCTACCGGTTTGCAGAATCAATAGTGGTTTCATGGGGCCTCCGTTCCTCCGCTGCCCTCTATGACAAAGCAAGTGCCGTACCAGCTTCGGTGGCCGTTTGTAAAAGCCGGTTCAGGCTGTGACCGGGGTCAAGCCAGCTCGCGGTGCCGGGGGCAACTGACCAGGTGATCGTTGACCAGGCCGGCGGCCTGCATGAAGGCGTACATGATGGTGGGGCCGACAAAACGGAAACCCTGTTTTTTCAGTGCCTTGCTGAGCGCCTCGGCCGCGGGGGTCACCGCCGGCACTTCGGAGAGGGACCGGAAGCGGTTGATGCGCGGTTGGCCGTCGACGAAATCCCAGACAAAGGTATCCAGGCTGGTGCCGGCGTCGCGCAGGTCGAGGTAGGCGCGGGCGTTGCCCACCGCCGCGCCCATTTTCAGGCGGTTACGAATCAGGCCGCTGTCCTGCAGCAGGGCGGCGATCTTGGCGTCGTCGTAGCGGGCGATTTTCTCCGGGTCGAAACCGTCCATGGCCTTGCGGTAGTTCTCGCGCTTGCGTAACACGGTGATCCAGCTCAGGCCCGCCTGGGCGCCCTCAAGAATCAGGAATTCGAACAGACGGCGGTCGTCGTGCTCGGGCACGCCCCACTCTTGGTCGTGGTAGGCCACGTAAAGCGGATCCGTGCCGCACCAGGGACAACGATCCATGGTCAAACCCCCGTGTTTCCAGGCGTATCGGTGGGTAGCACGGTATCACCGGCCCCTGGGGGACGCTATACTTGCCCCTTTATTTTCACAGAGCTTGGAAGAACGGGAACCACCATGGCGGATCAACCGCAAGCGGATACAAGCACCTTCCAGGGCCTGATTCTGGCCCTGCAACAGTACTGGGCGGAGCAGGGCTGCGTGATCGTCCAGCCCCTGGATATGGAAGTAGGGGCGGGCACCTTCCACCCCAGCACCTTCCTGCGCGCGATCGGCCCGGAGAACTGGAACAGCGCCTACGTGCAGCCGTCCCGGCGGCCCACCGACGGCCGCTACGGCGAGAACCCCAACCGTCTGCAGCACTACTACCAGTTCCAGGTGGTGCTCAAGCCGTCGCCGGACAACATCCAGGAGCTGTATCTGGATTCCCTGCGCCGCCTTGGTTTCGATCCGCTCACCCATGACATCCGCTTCGTGGAAGACAACTGGGAATCCCCCACTCTGGGCGCCTGGGGCCTGGGCTGGGAAATCTGGCTGGACGGCATGGAAGTGACCCAGTTCACCTACTTCCAGCAGGTCGGCGGTATCGACTGCTATCCGGTCACCGGTGAGATCACCTATGGCCTGGAACGCCTGGCCATGTACCTGCAGAACGTGGACTCGGTGTACGACCTGGTGTGGTCCGACGGGCCTTTCGGCAAGGTCACCTACGGCGATGTGTTTCTGCAGAACGAGGTGGAGATGTCCACCTTCAACTTCGAACACGCCAATGTGGACGCCCTGTTCAACCAGTTCGACCTGTTCGAGGCGGAATCCGGCAAGCTGATCGAGGCCGGGCTGCCGCTGCCCGCCTACGAGTACGTGCTGAAGGCGTCCCACACCTTCAATCTGCTGGACGCGCGCAAGGCGATCTCGGTCACCGAACGCCAACGCTTCATTCTGCGCGTGCGCACCCTGGCCCGGGCCGTGGCCCAGGCCTATTTCGACGCGCGCCGCGCACTGGGCTTTCCGATGGCCGACGACGATATCCGCCAGGAAGTGGTGGCGCAGCTGCAGCAACAAGACGATAAAGCCGCCAAGAAACAGAAAGGGGGCAAGTAATCATGGCGAACGATATGGCCAAGCGGGATTTGTTAATTGAACTGGGTACCGAAGAGCTGCCCCCCAAGGCTCTGCCGGATCTGAGCGCCGCCCTCACCGAGGAGCTGGTGCGCCAGCTGGACGACGCCGGCCTGGCCCACGGCGCCGTGGAGAGCTTCGCCGCCCCGCGCCGGCTGGCGGTGCTGGTGCGCGACCTGGCCGATAAGCAGGCGGACCGCCAGGTGGAGCGTCTGGGTCCGGCGCTGCAGGCCGCCTACGACGCCGACGGCAAACCCACCAAGGCGGCCGAGGGCTTCGCCGCCTCCGTGGGGCTGGGCGTGGACCAGCTGGACCGCCGCGACACCGACAAGGGCGAGCGGCTGTTCGCCCAGCTCACCGAAGCCGGCCGGCCCACCGTGGAGCTGGTGCCGGAGTTTCTCGCCCAGGCGGTGAACAAGCTGCCGATTCCCAAGCGCATGCGCTGGGGGCGCCGCAAGGTGCAGTTCGTGCGCCCGGTGCACTGGCTGGTGGCGTTGTACGGCAGCGATGTGATCGATTTCGAATTGCTCGACCAACGCGCCGGGCGCACGTCCCGGGGCCACCGCTTCCATGCACCGGACGCCATAGAACTGAGCGAAGCGGGCGACTACGCCACCCGCCTGGAGCAGGACGGCAAGGTGATCGCCGACTTCCCGCGCCGCCGGGAAATGATTCGCCAGCAGGCCGCGCAGGCCGGCCGCGACGCCGGCGGCCGGGCCCATCTGGATGAAGACCTGCTCGACGAAGTCACCGCCCTGGTGGAATGGCCGGTGGCGCTGGCCGGCCGGTTCGACGACGATTTCCTGCGCGTGCCCCAGGAAGCGCTGATCACCGCCATGGAAGAACATCAGAAATACTTCCCGGTGCTCGACGCCGACGGCAAGTTGACCCCACATTTCATCACCATCAGCAATATCGAGTCCCGCGATCCGCAGAAGGTGATCGCCGGTAACGAAAAAGTGATCCGTCCGCGTCTGGCCGACGCCGCCTTCTTCTACGACAACGATTGCCGCAAACCCCTGGAACAGCACGCCCAGGGCCTGGCCCAGGTGGTGTTCCAGCAGAAGCTCGGCACCCTGGCGGACAAATGCGACCGCATCGGCTGGCTGGCCGGCGAAATCGCCGACCGGATCGGCGGCGACGCCAACCTGGCGCGCCGCGCCGGCGCGCTCAGCAAGGCGGACCTGAACAGCGAGATGGTCTACGAGTTCGACACCATGCAGGGCGTGATGGGTTACTACCTGGCCCGCAATGAAGGCCTGCCGGAAGAGCTCGCCCAGGCACTGCACGAACAGTACCTGCCGCGCTTCGCCGGCGACGGGCTGCCGCGCACCAAGACCGGCCAGGCGGTGTCCCTGGCGGACAAGATCGACACCCTGGTGGGCATTTTCGGCATCGGCCAGAAGCCGTCCGGCACCAAGGACCCCTACGCGCTGCGCCGGGCCACCCTGGGTATCCTGCGCATCATCATCGATAACCAGCTGCCGCTGGACCTGCGCGACCTGCTCGATCAGGCGGCGGTGGCCCTGGGCCAGCGTATTGACGCCGATCTGGTGGACGAGGCCTTCGACTTCGTCAAAGGCCGCTACCGGGCCATGTACCAGGAGCAGGGCTTCGCCACGCCGGTGATCCTGTCGGTGCTGGCCATCGATGAGGCCTGCCGCCGGCCGCTGGATTTCGACCGCCGGGTGCGGGCGGTGGCGGCGTTCCAGAACCGCGATGAAGCCCAGGCCCTGGCCTCCGCCAACAAGCGCGTCTCCAATATCCTCGCCAAGCTGGACAAGGCCCCGCCGGAGGAAATCGACGGTGCCCTGCTGGAAGAAGACGCGGAACAGACTCTCACCGATATGGTGGTGGACGCCTACGCCCGCTCTGAGCCATTGCTGGAAGAGGGCAATTACGAAGCGGTGCTGGCGCTGCTCGCCGAGCTGCGCGAGCCGGTGGATGCGTTCTTCGACCAGGTGATGGTGATGGCCGAGGACCCGGCAGTGCGTGATAACCGCCTGGCGTTGCTCACCTTCCTGCGTGACCTGTTCCTGAATGTGGCGGATATCAGCCTGCTGCAGGAATAAAGGAATTCGGCGGGCCCTTGAGAAGGGGCCGCTCCGGCACCACTCCTTGGGTAATTCCGCTTATTCCAAGGAGTCCTTCCATGCGCATTGATCTCACCGGTAAGAAAGCGATCGTTTCCGGCTCCACCGCCGGCATTGGGTTCGGCATCGCCCGGGGCCTGGCTCTGGCCGGCGCGGAGGTGGTGATCACCGGCCGCACCCAGGAACGGGTGGACCAGGCTATCGACGCTCTGAAGCAGGAGACCAAGAGTGACGGTATCGACGGCGTCGCCGCCGATCTGGGTCAGGCCGACGGTTGCCAGGCGTTGATCGACGCTCACCCGGACGCGGACATCCTGGTTAATAATGTGGGTATCTTCGAGCCGAAAGGCTTCTTCGATATCGATGACGACGACTGGGAGCGGTTCTTCCAGGTCAATGTGATGAGCGCGGTGCGGCTGTCGCGCCACTATGCCCGGGGCATGCGTGACCGGGGCTGGGGCCGCATTCAGTTTCTGTCCAGCGAATCCGCGTTGAACATCCCCACCGAGATGGTCCACTACGGTATGACCAAGACCGCGGTGCAATCCATTTCCCGCGGTTTGGCCAAAGTGCTGGCCGGCACCGGTGTCACGGTGAACGCCATTCTGCCCGGGCCGACGCGTTCCGAGGGTGTGCAAAAGATGCTCAAACGCATGGCGGAGAAGCGCGGGCTGTCCGAGCAGGAAATGGAAAAGCAGTTTATCCAGGAAGCGCGCCCCAGCTCGATCATCCAAAGGGTGGCCGAGGTGGAAGAAGTCGCCAATATGGCGGTGTACGCGGCCTCGCCCCAGGCGTCCGCCACCACCGGCGCGGCGTTGCGGGTGGAAGGGGGTATCGTCGACACCATGGCCTGATAGCGCCGCCGGGCCTGTTATACTGCCGCCCATGAACGCATCCAAACTGGTTATTCTCGACCGCGACGGGGTTATCAACGAAGACTCCGACGCCTACATCAAAACCCCCGAAGAATGGCGCCCGCTGCCCGGCAGCGCGGCGGCCATTGCCCGTCTCAATCACGCCGGCTACCGCGTGGTGGTGGCCACTAACCAGTCCGGTCTGGCGCGCGGCTATTTCGATCAGGCCGGCCTGGACGCCATCCATCGGACCATGGCGGCGCACCTGGAGCACGCGGGCGCGCGACTGTCCGGTGTCTATTTCTGCCCCCATGGCCCGGATGACGGCTGCTCGTGCCGTAAGCCGGCGCCCGGTCTGATCGATCAAATTGTTGCTGAGTATGGCGAGGTCACCGGTGTGCCCATGGTTGGTGATAGTCTGAGGGACCTGGAAGCCGGCGTCACGCGCGGTTGCCGCCCGGTGCTGGTGCTCACCGGCAAAGGCCGGCGCACCCTCGAAAAAGGCTTGCCGGAAACCCTTGGCCCGGTGGATGTGTTTGATTCCCTGGCCGGGTTCGTCGATCAGTTTCTCAAGGACCCTTCATGACTCAACCCGCCGGTGGCCCGCCCAGTTGGGGCATCCGCATTCGCAGTGTGCTGTTTTTCGTTATCTACAACGCGGTCGGCATTGTCCACGGTCTCAATTGCCTGTTAATCGGCTGGTTTCTGCCACCCAGACAGCGTTACCGGTTTGTGAATATATGGACACGCTTCGCCATGTGGCTGCTCGAGCGTCTTAATGGCGTGCGTGTTCACGTGGAGGGCCGGGAGCATTTGCAAACGGGTCCGATGGTGATCATCGCCAATCATCAAAGCAGTTGGGAAACCTTTTATCTGCAATGTTTGATCTCACCCCAGGCGACGGTGTTGAAACGGGAATTACTGTGGTTACCGTTTTTCGGCTGGGGCCTGGCGCTGCTTAATCCGATCCGCATTGATCGCGGCAAGGGCAGGGCGGCGTTGAAAGCGGTTTTGGAGCAGGGCGCCGAGCGCCTCAACGACGGTATTCCGGTGGTGATTTATCCGGAGGGTTCACGCCAGGAGCCGGGCACGCTGGGACATTTTAATCACGGCGGTTCGTTACTCGCCTGCCGGAACAAGGTGCCGGTGGTGGCGATCAGCCACAACAGCGGTGACTGCTGGCCGGCCCGGTCCTGGTTGCGTTTCCCCGGTGACATTATTTTGCGTATCAGCCCACCCATTAATACCCACGATAAAGACGCAAAAACCGTTACCCGGCTCGCTGAGGAATGGATTTTTGAACATTATCCCGGCGAACTGACCAAAACCCCAAAAGCGTAATTGCGTTTTTTTCTAATAATAACTACAGTTTCCCGCACAAGGCCGACCCTCTCTATTAAGGACCACCGAAAATGACTATCAATCTTGACGACCTTTCTGTCTCGGAATTGGAAAAACTGATCAAGCAGGCTGAGAAAAAGCTCGAGAAGAAACGTCTCGACGCGGTCAAAAGCGCCCAGGCGGAAATTTCCAAGATCGCCAAGGATCTCGGCGTGTCCGTTGATGACTTGCTGCAGGAAAAAGCCAGCCGGCAGAAGAAGGCGGCGCGCAAAACCACCGCTCGCAAGAAGAAAGCAGGCGTTCGTAAACCCGCCAAGGTGAAATACCGCAACCCGGCGGACAGCTCGCAAACCTGGACCGGCCGCGGTAAGCGCCCGGTGTGGCTGCGCGACGCCCTGGAAAACGGCGCCAAGCTGGAAGACTTCGCCGTCTAAGCCAGTCCGTCGACACCCCGGCAACCGGGCGCCCGCCCGGTTGCTTCCTTCTATTCGCGTTTCTAGATATCCAGATTGGACACCTGCAGGGCATTGGACTCAATGAACTTGCGGCGTGGGTCCACGTCATCGCCCATCAGGGTGGTGAAGATCTGATCCGCGGCGATCGCGTCTTCCACCGTCACCTGCAGCATGCGACGGGATTCCGGATCCATGGTGGTTTCCCACAGCTGATCCGCGTTCATCTCGCCCAGGCCCTTATAGCGCTGCACACTGGTGCCTCGGCGGGCCTGTTGCATCAGCCAGGCCAGGGCCTCGGCGAAGTGGCGGATCGGTTTGCGGGTTTCACCGCGTTCGATGGCCGCGTCGCTGGCCAACAACCCCTCGAGGGTTTCCCCAAGGTGCTTGATGCGGCCGTAATCCGGCGATTGCAGGAAGTCCAGTGATACCCGGTACTCCCGGGGCACCCCATGGGCGATCACCCGTACATGGGGCAGATAGAGGCCTCTCTCGCTGTCCAGCTCCGGGCTCACGGTGAACGTCTGGCTACCGTCGGTGAGCACGTCCACCCGGGCGCTCAAATCCGCGCACCATTGCTTCATGAACGCTTCGTCGGCGAGCTTGGTTTCGTCCACCGAGGCCATGTAGATCATTTGTTCGAGCACCAGGGCCGGGAACACCCGGGACTGGCGGTCAACAATGCGCATCACCTGACGGTACTCGCCGATCAGATTGCCCAGAGGCTCACCGCTAACCGGCGGGGCATCGTTGCCCGGGTAGAGGGCGGCTTTCTCCAGCGCCAGGTTGGTCAGGTAGTCCTCCAGCGCGGGGTCGTCCTTGATGTAGGTTTCCTGCTTGCCCTTCTTGACCTTATAAAGCGGCGGCTGGGCGATATACACATGGCCGCGGGCGATCAGCTCCGGCATCTGCCGGAAGAAGAAGGTGAGCAGCAGGGTACGGATGTGGGAGCCGTCCACGTCCGCATCGGTCATGATGATGATGCGGTGGTAACGCAGCTTTTCCACATTGTATTCGTCGCGCCCGATACCGCAGCCCAGGGCGGTAATCAAAGTGCCTACCTCTTGGGAGGAAAGCATCTTGTCGAAGCGGGCTTTCTCCACGTTGAGAATCTTACCCTTCAACGGCAGGATCGCCTGGTACTTCCGGTCGCGGCCCTGTTTGGCGGAGCCGCCGGCGGAATCACCCTCGACGATGTAGAGTTCGGAAAACGCCGGGTCCTTTTCCTGGCAATCCGCCAGCTTGCCGGGCAGGCCGGCGATATCCAACGCGCCCTTACGGCGGGTCATATCGCGGGCCTTGCGCGCCGCGTCCCGGGCCCGGGCCGCGTCGATGATTTTCTGAACAATCTGCTTGGACTCCTGGGGATGCTCCAGCAGGTAGTCCTGGAATTTCTCGGACATGGTCTGCTCGACGGCGGTTTTGACCTCCGAGGAGACCAGTTTGTCCTTGGTCTGGCTGGAGAACTTGGGATCCGGCACCTTCACCGAAATCACCGCCGTCAGGCCTTCCCGGGCGTCGTCGCCGGTGGGGTTGGCCTTTTCCTTCTTGAGGAAGCCTTCCCGGTCCATATAGTTGTTCAGCGAGCGGGTCAGGGCGGCGCGGAAGCCCGCCAGGTGGGCGCCGCCGTCACGCTGGGGAATATTGTTGGTAAAGCAGAAAATGTTCTCCTGGTAGGAGTCATTCCACTGCATGGCCACTTCCACGGCGATGCCATCTTCCCGGTCGAACTGAAAATGGAACACTTCGTTGAGCGCGTTCTTGGTCTGGTTAAGGTAGGTCACGAAGGCGCTCAGACCCCCTTCATACTCGAAGATGTCCTCGTCGCCGCTACGCTCGTCCTTAAGGTGGATACGCACGCCGGAGTTCAGGAAGCTCAACTCACGCAGGCGTTTCGCCAGGATATCGTAGTGGAATTCGATATTGGTGAAGGTCTCGGACGACGGCCGGAAATGAATCGCGGTGCCGGTGCTGTCCGTGGTGCCTACCTTATCCAGATCCTTTTCCGGCACACCGTGGCGGTAGCTTTGCTCGTAGACATTGCCGTGCCGGCGGATCGTCAGTTTCAGGGACTCGGACAGTGCGTTGACCACGGAAACGCCCACGCCATGCAGGCCACCAGAGACCTTGTAGGAGTTGTCATCAAACTTACCGCCGGCGTGCAGCACGGTCATGATCACCTGGGCGGCACTGACGCCTTCTTCGGAATGCATGTCCACGGGGATGCCACGGCCATTATCCGATACGGAAATGGATTCATCCGGGTGGATCACCACCCGGATCTCGGAACAGTGCCCGGCCAGGGATTCATCGATGGAATTATCGACCACCTCGAAAACCATGTGATGCAAACCGGTGCCGTCATCCGTGTCACCGATGTACATGCCGGGACGTTTGCGAACGGCGTCCAGACCCTTCAGCACCTTAATGCTGGATGAATCGTAGTTTTGTTCCGCCATGTTTTTACCTTATGGATCGTCCGATATCCGCTGAACACGGCCATGTTCCACGTGGAACATTCGGGCCGCAGCGCCCTTATGCTCATCAATAGCGGGGTCCAGGTGTTCCCTGTCCACCGCCGTTATCAATGTTTGGTGTGATCCCGCCGCCAGAAACCCCAGCAGCGTTGCCCGGTGGGTCTGATCGAGCTCTGAGCCCAGATCATCCACCAGGAGGGTGCAGACCTTCCCGGCTTCCTGGATCAGGGGAAGCTGGGCCAGCACCAGGCCGTAGGCCATGATCTTAGCCTGGCCTCGGGACACTCGATCCCTGGCAAGACTGCCACCCGCCGTGATCTTGAGCTCGGCGCGGTGGAAGCCCGTATGGGTGAACCCCCGGCGTACGTCTTCTTCCCGGGAGCGGGCAAGGGCGTCCAGATAGGATTCCCCATCCCGGCGCCCGGACTGCAGAACCAGTCCGCCCTTAATCTCTGGAGCGAGCAACGTCATCGCTTCCAGCCAGCTGGCCTTGAGCCGCTGCAGATACCCATCTCTTAACCGTTCAATACTATCAGAACTGGCGGCCAGTTTCTGGTCCCAATAGCCCAACTCCCGGGGGCTCACCCGCCCGCTCCGCAGCAAAGCATTCCTCTGCTTCAGGGCCGCGCTCGCTTCCTTCCATACTGACAGGAAGGAATGTTCCACGTGGAACATTCCCCAATCCAGGAACCGGCGGCGCAAGGCGGAAGCGCCGAATATCAACTCAACGGACTGAGGGTGCAACGCCAGCACCGGGAGTAGGGCGGCCACATCACTCAAGGCGCCGGGTGTTGCTCCGTTGAGCTTCAGGGACTGAATGCCACCAGGAGCACGGCGGATACCGAGGCGATGATGGTTCTCGCCGTTCTCGACCCGGGCAAACAGGGTGGCTGCGTCTGCCCCGTCACGCACCAAACGGGATAGTCGCCCGCCGCGAAAGGAACGCCCGCCACTGCCAATAAAGTAGATCGCCTCAAGCAGGCTGGTCTTGCCGCTGCCGTTGGCGCCGACAATCAGGTTCAGCCCGGGCGCCGGAGAAAACTCAGCCTGCCGGTAGTTGCGGAAATCCGTGAGTCGAAGATCGGCTAACATGGAAGGGCAAAGAGGCGGGGAAGGGTCGGCGCCCGCGGAGTGCGGGCGCCGGTGCTTGCGCTGTCAGCGCTAGAGGCGCATCGGCATAACCACATAAATGGCCGCCTCATGCTCCGGGTCGGTGATCAGCGCGCTGCTGTTGCTGTCGCCCAGCTCCAGGCGGGCCTGGGTGCCGTCCATGGTGTTCAGCACGTCGAGCAGATAGCTCACGTTGAAACCGATTTCCAGCGGACCGCCCTGGTAGTCCACGGACACTTCCTCTTCCGCTTCTTCCTGTTCCGGGTTGTTGGCGACAATACGCAGACTGCCTTCGGAAAGCTGAACCCGCACGCCGCGGTACTTCTCGTTGGACAGAATCGCCACCCGGCTCAGCGCCTGGCGCAGGGTTTCCCGGTCGGCCATCACCACCCGGCTGCCATCCTTCGGGATAACTCGCTCGTACTCCGGGAATTTGCCGTCCACCAGTTTGGACGTAAAGGTAATGGAACCGGCTACAATGCGAATGTGGTTGCGGCCCAAGGTCAGACGCGCGTTCTCCGCCGCGTCGGACAGGATCCGCGCCAGCTCCATCACCCCTTTGCGGGGCAGGATCACGCCGGCTTCCTCGCTCTGGCCTTCCAGGGCCGCGTCACAAAGCGCCAGGCGGTGGCCATCGGTGGAGACCGCCCGCAGCATGCCGGAGCGCAACTCGAACAGCATGCCGTTGAGGTAGTAGCGGACGTCCTGCTGGGCCATGGAGAAGGCGGTGTGGTCGATCAACTGACGCAGGGTGTTGGGCGCGATCTCCAGCACCGAACCGCTGTTATCCTCTTCCTGGTTGGGAAACTCGGAAGCGGGCAGGGTGGCCAGGGAGAAGCGGCTGCGGCCGGAGCGCACCAGCATTCTCTCGCCATCCACCTCGAAACGGATATCCGCTTCCGCCGGCAGGCTCTTGGCAATGTCCACCAGCTTACGCGCCGGAACCGTGGTTTCGCCGGACTGGTGTTCCCCCTCCAGCGGCAGCCGCGCCACCAGTTCCAGTTCCAGATCAGTGCCGGTCAAGGAAAGTTGGCCGTCCCCCACTTCCATGAGCACATTGGACAAAACCGGCAGCGTTTGGCGTTTTTCGACCACCGCGGCAACTTGCTGTAGCGGCTTGAGCAGTTGTTCACGGTTGATGGAGAATTTCATGTCGCTTTCCCGTTTCAGTTGATCCGTCAGGACGTCAGGGTCCTCAGGAGGTTTTGATAATCTTCTTCTATTTCCGGATTGGATTCGCGCAGCTCCAGCACCTTGCGGCAGGCGTGCAATACCGTGGTGTGGTCCCGGCCGCCAAAGTTCTCGCCGATCTCGGGCAGACTGTGGCTGGTCAATTCCTTGGACAACGCCATCGCCACCTGGCGCGGCCTGGCCACCGAGCGGGTTCGCCGCGGTGAGTGCAGGTCCGGCACCTTGATCTTGTAGTACTCCGCCACCGTGCGCTGGATGTTATCGATACTGATCTGGCGGGCCTGCAGGGCGATAAGATCCTTGAGGGCTTCCTTGATCAGGCCGATATCGATCTGCGCGCCAGTGAAGCGCACATGGGCGATCACGCGGCGCAGCGCGCCTTCCAGCTCGCGTACGTTGGAGCGAATACGCTGGGCGATAAAAAAGGCCGCGTCATTGGGCAGCTCGACCCGCGCTTCTTCCGCCTTCTTTTTCAAGATCGCCACCCGCGTTTCCAGCTCCGGCGGCTCCAACGGTTGGGACAGCCCCCACCCGAACCGGCTTTTCAGCCGTTCCTCAAGGCCGTCCACTTCCTTAGGGAATTTATCGCATGTCAGGATGATTTGCTGCCCGTTTTCCAACAACGCATTAAAGGTGTGGAAAAACTCTTCCTGGGACTGCTCCTTACCTGCAAAAAACTGAATATCATCAATCAGCAAGGCGTCCACCGAGCGGTAGAAGCGCTTGAACTCGTTGATCGTCTTGTTCCGCAACGCCGAAATCATGTCCGCGACGAACCGCTCACTGTGCAGGTAAACCACCTTGGCGTTGGGGTTGCGCCGCATCAGCTCGTTGCCCACCGCGTGCATCAAGTGGGTCTTACCGAGCCCCACGCCGCCATACAGCAACAGCGGGTTGTAGCCATGGCTGGCCGGGTTCTCCGCCACCTGTTGCGCCGCCGCGCAGGCCATGCGGTTGGATTTGCCTTCCACGAAGGTCAGGAAGGTAAAGCCGGAATTCAGGTTACTGCGGTGCTTGGCGGCTCCCCCCAGCTCCGGCGATACCGCCTTGGCGCGGGGTTCGATCACCGGCGCCGCACGACTCTCGGCGGGGCGGCCGCGGTTGACGCCAGCGTCCGGTTGGCGCGGGGCCGGGGCGGCCCGGGAACTGCCCACTTCCAACCGCAACTGGGGCAAGGGGCCGCTTTTAAGTTCACCCAGCACCTCGCTGATACGTTCCACGTACTTGTCGCGAACCCAATCGACCACGAAGCGATTAGGCGCGAAAAGAGTCAATTCTCCGCCATCCTCGGAAGCCGTCACCTGTAACGGCCGGATCCACATGTTGAATTGCTGGGACGGCAATTCGTCCTCCAGCCGAGTCAAACAGCGATTCCAAAGCTCCTCGGACACATCCCCGCCTTTACCGTCGATGGTGAATAAGACGTTGCATTCTATACCCCCGTCCGGCCAATTATCCACAGCTCCCAGAACCTTTTTCTTTTCACTTTTCCTGTGGATAACTACGGCGGTAACCCTGTGCGTACCCGGGCTCACAAGTCTGGGGATAACCTGGTGGATGGATTTCGTCCCCAGTTGACCACCGGCTGTCCCCCGTTCGTCCCCGTGACTTACACACAGTTATACGTCAGTTGCCAACAGGCTAAGACATTGCTTTATATGGACTTTTTTCGCTTATCCACAGAATCGGCCTTCCCTTACTATTACTACTGCTACTAAAAACATATAAATATTTAATTCTTTTAGTAACACAACAACCCGCTCCGGAAAGGCTGGTTGACAGCTTGCCCTTGCACGACTATTATCCGCGGCCTCTTAAGCCCATGACTTCCTATTTGGGGATGACGCCATGAAACGGACATTCCAGCCGAGCAACATCAAGCGTAAGCGTAACCACGGTTTCCGTGCCCGCATGGCCACCAAAAATGGCCGCAAAATCGTCGCGGCACGTCGCGCCAAAGGTCGTAAACGGCTGACAGCCTGAGTCAGCCTCTGGCGCTGACCGCTGTCCTCCGTTTTTGACATGGTGCCAGTGTCAGCGCCCGATACCCCGTCCTTTCGTTTCACCCGAGAACAACGTCTTCTTGACGGTGCGCAGTTCCAGGCCGTGTTTAACGGGCCGGACTGGCGGGTCTCCGATCGCTACTTTCTTATTCTCGCCCGCCGCAACGGCTTGCCCCAGGCACGACTGGGTCTGGTGATCGGCCGTCGCAAAGCCCGCCACGCCGTCGACCGCGCCGCGATCAAGCGCCGCGCCCGCGAGCAGTTCCGTTTGCGCCAGCATGAGCTGGCCGGCCTCGATCTGATTGTCCTGTTACGGGGCCCTTGTCCCAAGGAAGGCGGGCGTTCACTGACACCGTCACTCGCCGAGCTGCTGGACAAGCTGCTTGCCAAGCGTGGGCAAGACTGAGAAACTGCCGTCCGCTTTTTCTCGCCAGAACCCAATCGAATTATGGATATCCCTCGCGCGTTAGTGATCACTGGTATTGCCGTTGTTTCCTACCTGATGATCCAGGCCTGGCAGCAGGACTATATGTCCCCGCAGACCACGCCAGTAGCCCAGGAACAGACCCGGGCCGACGATACCGCCTCCGCCAACGACAGTGATCCGTTGCCGCAACCGGACAGCGCCGAGGGCACCGTGCCGGAACCGGCCGCGGAGCAGCAACAGGCCCAGGCACCTTCCCCCGAGTCCCAGAGTGGCGGGTCCGAGCAGCGCATCGAAGTGAATACCGACGTGCTGTCATTGGAAATCGACCCGCTGGGCGGCGACATCGTTCGCGTGGCGCTGCCGGAATACCCGCGCCACGCCGAAACGCCGGACCAGCCGTTCGTGTTGCTGCAGAAAGACGCCAGCCGTACCTATGTGGCGCAAAGCGGCCTGGTGGGTAAAAACGGCACCGATACCGCCGAGGGACGCCCCACCTGGCAGGCCGCGCAGGAGCGTTACCGCCTTCAGGAAGGCAACAAGGAACTCAACGTGGATCTCACCCTGAGCCAGAGCGGCGGCGTGGAGATCATCAAACGTTACACGTTCGAGCGCGGCAGCTATCTGGTCCGGGTCAGCCATATTGTTCGCAACAACAGCGGCGCCACCTGGCAGGGCGCGCTTTACGGTCAGATCAAGCGGGACGGCAGCGAAGACCCGGGTAAAAGCACCCAAGGCTTTATTCCCATGCCCACCTACCTGGGCGCGGCGTACTGGAGCCAGGACAAGCCCTACAACAAGCTGCCGTTCGACGATATGCAGGACGAGCCGCTGCGGCTCACCCAGGAGGGTGGCTGGATCGCCATGCTCCAGCACTATTTCGTATCCGCCTGGATTCCCGATGCCCAGGGGCGCTACACCTATTCCACCCTGTACCGCGAGAACCGTAACGAATACCTGCTGCGCTTTGTGTCCGCCTCGGCGGAGGTTCAGCCCGGCGAGGAAAAGGTGTTCTACGCGGAATTCTATACCGGCCCGAAAATCCAGGACCGCCTGGAAGCGATCAGCCCTGGCTTTAACATGACCGTGGACTACGGTTGGTTGTGGTTCCTGGCCCAGCCGATCTTCCACCTGCTGGTGTTCCTGCAGAGCGGTGAGCTGGATATCTTCGGCCTGCACATGGATCTCGGCTTCGGGGTCGGCAACTGGGGCGTGGCGATCATCCTGCTGACTCTGGTGATCAAGTCCCTGTTCTTCAAACTCAGCGCCACCAGCTACCGGTCCATGGCCAAGATGCGCAAAGTGGCCCCCGAGATGCAGCGCATCAAGGAAGAGAACAAAGGCGACCGGCAGAAGCAGCAGCAGGAAACCATGAAGCTGTTCCAGCGGGAGAAGATCAACCCCCTGGGGGGCTGTTTACCGATCCTGGTGCAAATGCCGGTATTCATCTCGCTGTACTACGTGCTGCTGGAATCAGTGGAACTGCGTCAGGCGCCGTTCTTCCTGTGGATCAACGACCTGTCGGTGATGGACCCGTACTTCGTCCTGCCGATTCTGATGGGCGCGTCCATGTTCCTGCAGACCCGTCTCAACCCGACGCCGGCCGACCCCACCCAGGCCCAGGTGATGAAATGGATGCCGGTGATCTTCTCGGTGTTCATGCTGTGGTTCCCGGCGGGTCTGGTGCTGTACTGGCTGACCAACAACCTGTTGTCGATCGCCCAGCAGTACCTGATCACCCGCAAGATCGAACGCGGCGGGTGATCGCCGCCCGCGGCGAAGACCAAAAAGCCGGCCCCTCCAGGCCGGCTTTTTCTTTATAATCCCGCCATGTCCTCAGCCAGCTCCGATACCATCGTCGCCATCGCCACCGCTCCCGGACGGGGCGGCGTCGGCGTGCTGCGCCTTTCCGGCGAGCGCGCCCTGAGTATCGCCAAGCTGCTCATTGGTGAGCGCTCACTATCACCCAGAAAGGCCCATTTCGCCGCCTTCAAGGACCCTGACGGCCAGGTGATCGACGAAGGCCTGGTGCTCTGGTTCCCCGCCCCCGGGTCGTTCACCGGCGAGGAGGTGGTGGAATTGCAGGGCCACGGCGGCCCGGTGCTCCTGGACATGCTGGTGGCCGCTTGCGTGCACCACGGCGCCCGCCAGGCGCGGGCCGGGGAGTTTTCCCAGCGGGCCTTCCTCAACGATAAGATGGACCTGACCCAGGCGGAGGCGATCGCCGATCTGATCGACGCCGGCACCCGCGAATCCGCCCGCGCCGCCCTGAACTCCCTGCAGGGGGCGTTCTCCAGGGAAGTGAACACCCTGGTCGAGCAGTTGATCCAGCTGCGTATCTATGTGGAGGCGGCCATCGACTTCCCCGAGGAGGAAATCGACTTTCTTTCCGAGGGCGGGGTGGCCGACGATCTGCGCTCCCTGATCCAGCAGGCGGAAGAGGTGCTGGCCAGCGCCCGCCAGGGGCGTCTGGTCCGCGAAGGCCTGACCCTGGTGATCGCCGGCCGGCCCAATGCCGGCAAGTCTTCGCTGATGAACGCCCTGGCCGGTTTCGACGCCGCCATTGTCACCGAAGTGGCCGGCACCACCCGGGACGTGTTGCGCGAGGCGATCCAGCTGGACGGCATGCCGCTCAATCTGATCGACACCGCGGGTCTGCGCGAAAGCGGTGATCAGATCGAGCAAGAGGGCATTCGCCGGGCTTTCGCTGAAATCAAAAAAGCGGACCGGCTACTGGTGGTGGTGGACGCCCAGAACCTCCCGAACGATCTTGATGACCTGGCCGCGCTGCTGCCGCAGAGCCAGCAGCAGCTGGATGATCTGGCCCTGCCGGTGACCCTGGTGCTGAATAAAGCCGATTTAAGCGGCGACCCGCCCGGCCCGCACCCCAACCGGCCGGACACCTTTATCCTTTCCGCCGCCAGCGGCGCCGGGATGGCGGCGCTGCGCGACCACCTGAAAGCCGCCGCCGGCTACCAGGGCGAGGCGCAAAGCCGCTTTTCCGCCCGCCGCCGCCATATCACCGCCCTGCAGGAGGCCCTGGCCGCCCTGGACAAGGGCGCCGACCAGTTGCACCAGCACGCCGCCGGCGAGCTGCTCGCCGAGGACCTGCGGGCGGCCCAGCAGGCCCTGGAAGAGATCACCGGCGCTTTCACCGCGGACGACCTCCTGGGACGTATTTTCTCCTCTTTCTGTATCGGTAAATGAACCCGGAGGGTATTTTGGGTATCTTTCGTACTGGCTAAATGCCAGTACCGGGAACAGAAGCTCGTGGGGGGCGAATGGTGCAATGGGGACAATCGAAACGCTCGACGTTGAAGGCGCCCAGGCGCAACGCAGGACGCTGCTCAAAGCGCTGCTGATCATAACCTGTCTGGCGGGAGCTTTATTCTTCGTGATCAACACGAAACGGGGGCTGCATCTGCTGGCGACCATCGAACTGGTCACCGGCATCGCTTCCATGATGTTGTATGTGGTGGTCAGGCGCACTCGCAACCTGCGTATCTGGACGCTGGTCTACCTGCTGCCCTTTTTCACCATCATGATGGTGGCGATGTACCTGCCCGGGACCTCACCGACGGTGTTCCTGTGGGTCTACATTATTCCGGTGATTTCCCATCTGCTGTTGGGGTTGCGGCTGGGTTTCGCGGTGGCGGTGTTCTTCATGCTCACCGCTTTCGGCATCTTCGTGCTGAAGCATCCACGCTTCCTGCACGAATTCCACTTCGTCAGCCTCGCCAATATCCTGATTTCCTGCGCCGTGGCGCTGGCGTTCGCCTATGTGTACGAACGGGGCAGTGAAAAAGCCCGCGCCGGTCTGATGGTGATCGCGACCACCGACCCGCTCACCCGGCTGGCCAACCTGTACCGTTTCCGTGAATCCTTCCAACAGGAACGCCACCGGGCCGAACGTTACGGGTCCGATCTTACCCTGCTGGTGCTCGACCTGGATTACTTCAAGAAGGTCAACGACACCCACGGCCACGCGGTGGGCGACCAGGTGTTGATCCATGTGGCCGACCTTCTGCGCCAGCGGCTGCGCGCTTCCGACCTGGTGTGCCGGGTCGGCGGCGAGGAATTCACCGTGTTGTTACCGGACACCGGGCTCGACGAAGCGATCAAGGTGGCGGACAGCCTTCGCTGTCTGATTCGCGACACGCCTTACCGGGAAAACCCGGTGACCGTGCCGCTCTCCTGCAGCATCGGCGTGGCGCTGTGGCGCCGCGACGGCGAGACCCTGGAACAGCTTATGGAGACCGGCGACAAACGCCTCTACCAGGCCAAGCTGGCTGGGCGGGATCGCGTCGAAAGCGGGTGACGCCCGAGCAAGGTGGACCCGCCGCATCCGGTTGTCGATACTGAGTGCCGACCCATTTCCGTCGTCGGCCGACACCGGGCCGCAAGGAGCAGTCATGAGTGATACCCGTTTGGAGAAGGATTCCCTGGGAGAGATCGAGGTCCCCGCCGAAGCACTCTGGGGCGCGCAGACGCAAAGGGCGGTGGACAACTTTCCGATCAGCGGCCGGCACCTGCCGGAACGTTTCATTCAGGCGGTGGTGCGGGTGAAGCGCTGCGCCGCCAACGTCAACGCCGACCTGGAGCTGCTCGACCAGGACCGCCGCCGGGCCATCGTCGCCGTCTGCGACGAACTGCTCGGCGGCGCGCACACCGATCAATTCCCGGTGGATGTGTTTCAAACCGGTTCCGGCACCAGCACCAATATGAACGTCAACGAGGTGATCGCCCGGCTCTGCGGCGACGCCGGGGTGCACCCCAACGACCACGTCAATCTCGGCCAAAGCAGCAACGACACCATTCCCACCGCCATGCATCTGGCCTCGGTGATGGCGGTCAGCGAACAACTGCTGCCCGACCTGGAACACCTGATCGCCACCCTGGGCCTGCGGTCCCGGGAAGGCAAAGACCTGGTCAAAACCGGTCGCACCCATTTGATGGACGCCATGCCGGTGACGGTGGAGCAGGAGCTGCGCACCTGGGTGCTGCAACTGCAGGCCGCCAGCGAACGCCTGGCACGCGCCCGTAACGAGCTGCACGCCCTGCCGCAGGGCGGCACCGCGGTGGGCACCGGCATCAATGCCCATGCGGAATTCGGTGACCGCTTCGCCGCCGCCCTGGCGGACGACACCGGTGAACCCTTCACCGCTTTGCCGTATCCTTCGGTGGCGCAAAGCGCGGTGGACGCGCCGTTGAATTTGTCCGCCGCCCTGCGCGGTCTGGCGGTGGTGCTGATGAAGATCAGCAATGACCTGCGCTGGATGAATTCCGGGCCGATTCACGGGCTTTCGGAGTTGCAGCTCCCGGCCACCCAGCCCGGTTCATCGATCATGCCCGGCAAGGTGAACCCGGTGATCTGCGAGTCCGCCACCATGGTGGCGGCCCAGGTGATGGGTCTCGACCAGGCCAACACCGTGGCGGCCCAGAGCGGTAACTTCCAGCTCAATGTGATGTTGCCGCTGGTGGCCACCAATCTGCTGGACATGACCCGCTGGCTCGCCAACAGCTGCCGCAATCTGGCCGACCAGGCCATCGAAGGCCTGACCTGGAACCAGGACCACCTGGCGGAAGGCGTGGGCCGCAACCCGATTCTGGTCACCGCGCTTAATCCGGTGATCGGCTATGAAAAGGCCGCCGCCATTGCCAAGGAAGCCTTTGCCAGTGGCCGGCCGGTGATCGAGGTGGCGCTTGACCACACCGATCTGGATCGCGAGCGCCTGGAAGCGCTGCTGGATCCTCTTAAATTGACCGGCCCGGGCTGAACCCGGAACCGGTTATTTGTTTTATTTTTTGTTTGGTGATGGAGAGAACAATGAGCAACGACTTGACCATTCAGCGTACCGCCGAGGCGGTGGAATCCCCGCTGGTGATCAACAGCATTCTGCAGTCCGGTGTGCGTAACGCCCCCGAGCAGGAAATCGTCTACGCGGATCAACGTCGCATGACCTACCGGGATCTGGAGGAGCGGGTTAACCGGCTTGCCGGGGCGTTGGCGGAATGCGGGGTCAAGCCCGGCGACACCGTGGCGGTGATGGACTGGGACACCCACCGTTACCTGGAAGCGTTCTTCGCCATTCCGATGATGGGCGCCGTGCTGCACACGGTGAACGTGCGCCTCAGCCCGGAACAGATTCTCTACACCCTGAACCACGCCGAAGACGACGTGATTCTGGTTAACCGGGAGTTCCTGCCGGTTCTTGAAGAGTTGAAAGACCGTATCGAAACCGTCAAGCGCTACGTGCTGCTGGACGACGAAGGCGGCAATCTGGATTCCCAGCTCGACATCGCCGGCGAGTACGAAGCCCTGCTGCAGCAAGCGCCGGCGAAATTCGATTTCCCGGAGCTGGACGAAAACACCCGCGCCACCACCTTCTACACCACCGGCACCACGGGGCTTCCCAAGGGCGTCTACTTTTCCCACAAGCAACTGGTGCTGCACACCTTCGCCGGCCGCGCCGCGCTGTCCGGTTCCGGGCATGGACGTTTCAACCAGGACGACGTCTACATGCCGATCACGCCCATGTTCCATGTGCACGCCTGGGGCGTGCCCTATGTGGCGACCCTGCTGGGCGCCAAACAGGTGTACCCGGGCCGCTACATTCCAGAAACCCTGCTCAAGCTTTTGGTCACTGAGAAAGTCACTTTCTCCCACTGTGTGCCGACCATCATCCAGATGCTGCTGCAGGCGGAAGCGGCCAAGAGCATCGACCTGACCGGCTGGAAGGTGATCATCGGCGGCTCCGCGCTGCCCAAGGCGCTGGCCAAGGGCGCCCTGGAGCGGGGCATCGACATCTATTCCGGCTACGGCATGAGCGAGACCTGCCCGTTGATCTCCCTGGCGCTGTTGCCCCCGGAACTGGAAGGCGCCGACCTGGAGACCCAGGTGGAATACCGCACCCGCGCCGGCCGTCCGGTGCCCATGTCGGAAATGCGTGTGGTCGACGACAACATGAACGAAGTGCCCCGTGACGGCAAAACCCAGGGTGAGCTGGTGCTGCGCGCCCCCTGGCTGACCCAGGGTTACCTGAAGGACGAGGACAACTCCAAGAAGCTGTGGCACGGCGGCTGGATGCACACCGGCGACATCGGCGTGATCGACGCCGACGGTTGGCTGAAGATCACCGACCGTATCAAGGACGTGATCAAAACCGGCGGCGAGTGGATCTCTTCGCTGGACCTGGAAGGGCTGATTCTCCAGCACGATGGCGTGGCGGAATGCGCCGTGGTCGGCGTGGAGGACCAGAAATGGGGCGAGCGCCCGGTGGCGCTGGTGGTCAAGGGCGGCGAAGTGGACGAAGCCGGTATCAAGGAGCTGGTTGGTGAATACGCCGATAAAGGCGTGATCAGCCGTTACGGCATCCCCGACCGGGTGGTGTTCGTGGACGAACTGCCCCGCACCTCGGTGGGCAAACTGGATAAGAAGAAGATGCGCGCCGAAATGGTGTGACGCCACCTGCCCGGGCCGGCTTCCGCCGGCCCGCTTTCCCTTCCCGTTGATCTGAATTTTATCCTGCCGTGCCGGGAAACCGTGTAGGCTGCGGGAACCTCGCGTGTCGCACCGGGTCTGTTATCAGGCAGGCCTTGAGCGCACAGCGCGTCGGCCCAGGCCAGGGACGGGCCAGGATCCCAATGACAAATAAAGCGCACCTTAAGCCGGGCCGGCTCTCGGGCTCCGGGGTGCCTGTGAGCCTGGAGTACAACAATGTTGCGAGTGATCGCGGGTCTGGCGGTGATCGCCGTGCTGGCCACCGCCGGTTGGTGGTGGCTCAGTGAGGGGGAAGCCACCGCCGCGCCGGAGCGTCCTCCCACCACCGTGAATGTGGTGCCCGCCATCAGCCGGTCGTTGAGCGATAACCTGGAAGTGGTCGGTACCGCCCGCGCCACCCGCGCCATCGTACTGGTCACCCAGGTGGACGGCCGGGTGGACAAGATTCATTTCCAGGAAAGTCAGCCAGTGAAGGCCGGCGACCTGCTGGTGACATTGGATGACCGTGCCGCCCGCGCCGAAACCGACCGCACCCGCGCCGACTACCAGCGTGCGCTTTCCGATTACCAGCGTGCGTCACGGCTGGTCGGCGGCAGCGCCATTTCCGAAGCGGAAGTGGCCAATCTGAAGACCAGCATGGAGTCCGCCCGGGCGACCATGGAAGCCAGCCGCGTGGCGCTCGATGATCATTCACTGCGTGCGCCGTTCGATGGCGTGGTGGGCCTGCGTCAGGTGGACGAAGGGGCCTTCCTGCAAGTGGGCGCGCCGATTACCACCCTGGACAGCGTGCGCAACCTGGAGGTGAACTTCCAGGTGCCGGAACGCTACCTCTCGGAGATCCGCCCGGATCTCACCGTGGAAGTCACCAGCGACGCCTACCCGGGCAAAGTGTTTCGCGGCAAGATCGCCATGCTCGACAGCCGGGTGGAGGCCGCCAGCCGCAGCCTGACGGTCAAGGCGCTGCTGGATAACGCCGACTCCCTGCTGCGCCCCGGCCAGTTCCTGCAAGTGTCGGTGCTGTTGGCGGAGCATCCGGCGCTGCTGGTTCCGGAGCAGGCGGTGATCTCCCAGGGTGCGCAGAGTTACGTGTTCACTGTCAGCCAGGGCGACATCGCCGAGCGGCTGCCGGTGAGTCTGGGCGGGCGCCGGGACGGCTGGGTGGAGGTCACCGCCGGCCTGGACCAGGGGCAACCGGTGATCGTTAACGGCCACAGCCGCCTCGGCAGTGGCGCGCCGGTCAAGGTGGTGGAGGATGAAGGCGCTCTGATGCCGTCCCAGCGCGCGCTCCTGGAGGAGCCGGCCTGATGGTACTCAGCGATGTGTCGGTCAAACGGCCGGTCTTCGCCACCGTGGTCAGCCTGCTGATCGTGGTCTTCGGCATCAGTGCGCTGATGAAGCTGCCGATCCGTGAATACCCCGATATCGACCCGCCCCAGGTGTCCGTGGAAGTCACCTACGAGGGCGCGGCCCCGGAGGTGTTGGACACCCAGATCATCCAGGTGGTGGAAGGCGCCATCGCCGGCGTCGAGGGCGTCAATCGGATCGAGTCCCGCTCCCGGCTTGGCTCGGCGCGCACCTCCGTGGAGTTCGACCTGAGCCGGGATCTGGATATCGCCGCCAACGACGTGCGCGACGCGGTCTCTCGTATCATCAATCAATTGCCCGAGGAAGCCGAAGCGCCGGTGATCGCGAAAAGCGACTCCGACGCCCGGCCGATCATCTGGGTGACGCTCAGCAGCGACACCCTGGCCACCCAGGAACTCACCGACTTCGCGGAGCGCAGCCTGGTGGACCGCTTCGCGGTGCTGGATGGCGTATCCGAGGTCAACATCGGCGGCGAACGCCGCTACGCCATGCGTGTGTGGCTGGACCGTCAGCGCATGGCCGCCAACGGCATCGCGGTCAACGATATCGCCACCGCCTTGCGCGCCAATAATGTGGAACTGCCCGCCGGCCGGCTGGAATCCGCCAGCCGCAGCTTCACCGTGCGCGCCGACAACCGGCTCGCCACGGTGGAAGAGTTCCGCGATCTGGTGTTGCGTCAGCAAGGCAGCTACCAGTTGCGGGTGGGGGACGTGGCGCGGGTGGAGCTGGGGGTGGAAAACGACGACACCGAGCTGCGCGCCAACGGCCAGACGGCCGTGGGCCTGGGTATCATCCGCCAGTCCAAAGCCAACACCGTATCGGTTTCCGATAACGTGCGCGCCGAGATCGAGCGGATCCGCGAAAACCTGCCCGCCGATATCGCGCTGGACATCAATTACGACGAGTCCCTGTTTATCCGCGCGTCCATCCGTGAGGTGCTGATCACCCTGGGCCTGTCCATGACCCTGGTGATCCTGGTGATCTTCGCGTTCCTGGGCAACCTGCGCGCCACCCTGATTCCCGCGGTCACCATCCCGGTGTCGGTGATCGGCGCCTTCATGGGGCTGGGGGCGCTGGGCTTTTCCATCAACGTGCTCACCCTGCTGGCGCTGATCCTCGCCATCGGCCTGGTGGTGGACGACGCCATCGTCATGCTGGAGAACATTCAGCGCCGTATCGACGAAGGCGAGTCCCGTCTGGTGGCGGCCTACCTGGGGGCGCGCCAGGTGGCGTTCGCGGTGGTCGCCACCACCCTCACCCTGGTGGCGGTATTCGTGCCGATTTCGTTCATGGGCGGCGACGTGGGGCGGCTGTTCGGGGAGTTCGGCTTCACCCTGGCGGCGGCGGTGGTGATCTCCAGCGTGGTGGCGCTGAGCCTGGCGCCGATGCTGTGCTCGCGCTGGCTGCACCGCCATCGAAAGGAAGATGAAAACAAGCATCTGCTGGAACGCAGCCTGGCGCGTCTCAATAGCGGCTACGCGAAGGGCTTGAAACGCTGCCTGGCCAACCCCTGGCCGGTGCTGGGCGTGGCGGCGCTGATCTGCGTGCTGGCGGGCCTGTCTTACACCGGGGTGCCCCGCGAGCTGGCGCCCACCGAGGACCGGGGCGTGTTCATCGTGCCGGCCACGGCGCCCCAGGGCGCCACGGCGGAATACACCACCCACCACATCAAAGAGGTGGAAGCGCTGATGCAGCCGTTGGTGGACAACGGCGAAGCGGAACGGGTGTTGTCGATTGTCGGTTTCCGGGGCCAGCCGGAAAACGCCTTCATGATTACCCGCCTCAAACCCTGGGGCGAGCGTCAGCGCAGCCAGCAGGAAATTGTCCAGCAACTGCGCGGCGACCTGGGCCAGGTGGCGGGCCTGCGGGCGTTCGCGGTGAACCCGCCGGGCCTGGGGCAGAGCGCCTTCAACCAGCAGCTGGAAGTGGTGATCGGCGGGCCGGACTACGAATCGGTGCAGCGTTGGAGCGAATCGGTGATGGCGTCCATGGAAGACAACCCCAACCTGCTCAGCGTGGACACCAATTACGAGGAAACCCAGCCGCAACTGAACGTGGAGCTGAACCGGGAACGGGCGGCGGACTTCGGCCTGTCCGCCGCGGACGTGGGCCAGACCCTGCAGGCCATGTTCGCCACCCTGCAGGCGTCCACCTATGTGGACCGGGGCCGCGAGTACGACGTGCTGCTGGAAGCCAACGAAAGCGAAGCGCGGGTGCCCGATGACGTCAATCCGATTTACGTGCGCACCGACGCCGGCGAGCTGGTGCCGTTGTCCAGCGTGGTGGATTTGAAAACCGTGGGTGCCTCGCCGGAGCTGCGCCGGGTGGACCGGCTGCCGGCGATTACCCTGTCGGCGAACATGGCCGAAGGCTATGACCTGGGCCGCGCCATCGACTTCATCGAACAGACCGTCAACGATACCCTGCCACTGGAAGCGCGTCTCAGCTACAAAGGCATGGCGGAGGAATTCACCGAAGCGTCGTCAGCGATCTTCATTACCTTTGCTCTGGCACTGCTGATCGTGTTCCTGGTGCTGGCGGCCCAGTTCGAAAGCTGGATCCACCCGCTGATCATCATGCTCACCGTGCCGTTGGCCATCGCCGGCGCCATTCTCGCCCTGCGGGTCACCGGCAACAGCCTGAACATCTACAGCCAGATCGGTATGATCATGCTGCTCGGCTTGATGGCGAAGAACGGCATTCTTATCGTTGAGTTCGCCAACCAGCTGCGCGATCAGGGCTACAGCGTCGCCGAGGCGGCGTACCAGGGCGCCATCATCCGCTTCCGGCCGGTGTTGATGACCGGGGTGTCGACCATCTTCGGCGCCGTGCCGCTGGTGCTGGCCACCGGCGCCGGCGCGGAAAGCCGCATCACCATCGGCGTGGTGATTCTCGGCGGTTTGTTGTTCGCCACCGTGCTCACCCTGTTTATTATCCCGGTGCTGTACGCCTGGCTGGCGCCCTACGCCAAATCCGCCGACGCCGTGAAACATCAGTTGGAACAGGAGCTGCCCGTTGCACCGCGACAGTCCCCCGCCTCTTGAATACGAACTGGTGCGCAGCCGCCGGCGCTCGCTGGAAGTGCGGGTGCGCGTGGACGGCAGCGTGCAGGTGCGCGCCCCGCTGAGGCTGGCCGCCTACCGGGTGGAAGCGTTCGTGGACTCGCGCCGGGATTGGATTCGCAATCAGCAGCAACGCATGGCGGCCCGTCCCCGGACGCGCTGGCGCGACGGCGACCCGTGCCATTACCTGGGCGAGCCGCTCACCCTGCGTGTCACTGGCGCCGGCAAAGCCCGGGTGGAGCGTCATGGCGATGCGCTCCATGTGGCGGTGCCCGACCCGCACGACGAAGCCGCCGTCAGCCACGCCGTGCAGGAATGGTGGCGCGGACTGGCGCGCACCCGATTTCAGGACAGCATCGAACGGCAATTTCCCTGGTTTGCCGAACAGGGCCACCGAATGCCGGTGCTGCGCGTGAAAAAGATGCGCACCCGCTGGGGTTCGCTGTCGCGGCGCGGCTACATCAACCTGAGTCTGGCGCTGATGCAGTATCCGCCCGCGGTGATCGACTACGTGATAATGCACGAGCTCTGCCATCTGGAGCACATGCACCACGGCCCCGCCTTCCACGCCTTGATGGACCGCCGGATGCCGGACTGGCCGGCCCGCAAACGCCGCCTGGACGGCTGAGGTTTTACCCTTTTTAAGCGCACGCCGACTTGTATTTCATCCGCCATCCGTTTCCATGGCGGCATGGATATGTCAGCGCTTTTAGAAGAGATAAAACAACGCGACCCCCACCACCCTTATTTTCAGCAGGCCGCTGAAAGCCTGCTGAAAAGTGTCTCCGGGTATCTGGACCAGCACCCCGAACTGCAGACGCAAGGGCTGCTTTCCCGGCTGCTGGAACCGGAGCGGGTAATCCGCTTCCGCGTCCCCTGGGTGGACGACCAGGGCCAGGTGCGGGTGAACCGGGCCTACCGGGTGCAGATGAACGGCGCCCTGGGCCCCTACAAAGGCGGCCTGCGTTTCCACCCCTCGGTGAACCTGGACGTGCTCTCCTTTCTGGCGCTGGAACAGACCATCAAGAACGCGCTCACCGGGCTGCCGCTGGGCGCCGGCAAGGGCGGCGCCGATTTCGACCCCAAGGGACGCAGCGACGCGGAGATCATGCGTTTCTGCCAGGCGTTGATGGCGGAGTTTCACCATCACATGGGGCCGGACATCGATGTTCCCGCCGGTGACATGGGCGTGGGCATGCGCGAAGTGGGCTATCTGTTCGGCATGTACCGCAAATTGTCCCGTTCCTTCGGTGGCGCCTTCACCGGCAAGAGTGTGGACTTCGGCGGTAGTGTGCTGCGGCCGGAAGCCACTGGCTACGGCGTGATCTATTTTCTACAGAGCATGCTCGCCCATCGGAATGAGAATCTCAGCGGCAAGACCGTGGCGGTGTCCGGCGCCGGCAACGTGGCCCGGCACGCTGCCGCCAAGGCGCTCGAGGAAGGCGCCACCGTGGTCACCCTGTCCGATTCCCGTGGCACCGTGCACGCCGGTAAGGGTCTGGATGAAAAACATTTCGAGGCGGTCGCCCGCATCAAGGCGGACGGCGGCGGCCTGGACCGGCTCGCCGACGACTTTGACGACGTCGACCATTATCAGGGTGAGCGCCCCTGGCGGTTCGCCTGTGAGGTGGCGCTGCCCTGCGCCACCGAGAACGAACTGGATGAAGACGACGCCCGGCGGCTGCTGGACAACGGCTGCCGGTGGCTGGCGGAAGGCGCCAATATGCCGTGCACCGCGGCGGCGGTGGCGGTGTTCCAGGACAGCGAGGTGTTCTACGCGCCGGGTAAGGCGGCCAATGCCGGCGGCGTGGCGGTGAGTGGTTTGGAAATGAGTCAGAACAGCCGCCGGGAATCCTGGTCCGCCGGCGAAGTGGACCGGAGATTGCGCGACATCATGGAGCGTATCCACCGCCGCTGTCTGGAACACGGCGGCGACGGCGCCCGCCCGGATTACCTTACCGGCGCCAGTGTCGCCGGCTTTCAGCGCGTGGCGCGGGCGATGCTGGGGCAGGGAATTATCTAGCCCGGCGTCAGGCCGGGCGCACGGTGAGCTTGTGCTGGGTCAGTCGCGGCGGGTCCGGAAAGTCGATCAGCGCCTCGGCGCCGATATCGCGCAGAAACGCATCCGCCTGGCGGCGGCTGTCTTCGTCCAGGCTGTTCAGATGGTCCCGCACCCGCTGGATCATCCACAGGCTGTAGGGGCGGATAATGCGTTGTCCCTCGCGGCCCTCCAGGGTAAAGGCGTGATTACCCAGGGCTCTCGGCAGCGTTTCGCCGGGATGGTCCGCCATCCAGGTGCTGACGTGAGCGGCGATGTCGACCATCGCCGGGAGCATCTCCCTGGCCCACCGTTTCAGCACCGGCAGCAGGGTTTCCGGGATGCTGTCGCCGTCGTCCAGCGGGGCACGCAGCGGGCCGGGTTCGAAGTGCAATTGCTCCACCCAGCGTGTCACGTTCGGGGCCCGTTCCCGCATCAGTTTGCCGGCGGTGGGATCACGGTACAGATGGGCGTAGAGCGGCCCGATAAAACCGAAATCCGCGAGCGTGGCCTGGTGCCCCAGCAGGGCCGGGTGCTCGGCGAAATGCGCGTCCAGTTCGGCGAGCAGGTTTTGGTAGGCGGTTTCCACGGCGGGCACCATGTCCTCGCTGGCGCCCAGCAAGGTCGCGGCTTTGGAAAACGGCACCGCCAGTTTCTGGCCGATGGCGAACTGATTCTCCGGCGATTCGTCCGGGGCGTTCATGGCGCCGAATTCCGCCATCGCCCAGTCGCGGTCGTAGAACCACCGGTAATGCATGGCGGGAATCACCAGCCATTCATCCCCGTAGGCTTCCAGCATCAGCGCCACCAGTTTGCGCAACGGCGTGGTGGGGTGTAGCGCCGGGCCATCGTCGGTTCGCGCCTGTTCCAGGGTTTCAATGATCACCGTGCTGTCCTGGAGGATGCGGCCGTTGTCGTCGCGCAGTACGGGGATCACCGGCGCCCCCACTGCCGGCACGATCACCTGGCGATAGACGTCCGCGGTGGAGAGCACCTCTTCGAATGGAATATCCGCCCAGCGCAGATAAGCGCGGACCTTTCCGGTGAAGTAACTGACTTCGGCCCCGTACAAGGTGGTGGTCATGGTCTGGTTCCTGGTTTCGTTTTTGGCGGGCAAGAAAAAACCCCGCGTAGGGCGGGGTTCTTCCCGGTCGTTGAGGTCGTCTTATTCGCCGACGACGTTGGCGGCCTGTGGTCCCTTGGGACCGTCCTGAATGTCAAAAGATACTTTTTGACCTTCCGCGAGAGTGCGGAAGCCCGAGCCGTTGATTGCGCTGAAATGCACGAACACGTCGGCGCCACCGTCATCCTGGGAAATGAAGCCGAAACCCTTGGATTCGTTGAACCATTTAACGGTACCAGTAGCCATTGAATCTATACCTCGAAAACTGAATATAGGGTGTTGCTTGCAAACCAGGAGGGGGTGTTCGGAGACTTCTTGGGCTTCACGCGAAGGGAAGGCAACTACCAAAACCAACCACTGCCAAATCTGCAGCAATTTGACTTTACTACCCTTTTTTACGCCGTTCCAACCCTTTTTTTGTTACCGAAAAGCGGCCACGCGCCGGGCTTATTTAAACCCGGCGGCGATCTCCAGTTCGCGGATCGATTGCTCCAGATAGTCCAGCAGACGCTGCATGGACGGCAGCGTCCGGCGGCAGGCGATCAAGCCGAATTCGATCTGGCCCCGGTAGCTGGTCAAGGTCATGTTCAAGGCAATGCGGTCGAGCACAATGGATACCGGGTACATCCCCTCCAGCCGGGCACCGTTCCAGTACAGCGGTTCACGGGGCCCCGGCACATTGGAAATGATCACGTTGAACGCGCGCCATTTCGGCGCCAGGCCGGTAAGCAGATTGAGGCCCGTGGGAGCCATGCTTAACGCGGTGAAATTCAGAATTTCTTCCGGGCTCATTTGCGCGAAACGCTTCTTCGCTTCGCGCACCGAAGCCTGCACCACACGCAGGCGGTTGGCCGGGTCGCAAATGTGCGTGCCCAGGTTGGCCAGGATCATCGCGATCTGGTTGCCGCCGGCGCTGTCGTCCTTGCGCAGGGACATTGGCACCATGGCGATCAGCGGGCGGTCCGGCAGCGCGTTCTGGCTGATCAGATACTCGCGCAGCGCGTGGCCGCACATGCTCAGCACCACATCGTTCAGGGTGCAGTTAAAGGCGCCGGACAAACGCTTGAGGCGATCCAGCGAATAACTCTGTGCCGCGAACCGCCGTGACCCGGTAATGCACTGGTTAAGGATGGTGTCCGGGGCCTGGAAGATGGAGACGAAATTGGGGTCGTCCTTGGCTTTCTGGGTGACGCTGTAAATCTCGCGGGCCAGCGCCGGCACCGTGGCGATCTGCCGGCTGGCGCCGGTGGTCAGACGGGCCAGGCTGCTGACCGCGTCCACCGGGTTGCTGGGCAGGCCGCGGCCGCGCTTCTTCGGCTTGTAGGCCCACACCGGCGGCAGGTCCCGCTCTTCCGGGTCCGGCGACAGCGCGCGCATGCCCATGCGCATGGCGGAGATACCGTCCACCACGGAATGGTGCACCTTGGTGTACAGGGCGAACTGGCGGCCGCGAATGCCTTCGATCAGATGGGCTTCCCACAGCGGCCGTTCCCGGTCCAGCAGGTTGGAGTGTTCCGCGGAAACCAGCGACAACAGTTCACGGATGCGGCCCGGTTTAGGCAGCGCTTCATGGCGGAAATGGTGATCCATATCGAACTGCTGATCTTCCATCCACTGATACTGGCCGAAGCGGCGGGTAAGACGCTGGTTGAAGGGCGGTTCCGGGGAGGAATACTCGCGGATCGAGCGGGCCAGCTCGCTGACATACTTGGGGCCGGCGCCCTCGGGAAATGAAAACAACTGCAGTCCCGCCACATGCATGGGTTGCTGGCGTTTCTCCAAATACAGAAACAGTTGATCCACGGGACTCAACGTTTTCATGCCATCCCCTTTTTATTATGGAAAGTGGTGATTCCTTTCATACTAACAGAGCCTCTCCGGCCTGACTGTGCCTTCCTTGTAAGAGTTCCAAGGTACCCCGGCGGTTCGGGTAACGCTCGTAAAATCATGGCTTGCAAGATATCTGCCATGGTCTCGCCACCCGCTGGTCATACCCCGTCATCAGTCTGAGAATGACATTCAAAGGCGGAGCCAGACATGAAGGCGTTATCCTGGGTAATCGCCGGCACCTTGATAGCCGGTGGCGTTCAAGCGGACGTTCTGATCAGTGAGTATGTGGAGGGCAGCGGCTTTAACAAGGCCCTGGAGCTCTATAACGGCGGCGCCGACGCCGTCAGCCTGGTCGGCTACCGTCTGGAGCGCTACTCCAACGGGGCCGCCGACGCGTCCGCCACCCTGGATCTGAATGGCGAGAGCCTGGCCGCCGGGGCGGTGCTGGTGATCGTCAGCAGCCAGGCCGGCGCGCCGCTGAACGGGCTCGGCGACATCAGCAGCGGTGTGATCAGCCACAACGGCGACGACGCCTATGTGCTCCGCGACATGAATGGTGTGGTGGACAGCTTCGGCCGTGTCGGCGAGGACCCGGGCAGCGCCTGGGGCAGCGGCGATACCACCAGCGTCAACCAGACCCTGCGCCGGTTGGAAACCGTCACCACCGGGGATCCGGTAATCGATGACGCCTTCGACCCGGCCGATCAGTGGCGGGCGTTTCCCCAGGACACCCTCGATGGCCTGGGTGTTTACGGCGAAGGGGCCGGTGACGGTGGTGACGGCGGCGGCGATCCGCCCCCGGCGCTGGGCGCCTGCGGCGATGCGGACACGCCCGTGTCGGTGGTGCAGGGCAGTGGCGCCAGCACGCCCCTGGACGGTGAAACCGTGGTGGTGGAATCCGTGGTCAGTGCGGTTTACCCGGACCTGGACGGCTTTTTCCTGATGGAGCCGGTGGTCGACCGGGACGATAACCCGGCCACCTCGGAAGGTCTGTTCGTGTACGCCCCGGATGCGGTGGTTAATCCCGGTGAGCGCGTCCGGCTGGCGGGCACCGCCGGCGAATACTTCGAGCAAACCCAGGTGAGCCTGCAGGGCGATCCGCTGGTTTGCGCCGTGGAGCAAACGCTGGAGCCGGTCGCCTTCGCGTTGCCGTTCGCTGATCTCGCCGCGCCGGAAGCCCTGGAAGGCATGCTGGTCACCGTCAGCCAGGCGCTCACCGTCACCGAGGTCTATGACCTGGCCCGCTTCGGCAGCGTGGTGCTCGCCGAGGAGCGCCTTTCGATTCCCACCCAGGTGGCCGAACCGGGCGCTCCGGCGAAGGCGGTGGCGGACAGCAATGCCCTGGGCCGGATTGTTCTCGACGACGGCCTCAACACCCAGAACCCGGAGCCGGTGCCCTATCCCCAGGGCGGCCTGTCCGCCACCAACACGTTGAGAGTTGGCGACCGGGTCGACCCGGACTTCCGGGCCGTTGTCAGCTACAGCTTCGAAGAGTGGCGCCTGCAGCCGGTGGACGAAATCACCTTCCGCGCCGCCAACCCGCGCCCGGCGGCGCCGCCCCGGGCGCCGGGCAGCAACCTGCGGGTGGCCGCCTTCAACGTGCTCAATTTCTTTAACGGTGACGGCCAGGGCGGCGGCTTCCCGACTGCCCGCGGCGCCAGCAACGCCGAGGAGCTGGCGCGCCAGAAAGCCAAGCTGGTGGCGGCGCTCACCGCGCTGGACGCGGACATTATCGGTTTGATGGAAATCGGGAACGACGGCTACGGACCGGACTCGGCGATCGCCGAACTGGCCGAGGCCCTGGGGCCGGCGTGGCGTTTCGTGGCCCACGGCGAGGCCGGGCTGGGCAGCGACGCCATTGCCGTGGGGCTGCTCTATCGTGACGACGTGGTGGCCGAGGAAGGGGAAGCGGCGACCCTGGACACCGGTGCCTTCGGCAACCAGACCAACCGGCAGCCCCTGGCGCAGAGCTTCCGGCTGCTGAACAACGACGAAGTGCTGACGCTGGTGGTCAACCACTTCAAGTCCAAGGGCAGTTGCCCCGACGACGGCATCAACGCGGCCCAGGACGATGGCCAGAGTTGCTGGAACGCGGAGCGCACCCAGGCGGCCATGGACCAGCTCGCCTGGCTGGCGGAGCAGCCCACCGGGGTGGCGGACCGGGACGTCCTGGTGCTCGGCGACTTGAACGCCTATGCCCTGGAAGATCCGGTACGGGCCTTCCAGGACGACGGTTTCGTGGATCTGCTGACCCGTTTCCAGGGCGACCAGGCCTACAGTTACATTTTCTTCGGTGAAACCGGACATCTGGATCACGCCCTGGCCAGCCCGTCGCTGGACCGCCAGGTGCTCGACGCCGGCGCCTGGCACATCAACGCGGACGAACCCCGGGCCCTGGATTACAACCAGGAGTTCAAAAGCGACCAGCAGATCGACGACTTCTATGCCGCCGACGCCTACCGGGCCTCCGACCACGACCCGCTGCGCGTGGACCTGAACCTCAGCGCCGCCGCCGGTGGCGCTGAGCCGGGCACCCCGGACGACGACAGCGGCGGTGGCGGCGGCCTCGGCTGGCTGTGGCTGGCCCTGGTGTTGGCCGCCGGCCGCCGCCGCCGCGCCTGATCCGGCGTCGAGACCCTTCCCGCTTTCCGTTATCATCGGTGGTTCAACGGAACGGGAAGGGCCCTAATGCCAAAAAAATACGCCGACCGTCGTCGCCGCGCCTTCGTCATTGCCTTGCAGGAATCCGATGCCCACTGGGGCGCCCTGTTCGGCGACGAAGTGTTCTACGATTTGAATTATTCCGATCTGTTCACGCGCATGTGGCTGGCTCGGGACCGGGCGTTCACCAAAACCGAGCTCTACCGTTTCATGCCCAAGGTCAGCCACCGCACCGCGGTGAAGTACGTGCAGACCGCCATCGAGAAGGGCCTGCTGGACGAGACCGTGGACGATCAGGACCGCCGCCGTCGGCGCATCACCATGTCGCCGCAGTTGCTGAAAGTGATCGAGGCGTTTCTCGACGCCTCGCTGCAGACTTTCGAGAAGCGCCGGGTCTTTTCTTGACGACCCCCGCCCCCCAACGTTTCGCCGCCGTGCTGTTCGACCTGGACGGTACCCTGGCGGACACCCGGCTTGATTTTACCGCTATCCGCGCCGAGGTCGGCGCGCCCGAGGGTATCGGCGTGCTGGAATACCTGGACCGGTTGGAGGACGCCGCCCGCGCCGAGCGTGGCCGGCAACGACTGCATGAATTCGAGATGCGCGGTGCCGCCGCCGCCGAGTGGATCGACGGCGCCGAGGCAGTGCTGCGGCGGTTCGCGCGGGAGCGAGTGCCCACCGGCATCCTCACCCGTAACAGCCGGGCCGCCGTGGCCCGCACCGGCGAGATTCTGGATCTGGCGGTGGACTGCATTCTCACGCGGGAAGACTGTGCCCCGAAACCGGACCCGGAGGGGCTGTTAATGCTCAGCCGGCAATTGCGGGTGCCGCCCGAGGCGTGCGTGTACGTGGGGGACTTCGTCTACGACCTGCAGGCGGCCCGCAATGCGGGCATGGCCGCGTGCTTGCTGCGCAACCCGGGCAACCGGCGGTTCGCCGATCAGGCCGACCTGGTGATCGACCGTCTCGACGAACTGCTGGCGCTGGCCGGGCTGGATCACTCGTAGTCGAACGAGAAATGCTCCGGCGCCAGTTGCATGGTGCTCTTGGTGGGTTTCAGGGCGGCTTCCGCGTGGCCCTTGGCGGTGGGCAGCATGCGCTCGAAGAAGAACTCCGCGGTGGCCAGCTTGGCCTGGTAGAACTCCTTCGGCTCGGCGCCGCCGTGCGCCAGCTTGTCCGCCGCCACTTTCGCCTGCAACGCCCAGAAGTACGCCATCATCGCGTAACCGGAGTACATCAGGTAATCGTGGCTGGCGGTGCCGACCAGTTCCCGGTCCTTGGCGGCGTTGAGCATGATGCGCGTGGTCAGGTAGTTCCACTCCGCGGCGATCTTGAGCAGCTTCCAGGCGTAGGGACGCAGCTGGCCGTCGCGCAGATTCTTGGTGCCGAAGTCCACCAGTTTCTTGGAGAAATCACGCACGCACTTGCCGCGGCTGGACAGCAGCACCTTGCGGCCCAGCAGGTCGAGGGCCTGAATGCCGGTGGTGCCTTCATAGAGCGTGGCGATGCGCGCGTCGCGCACGATCTGCTCCATGCCGTGTTCCTTGATATAGCCGTGGCCGCCGAAGATCTGCATGGCGTCGTTGGCCACTTCCAGACCCTTCTCGGTAAGGAAGCCTTTCAGGATCGGCGTCAGAAAGCCCAGTTCGCTGTCCCAACGATCGTATTTTTCTTGATCGTCTTCCAGCATCCCGGAGATCATGTTGTCCGCGTACTGGGCGGCAAAGTAGATCATCGCCCGGCCGCCCTCGGCGATCGCCTTCTGCTTGAGCAGCATGCGGCGCACGTCACCGTGATGGATCAGCGCGTCGGCCACCGCATCGGGGTCTTTCTTGCCGGACAGGGCGCGCATGGAACGGCGCTCCTTGGCGTAGGGCAGGGAGCCCTGGTAGGCCAGCTCGGCGTGGGCAATGCCCTGGCAGGCGGTGCCGATGCGCGCCGAGTTCATGAAGGTGAACATGCACTCCAGGCCCTTGTTCTCCTCGCCGATCATAAAGCCGGTGGCGTCGTCGAAGTTCATCACGCAGGTGGCGGACGCCTTGATCCCCATTTTCTTTTCCAGGGAACCGCACACCACACCGTTGCTCTCGCCGATCTTGCCGGGCAGATACTTGGGCACGATGAACAGGGAAATGCCCTTGGTGCCTTTGGGCGCGTCGGGAAGACGGGCCAGCACGATATGAACGATGTTCTCGGTGAGATCGTGGTCACCGGACGAGATGAAGATCTTGGTGCCGGTGATCTTATAGGAGCCGTCCGCCTGGGGTTCCGCCTTGGTCTTCACCTGACCCAGGTCGGTGCCGCACTGCGGCTCGGTCAGGCACATGGTGCCCGCCCAGGTGCCTTCGGTGAGGGGCGTCAGATAGGTGGCCTTCTGATCCTCGTCACCGTGCAGCTGGATGGTGTTCATGGCGCCCAGGGACAGGCCCGGGTACATGGCGAAGGGCCAGTTGGCGGTGCCCATCATTTCCTGCTTGAACAGGCCCAGCGACATGGGCAGGCCCTGGCCGCCGTATTCCGCCGGGTGGGACAGGCCCTGCCAGCCACCGGCCACGTACTCCTGGTAGGCTTCTTTGTAGCCCTTGGGCGTGGTGACCTGGCCGTCTTCCAGCTCGCAGCTTTCATGATCGCCACTGTGGTAGAGAGGACCGATGGTGTTCTCGCACAACTTGGCCAGCTCGCCGAGGATCGCTTCCACCATGTCCGGCGTGGCTTCCTCGCCGTTGGGCAGCGTCTTGTAGTGGCTCTCGAAGTCGAACACTTCATTGATCAGAAAGCGCATATCGCGCAGGGGGGCCTTGTAGGTCGGCATAACACACCCTCGTCAGCAAATCCGGACGCGAACCGGAGGGTTCGCTTCACAACAGCCCGGCATTCTTAGCGAACAAGCGTTGACTGACATTGACGGAGCAGCGGCGGGTCGCGGCTACAGGGTGAATAGACGCTTTGTAAACGCGTGGAGAACGGCTATACACGAAGCGGTACAGCCGGTGGCGGGCTCAGCCCTTGTCCTTGCCCTTCCAGCTGTACATGGAGGTGGAGACCCCGGTACGCCGGGCCACCTGATCCCAGAGCTTGCGCGGCAGAACCCCCTTGAGCAGCTCCACCGAGCGGGCCATGGGGGGCTCGATCACGAACGCCTCGCCCTTGGCGACCCCGTTAAGAATGCTGTCGGCCACCCGGTTGGGCGTCAGCATGGGCGAGAACAGCGGCGTTTTAACGCCCTTGAACATGCCCGTGGCGATGTAGCTGGGGCACACGGTGGTCACTTTCACCTGCTTCAGGCCGCGCTCCAGCATTTCCAGGCGCAGGGATTCGGAAAAGCCCACCACCGCCCATTTGCTGGCCGCGTAGGTGCTGCCGTAGGGCAGGCCGATAAACGCCGAGGCGCTGGCGATATTGACCAGGTGGGCGCGCGGCGCCGCGATCAGGTCGTCCATGAAGGCGTGGGTGCAGGCCATCAGGCCTTCGCTGTTGACCTTGAAGGTGTCCAGGTGGCGTTGCAGCTCGACCTGTTCGAACTCGCCGCCGAACACCACCCCGGCGTTGTTGATCAGCATGCTGATCGGGCCGCGCTCTTCATGCAGGGTGTCGCGGAAACGGGCGATGGTGGTGATCTTGCTCACATCCAGGGTATAGGCGTGGGCGTTGCCGCCGGCGTTACGGATGCACTCCACCACTTCCCGGGCGGCGGCGATGCGGCGCGCGGTGACGATCACCTCCGCGCCCCGGGCGGCCAGTTTCTCCGCCATCAGGCGGCCGATGCCGGCGCCGGCGCCGGTGATCACAACACGGTGGTTATCGAATCGGGTCATGGGCGCTCCAGTGAACGTCGCAAAGATTATTTGGGCATTTTGATACCGATCAGCAGCACGCGGCCCTGTTCCACGGTGCGGGCGCGCAGCTTGAGGCCGCCCAACCGTACCGTGTCGCCCACCACGGCCTGCTGGCCGAACTGTCGCTCGAACACCGCCTCCACGGTCAGGCCGTGCAGCAGCGGGTCGATCTGCTCAATGCCGTAGACGGCCACCAGCTGCTCCACCGGCACGCCGCCGCGTACGAAGAAGTCGCCGTAGAAGCGCTTCTCGTCCTTGGAGAGACGGTGGCACAGATCCGATAAATAGTCGCGCTCGCCCACCGGTGCCAGCCAGGTGACCAGGTCGCCGGCTTCGATCACCGGGTCCTCGGCCAGGTTGCGGAACTCTTTATTGCGGATAATCAGCAACGGCGTGATGCGCGGCGTGGTGATCGCCCCCAGCCGCTGGCCTTCCGCCTTGGCGGAGGCGTCCACCTCGAACTGCATGACATAACGGTCGCCGGTGGCCGCCAGCGGCACCATCTGTTTGGGCGGGGTGGTGGCCGGCACGGACACCTTCAGCCAGCGCGCCATGTAACGCAGGCTGGCGCCCTGGGCGAGCAACGAAATCAGCACCACCACCAGGGTGATGTCGAACAACAGCCGGGTCTGGCCGACGCCGGCCAGCAACGGGAATACCGCCAGTACGATGGGCACGGCGCCGCGCAGGCCGGTCCAGGAAATAAACAGCTTTTCGCGCCACTTGAACCGGAACGGCAGCAGGCTGATCCACACCGACAGCGGGCGCGCCACCACCATCAGGAACAGCGCCACCAGCAGCGCATTGATCAGGCCATCGCCGATCAGTTCCGAGGGCGTCACCAGCAGCCCGAGCATCAAAAACATGCCGGACTGGGCCAGCCAGGCCAGGGAATCCATCGAGCGCAGCACGTTGTCGCCGGTGCCGCCGCGCCGGTTGCCCGCCACCAGGCCGGCCAGGTAGACCGCCAGGAAGCCGCTGCCGCCCGCCAGGTTGGTGGTGGCGAACACCATGGCGCCGCCGCTGCACAGCAGCAGGGCGTGCAGGCCTTCGTTGCTGCGCGCGCGCAGCAGGATCTCGCTGAGCAGGGCGCCCAGGCCCAGGCCCATCACCATGCCCAGGCCGAACTGCTGCACCAGGGTGATCAGCATTTCCCAGCCGAAGTTCACCTCCGGGTTCATCATCACCCCCACCAGCATCAGGGTGATAAAGATCGCCATCGGGTCGTTCAGGCCGGATTCGATTTCCAGGGTGCTGGCCACCCGCTCGTTAATGGTCACCCCGGCGCCCTTGACCACATTGAACACCGCCGCGGCGTCGGTGGAGCCGATGATGCCGCCCAGCAGCAGGCCCAGGCGCCAGTCCACGTCCATCAACCAGGTGGCGAAGGCGCCCACCAGCGAGGCGGACAGCATCACGCCCACGGTGGCCAGGCTCAGCGCCGGCTTCAACGCCAGGCGGAAGGTCGCCAGGCGGGTGCGCAGGCCGCCGTCGAGCAGAATAATCGCCAGCGCGATATTGCTGACCACGTAGGCCAGGGAGAAATCATCGAACTGAATGCCGCCGAGGCCGTCTTCGCCGGCGACCATGCCCACCACCAGGAATACCAGCAGGGACGGCACGCCGACCCGCGCGCTCAGGGTGCCCAGCAGCAGCCCCACGAACATCAGGCCGGTGCCGATCAGCAGGAAAATGTTCAGTGATTCCAAATGCGCTCCGGGAATATCAGGCGGAAACCTAAAGAGAGACAAGTATATAGAAAGGGCGCAGCCGACTCACTGCCGGCGCTGGAGGAAACCACGCCGGCCCCCTTTATTTTGCTGGGGTTAGGACTATACTAGCGCGCCCGGTCTGATCATATTTTAAGCGGTATTGACTATGGATTACCCCCAGCGATTCGGTGTTCTGGTGATTGGTGGCGGCCACGCCGGCACCGAAGCGGCCCTGGCGTCCGCCCGAATGGGCGTGGACACGGTGTTGCTGACCCACAACATCGAGACGCTGGGCCAGATGAGCTGCAACCCGGCCATCGGCGGCATCGGCAAGAGCCACCTGGTGCGCGAAATCGACGCCCTCGGCGGCGCCATGGCCCGCGCCACTGATAAAGGCGGTATCCAGTTCCGGGTGCTCAACGCCCGCAAGGGCCCGGCGGTGCGCGCCACCCGCGCCCAGGCCGACCGGGTGCGCTACAAAGCGGCGATCCGCGCCACCCTGGAAAGCCAGCCCCACCTGACTCTGTTCCAGCAAAGCGTGGACGACCTGATCGTCGAGAACGGCCGCTGCGTGGGCGCGGTGACCAATATGGGCCTGCGCTTCCACGCCGACGCCGTGGTACTGACCGCCGGCACCTTTCTGGGCGGCGTCATCCATGTGGGCCTGGACCACCACCAGGGCGGCCGCGCCGGCGACCAGCCTTCCAACGCCCTGGCGCGCCGCCTGCGCGAGCTGCCGTTCCGCGTCGACCGCCTGAAGACCGGCACGCCGCCGCGTATCGACGGCAAAACCGTGGACTTCTCGGTGATGGAAGAGCAGTGGGGCGATGAGCCGCTGCCGGTGATGAGCTATCTGGGCAAGGTGGAAGAGCACCCGCGCCAGACCTGCTGCTTTATTACCCACACCAACGAGCGCACCCACGAGATCATACGTTCCGGGTTCGACCGCAGCCCCATGTTCACTGGCGTGATCGAGGGTACCGGGCCCCGTTACTGCCCGTCCATCGAAGACAAGGTGAGCCGCTACCCGGACAAGAACAGCCACCAGATTTTCGTCGAACCGGAAGGCCTGGACACCTTCGAGCTGTATCCCAACGGCATTTCCACCAGCCTGCCGTTCGATATCCAGCTGGAGGCGGTGCGCTCCATCCGGGGCTTTGAGAACGCCAGCATCACGCGGCCCGGTTACGCCATCGAGTACGACTATTTTAATCCCCAGGATCTCAAGCACAGCCTGGAGACCAAGCACATGCCCGGGCTGTTCTTCGCCGGCCAGATCAACGGCACCACCGGCTACGAAGAAGCCGGCGCCCAGGGGTTGCTGGCGGGCCTGAACGCGGCCCTGCTGAGCCAGGAAAAAGAGGCCTGGACACCGCGCCGGGACGAAGCCTACGTGGGCGTGCTGGTGGACGATCTGATCACCATGGGCACCCAGGAGCCCTACCGGATGTTCACCAGCCGCGCCGAATACCGGCTGCTGCTGCGCGAGGACAACGCCGACCTGCGTCTCACCGAGAAAGGCCGCGAGCTGGGCCTGGTGGACGACGAGCGCTGGGCGGCCTTCGAGGCCAAGCGTGAAGGCATGGAGCGCGAGCAGGCCCGGCTCAAGGCCACCTTCGTGCGGCCCGGCACGGCGGAAGCGGAGCGCGTCAACGCGCTGCTCGACAAGCCGCTGCCCCATGAGTACACGCTGATGGACCTGCTTAAGCGCCCGGAGTTGAACTATCGGCCGCTGGCCGAGGCGGCCGGCCTGACGCCGGCGGCGCCGGCGGTGATCGAGCAGGTGGAGATCGTCGCCAAGTACGCCGGCTACATCGACCGCCAGGAAGCGGAAATCGCCAAGCTGCGCGCCGCCGAGGATCAGGCTCTGCCGCTGGACTTCGATTACCGGGCGGTGCAGGGGCTGTCCAACGAGGTGAAGCAGAAACTCGAGGACGTGCGCCCCGAGACCATCGGTCAGGCCGGCCGCATTCCCGGCGTCACCCCGGCGGCGATCTCGCTGCTGCTGATCTTCCTCAAGAAGCACCGTCACCAGGCGGCCCGGCAGGCATGACCGACCGGGACCGCCTGGCCGGCGGCCTCCGCGAACTGGGCCTGTCATTGGACGGCGCCCAGCAACAGGCGCTGCTGGCGTACCGCGACCTGCTGGTGAAATGGAACCGTGCCTATAATCTTACCGCGGTGCGCGACCCGGGCGAGATGATCCAGCGCCACCTGCTGGACTCGCTGTCGGTGCTCGCGCACCTGGACGACCGCGACACCCTGGACGTGGGCACCGGCGCCGGCCTGCCCGGCATTCCGCTGGCCATCGCTCGGCCGGATCTGCGTTTCGTGCTGCTCGACAGCAACGGCAAGAAAACCCGCTTCGTGCGCCACGCCCGCCGGGAATTGGGGCTTTCCAACGTGGAGGTTGTGAACACCCGCGTGGAACAGTACCGTAATGCTCCATCGCAGATCATCAGCCGGGCGTTCGCCGCCCTGCCGGACATGCTGCAGGCCCTGGCCCCCCTGATCACCGACGGCAGCCGCGTTCTCGCCATGAAAGCGGCCGCCGCCGACCAGGAACTGGCCGGCCTGCCTGACGGCTGGCGGGCCCGGGTGGCGCCTCTGTCGGTCCCCGGACTGGCGGAGGCCCGCGTGCTGGTGATCGCCAGCCGGGCCGGACCGCACGTGCCGGAATAAGGAGACCGCAGTGACCACCGTTTTTGCCATTGCCAACCAGAAAGGTGGAGTGGGCAAGACCACCAGCAGCGTCAATCTGGCCGCTTCCCTGGCGGCGACGCGCAAGAAGGTGTTGCTGGTGGACATTGATCCACAGGGTAACGCCACCAGCGGCGCCGGTGTGGATAAGTACGAGCCGGAATACACCATCCACGACGTGCTGATGGGCGAAGTGAACGTGGAAGACGCGGTGGTCGACACCCCCAAGGATTCCGGCTTCGACCTGATCGCCGCCAACGGCGACCTGACCGCCGCCGAAGTGCAGTTGCTGGACATGAAGATGCGGGAGTTCCGCCTGCGCAACGCGCTGGCCCGCATCCGCGCCAATTACGACTACATCATTGTCGACTGCCCGCCGTCGCTGAACATGCTCACCGTCAACGCGCTCACCGCGGCGGACTCGGTGATCGTGCCGATCCAGTGCGAGTACTACGCGCTGGAAGGGCTGACCTCGCTGATGAACACCATCGAGAAGATCCGCACGGTGCTCAATCCCAAGCTGCACATCGGCGGCCTGCTGCGCACCATGTACGACCCGCGCAACAGCTTGTCCAACGACGTTTCCAACCAGCTGATCAGCCACTTCGGTGACAAGGTCTACCGCACCATTATTCCGCGCAACGTACGGCTGGCGGAAGCGCCCAGCCACGGCGCGCCGGTGATCACCTACGACCCCAAGTCCCGGGGCGCGGTCAGCTACCTGGCGCTGGCGGGCGAAATCCTGCGGCGCGAACAGGCCATGCAAAACGCCAAGGCCTCTCCGCAAACTCCGCAATCCCAGGCATGAGGTAGAGGCACCGACTATGGCGGCAAAGCGTAAACGCGGTCTCAGCAAGGGGCTCGACGCCCTGCTCAGCAGCAACGAGGCGTACCAGCGCCAGCCCGAGGAAGTCAGCGTCGAGGGTGACGGCGAAGCGTCCGAACAGCAGGCCCAGCGCCCGCCCCGCGACGGCGACTTGCGCCACCTGCCGGTGGAGCTGATGCAGCGCGGCCGGTACCAGCCGCGCAAGGACATGTCCGCCGACGCCCTGGAAGAGCTGGCCGAATCAATCCGTGCCCAGGGCGTGATGCAGCCCATCGTGGTGCGCCCGCTGGGCGATAACCGCTACGAAATCATCGCCGGCGAGCGCCGCTGGCGGGCCGCGCAGATGGCCGAGCTGGATTCGATTCCCGCGGTGATCCGGGAAGTGCCGGACGAAGCCGCCATCGCCATGTCGCTGATCGAAAACATTCAGCGCGAAAACCTCAACCCGATGGAAGAGGCGCTGGCGCTGTCCCGGCTCAAGGAAGAATTCGGCCTCACCCACCAGCAGGTCGCCGACGCGGTGGGCAAATCCCGCGCCATGGTCACCAACCTGCTGCGGTTGATGAGCCTGGAAGCGGACGTCAAAAAACTGCTTGAGCACGGCGATCTGGAAATGGGCCACGCCCGGGCCCTGTTGTCGCTGACCGGCGCCAAACAGGTGGAGGCCGCGCGCACCGTGGTCGCCAAGGGGTTGTCGGTGCGCCAGACCGAAACCCTGGTGCGCGAATTCGAGAAGGAAAAGCCCGCCAAACCGGCCCCGGCCAAGGAAGACCCCAATGTGCGGCATCTGATCAACGATTTGTCCGACCGCCTGGGCGCGCCGGTGCAGATTCAGCAGGGTAACGCCGGCAAGGGCAAGCTGGTGATCAGCTACAACAACCTGGACGAACTGGACGGCATTCTGGCGCACATAAAGTGACCGGCGGATTATATTCCTGACTAATGTCAGGTTGCTTGACTTAAGAGTGTCGCCGGCGTACATATAGAAGTGACAACCGCAAACACTAGGCGCGATTCTGTATAGTTGCGTCCAGGTGCTCGTTTTTTGAGCTGATTCCGGCCTTTTCAGGCCGACAATTGCCCTGCGCCGGTTGATACCTCTATGCCTTCCCCATATACTTCCCGCGCCAAAGATCAGGGGGTACCCGCGACCTTCTCCTGACAACGCTTCGGCGACGTCAGCAGCTAAACACGGGAGCACGGTGGCCAATTTCGATGAGCGAGCCCGCAGAACACTGTTCTGGGGGTTGATGCGCGCCCAGATCAGCAGCGTGATCCTTTTCGCCGCTCTGGTCACCGTGATCGCCGGCACCAGCTTGGGCCTGACGGCGCTCTGGGGCGGCACTATCAGCCTGATCGCTTACGCCTGGGGCGGCTTTCAAGTTTGGCTGCACCCGGGTAATCGTGCGCCTGAGCGCATGGCCGGCGCCGCCATGAGAGCGGAAGCCGGCAAAGTAGTCATCATGTTGGCGCTTTTCGGGCTGACCTTCGCGAAGGTCGCCGTGATGCGCGAGCTAGCACATGTAGCGGTTCTGTTTCCCGGTTTTCTGCTTGCGCAGATCGCCGGCTGGGTTCAGGTGGCACGCTTGGAACGCAGGCTCGAGACAGAGCGGTACGGGCAAGACGATTAGACTGGACTGACTGTAGGTATCGATATGGCAGCGAGCTCCGCCAGCGAGTACATCAAGCACCATCTGGGAAATCTCACCTATGGCCAATTGCCCGCGGGTTACGAGCGTACCTGTCACGGTCATGAACAAACTCTGAACGACGCCACCTGGACCTTCGCCTGCAACGCGCAGGAAGCGTCCGACATGGGCTTCATGGCCTTTCACGTGGACTCCCTGGCCTGGTCCGGCGGTCTCGGCATCATCATGTGCCTGTTGTTCTGGCTGGGCGCGCGCAAGGCCAGCGCCGGTATCCCCACCGGTTTCATGAATTTCGTCGAAATCATCATTGAGTTCATTGATACCCAGGTCCGTGATTCGTTCCACGGCAAGAGCAAGCTGATCGCCCCGCTTTCCCTGGTGATCTTCTGCTGGGTGTTCCTGATGAACCTGATGGATCTGATTCCCGTGGACTGGGTGCCGCTCACCTTCCAGTGGATCATGACCTCCTTCTTCGGCTGGACCTCCCACGAAGCGTATTTCCGCATCGTGCCGACCACCGACCCCAACATTACTCTGTCGATGTCCATCTCCGTGTTCCTGCTGGTGATTTTCTACAGCATCAAGGTGAAGGGCGTGGGCGGTTTCCTCGGCGAGCTGAGCTTCAAGCCGTTCGAGGCCAACAACATCTTCGGCAAAGTGCTGCTGCTGCCCATCAACCTGGTACTGGAAGTCATCGCCCTGCTGGCGAAGCCGGTGTCCCTGGGTCTGCGGTTGTTCGGCAACATGTACGCCGGCGAATTCGTATTCATTCTGGTGGCTGCCATGATGGGCACCTGGCAGGCGGTCGCCGCCTGGCCGTGGGCCGTGTTCCACATTCTGGTGATCACTTTGCAAGCCTTTATCTTCATGGTGCTGACCATCGTTTATCTGAGCATGGCGGTGGAAGAGCACTGATTTAGCGGTTTCTTAACTCAACTTAAGCACTTAACGGGAGTGTAAAATGGAAGATGTGAACCTTCTCGCGGCGGCACTGGTTGCTGGCATGGCGGGCATCGGCGCCGGTATTGGTTTCGGCCTGATGGGCGGTCGTTTCCTGGAATCCGTGGCACGTCAGCCGGAACTGGGCCCGATGCTGCAAACCCGCATGTTCATCATCGCCGGTCTGCTGGACGCCGTGCCGATTATCGGTATCGCTATCGCGTTCCTGCTGATTTTCCAGTAAATCGCGCTTTTCGAAACAAGCCCCGATTTTGGGAAATCTATGCAACGCGGATTGAGGTGTTGGCATGAATATTAATGCGACACTAATTGGCCAGGCCATCTGGTTCTTCCTGTTCGTCGCCTTCTGCATGAAGTTCGTCTGGCCGCCTATTTCCAAGGCACTGGAAGAACGGAAACAGAAGATTGCCGAGGGCCTGAGCGCCGCGGATCGTGCAGAACGTGATCTGGTGCTGGCGCAGGAAAAAGCCTCCTCGAATCTTAAGGAAGCCAAAGAAAAGGCGTCCGAAATCATCGAGCAGGCCAACAAACGGGCGAATCAGATCGTCGAGGAAGCCAAAGGCCAGGCACGCATCGAAGGTGAGCGTCTGATCGAAAAGGCACACTCCGAGATCGATCAGGAGATCAATCGCGCCCGTGAAGAGCTGCGCAAAGAGGTGTCCGCTCTGGCATTGAGTGGCGCCGAGCAAGTGCTGGGCCGCGAAGTAAACCGCGACGCACACAAGCAGCTGCTGGACGACTTGGCGGCTCAACTCTGAGTGATACGGATGGCACCCCATGGCTGAATTGACCACCATCGCACGCCCTTACGCCAAGGCCGCGTTCCTGTTCGCGAAGGAACAGAACGGTCTGGCGGAGTGGGAGCAGATGCTGGGCCTGGCGGCGGCAGTGGCGCAGGATGCCACCATGCGTGCTTACCTGGACCAGCCGGAGCTGGACAGCGAGACACAGGCGAAGGCGATAGCCGACGTTTGTGGCGATGAGCTCAATGAGAGCGCTCGCAATTTCATCGCCCAGCTCGCGGACAACAAGCGTCTGGCCCTGTTGCCGACCATTTTCATGTTGTTCCACGAACTGTTGGCGGAAGATCAGCGCATCATTGATGTGGAACTGATCGCGCCGTTCGAACTGGAAGATGCCGAGACCGACAGCCTGGTGGCCGCGCTGAAGAAGCGCCTGGGCCAGGATGTGCAGGTGTCCACCTCCGTTGACGAGTCACTCATTGGTGGCGTGCTGGTGAGAGCCGGCGATACCGTAATTGATGGCAGTGTGCGCGGCCGGCTTAACCGCCTGGCAGAGCAACTGAACTCTTGAGTTTGAGGGATTAGAGATGCAGCAACTCAACCCGTCCGAAATCAGCGAGATTATCAAGTCGCGCATCGCGAAACTTGATACCTCCACCGAGGCACGGAACGAAGGTACGGTGGTATCCGTATTTGACGGCATCGTGCGCATTCATGGTCTGGCCGACGTGATGTTCGGCGAGATGATCGAGTTTGAGGGCGGCATCTTCGGCATGGCCCTCAACCTGGAGCAGGACTCCGTGGGCGCCGTGGTGCTGGGTGATTACCTGGGTCTGGCGGAGGGCCAGAAGGTCCGCTGCACCGGCCGCATTCTGGAAGTGCCGGTGGGCCCGGAACTGCTCGGCCGCGTGGTCGACGCCCTGGGTAACCCGGTGGACGGCAAAGGTCCGGTGGACGCCGCCGAAACCGACGCCGTCGAGAAAGTGGCGCCCGGCGTGATCTGGCGTAAAGAGGTGAACGAGCCGGTACAGACCGGTTTCAAATCCATCGACGCCATGACCCCGATCGGCCGTGGTCAGCGTGAGCTGATCATTGGCGACCGTCAGATCGGTAAGACCGCCGTGGCGGTGGACACCATCATTAACCAGAAAGACTCTGGTATTAAGTGTGTCTACGTGGCCATCGGTCAGAAGCAGTCCACCATCGCCAACGTGGTGAGCAAGCTGGAAGAGCACGGCGCCATGGAAAACACCGTGGTAGTGGCGGCTTCCGCCTCCGACCCGGCCTCCATGCAGTTCCTGGCTCCGTTCGCCGGCTGCGCCATGGGCGAATACTTCCGCGACCGCGGCGAAGACGCGCTGATCGTCTATGACGATCTGACCAAGCAAGCCTGGGCCTATCGTCAGATTTCCCTGCTGCTGCGCCGTCCGCCGGGCCGTGAAGCTTACCCGGGCGACGTGTTCTACCTGCACTCCCGTCTGCTGGAACGCGCCGCCAAGGTCAACGAAGAATTCGTCGAGAAGTTCACCGACGGTAAGGTGAAAGGCAAGACCGGTTCCCTGACCGCGCTGCCGATCATTGAAACCCAGGGCGGTGACGTGTCCGCGTTCGTACCCACCAACGTGATCTCCATCACCGATGGTCAGATCTTCCTGGAAACCAGCCTGTTCAACGCCGGCATCCGCCCGGCCATGAACGCCGGTATCTCGGTGTCCCGTGTGGGTGGTTCCGCGCAGACCAAGATCGTTAAGAAGCTCGGCGGTGGTATCCGTCTGGCACTGGCTCAGTACCGGGAACTGGCGGCGTTCGCGCAGTTCGCTTCCGACCTGGACGAAGCCACCCGTGAGCAGCTTGAGCACGGCCAGGCCGTCACCGAGCTGATGAAGCAGAAGCAGTACAGCCCGATGTCCGTGGCCGAAATGGGCGTGGTGCTGTACGCGGCGAACAACGGCTACCTGAAAGGCATCGAGATCAGCAAGATCGGTGCGTTCGAAGCCGCGCTGCTGGATTATATGAACAGCGAACAGAAAGCGTTGATGGACAAGATCAACGAAAAGGGTGACTACAACGATGAGATCGAGAGCGGCATCAAAGACGCCATCGATCAATTCAAGTCCACCCAAACCTGGTAATTCGCTAAGAAAGGATTAGTCCTATGGCTAGCGGTAAAGAGATCAAAGGCAAGATCTCTAGTGTCCAGAGCACGAAGAAGATTACTCGTGCGATGGAGATGGTGGCAGCCAGTAAAATGCGCAAAGCGCAGGACCGTATGGCTGCCAGCAAGCCCTACGCGAGCCGTATGCGTCAGGTGGTTGCCCATCTTGCCAACGCTGATCTGGAGTACCGGCACATCTACCTGCAAGAGCGGGAAGTGAAAAACGTCGGTTACATCGTGGTGACCTCCGACCGGGGCCTGAGTGGCGGCTTGAACGCCAACCTGCTGAAGAAGGTCGTGAAAAGCACCCGCCAGTGGGAGCAGGAAGGCGCCAAGGCGCAGTACTGCGTGGTAGGCAGCAAGGGCATCGCTTTCTTCAAGAGTGTCGGCGGCGACGTTCAGGCCACCGTTAACGGCCTGGGCGACACCCCGCACCTGAGCGACCTGATCGGCTCCATCAAGGTGATGCTGGACGCCTACGAAAATGGCGAGATCGACCGGTTGTACGTGGTGTACAACGAGTTCGTGAACACCATGACGCAGGCGCCCAAGAGCATTCAGCTGCTGCCGCTGGAGCCTTCTCAAGACGAAGAGCTCAAGCGTCATTGGGACTATATCTATGAGCCGGCGCCCAAGGAGATTCTCGACGAACTGCTGGTCCGGTTCATCGAATCCCAGGTTTATCAGGGCGTGGTGGAGAACAATGCCTGCGAGCAGGCGGCGCGTATGGTGGCCATGAAGGCGGCCAGTGATAACGCCGGCGAGATCATTAATGACCTCCAGCTGGTGTACAACAAGGCGCGCCAGGCGGCCATTACGCAGGAAATTTCTGAAATCGTTGGTGGTGCCGCCGCGGTCTAGTGTCTGTTTCAGACAGCACGCGGCGAAAACGCAAGTTAAGAGGATGCAAGCATGAGTAGCGGTCGTATTGTTCAGATCATCGGTGCTGTGATCGACGTCGAATTCCCGCGCGAAAACGTGCCAAAGGTGTATGACGCTCTCACCGTGGACGGTACCGAAACCACGCTGGAAGTTCAGCAGCAGTTGGGCGACGGCGTGGTGCGCACCATCGCCATGGGTTCCACCGAAGGCCTTAAGCGGGGCCTGGAAGTGACCGACAGCCACGAACCGATCCAGGTACCGGTGGGCACCAAGACCCTCGGCCGGATCATGGACGTGCTGGGTCGCCCGATCGACGAAGCGGGCCCCATCGGTGAAGAAGAGCGCATGTCCATTCACCGCGAAGCACCCTCTTACTCAGAGCAGGCGGCCTCCAACGAACTGCTCGAAACCGGCATCAAGGTGATCGACCTGGTCTGCCCGTTCGCCAAGGGCGGTAAAGTCGGCCTGTTCGGCGGCGCCGGCGTGGGCAAGACCGTGAACATGATGGAGCTGATCCGTAACATCGCGATCGAGCACTCCGGTTTCTCCGTGTTCGCCGGCGTGGGTGAGCGTACCCGTGAGGGTAACGACTTCTACCACGAGATGAAGGACTCCAACGTTCTCGACAAAGTGTCGCTGGTTTACGGTCAGATGAACGAGCCGCCGGGTAACCGTCTGCGCGTGGCGCTGACCGGTCTGACCATGGCCGAGAAGTTCCGTGACGAAGGCCGTGACGTACTGTTCTTCGTGGATAACATCTACCGTTACACTCTGGCGGGTACCGAGGTATCGGCACTGCTGGGCCGTATGCCTTCCGCGGTAGGCTACCAGCCGACCCTGGCGGAAGAGATGGGCGTTCTGCAGGAACGGATCACTTCCACCAAGACCGGCTCCATTACCTCCGTGCAGGCCGTCTACGTGCCCGCGGATGACTTGACCGACCCGTCCCCGGCGACCACCTTCGCCCACCTGGACGCCACCGTGGTACTCAGCCGTGACATCGCCTCCAAGGGTATCTACCCGGCGATTGACCCGCTCGACTCCACCTCCCGCCAGCTGGATCCGCTGGTGATCGGTCAGGAGCACTACGATGCGGCCCGTGGCGTGCAGACCGTTCTGCAGGGCTACAAAGAGCTCAAGGACATCATCGCGATTCTGGGTATGGACGAGCTGTCCGAAGAGGATAAGCTGACCGTATCCCGCGCGCGTAAGATCGAACGCTTCCTGTCCCAGCCGTTCTTCGTGGCGGAAGTGTTCACCGGCGCACCGGGCAAATACGTCTCCCTGAAGGACACCATCCGTTCCTTCCAGGGTATCCTGAACGGTGATTATGACCACATCCCCGAGCAGGACTTCTACATGAAGGGCTCCATCGACGAGGTTGTAGAGGCCTACAACAAACGCGGTGATAAGTAACCGCCCGGGGAGGAACACAGATGGCGATGACCGTGCATTGCGATATCGTTAGTGCCGAAAAGCAGCTGTTCTCCGGACTGGTCGAGCTGGTCGTGGCCGCCGGTGTGGAAGGGGACCTGGGTGTCATGCCCGGTCACGCGCCCTTGCTCACCCGGCTCAAGCCCGGCCCGGTTCGCGTGAAGACGCAGAACGGAGACGAGGAAGTGTTCTACGTCTCCGGCGGCTTCCTGGAAGTCCAGCCGAAACTGGTCACCGTGCTGGCGGACACCGCCGAGCGCGCCCAGGACATGGACGGCGCCCAGGCGGAAGAAGCCAGGCAGCGTGCCAAGGAAGCCCTGGAAGGCAAGAACGCCGACATGGACTACTCGCGCGCCGCCATCACCCTGGCCGAAGCGTCCGCACGCTTGCGTACCATCGAACAAATCAAGAAGATGGCCAAGCGGTAACGCCCGGCTTTCGGTACAAGCTGAATCAAAAAAGGGTGGCCCAGAGCTGCCCTTTTTTTGTTATCACCACAGAACTCAAGGAAGCGGAGCATGAATCTGGCGGTAGTGATTCTCGCGGCGGGCAAGGGAACCCGCATGAAATCGGACCTCCCCAAGGTACTCCATCCGATTGCCGGACGCCCCATGGTGCAGCACGTGGTGGACGCCGCCGGCGCCCTCGACCCGGATAACACCGTGCTGATTTACGGCCACGGCGGCGAAGCGGTCCGCCAGGCGGTAACCGGTTCGCGGCTGCAATGGGCGGAGCAGGCCGAGCAGCTCGGCACCGGCCACGCCGTGGCCCAGGCACTGCCGCACCTGGAAGAAGACGTGGTGCTGGTGCTGTACGGCGACGTGCCGCTGATCCAGCCGCAAACCCTGCGTGACTTCGTTGCCCGCGTGGACGACCAGAGCCTGGCACTGATGACCCTGACCCTGGACGACCCCTCCGGCTACGGCCGTGTGATTCGGAACGCCGACGGCAAGGTCCAGCGCGTGGTCGAGCAAAAGGACGCCAGCGATGAGGAAAAAGCGGTCCGCGAAATCAACACCGGCATCCTTGCCTGCACCCGCCGCTTCCTGAACGACAGCCTGCCGTGCCTCTCCAACAGCAACGCCCAGGGCGAGTACTACCTCACCGACCTGATCGCCATGGCGGTGGACGCGGGCATGGAAGTGGTCACCGAACAGCCCGGACACGCCTGGGAAGTGGACGGCGTCAACGACCGGGTCCAGCTGGCGCGCCTGGAGCGGGTGTTCCAGCGTGTGCGCGCGGAAGCCTTGATGCGCGACGGCGTCACCCTGCTGGATCCGGCCCGGCTGGACATCCGTGGCCGCCTGCAATGCGGCCAGGATGTGACCCTCGACATTAATACGGTGCTGGTCGGCGACGTGGAGATCGGCGACCGGGTCACCGTGGGGCCGAACTGTTTGATCCGTAATGCCCGCATCGGCAGCGGCACCCACATCGAGGCGAACTCGGTGGTGGACGGCGCGGTGGTCGGTGAAAACTGCCAGGTGGGCCCGTTCGCCCGTTTGCGCCCGGGCACCGAACTGGCCGACCAGGCCAAGGTCGGCAACTTCGTGGAAACCAAGAAATCCTACGTCGGCGAAGGTTCCAAAGTGAACCACCTCACCTACATCGGCGACAGCCGTATCGGCAAGGGCGTGAACGTTGGCGCCGGCACCATTACCTGCAACTACGACGGCGTTAATAAATTCCAAACAGTGATGAAGGACGGTGCTTTTATCGGTTCCAATTCATCCCTGGTGGCGCCGGTGACCATCGGCGAGAATGCCACCGTGGGCGCGGGCAGCGTGGTCACCAAGGACGTGCCCGACCAGGGGCTGGCGGTGGCCCGTGGCCAGCAGCGCAACATCCAGAACTGGTCGCGGCCGGAAAAGAAATAGGCACGGACAAAAAAGGAAACGCAAATGTGTGGAATCGTCGGCGCCATCGCCCATCGTAACGTCAGCAATATTCTGATCACCGGGCTTAAACGCCTGGAGTATCGGGGCTATGACAGCGCCGGTGTGGCCCTGCTCAACGACCAGGGGCTCACCCGCGTGCGCCGCCAGGGCAAGGTAGCGGCCCTGGAAGACGCGGTGCGCGAGGAAAAAAGCGCCGGCTTCCTGGGCATCGCGCACACGCGCTGGGCCACCCATGGCCGTCCGTCCGAGGACAACGCCCATCCGCACGTCTCCGGCCAGGGTCTGGCGGTGGTTCACAACGGCATCATCGAGAACTTCCAGGAGCTCAAGGACGAACTGGAAGCCGACGGATACCGGTTCACGTCGCAGACCGACACCGAGGTGATCGCCCACCTGATCCACCGCACCCTCAAGGACACCGGCAACCTGGTGGACGCCGTGCGCGCCAGCGTGTCGCGCCTGCACGGTGCCTATGCCCTGGGCGTGATCGACCAGGATGAGCCCGACCACCTGGTGGCGGTACGCTCCGGTTCGCCGCTGGTGGTGGGGCTGGGCATCGACGAAAACTACATTGCCTCCGACCAGCTTGCGCTGCTGCCGGTGACCAACCGCTTCATCTTTCTCGACGAAGGTGATCTGGTCGACATCACCGTGGACGCCGTCACCATCATCGGCGCCGACGGCGAGCCGGCGGAACGTACCGTGCACGAGCTGGACGGCACCCACGAGGACGCGGACAAAGGGCCCTACCGGCACTACATGCAGAAGGAAATCTTCGAGCAGCCGGCGGCCATTCAGCGCACCCTGGAAGGGCGCATTGATTCACCGGACGCGGTGAGCGCCGCCTTCGGCGACACCGCCACCGCCATTTTCGACCGGGTACGCACGGTGCAGATCGTCGCCTGCGGCACCAGCTACCACGCCGGCATGGTGGCCCGTTACTGGCTGGAAGCCATGGCGGGCATTCCCTGCCAGGTGGAAGTGGCCAGCGAATTCCGTTACCGCCGGCACGTGGTGCCCGAAGGCACCCTGTTCGTCACTATTTCGCAGAGCGGTGAAACCGCCGACACGCTCGCCGCCCTGCGCGACACCGGCGGCAAGGACTACGTCGGCCGGCTGGCGATCTGCAACGTGGACGGCTCGTCGCTGGTGCGCGAGTCCGAGCTGGTGTTTCTCACCAAGGCCGGCCCGGAAATCGGCGTCGCCTCCACCAAGGCGTTCACCACCCAGCTCACCGGACTGATGATGCTGGTGCTGGCGCTGGGCCGCCGCAAAGGGCTGGGCGACGACCAGATCGAAAAGATTCTCTCCGAGCTGCGCCAGCTGCCCAATCTTCTTGAACAGGCCGCCGCGCTCGACAAGCCCATTGAAACCCTGTCCCGCGCCTTCGTGGAAAAACACCACACCCTGTTCCTGGGCCGTGGCGTGCATTTCCCGGTGGCCATGGAAGGGGCGCTCAAGCTCAAGGAAATCTCATATATCCACGCCGAGGCCTACCCGGCCGGTGAGCTCAAGCACGGCCCGCTGGCCCTGGTGGATAAGGAAATGCCGGTGGTGGCCGTGGCGCCCAACGACCAGCTACTGGAAAAGCTGAAGTCGAACCTGCAGGAAGTGCGCGCCCGGGGCGGCGAACTCTATGTGTTCGCCGACAAGAACGCGCACGTCAAAGAAGGCGAGGGCATTCATGTGCTGAACATGCCGGCGGTGCCGGAAAGCATCGCGCCGATCGTCTACACCGTGCCGCTGCAACTGCTCAGCTACCACGTGGCGGTGCTGCGCGGCACCGACGTGGACCAGCCGCGCAACCTCGCTAAATCAGTGACGGTGGAGTAACGGCCGCGGGCCGCACGGCACAACGAGATAGGGCCATGGCAATGACGGTATCTGCCATTAGGCCCCTCTTAGCAGCCAGGCCATAATCCTTCGCTGCATCACTCTTGGTGTCGCACGATTGGATTGGGACGCCATCTTATTGAGCCAGCCCGGAATCACGCTGGCGCGGCGGGACTCGAGGGCCTTGATGCCTGTTTTCGCGACAGGCTCGGGCTCCATCATCATCCGTCTCATCACAGGCGAAACCGGCTGATCAGCAACGGCAATGAAATTTGTGTTGGTCAATCCCGGAGACAGCACGGTTAACGTGACGCCTGAAACTTTAAGCTCTTCATGCAGCGATTCACCCAGCGACAACACGTATGCCTTGCTGGCCGCGTAGGCGGCATAACCCGGTGCGGCCTGATATCCGAGCACACTGGATACGAGAAGAATCTTTCCCCTGCCCCGGCTGGCCATTGCCCGGCCGAAGACATGAGTTAATTCCGTCAGTGCGATTATATCGAGCTGGAGCATGTTAGTTAGCTTCTCGGGCGCGCACTCAAGAAAATTTCCGTGTACCCCCATGCCGGCGTTGTTGATCAGGACGTCGATGTCGATCGAAACTGCATCAAGCGTCTTCTTAAGCTTGGCGGCGGTGCCGGGTGCGCACAGGTCCGCTGGTTCGACGTGACACGAGATGCCATGGGCAGCGGTGAGTTGGTCGGCTAGCGTTCTAAGAGCGTCGTGATTTCGCGCCGTTAATACCAGGTTATAACCTTTCTTTGCATACTCTCGCGCGAACACCACGCCGAGCCCGCTAGAGGCACCAGTGATGAGCGCCCATTCGTTTCTTCTGTTCATAATGTTTTATTCCATGTTGAGGCAGACAGCCATAGAACACGCCAGCGCCAGAAATACTAGACGATACTAACGACGACCTTTCCTTTGGCGCGCCCGGATTCGACGTAGGCGAGCGCATTGGCGATCTCGTCGAAAGGAAAGACCCGATCAATCACCGGACGGATCGTGTTGTCCTCGAGAAGCGGCGTCAGCTTTTCCAACTGCACACCACTCGCGTGCATGAAGTGAAAGGCGTAATGGACGTTCTGGCGTGCGGCTTTGCGACGAATGCCCAAGCTCAGAACGCGCATCACGACCCTTAGTATCGGGTTCAAGCCTTTCTCCTTCGCAAAATCCCCATCCGGCGGCCCGGAGATCGAGATGAGTTGTCCGTCCGGCTTCAGAACACCAACCGATTTCTCCAACGTGGCCTTGTCCAGGGTGTTGATAACGACGTCATACCCCGCAAGTTCCGTCTCGAACCGCTCGGACCTGTAATCCACAGCCACATCAGCACCGAGGCGCATAACCAGCGTCTGGTTGCTTGGCCCCGTAGTGGTCGCGACATGGGCGCCCAAATGTTTTGCCAGCTGAATGGCGATAGTGCCGAACCCTCCGGAGCCGGCATGGATCAATACTTTCTGGCCGGCTTTGACCCGGGCGCGCTCTACCAACACCTGCCAGGCGGTAAGTCCTACGAGTGGAATCGAAGCCGCCTCTTCCATCGTCAGATTGGTTGGCTTGGCGGCAAGATCAGCCTCATTGACAGCAATGAACTCGGCGAACGTCCCGATACTGCCGTCACGCGGACGCCCGAACACCGCATCGCCGGGCTTGAAGCGTTTAACGGCGGAGCCAACCCGCTCAACGGTGCCGGCCAGGTCATGACCAAGAATGAACGGTGTTCGGTAAGGCAGTATGGGCTTGAATTCACCCGCTGCGAGCTTACAGTCCAGTGGATTGATGCTGGTAGCATGGACCTTAACGAGCACCGCATCATCCCCAATCTCCGGCATTGGCATAGCACCGATACGCCGCGCCGTCGCTTCTTTGTATTGATCAATAATGAACGCTTTCATGAAAGTACAACCTCGTGGTGAGTCCGGCGGGTGATCACTGGGATCAAGACGACCAGTGCCAGCACTGAGCCGACGACCATGGTGGCGGCCAACGCAAGCGTCGGAGGCAGCGGCAGGGTGCTGGCTACGGTAGAGGCGATTGCTGCACACGCCATCTGGAGGAACCCCTGGAGCGCTGACGCTAGTCCGGCTTGTTGCTTGAAGGGCTGAAGCGCAATCGCCGTACCCAGCGGATTGACCAGCCCCATGCCGAGCAGGAATAGCGCCATTCCGCCAGTAACGGATATCAAGCTTGGCGTCGCGGCGAGAGCCAGTGCCACGAGATTGCCGATCAGTGCGATTGCCGCGCCAAGTAGAGCGATCCGGGCTTGCCCCCATCTGTGTGCCAGACGCGGTGCGAGAAAGCCAGCGGCAAAAACGATGAACACTGTTGCCGCGAAGTAGAGCGAGAGTTGCAACCCGGTCAACCCGAGTTCGGCAATCAAAATAGCTGGTGCGGTGGCAAAAAACGCGTAAAGAATACCCACCGTCAAACTGACCGATAGTGCGGGATAGATAAAACAGCGGTCGCGTAGAAGTGCTCCGTACGCCACACCGATAGCGCGAATCCGCAGCGGCTTTCTCGCATCGCTCGGCTGTGTTTCGCCCATCGTGTGCATATAGAAGATAGCAAGTGCCAAAGCAAATACCGCGACGCCAGCGAATATCAAGCGCCAGCCCAGCAGTGTACCGAGGCCAGTACCGATGAGCGGCGAAAAGCCTGGTGCGGCAGCCATCGCGATCATGATCAACGCCAATGCTCGCCCCAGTGCTTCACCATCGAACAGATCGCGTGCTATCGCTCTCGCTAGAACAAACGTTGCCGCGGCTCCTAGCGCTTGAATGACACGACCTGCAATCACTATCTCCAGCGTTGATGCAAGGGTGCAAACGGCACTGCCCATAACAAACGTCGCTAAGCCGAGGATGACAATCGGCTTGCGACCGAAGCGATCCGATAGCGGACCGGCTAACAACTGGCCCACGGCGAACGCAATAAAGAAACTGCTTAACGTCAACCCCAGATCGCGTGATGCCACTCCGAGATCGGCGCCAATACTAGGAAATACCGGCAGGATGATATTCGTGGCAAGGGCGCCCAGTGCGGCCAGCCCCGAAAGTAAGAAGAGAATCGGTCCAGTCAGGACTTGTGGTGATTCGGATTGGCATGTCACAGGCATTCTCTTAACGGTGATTGAATTCAACCCGCCCTCAAGTTTCTTGTCTCCAATAAACACGAAGTCTTGACAAACGCGGCATCTTTAGTAACTCTCATAATAAGAGTCACTAAGAGAAAGTCAAATGAAAGCGAAATCCTTCGCAGGCATGCGGTGCTCGGTAGCGGGTGCTCTGGAGTTGATCGGAGACCGTTGGATTCTTCTCCTTCTCCGCGATCTGGGGCTCGGGCTGACCCGGTATGACGACTTCAGGAAGAGCTGCGGCATTCCGACCACAACTTTATCGAAGCGGCTGCAAACACTGGAAACACATGGTGTCGTACAGCGATCCCGCTACAGCGAGCGGCCGCCGCGCTACGAGTATCACCTGACCGAAAAAGGCCGCGATCTATGGAAGGTTACAACGGCCCTCAGAGAGTGGGGCGATCGTTGGGATGCCTCGGGCTATGGCGCACCGACCGTTGAAGTCGTCGACTGTGAAACCGGTAACGAGCTGCGTCTTGCCTTGGTCGATGCGAAAACCGGGCAGGCCGTACCGCGCGACCGCATCCGTCTGCGCCCCGGGCCCGGTGCGGATGCGCAGGTCCGCGCCTTGCTGGAATTCCCGATGGATGCAGCAAAAAATAAGTGAATGGAGACAGACAGATGGCAGCTAAAACGCTTGAATCCCTTGTCGTAGGTGAACAGAGAAGCAAGCCTAACATCGCTCGCAACGCTGCACGCCACCCCGTCGAAACCTTGAACTTCTTTGGTTTGGAACCTGACATGACAGTGCTGGAAATTCTTCCCGCACTAGGGTGGTACACCGAAATCCTGGCCCCCTATCTAGCGGATCAGGGACGTCTGTACGCCGCTCATTTCTCGCCTGATGGGCCGATGTCGTACATGCCCAAGGTCCTGAAAATGTTTGAAGACCGAATGGCCAGCCAGCCGGAGATCTTCGGCAAAGTCACCGTGAGACATATCAATCCGCCCAAGGAGATCAGCGTCGCGCCGCCAGGGTCCGCGGATTTGGCGTTGACGTTTCGTAATGTGCACAACTGGATCATGGCGGATCAGGAGCAGGCGTATTTTGCTGCCTTTTTCCAGGCGCTAAAGCCTGGTGGCGTTCTCGGTGTTGTTGAACACCGTGCCCGCGCCGGGGCTGATATGGATAGCATGCACACAAGCGGCTATGTCACGGAAGCGTACGTCAAAGAAATTGCGCAGCGCGCCGGATTTGTATTTGAGGCGTCCAGTGAGATCAACGCCAACCCCCTCGATAGCGCGGACCACCCGCACGGCATCTGGTCTCTGTTCCCGTCCCTGCGGTCGGGTGACGAAGATCGGTACAGGCCAATCGGTGAGAGTGATCGAATGACATTGAAATTCCGCAAACCCGTAGATTCCGAAGCCCAGTAAGTGACAGGAGCGCAAACCCAATGAGCCATTCTTCCCAAAAACCGCTTGCCCTGGTCACCGGCGTCGGGCCCGGGGTCGGTACGTCGCTGGTCCGTCGTTTCGCGGACGGAGGCTATCGCGTGGCGATGATCGCGCGCGATGCAGGCCGTCTTGCCGAGATCGAGGCACAGGTGCCCGGCGCCTTCGCCATGCCTTGCGACGTGACGGACACCCAGGCGCTGAAACAGATTATCGACGAGATCGGCGCACCAAAGGTGGTTGTTCATAACGCGGTTGGTGGCTCCTTTGCACCATTCCAGGACACTGACCCTGCGGTGCTGCGGAAGAATTTCGAGATTAATACCATGGCGCTGCTGCATGTCGCCCAGATGGTGGCGCCGGCGATGGTAGAGGCTGGCGAGGGAGCCATTATTGTCACCGGCAACACCTCGGCTTTGCGCGGCAAACCCAACTTTGCCGGCTTTGCGCCAAGCAAGGCGGCGCAGCGCATTCTTGCGGAATCGCTGGCCCGCGACCTGGGGCCAAAGGGCGTGCATGTCGCCTACTTGGTGATCGATGCGGTCATCGATGTGCCATGGACGCGCGAAAAATTCAGCGACGCCCCCGATGAGTTTTTCATTCAGCCGACGAGCATCGCCGCCGAAGTGTTTCACCTCGCGCATCAGCCGAGCGATGCATGGAGCTTTCTCGCCGAGGTACGGCCCTATCGCGAGTCTTGGTAGAGGTGAAAACCCGATCGCCCCAGCCTTTCAGAAGACCGGGAAACGGCCACCAGTAGACGGGCTGCACCAGCACCAGATGACCCGCGGGGCGGGGACGGCCTCGGCTAGTCTTCGAACAGGGACAGATACTCCCCGTAACCGAGTTCTTCCATCTTCTCCTTGGGGATGAATTCCATGGCGGCGGAGTTCATGCACCAGCGCTGGCCGGTGGGTGCCGGCCCATCATCGAACACGTGCCCCAGGTGTGAATCCGCGTAGCGGCTGCGCACCTCGGTGCGGGTGGCCCACCACAGGGTTTTGTCTTCATGGGTGGTCACGAACCGGTCGTCGATGGGCTTGGTGAAACTCGGCCAGCCGGTACCGGAATCGTACTTGTCCGTGGAGGAGAACAGCGGCTCGCCACTGATCACGTCCACATAGAGGCCTTCTTTTTTCAGGTCGTGGTAGGGGTTCTTGAAGGCCCGCTCGGTGGCGTCGTCGCGGGTCACCTGAAAGGCAATCTCCGGCAGCGCCTTCTTGAGCACCTCATCGGCAGGACGCTTGAAACGCTCCGGCCCTTCCCAGGGTGCGCCGAGATCCAGCTCTTCCTGTTCCTCTTCTTCCTCCACCGAAGCGTTCAGCCAGGGGCGGGCGTCCGGGTCTTCCCAGTGCTTCTCCAGAAACTGATCGCGGCCTGAGTTGTAGCGGTAGAATTTATAGCGCAGGGCGCTCTTCTTATAATAGTCCTGGTGGTAATCCTCGGCCTCGTAAAACGCCTTCAGCGGCACGATCTCGGTGACCACGTCCTTCTTAAAACGGCCGCTCTCATCGAGCGCCTTTTTGGACGCTTCCGCCAGCGCTTGTTCCTTATCATTCTGGTAGAAGATCGCGCTGCGGTACTGCGAGCCCTGGTCAATAAACTGGCCGTCCGGGTCGGTCGGGTCGATGTGCTTCCAGAACCAGGCCAGCAGGTTCTCGTAGCTCACCACGTCCGGGTCGTAGAGCACCTTCACCACTTCGGTATGCCCGGTGCCGCCGCTGGCCACTTGCTGGTAGGTCGGGTCCACCTCGTCACCGCCGGCGTAGCCGCTGATTGCCTCGGACACACCGTCCAGCTTTTCGAAATCCGCTTCGGTACACCAGAAGCAGCCGCCGGCGAACACGGCGCTGGCCTGGGCGGCGAAGGCCGGCCCGGTGACCAGCACCATCAGAAAAAGTAATACGCGCATCATAGTTGCCTCCTGTAGCGAACCTTGGATGCCTCAGGAGGGCGATTGTTACACCGCCCTGCCGGTGGGCACGGTCCACCTCAGCCTTGATTGTGCGCCGCCGGCCGTGTGGATGGCGACAACGCCGGCAAACGTTTCGCGGTGACGCGCATCCGGGCTACCATATCTTCAGCCGGGACGGGTCCGGCTACCAAGGGAGCGACAACAATGAGCATGATCAAGGAATTCCGTGAATTCGCCGTGCGCGGCAATGTGGTGGATATGGCCGTGGGCATCATCATCGGTGGGGCTTTCGGCACCATCGTCAAGAGCCTGGTGTCGGATGTGATCATGCCGCCGGTGGGGCTGCTGCTGGCGGACGTGGATTTCGTCGATCTGTTCGTCGTGCTCAAGGGTGACGGGCCCTTCGCCACCCTGGCCGACGCCCAGGCGGCGGGAGCGGTGACCCTGAACTACGGCGTCTTTATCAACAACGTGATCAGCTTCGTGATCGTCGCCTGGGCGGTATTCTTCCTGGTGCGCGGGCTTAACCGGGTCAAGCGCAAGGAAGAAGAGGCGGCCCCCGTGGACCCGCCGCCCACCCCCGAGGTGCCGGAAGACATTCTGCTGCTGCGCGAAATCCGCGATAACCTCAAGCGCTGATGAGTGACGACGCCCAGGGGCCCCGGCACGGCGCCCCCCGCCAGAACGTCGAGAACTCCCATTTTTGCCTGGTCGCGGACAGCGAAGAAGCGTTCGTGCTGCGCGCGGCCACCGCCCGCCTGGCGCAGCGAACCCTGGACTTGCAGTACTACGTCTGGGAGGACGACCGGATTGGCAAGCTGCTGGTCTACCGGGCCCTGGAAGCCGCCCGCCGGGGCGTCAAGGTGCGGTTGCTGCTCGACCACGCCAACCAGCTCGGCCGGGACGTGAAATGGGCGGCGCTGAACGCCCACCCGAATGTGGAAATCCGGTTGTTCAACCCGTTCCGGGGCCGCTACAAGCATTTTATTCAGTGGCTTTACCACGCCCCCCGGCTGAACCATCGCATGCACAACAAGGCCTGGATCGTGGACGGCGAACGGGCCATCGTCGGCGGGCGTAACCTTTCCGAGCACTATTTCGGCGTCCACCCGGAAGCCAATTTCCGCGACCTGGACATCTATGCCCGCGGGCCGATCGTGGCGGAAACCCGCGCCGCCTTCGACGCCTACTGGGACAGCGACGTCTGCGTGCGCCTGCGGTCCCTGCGCCGCCGTTCCCGGGTCCACGCCGACCGGCTGTGGGAGCAACTGGTCGCCTGGCGCAAGAGCCTGGACGGTTTTCCCTACCGTTACGAGCAGGATGTCGCGCATTTCCAAGACGTTCTTGGCGCCGCCGACCGCCGCCAGATCCAGGCGCCGGCCGCGCTGCTGTTCGACCCGCCGGACAAGGCCAAGGGCGCCACCCAGCGTTTGATGGGCGACCAGCTCGGCCGCCTGCTGGGGCAGCGCTCCCTGAGCGAGATCCTGATCGAGGCCAGCTACTTTATCCCCGGGGACGAATTCACCGCCGCCCTGGCGGACATGCACCGCAATGGCTGCCGGGTGGCGCTGCTCACCAACAGCCTGGCCACCAATGACGTGATCGCTGCCCACGCCGCCTACGCCCGCTATCGCCCGGCGCTGCTGCGCGGCGGGGCCGAAGTGCACGAGCTGCAGGCCAATGCCCGTGCCCGCCGCCACCACGCCCGGCTGTTGCGCGGCCGCGGGCGCTCCAAGTCCAGCCTGCACACCAAAGCCATGGTGCTCGACCGCAAGGAGCTGTTCGTGGGCTCGTTCAATCTGGATCCGCGCTCGGTGAACGTGAATACGGAGATGGGCTATTACGTGGACAGCGAAGCGCTGGCCGGGGAAGTGGCGGCGTTTGTGGAGGAGGGGATGGCGCCCCAGAACAGCTACCGGGTGACGAGTGACGACCAGGGGCTGCTGTGGGGGGCCGGGGACGAGCGGGGCCCGGTTCAGTACCGAAGCGAGCCCCAGGTCAGTCCGTTGCGACGGCTGGCGTCGCAACTGTGCGCCTTATTGCCTATCGAAAACCTGCTCTAGCGTGGCGCGCGGGACCTTTCAGTCCCGCTTGCTCTGTTCCAGGTCTTTCCAGTACGGATCGCGCAGTTCGCGCTTGAGGATCTTGCCGATGGTGCTGCGTGGCAGCTCGTCGCGGCGCTCCAGGCCGGACAGGCGCTGGCCCTTGCCCAGTTGCTGGTTGGCCCGCTCGCGAATCGCTTCCAGGTCGCCGTCGGACCCGTCGCGGAGCACCACCAGGCCCAGTGGCGTCTCGCCCCACTGCTCGCTGGGCACCGCGATCACCGCCGCGTCGACCACATCGTCGTCCTTGAGCAGCACCTTCTCCAGGTCCTCCGCGTAGACGTTGAAGCCGCCGGAAATGATCATGTCCTTGCGGCGATCCAGCACCGACAGGAAGCCGTCCTCGTCCAGCCGGCCCATGTCGCCGGTGCGGTAGAACACTTCGCCCTCGGCGCTGGTCCACAGCAGCTCGCTGGTCTTGTCCTCGCGCTTGTAGTAACCGCGCATCATGGCGCCGCTGCGGCCGACGATCTCGCCGATTTCACCGGCCGGCAACTCTTTCAGGTCCTCGCTGATGATGCGCAGTTCGCAGCCCGGGCTGGCCTTGCCCACGGTGGCCCATTTGGTGGGGTTCTCGGCGCAGTTCAGGGTGGTGGTGACGCCGCCCTCGGTGAGACCGTAGAACTCCAGGATATTGCCCGGCCAGCGCGCCATGGCATCGGCGATCACATGGGCGCGCAACGGCGCGCTGGTGGAGAATTTCACCTTGAAGCTGCTCAGGTCGAAGCGATCGAAATCCGGCTCGGCGAGAATCCGCTGATACTGCACCGGCACCAGCATGGCGTGGGTAACGCGGTGCTGCTCGGCCAGCTCCAGGAAGCGGTGCGCGTCGAATTTGGCCATGCTGATGATGGTGCCGCCACCGAACAGCGTCGGCAGCACCGAGACCAGGGTGGTGTTGGAATACAGCGGCGTGGACACCAGGTTCACCGCCGTTTCATCGTAGCCCAGCGCGGCCACGCGCTCGAGCTGGCGGGCACGCAGGCGGTGATCGTGGAGGATGCCCTTGGGCACCCCGGTGGTGCCGGAGCTGTAGATGATGTTGAACGGGTCGTCCAGCGACGGCGTGTGGTCCGGCGCGTCGGTGGCCGGGTCGCCCAGCCAGTCCTCGAAGGCCAGCCAGCCGTCGGCCTGGAAATCCAGGCTGATGCGGGTGTCGTTACCGATGTTGTCGAGCCCGTCCAGCAGCGGCTCGATCAGCGCGCGGTGCTTGGCGGACACGAACAGAAAGCGGGCGTCGCAGTCGTTGACCATCAGCGCCAGGGTGTCGCCGGCCGCCATGCCGGACAGCGGCACCATGCAGCCGCCCGCGGTGAGCGTACCCATGAACAGGGTCAGGTAGCGGGCGCTGTTCTCGGACAGGCCGGCCACGGTCTCGCCCCGTTGCAGGCCGGCGGCGCGCAAACGGTTGGCGACCCGGTTCACGTTATCCACGAACTGACGCCAAGTGAGCATGCCGGTTTCGTCGTACACCGCCGGTTTGTCCGGCTGGGCCGCCGCCAGGGCCTGGAGGCGCTCGGGGACGGATACAAAGGCCTCCGCGTCCATTTCTGGTGCGTAGACGGGCATCGCTTCACTTACCGCGGTCATGGGTCTCTCCCGATTCGGTGGAATTCCGTGAAAGTGGAATTTTGTTTTAAATTTGGCCAGGAAGCATACTCTCCGGTATGGCCGGGCTCAATACTGGCCGGTCACGCTTTGTGGAACACCGCTCGACCAAAGGCTAATAACCCCTTCGCACCGGGGCATGCTAGTTGTCTCGTGAGAGGCTTGCGGGTTGTGCTGGCGCCGCTGGCCGCCGCCAATAACAACAATCTGGGGAACCGCCATGGGACTTAAAAAAGGCATGAGCATTGTCGCCGCCTGCTTGCTGGCGATCACCGCGCACGCGGCGACACCGGTAAAGCTGGGCCTCAATTACCCGCACACCGGCGAATACAGCGAAGAGGGGCTGATGCAAAAGCGCGGCGCCCTGATGGCCATCGATGAAATCAACGCGGCGGGCGGGGTGCGTGGCCGCCCCTTGGAGCTGATCGAACGCGATTCCGCCTCCCAGGCGGAGCGCTCCCGGCGCAACGTCGACGAGCTTGCCGCCGAAGGCGCGGCGATGCTGTTCGGCGGCTCGTCCAGCGGCGTCGCCATCGCCGCCAGCAAGCAGGCGCGCAAACACGATCTGCTGTACTTCGGCACCCTCACCTATTCCAACGACACCACCGGCAAGGACGGCCACCTGGGCATGTTCCGCGAGTGCTACAACGCCTGGATGGCCGCGCGGGTGCTGGGTGATTACCTCAAGCGCGAGTACCAGGACAAGAAGTACTTCTACGTCACCGCCGATTACACCTGGGGCCACACCACCGAAGCCTCCATGCGCGAATTCACCGACACCAAGGACAGTGACCGCCACGGCTCGGTGCTGGTGCCGTTCCCCGGCGGCCGCTACCACGAAATCGAAGAGGCCATGCAGGCGGCCGCGGACAGCGACGCGGACGTTCTGGTAATGGTGCTGTTCGGCGAGCAGATGGTGCGCGGCATGACCATCGCCCAGCAAAAGAAGCTGCCCGAGCGCATGCAGATCGTGGTGCCCAACCTGACCCTCAGCATGGTCGAGCAGACCGGCCCGTTCATCATGGCCGGCGTGATCGGCGCCGCGCCCTGGACCTGGAACGTGCCCTACGAGTACGGCTTTGAGCGCGGCCAGCAGTTCGTGGAAGAATTCTCCGAGCGCTACAGTACCCGCCCGTCCACCTCGGCGGCGTCCGCTTACAGCATTGTGTATCAATGGAAAGACGCGGTGGAGCGCGCCGGCGGTTTCGATTCCGGCAACGTGCGGCGTGCCCTGGAGGGCCACAACTACACCCTGCTCAAGGACGAACAGCAATGGCGTGCCTTCGATCACCAGAACGTGCAAAGTGTCTACGCCGTGCGCATCAAGGCCCGTGATCAGGTCATGAAAGACGAGTACCGGCAGAATTTCTTTGAGATTATCAGCCGCATGTCCGGCGAGGATGCCGCCATCACCCGCAGCCAGTGGCTCGCCGAACGGCGCCGCGCGGGCATGCCTGTCCAACTTGAATAGGAGTTTTCATGAGCGAGCGTTTCCGCTTCCGTTTCCGGGTCCGCTACAACGAATGCGACGCCCAACTGGTGGTGTTCAATGCCCGCTACGCGGACTACGTGGACCTGGCGATGACCGAGTTCATGCGCTCTCTGGGGCGGGATTACAAGGCGCTACTGGCCCGCGGGCTGGACAATCAGGTGGTCAAGATGACCCTGGAATGGCAGGCGCCGGCGCGCTTCGACGACGTCATCGACGTGCACGTGCGCACGCTCAAAGTGGGCAACAGCTCGTTCACGCTGGAGCACGAACTGGTGCAGGCGGAAAGCGGCACCCCCCTGTGCCGGGCGGAAGTGGTCTACGTGCTGATGACCACCGAACCGTTCGAAAAAACCACCGTGCCCGATGACCTGCGGGCGGCCCTGATGGAGGGCGCGCCCGGCAAGATCATCGACCAGAGTGGCGGGGTCCGATAGCGACTTAGTCGCTGACTTTCAAAACCACCTTACCCTTGGCGCGGCGCGAGCTCAGCGCCGCCAGGGCGTCCTCGTACTGCTCGAAGGGGAACACCTCGCTGACGCGCGGGTTGATCTTGCCGTCGGCGAACAGCTGCATCAGCTCCTTCACGTTCTGGATGTGCTCTTTCGGCTCCTTGGCGGTAAACGCGCCCCAGAACACGCCCACCACGCTGCAGCCCTTGAGCAGGGTCAGGTTGGCGGGGATCTTGGGAATCTCACCGGCGGCGAAGCCGACGATCAGGAAGCGGCCGTTCCAGGCCATGTTGCGCAACGCCGGCTCGGTGAAGCGGTCGCCCACCGGGTCGTAGATCACGTCGATACCCTGCGGGTAGCGGCTCTTGAGCGCTTCCTTGAGGTCTTCGTCGGTGTAGTTGATCAGGTCGTCGGCACCGGCTTCCTTGGCCACCTGCAGCTTGTCGTCGCTGCTGGCGGCGGCGATCACCTTGGCGCCCATCGCCTTGCCCAGTTCCACCGCGGCCAGGCCCACGCCGCCGCTGGCGCCCAGCACCAGCAGAGTCTCGCCGGGCTGAATGTTGGCGCGCTGCTTGAGCGCGTGATAGCTGGTGCCGTACACCATGCTGAAGGCGGCGGCGGTTTCGTCCTTCATGCCGTCGGGCACGGGAATCACGCGGCTTTCGCCGATCACCATTTCCTCGGCGAAGGAGCCGTAGCCGGTCAGGCCCATGACGCGCATGCCGGGCTTCAGGTTTTTAACGTCCGGGCCCACCTCGATGATTTCGCCGGCCATTTCGCCGCCCGGTGAAAACGGCAGCTCCGGTTTGATCTGGTACTTGCCCTCGATAATCAGGGTGTCGGGAAAGTTCAGGCCGGCCGCCTTCACTTTCACTTTGACCCCGTCACCGCTCACCTGGGGTGACGGTACGTCCTCGATCACCAGCTTGTCCGCCGGCCCCAGTTCCTTGCAGAGAATGGCGCGCATGCTTATCTCCCGAATAGTGCCTGTTATAAAAAATAGCTCTGTGAAACGGACACGCTAACGGCGGCCCGTCAATTAAACAAATGCATAAGAATCATCGAGCGGCATAAGCGGCGTGCATTATGTTTGCTCGGTGTCAGCACTCACTTACTTCGAAACGGCCGGATCCAGGGAGCTCCTCCACCAATTGTGCGCCGCACAATTTGGAGGGCGTGTAGCAGCCCGGCGCGGGGGCCTGGTCCTCGATAAAGCGCCGCACCGCCAGGGCGCCGTCCACGGTCAGGGCGTAGCCGTTGGCGGTACGCAGCCGGATCACCCGCTGCTCGCCGGCGCCGTTGCGCGCTTCGCCCCACACATGGGTGGTGAGGCGGGCGCGGGTCTGCTCGTCCGGCCCTTTCACGCGCCGGTCCACCAGGGACTTCAAATACCCCTGAATCGCCGGCAGCGACATCAGCGGTCGGGTGACGTTGCCGGCCTTGGCGGCCCAGATCAGCCAGCGCGGCGTCGGCACGAACACCTGAATATTAGCGATGCCAGTGCTCTGCCAGGCGGTGGTGACGTCGCCCCATGGGATGGTCATGGCCCACTGCGGGCCGGCGCCGAAATCGATGCGCCGCACCTTCCAGCCCAGCGGTACCTCGGCCAGTTGCCCCTTGATGCGGGCACGGCCGCCGTCAGCGAGGGCTTCCACCAGGGTCTTGGCGGTGCCGGGCGAAAGGCCCGAGCGGGTGGAAAAGCCCAGCGACAGCTCGCGGGCATCGGGCAGCGCCTCCTTGAGGCGGGCGGCCACGCAGTCGGTGGGAATCACATCGAAACCGACCCCCGGGCAGGCGATGATGCCGGCCTGCTCGATGCGCGCCGCCTGGGCGAACACATGCTCGAACACCGCCACCTCGCCGGTGATGTCCAGATAGTGGGTGCCGGCCTTGATGCAGCCTTCCAGCATCGCCCGGCTGGTGCGCGAAAACGGGCCGGCGCAGTGCAGCACCAGATCCACGTCGGCCAGTTCGTCCGCCAGGGTGTCCGGGTCGTCCAGGGCGAATACCCGGTATTCCAGCCCTTCCTGCTCGGCGAGCGGCGCCACCTTGGCCTCGCGGCGGCCGGCGAGGATCGGCTTCAATCCCTGGCCACGGGCGGTCCGGGCGATCAGCTCGCCAGTGTAGCCGTTGGCACCGTAGATCATCCAACGCATAGCCATCGCTCCACGGGTTATTAATGGTGAAAGAGTACTCTCCCGCCACGAGACATAATACCGTCCCAACCTTTCTACGAAGCGGCCTTTGTGGGAGCGGGCCCCGCCCGCGAAAGGCCGGCAAAGCCGGCCGGCAGGATCCCAGAGGCATCTCTAACAGAAGCACCACCAAGGTCTCTGGAATCCTGCCGGCAAGCGGAGCTTGCCTTTCGCGGGCAGGGCCCGCTCCCACAAGTTCCACCCTCAGCGGTGGTTGGTGAACTCCACCACCTGCTGGAAGGTGGGGCGGTTCTGCCAGTGGATCGCCGGCACCGAGGACAGCCCGATGGCGCGGTGCTGGATGGCGTCGGCGCTTTCGTCCACGTCCCAGTTGTCCCGGTTCGCCAGGCCGCCGAGATCGTCCAGGGCCAGCGTCAGGCTCTCGGCCAGGGCGGCGCGGCAGGCCTCCGCCGTGTCACTGTCGGCGCAGCGCAGCCGCTGGTAGGGTTGCGCTCTGTCGCCCAGGGCCTGTTCCAGCACCCGCTCCAGGTAGCCGTAATAGCCGTTCTGGTAGGCCGAGCCCATGGCGCCGGGGGCGTTGTCGCGGCCCACCAGCGACACATTGCCGCTGCCGGTGTCTTCCAGGGCGGTGACCTGCGGCAGCAGCGTCTCGATCATGCGGGTGTACCAGGCGTCCATCAGCGCCACTTCCGCCTGGGCGTCGTACTCGCCGTCGCCGTCCCGGTCGCGCCGGAAGGCGCCGCCGTCCACCCAGGCCTGCATCATCTCGACCACCGAGGCCTCGTCGCCGGTCACCGGCGTGCTCTGCAGCAGGGCCAGGGCCTTGGGCAGCACTTCCTGGCCGCGCAGATCCACCACCGCGGCGTCGCCCATCGCTTCCACCATATTGGCGCGGGTCACGTTGCCCTGCTCCACCAGGTCCCGCAGGCGCACATCGAGCATGTCGTTGCGGTGGGCGGAACCGTAGGTGGCGTTGGCGTCGGCGGCCCACCAGTCGCGGGCGGGGCGGTTGTTCCAACTGGCCAGATAGCCGCGCGCCGGGTTGGCGTCGTTGGGGTGCGCTTCCAGGTCGATAAAGCCCTGCCAGTCGAACTGCCCGTTGCCCCAGCTGGGCAACTCCGGGTGCACCCCGGCGGCGCGGCGCGGATAGAGCCCGGAATGGAAAAAGGCGATGTCGCGGTCGTCGATGTAGAACCAGTTGAAACTGCCAGTGGTGTTGTTGAACACCTCCTGGAAGCTGCGCACGTCATGGACGTCGTTGCGGGTCGCCTGCATGAAGGGCAAGGCGGTATCCAGCTCGGCGAAATAGGTGCTGCGCTGGCGGGTCAGCGCCACCGGCTGGCCGGCCACGGTGGCGAAGCCGATCACCGGGCCGTACTCGGCGGTGCGGATCACCCGGCGCTGCACCGCCACGTTCTGGCCGATGGTGGCCGGGTCGTCGGTGGGCACCGCCAGGTTCCAGCGCGCCGCCCAGGTGTCGTCGAGCACATCGAAGGGCCGGCACTGGCCGCCCACCTGGTAGCCGCCTTCACCGTGGGCCGGTGCTTCGCCGGGCTGACACAGCCGCACCACCCGCACGTCGGTCAGGTCCGAGCTGCCGGAGGTGGCGCTCCAGGCGAAATCCGGGCCGCGCCCGATCACCACATAGGGCAGGCCGGTGAAGGTCATGCCACGGGTATTGATGTCGCCGCCGTGCACCGACATTTCCAGCAGCAACTGGGGCACGAAGTAGCTGGTTTGCGGGCCGAACACCGCCAGCGGCCGGCCGCTGGCACTGTGTTCCGCGTTCAACAGCAGGGCGTTGGAGATGGCGTTGGGGAAGCCGTCGCGCAGACCCGCCACGCCGCGGGCAAGATGGCCCACCCGCTCACGCACCGCCAGCCGTTGGGCGTCACTCAGTTCGCCGGGCAGGGCGGTGGGCTCGGGGGTGTCGCGCCACAGTTTGTCCGCTTCAATGGTGACCCGCGCCCAGCGGGCCGCCAGCGTCGGCTCGCCGTCCGGCAGGTCGGATGACGCCAGCGACAACAGGCCGCCCAGCAATTCGCCGACCGCGTCCAGCAAGCCACCCACGGCGCCGGTGCCGGGCAGCGCCGGCACATTGCCGATCGCGGTGGGGCAGGTGGGCTGGCCGGGTCGCCCGCAGGGCTCGGTGGTCAGCGGCTGGTAGCTCTGGAAGGAGCCGGCGTCGAACAGCACCGCCCCCGGGAAGCGGCCGGCCAGTTCGCCGGACAGCGGGCACAGGGTGTCGTCGATCTTCGGTGGTGACTGGGTGGCGAAGCGCCGCTCCGTGGTCACCGAGGAGTCGCCGTCGGTGGCGTGGCGCAGGTCGCGCCACAGCGCACAGGCGGCCTGGTCGGAGCCGGTCTGCTCGCGCAGCGCCTGCAGGAGCAGCACGTTGTCGTGCTCGCTGCCGCCGCCGCCGGCGAAGATCCCCTGGATCAGGGTGGCGATGGCCACCACGTCCTCAATCACGAAGGGTTCCAGCTGCACGCCCAGGCCCACGTATTCGATGGGCGCTTTGAGCAGGCCGCTTTGCACGTCTTCCACGTACTTGTTCAGGCCGGCCACGTAGTGCACGGCGTCCTGATAGATTTGCGCGCCGTCGTCGCCGAAACGGGCGATGGCGTTGGCGATCTGCTCGGTACGGTCTTCCTCCCGGTAGGGCGCGTCCACGGCGATGTCGCGGTCGAAGGAAAAATCCGCCGGGCCGAGGAATTTCGAAAGTTCACCGCGCCCGGCGCGGCGCAGCACGTCCAAGAGGAACAGCCGGTCGGCGCCGGTCACGTAGCCGGTACCGAACAGGGCATCCGGGCGGCTGTCGCCAAAGATGTGCGGCACGCCGAAGCGGTCGCGCTTGATCGCCACGCTGCGGTTGCCCGCCGTCACGGTGATCTCGCTTTCCCAGTCGCCGGCGTCCGGTGCCAGCAGGGAGGCGTCCTTGAAGTAGTCGGTGAGCTCGCCGTCGGTGAGGTCCTGCGGGCTGCGCACCAGGGCGTCGTACAGATTCAGCTGGTCGTCGAAGTGCGGCTCTTTGCTGAGCGCCGGCACCAGGCCGGTTTCGGCCACCAGGTCATCGAGCAGCGTACTGATCAGGTCGGAGAGGCCGGGGATGTCGGCGGTCAGGTTGCTCAGGCCGCCGTTGTCGTCCTGCCCGGGGGGCAGAATGTTGAGCACCCGGCCGTAGTCGGCGAACGGCGCGCTGACCTGGGAAGGCCGCTGCTCGGGCAGGGTCGGCTCGGCGGGTTCCTCCGGTTCCGGCTCCGGCGGCGGTGCCGGGTTATTGGGGCTGGGATCGCCGCCGCCGCTACCGCCGCCGCCGCCACCGCAGGCGCTGAGAAAAAGGGCCAGCAACACGCTGAGTATCAGTCGATGAATCATACCGCCTCCCGTTTATTGTTTTATGGGCGTTCCGTGATTGGCGATCAGACTGGCACGATGGTTCAGTTTGCGGGAGGCGAAGCTACAAAAAGCAGCGAATTGCTACCTGCGGTTAAAGAGCAACGGCTTTCATATTGACAGTGTTCAATGGCAGGTTTGATGATGAAATCACCAGGGCCGGCCAGGAGGACAACAATATGAATACCGCGGCGATGAATACGGAATGGCGGGACACCCGCCGTTATTGGTGGTTACTCAGCACGCTGACCATGCTGCTGCCGGTGGGCGCGGTGCTTATGGTTGATCTCACCGGCTGGCCGGTGATGTGGTGGTTCGGCTTTCTGTTCGTGTTCGGGGTGATCCCCCTGTTCGATGTGCTCCTCGGCGAGGAAACCGCCAACCCGCCGGAAGACCGGGTCAGTGAGCTGGAACGGGACCGCTACTACCGCTATGCGGTCTATATTTCCGTGCCGATGCTGTACGGCGCTTTCGTCTACGCCGCCTGGGTGGCCGGCACCTGGACGCTGCCCTGGTACAGCTACCTGGGGCTGGCGATTTCCACCGGCTGTGCCACCGGCATCGCCATCAACACCGGCCATGAACTCGGCCACAAGAACGACCGTCTGGAAAAGTGGCTGGCCAAGCTCGTTCTGGCTCCGGTGTTCTACGGGCACTTCTTCGTCGAACACAACCGTGGCCACCACGTGCGGGTGTCCACACCGGAAGACCCGGCCTCGTCCCGTTTTGGTGAAAGCTTCTGGGAATTTCTGCCGCGCACCGTGCTGGGCAGCCTCAAATCCGCCTGGCACCTGGAGAAGCAGCGCCTCGAGCGCCAGGGCAAATCGGTGTGGCATTGGCGCAACGACAACCTGCAGGCCTGGGGCCTGTCGGTTCTGTTATGGGGTGCGCTGATTGTCTGGCTGGGCTGGGCGGTGCTGCCGTTTCTGATCATCCAGAGCCTGTTCGGCTTTCAGCTGCTGGAGGTGGTGAATTACCTGGAGCACTACGGCCTGTTGCGGCAAAAGAAGGAAAACGGGCGTTATGAACGGTGCAGTCCAGAGCATTCCTGGAACTCCAACCGGCGGGTCACCAACATCTTTCTGTATCAGTTGCAGCGCCATTCCGATCATCACGCCTACCCGACGCGCAGCTACCAGGCCCTGCGGCACTTCGACGAATCACCGCAATTGCCCGGCGGCTACGCCTCGATGATCCTGCTGGCGTGGATACCGCCGCTGTGGTTCCGGGTGATGGATCACCGCGTGGTGGCGCACCACAACGGAGACATGAGCCGAGCCAACATCAAACCCTCGATCCGCGACCGGGTGATCGCGCAATACTCCTGACCGCGGGCCCTGTGGGAGAGGGTGGGTGTTCGTTCTAGTGGTGCTTTTCCAAATGCGCCAGCACGTTCTCCAGCCGGTCCACCAGCACCTTGTTGATGCTTTTCTCCAGCACCCGGCCCAGCTCGTCGTTGACCACCGCCTCGGCGAGCGGGCGGATGCGGGTGATGAACTCCGCCAGGCGCGCCACGTCCTCGCCTTCGGGCAGGCTGTTGGGGCCGTACTTCTCGTCCACCAGGTGCTCGACGATCATGTCGATAAAGCGCTCGGCGAGCTTGTCCACTTCCTGGCGCACCAGCCGCACATGGGTGAGCACCGCGTCCAGGGGCACGCCGTTTTCCACCAGCTCCTTGCCGGCGTTGTAGATGCGCGGGTAGGGCACGCGCAGGCGCATGCCCTCGGGGATCATGTAGCCCAGTGATACCGCCTTGGTCATCACCTCGGGGGTGATGTCCTCGCCGAAATCATCGATCAGGTCCTGATAGTCCTTGTAGGAGGGCACCTCCGGGTTCTGCCAGGAGGTCACCGCCACTTCCAGCCCGAGAATATCGTTCAGGTCGCGGCCCTGTTCCCAGGCGCTGAGCAGATCGCGGATATTGTTGAGCGTGTAGCCGCGCTCCAGCAGCGCGCCGATGATCTTCAGGCGGGCCAGATGCACATCGGTATAGATGCCGGTCCTGCCGCGCTTTTCCGGCGGCGGCAGCAGGCCCCGGTCCTGGTAGGCGCGCACGTTGCGCACCGTGGAGCCGGCTTCGCGCGCCAGCTGGTCGATGGTGAACTCCTGGCGCTTTTCCAGCTCCGGGAGTTCGCCTTTACCGTCGGGCGCGCTTTGCTTGAGGCGGCGCAGAATCGCCGCCGGGGATTTCCGTGAAGAACTCATGAGCGCGATGATAGACCGGTTGGTGCCCCGGTGCCACGGATGGCGGCGAAGCGGGTCACGGCGCCACGTCCAGACGCGCCAGCCGACGCGCCAGGCCCGGCGCCCAGCGACCGATCAGACGCATGCCGCTGGCCTCCACGCTCACCGGCACCTCGGCGCGGTTGCCCTGCACCGCGTCGACGATGGCACGGGCCACCCGGTCGGCGGTGAAGCCGCGCTTATGATAAAGCCGTTGGGCGGCGTCGCGGCGGCGGGTTTGCTCGTCGTCGTCGACGCCGACAAAACGGGCGCGCCCGGTGATCGGCGTATCGATGATGCCGGGGCAGATCGCTGACACGCCGATGCCCTGATCCGCCAGTTCCGCGCGCAGACACTCGGTCAGCATCAGCACCGCGGATTTGCTGGTGGCGTAGGCCGGTAGCGCCCGGGACGGCAGGTAGGCGGACGCCGAGGACACATTCACGATATGGCCGCTCTTGGCCTGGTCGACCATCTGCCGGGCGAACAGCCGGCAACCGTGAATCACGCCCCACAGGTTCACGTCCAGCACCTGCTTCCAGTCCTGCACGGTGGTGTCCAGCAGCGGGCCGGCCAGGCCGATGCCGGCGTTATTGACCACCACGTCCGGGGCGCCCAGCTCTTTGTCCACGTAGCGCGCCAGCGCTTCCATGGAGCGGCTGTTGCCGACATCGGTCTTGCGGCTCAGGGCCGTGCCGCCGGCGTCCTGGATTTTGCGCGCGGTGCGGGCGGCGGAGTCCGGGTCGATATCGGTACACAGCACGGTGGCGCCACGGGCGCCGAACGCCAGTGCGGTCTGCTCGCCGATGCCGGAACCGGCGCCGGTGATCACCACCAGCTTGCCGCTGTCCGGGCCGTCGCCGGCGGTCACCCGGGCCCGCTGCAGGGCGGCGTCGGCGGGCGCGCCTTCGATGTGCGCGATAAAGGCTTTCAGATAGCGGGCGGTCAACGGCGCATGGCCGAGCAGTGGGCCCCAGTGGCCGGTGTTCAATTCCCGGCGCCACAGCTGGCCGGTCCAGGGCGCGACGCTGTCCAGCAATGTCGGCCCCACGTAGCGGTCACGGCGCGCCACCAGCAGCTGCACCGGCACCGTGGTGCGCCGCTCCCGGGGGTTGAGTAAACGCGGCACCATATTGGCCCGGTAGAGCGCCACGCCCTGGGCGCCGTCCCGGGTCTGGGTGGCGCTGATCGGGGCGCTAACGCCTTCGGTGCGTCTGAGCAGGTCCGGCCAGGCGTCACCGAGCCCCAGTTTCCAGGCCATCGGCGCCAGGGCGGGAATATGAAAGGCGCCGATGTACCAGCTTTTCGCCAGTTGTCGCAGGCTCGCCGCCAGATCGCCGGCGCCGGTGGCGCGCAGGTTATGGCCGATGTGGTCCAGGCAGGGCCCGGACAAACTGGTGTAGGACGCGATGCGCTTTTCCGCGCCCGGTTCGGTGACCGCTTCCCAGGCCTGGATCGAGCCCCAGTCGTGGCCCACCAGATGCACCGCCCGGCCCGGGCTCAGGGCGTCGATCACCGCGAACAGATCGTCGCGCAGTTCTTCCAGGCGGTAGGCCTGGCGGCCGCGCGGCGAGGACGAGGCACCGGCACCGCGCACGTCATAGGTGATCAGGTGGTAGTCGTCGCCAAGGGCCCTGGCCACCGCGTCCCAGACGTCGCCGTTATCCGGGTAGCCGTGGACAAACAGCACCGCCGGGCTGTCCGGGTTGCCCCGTCGGCGGGTCGCCAGATTAATGCCGTCACGGATCACGGTGCGGTGCTGCCACTGTTCCATTGCTTTGTCTCTCGTCGAACGTACTTTTGGAAGGAAACGTTTACACCGTTTGATGTAACAGTCAAACGACGGCGTTGGCCCGCCTGACCCGGCCGGGGCGTAGTTTGGGTCAATCACTTACCGGTCGAATCGAGGGCCGTCTTGTCGTAGTCTTCACGCATTAATGCCGTGCGACCCTTTAGCGTACGGTGGCCTCGCGCACTGATTCAAAAGGAGGAGAGCGTGCCTTTACATCGTCTCACGTCCACGGCCCTTGCCGGTCTGTTGTCCCTGGTAATGCTGCTGCTGGCGGCCCCTGCTTTCGCCCAGGAGACCGGCGCCGAGAGCGATCCCGCCTACGGTACCCTGGCGGATCTGATTGAAGACGACTCCTCGCGCAACGCTCTGATTGAAGAGCTGCGGGCCCTGCAGGCCGCCCGCGCCAGCGTCGATCAGGAAGGCCCGGTCCCCGCGGAACAGATCGCCGCCGAGTCTCCCAGCGACCAACAGCCCGAAGAGGTGTCCTTCGCCCGACGGATGGCCGCCACCACCGGCAATCTGGCCGCCAATATGGGCGACCAGTTCGCGGCCCTCGGGGCCGCCCTGGGTGGCCTGGTGGGCGCCGGGCAGGCGCGGGCCGACCAAGCCGTGGCCGGCGAGGTGGACCTGCAGGAAGTGGGCGCCGCGGCGGTGAATCTGGCGATTCTGGTGATCGCCACCTTCGTGGTGTTCTTCGTACTGCGCGCCATTGCCTCCCCGGCGTTCCGGGCGTTCAGCGCCTGGGCCCAGCGCGGCTCGGAGAAATTCGCCATGCTGCGCACCATCGTCGCGGTGGCGGTGGCCGCCCTGGTGGACGTGATCGTGGTGGGGCTGGCCTATGTGGCCGGTGGCTTTGTGTCGTCCTTGTTGGTGAACGAAGTCAACGCCGACGCCACCCGCCTGGCCCTGTTCCTGAACGCCTTCCTGGTGGTGGAGCTGGTTAAGGCCGCTCTGCGGATGATGTTCTCCTCCGGCTACGAAGGCCTGCGGCTGATGCCGGTGGGCGCCGGTCAGGCCCGCTATGCCAACCGCTTCCTGGCCAATCTGGCCGGCTTTATCGGTTACGGCATGCTGGTGCTGGTGCCGATTCTGAACTTCCATATGTCCCCGGTGCTGGGCACTGCCGTGGGCACCCTGGTGATGCTGCTGGCGCTGTTCTACGCGGTGGCGGTGATTCTCAAGAAGCGCACCGTGATCCGTGACCGGCTGCTCGACAAAGCCGACGCGACCAGCGGCCCCGGCCGGGTGGCGCTGGGCGTTAGTGCCCGCCTCTGGCACCTGGCCGCTCTGGCCTATGCGCTGATGGTATTCGCGGTCACCGTGATTAACCCGGAAACCGCGCTGCCCTATGTCGCCATGGCGACCCTGGAAACGTTGATCTACGTCGGCGCGGGCCTGCTGGTGTCGGTGGTGCTGACGCAGCTGATCGGCAAGGAAATCCAGCTTTCCGACCGCGTTAACGAAAAACTGCCGCGCCTGCAGGCCCGGGTGAACACCTACGTGCCCACCGGCCTTAAAGTGGTTCGCGCGCTGATCCTGGCGCTGGTGGTGGTGCTCTCTCTGGACGCCTGGGAGGTCTACGACCTGGCCGCCTGGTACGCCACCGCCGCCGGTGCGCAAACCGTGGGCGTGGTGCTGCATATTCTGATTATTCTGGCCGTCGCCGCGGCGGTGTGGATTGGCATCGCCAGCCTGCTGGAACACAAGCTTACCCCGGCCGAAGACGCCGACCCGGCCACCGTGGCCCGCGCCAACACCCTGATGGGCCTGTTTCACACCACCCTGGCGATCGCCATTATCATCATGACGCTGATGATCGTGCTGGCGGAAATCGGCATTAATATCGGCCCGCTGATCGCCGGCGCCGGTGTGCTCGGCCTGGCCATCGGTTTCGGTGCCCAGAAGCTGGTCCAGGACGTGATCACCGGCGTCTTCATTCAGCTCGAAAACGCCATGAACACCGGCGACTTCGTCACCGCCGGCAGCAATTCCGGCACTGTGGAACGGGTCGGCATCCGCTCGGTGGCGCTGCGTGACCTGGCCGGCACCTACCACATCGTGCCGTTCTCCTCGGTGGACGCGGTGTCCAACTACACCCGCGAATACGGCAACCATGTGGGCGAATACGGCATCGGCTACCGCGAGAGCATCGACGATGCCATTGTCCAGCTGGAAGCCGCCTTCGAGGAGCTCAAGGAAGGGCCGCACAAGGACAACATCCTGGCGCCGATGACGGTGGCCGGTGTCACCGCCCTGGCGGACAGCTCGGTGAATATCCGCGTGGTGATCAAGGCCGCGCCGGGTATGCAGTGGGCGGTGGGCCGCGCCTACAACCGGCTGGTCAAGATCTACTTCGACAAGGCCGGTATCGAGATTCCGTTCCCGCACACCACGCTGTACTTCGGCGAGGACCGGGACGGCAAGGCGCCGCCGGCCAATGTGCGCATGCTCGGCGACGAGCGTGTGGTGGACACCCAGCCGGGCGGCGCGTCCTCCGACCGCTCCGAATAAATTGCCCTGGCCCGCTGTGAAGCGGGCCTTGTAGGAGCGGGCCCCGCCCGCGAAAGGGAGCGAAGCTCCCGGCGCCAGAGACCTTTCTCTCCAGAGAGCCCGCGTCTCGGATGCGGAGCACCGAACATCCAAAGAGCCCACCCCTGGAGAACGGCACAAAAAAAGCCGGCGGGGAGCCGGCTTGAGAATGATCGCGTCGCGATCCGGGAAAGCAGAAAGGGGGCGAGGCGATCAGGCCGCCTCTTCCAGAGCGTGGGCCACCAGCTCGTCGAACTGCTCCAGGAACTCACGGTTGTCGTGGTCCCAGGGGTGGAAGCCGGGCTTGAACCAATCCAGCCACGCCTTGGCGCTGTAGCGGAAGATGCCTTTCTTGCCCAGGCTGTGGCGCAACACGGCGCGCCAGCCCTGGCGGTCGAACAGGCCGCCGCTGACCCGCACGTTGTGCAGATAGAACGGCAGGAACAGGGCGAAGAACACGCTGGTGGAGAACACCAGGGCGAAGCTGCGCATGGCGTAGGCGCCGACTTTGTCGTCACCGCCCACCGCCAACTGGTAGACATCGAACGCCACCGCTTTATGCTCGGTCTCTTCCAGGGCGTGCCAGTTCCACAGGGCGCGGTAGCCCTCGTCGGAGCCTTCCATGATCTCCGGCAGGCTGAGCAGCCCGTCGGCGAGGATCGCGGTGAGGTGCTCCAGGGCCACGGTGCCGGCCAGTTGGAACGACCCGGGGGTGTATTTCTGAACCGCCTTGAGCAGATTGTCGACCAGCTGCTCCTGGGCTTCGATGGGCACGCCGGCGTCGTTGACGAAGCCGTTGTACTCTTCGTGCTCGCGGCCGTGCATGGCTTCCTGGCCGATAAAGGCGGTGACCGCCTTCTTAAGTTCCGGGTCCTGGACGACATCGCGATACTGGCGCACGCTGTCGATGAAGAAGCGTTCGCCAACCGGGAAAAACAGGCTCAGGGTATTGAGAAACTGGCTCACGTTGCGCCCATCCTGGTGCCAGGTCAGCGCTTTGCTGGGGTTCAGCTTGAAGCGCAGGTTCCGGCGCGTGGGCAGTATGTTGATCGCCATGGTTAAGTACCTCTGATGATTGTTACATTGGTCGATGATACATTCGCCCGCCCGGTGGGCAAGTGGCCCTTGGTTAAGGAAGGTATGTCGTGACGGCAAATAAACAAGAAAAGGCAAATCGTTTACTTGAGGCCCTGATCACCCATCTCAGCGAGTCCCTGGACCCGGACCGCGTGGACGATTGGCTGGAACAGGAGCTGGACGCCCTGCTGGATCAGGCCGACAAGGTACGCCTGGGCGAGGTGGTGACCGCCGAGCAGATCGGCGTCACGGTGCGCAAGTACGCGGTGCAGATGGAGTTGGGCGGCGGCATCCCGGAGCTGGTGGGTGAGATGGTGGACCGTCTTTATAACCACGGCATCCAGGGGGAGCGCCGGGTCGGCGAGCTGGTGGACGAGACCACGGTGGCGGCGCTGGTCGACAAGGTGCTGGAGATCCCGCTGTCGCGGCGGGGCGTGGGCTGGCTGAGCAGCAACCCGGTACTGCTGGCGCTGCTCGCCGGCGGCGCCCATCTGGGGCTCAAGACCTGGCTGCACCAGGGCATTCCCGAGAGCCTGCGCGGCCTGGTGGGGCGGCGGTTGCCGCCGCGCTGGCGGGCCAGCCTGGAGATGCGTCTGCAGGAGTGGCTGCTGGAGCGCACCGCGGCGCTGCTGTCCGACCCCTGGCTGTACAGCGACGATAACCTGGGCGAGCTGCGCGAACTGGTGCTGGTGGCCTGGCAGGACTTCGCCGAGCGCCCGGTGACCGAGCTGCGCGAATTACTGAGCAGCGAGGACATTCAGGAGCTGTTCGTGATCGGCTATGACTTCTGGCGGGATTTCCGGCACAGCGATTATTTCGCCACCATGCTCGATACCGGCATCAATGCCTTCTTTGAGAAGTACGGGGACACCACCCTGCGCGATCTGATCGATGAAGTGGGCATTGAGCGCGATGACCTGCTCGACGACGCCCGCCGGTTCGCGCCGCCGGTGCTGCGGCTGCTGCGCGAGCGTGGCCTGTTGGATGCCTGGCTGCGCCGTCATCTGGCGCCGTTCTTCGACAAGCCGGAAACCCTGGCGATTCTCGACGACTAACCGCCAGCAAGGGCGGTCAGGCCGGGCCGTCCCCGGTGCGGCTGCGTTGTTGGAGGGCGAGGATTTCGTGCAGCTCGTCTTCCGGCACCGGCCGGCTGATCAGGTAACCCTGAATGCTGTCGCAGCCCATTTCGCGCAGGATGTCCAGGTGCTGGTCGGTTTCCACCCCTTCCGCCACCACGCTCATGGTCAGGCTGTGCGCCATCTCGATGATCGCCCGGGTGATGGCCGCGTCGTCCGGGTTGTCCGCCAGATCGGTGATGAAGGTGCGGTCGATTTTGAGCGTATCCACCGGGAACCGCTTCAAGTAGTTGAGCGATGAATAGCCGGTGCCGAAATCGTCCAGGGACAGGCCCACGCCCCGTGCACGCAGCCGTTCCAGCAAGGCGATGTTCTGGTCCATGTCTTCCATGATCAGGCTTTCGGTGAGCTCGAGCTCCAGAAATTCCGCGGGCAGACCGGTGAGTGCGAGAATGCGGTCCACCACGTCCGCCAGGTTGCCTTTGCGGAACTGATGGGCGGACAGGTTCACCGACACGCGTATATTCCCCAGCCCCCGATCCAGCCACTGCCGCGCCTGACGGCAGGCGCGCTCGAGCACCAGCTCGCCGATCGCTGAAATCAGGCCGGATTCTTCCGCCAGCGGAATAAACTCCGACGGCGCCAGCAGGCCCATGGTCGGGTGCTGCCAGCGCACCAGCGCTTCCACCGAGGAAATGCGGCTGTCCGCCAGGTCCATCTTGGGCTGGTAATGGACCACGAATTCGTTCTTGAAGATCGCCTTGCGCAGGCTGGTCTCCAGCGCCAGCTGTTCCACCGACGCCATCTGCATGCCGGTGCGGTAGAACTGGAAATTATTACCGCCGCTGCGTTTCGCCTGATGCACCGCCATTTCCGCCTGGTTGATCATCGACTGGGCTTCCTGGCCCGGGTTGGGGAACACGCTGATGCCGATGCTGGCGCCCAGCAGCAGTTCGTGGCCGTCGATCAGGAACGGCTTCTTCATCATGTTGATCAGTTTCTGGCAGAGCACGCCGATCTGCGCCTCGGCGCCGCAGTTCTCCAGCACCAGGGTGAATTCGTCACCGCCCACCCGGGCCAGGTTTTCATCGTTGACGCCGCACCGGCAGATGCGCTCGGCGGCCAGCTTGAGCAGGCGGTCGCCGATCTCATGGCCGAGGCTTTCGTTGATCGGCTTGAAGCGGTCCAGGTCAATCATCAGCAGCGCGGTCTTTTCCCGGTTCAGCCGCGCCAGGGTCAGCGCCCGCTGCAGGCGCTCGCGGAACAGCGCCCGGTTGGGCAGGCCGGTGAGGCGGTCGTAGTTGGACAAAAACTGCACCCGCTCCTCGGCTTCCTTGCGCGAAGTGAGGTCGGACAGCATCCCCACATAGCGGATCACCCGTTGTTTCTCGTCCAGCACGCTGCTGATCTGCAGCCACTCGGGGAACGGCTCGCCGTTGCGGCGCCGCTCGTTGATTTCGCCCTCCCAGAACCCGGTGCGGCGCAGCGCCAGCGTGATCGCCCGGTAGGTGCTGCGGTTGCGGTCGATGTGGTCGGTCTCGGCGATGGTGCGGCCGAGCACGTCATGCTCCGGGTAGCCGGTGATCTGTTCGAAGCGGGCGTTGACCGCCAGGAACTGGAAGTTGCGGTTAAGAATGAAGATGCCTTCCGGGGCGTTCTCGAACACCGTCGCCGCCAGCCGCTGTTGTTCCTGCGCTTCGCGGGTGGCGGTGATGTCCCGGCGAGTACCGATCATGCGCAAGGCGCGGCCCTTGTCGTTCCAGTCCACCACCCGGCCTTCGTCCTCGATCCAGCACCAGGGGCCGTCGGCGTGACGCAGCCGGTAGATGGCGTGGTAGCGGTCGGTCTCGCCCTTGAAGTGGGCGATCATGGCGCGGCGGATGGTGGGGAAATCGTCCGGGTGCACCAGTTGCTGCAGATCGCCGAAGAAATTGCGGAAGTATTCGCTTTCGTAGCCGAGCAGGCGGTCGAAATTGGTGTGGTAATTGGTGCCGGTGACCAGATTCCAGTCCCACAGGCCGATGTTGCTGGCGTCCAGCGCCAGTTGCAGGCGCTCGCCGGTGGCGCTTAATTCCCGGTTGGCCTGTTCCAGGGCCCGGGTGCGGTCGCTGACCATGGATTCCAGCCGGTCGTTGGCTTCCTGCAACCGCCGGCGCGCCTCTTTGCGTTCCATGATCTCGTCGGCGAGTTTTTCATTGAGCGCTTCGGCGTTGGCCCGCGCCCGATCAAGATAGTCGATCAGCGCCGTGTTGCTGATTTGCAGATCAAGCGCCTGGTGCGTGGTCAGGTTGATGCGGCGGGCGGCGATGAACAGAAAGGCGCCGGTGGCCACCAGCATGGCCGCCAGGGCCGGTTCGTTGTCGTTGGCCAGCAGCAGCTGCACGCAAGACGGTGCCAGCAGGCAAACCTGGTACATCAGTACCGTGGGCAGATGGCTGCTGTACGCCGACAACGCCAGAATGCTCAGGCCGGTGCCCAGGCTGCTCATGGTGAGCTGCGCGTAGAGCATCGACTCGGAGAGCAGGGTGTCGGTGGGGTTGAACAAAAAGCCGCCAATGCCCATCGCCACCGCGGTGGCCAGCACGCTCACCGACACCTTGCGCAGATCGGCGCGGTCGCCGTCGCGCAGCGGCCGGCTCAGCAGCAGCCAGCTGACCCGGGCAAGAATCAGCGTGGTGACCGACAGCGCCCACACCAGCAAGGTGGCGCGCGGCACCGGTGAATCCCAGTAGGCCCAGGTCGCCGCGATCACCGCCAAGCCTTCCAGCACGTTCATGCCTTTGATCCCCGAGAGGAGATGCTGGCATTGAGCGCGGGTCACGGCCTGCTGCTGCTTGCTTGGTTGTGACTCGAATGCTGTCGACACGGATAATGGTTCCAGGCTCGGAGCCTTGGGCGCCGGTGAGTATGTCGCTCCCGCGTGTTGATCGGGAACCCGTAGGCCTAGGTGACGCCCGGCTTTTTGTTTGGCAGTTTACCCAGCCCCATCGCGAAGGGAAACCGGATCAGCGGGGCTGCGTCACAACCTGCCGCGCCAAAGCGGCGGTTCTGGTAAACTCCGCCGCCATGGATGATGTGACTTCCCTTATCGAAGGCCTTAACCCGGATCAGCGCGACGCGGTGACCGCCGAAGACAAGCATTTGCTGGTGCTCGCCGGCGCCGGCTCGGGCAAGACCCGGGTGCTGGTGCACCGAATCGCTTGGCAGATCGCCACCGAACAGGCGTCGCCGTTCGGCATTCTCGCCGTGACATTCACCAACAAGGCGGCGGCGGAAATGCGTGGCCGCATTGAGCAGCTTCTCGCCATGCCCGCCGGCGGCATGTGGGTGGGCACCTTCCACGGCATCGCCCACCGGCTGTTGCGCCAGCACTGGCAGGAAGCGGGCCTGCCGCAGAACTTCGAGATCATCGACGCCGACGATCAGCAGCGTCTGATCAAGCGGGTGATCCGCGAGCTGGGGCTGGACGAACAGCGCTGGCCCGCGCGCCAGGCCACCTGGTTCATCAACGGCCAGAAGGACGAGGGCCTGCGCGCCGCCCACATGGACGTGGCCGGCGGCGACCTGTTCCTGCAGACCATGCAGAAAATCTATCTCGCCTACGAAGAAGCCTGCGCCCGGGGCGGCCTGGTGGACTTCAACGAGATGCTGTTGCGCGTGCTGGAGCTGTTCCGCGACAACGACGAGCTGCGCGGGCACTATCAGCGCCGCTTCCGCCACATCCTGGTGGACGAGTTCCAGGACACCAACGCGATCCAGTACGCCTGGCTGCGGCTGCTCACCACCGCCGACAACGCCGCCACCATCGTCGGCGACGATGACCAGTCCATTTACGGCTGGCGCGGTGCCAAGATCGAGAACATCCACAAGTTCAGCCGCGATTTCCCGGACACCCGCACGGTGCGCCTGGAACAGAACTACCGCTCCACCGGCACCATCCTCAACGCCGCCAACGCGGTGATCAGCGTCAACAGCGACCGGCTCGGCAAGGAGCTGTGGACCGACGGCGGCGACGGCGAGCCGATCCGCCTGTACGCCGGGTTCAACGAGGTGGACGAGGCGCGCTTTATCGCCGGCAAGGTGGAAAGCCTGGGCCAGCAGGGCATGGCGCGCCGGGAAATGGCGGTGCTGTACCGCTCCAACGCCCAGTCCCGGGTGTTGGAAGAAGCCTTTCTGCAGGCCGGTATTCCCTACCGCATCTACGGCGGTCAGCGCTTCTTCGAGCGCGCCGAGATCAAGAACGCCCTGGCCTATCTGCGCCTGCTCAACAACCGCCGCGCGGACGCCGCCTTCGAGCGGGTGGTCAACACGCCCACCCGGGGCATCGGCGCCAAGACCCTGGAAATCCTCCGTGATCTGGCCCGCCAGCGCGGTGTGCCCCTGTGGGACGCGGCGGCGGCGCTGATTAACGAGCAGTTGCTCACCGCCCGCGCCGGCAACGCCTTGCTCGCCTTCCTTAAGCTGGTGGACAAGCTGGCCGAGGAAACCAAGGAACTGGGCCTGGCGGAAACCGCCGAGCACGTGATCGCCGCCAGTGGCCTGCTGGACTACCACGGCCAGGACAAGGGCGAGAAAGCCCAGCAGCGCCTGGACAACCTGCGCGAGCTGGTCTCCGCCACCCGCCAGTTCGGTGATGAAGAGGGCGAAGAGGATCCGCTCAGCGCCTTCCTGGACCACGCCGCCCTGGAGTCCGGCGAAGGGCAGGCCGACGCCCACGAAGACGCGGTGCAGATGATGACCCTGCACTCCGCCAAGGGGCTGGAATTTCCGGTGGTGTTCATCACCGGCCTGGAAGAGGGCCTGTTCCCGCACCAGATGTCCTCGGACGATCCGGTGCGCCTCGCCGAAGAGCGCCGGCTCTGCTACGTGGGGCTGACCCGGGCGATGCGCGAACTCTACCTGACCCACGCGGAAAGCCGCCGCCTGTACGGCAACGAAACGCTCAACCCGCCCAGCCGCTTTCTGCGCGAGATCCCCGCCGAGCTGGTGGAAGAGGTGCGCGCCCGGGCCGGCTTCAGCCGTCCCTTGGGCGGCGGTGGCGGGGGGCCGCGCCAACAGGACGCCAATGGTATTGTATTGGGGGCGCGCGTTTTGCACCCGAAATTCGGTGAAGGCACGGTGCTGCACTTCGAGGGCCAGGGCCCCAACGCGCGGCTGCAAATCAACTTCGACGGCGTCGGCACCAAATGGTTGGTGAGCCAGTACGCCCGCCTCGATGTGATCTAACAACAAAACGAACGGGAGAGTTTCATGGATCGTCGTAAATTCGTCTCCGCGCTGGGCCTCGGCCTGGGCGCCGCGGCGCTGGCCGGCTGCGGCCAGAACGAAAGCGAGAACAAGCCGGCCGCCGGCAGCGACAGCACCCCGGCGCAAGCCGCCGACAAGGAAATCCGCGAGTGGAAACTGGTCACCGCCTGGCCGAAGAATTACCCGGGCCTGGGCACTGGCGCCAACCGCTTCGCGGAACGGGTCACCGCCATGTCCGGCGGCCGTCTGACCATCAAGGTGCATGGCGCCGGCGAGCTGGTCCCGGCCATGGGCGTATTCGACGCGGTCCGCGACGGCAGCGCCGAGATGGGCCACTCCGCCTCCTACTATTGGAAAGGCAAGCACCCGGCCACGCCGTTCTTCACCGCGGTGCCGTTCGGCCTCACCGCCCAGGAACTGAACAGCTGGGTGAACTTCGGCGGCGGCCAGGAGCTGTGGGACGAGCTGTACGGCGAGTTCGGCATCAAACCGCTGCCGTGCGGTAACAGCGGCACGCAGATGGCCGGCTGGTTCCGCAAGGAGATCAACAGCCTGGAAGACATCAAAGGGCTCAAGATCCGCGCCCCCGGCCTGGCCGGCGAAGTGATGCAGCGCATCGGCGCCACGCCGGTGCAGATGCCCGGCGGCGAGGTGTTCACCTCAATGCAGACCGGTGCTCTGGACGCCGCCGACTGGGTGGGCCCCTACAACGATCTCACCTTCGGCCTGCACAAAGTGGCCAAGTACTACTACTACCCCGGTTGGCAGGAGCCCGGCGCGATGCTGGAGCTGATGATCAACAAGGAAAAGTGGGACGCGCTGCCGGAGGATCTGCAGGCCATCGTCAAGAGCGCCGCCGAAGCGGAAAACCAGCACATCTACGACGAGTTCACCGCGCGTAACGCGGAAGCGCTCAAGCAATTGGTGGATGAGCACGGCGTGCAACTGCGCCGCCTGCCCGACGAAGTGCTGGAAGCGCTGTACAAAACCAGCCAGGAAGCGGTGCAGGATCTGGTCGCCGGCAACGAGCAGGCGCGTCGTATCTACGAGTCCTATCGCGATTTCCGCGATTCGGTGATGCCGTACATTTCGGTCGCCGAGCAGTCCGCGCTCAACGTCCGTTCCATGGTCATGGACCAGAAGGCGCCGTAAGGCGCCCTTCGGGCTTCAGTCCCGGGGTACCGAGCGGGTACGGCCGTTCTCGTCGATGGCGACGAACGTGAAGTGCCCCTCGGTGACCTTCGCCAGGCCCCCTTCGTCCTCAACGATCCACACTTCCACCAGAATCTGCATGGAGCTGCGGCCGATGTCCTGCATCCGCGTGTAGCAGCTCACCACCGCGCCCACCGGCACCGGTCGCAGGAACGCCATGGAGTCGATCGCCACCGTGGCGACCCGGCCCTTGGCCCGCGCCCGCGCGGTCACCGCCCCGGCCAGATCCATCTGCGACACCAGCCAGCCACCGAAAATATCCCCATTCCAGTTGGCGTTCTCGGGCATGGCGATGGTTTGCAGGGCCAGGGTGCCCTGCGGTTGAGGAATGTCGTCGTTGGTCATGTCTTGTTATCCATATAAAAGCCCCGGCAACCAGGTGGCCAGTTCCGGGAACAGCGCCAGGATGCCGAGCATCGTCAATTGAATCAGGATAAAGGGTATCACGCCTTTGTAGATCTGCGAGGTGCGTACTTCCGGCGGCGCCACGCCGCGCAGGTAGAACAGCGCGAAGCCGAACGGCGGCGTCAGGAAGGACGTCTGCAGATTGAGCGCGATCATCACCCCCAGCCACACCGGGTCCACCCCCATGGACAACAGCACCGGCCCCACGATCGGCACCACCACGAAGGTGATCTCCATGAAATCGAGAATAAAACCGAGCAGGAACACAATCAGCATCACCACCAGGGTGGCGCCCAGCACGCCACCGGGCAGGGCGTCGAACAGATGCTCCACGGTTTCGTCGCCGCCGAACGCGCGGAACACCAGCGAGAACAGGCTGGCGCCGATCAGGATCATGAACACCATGGCGGTGACCCGGGTGGTGCTGCGCACCGTTTCGCGCAGGATATGCCGGTCCAGATGCCGGCTGAACGCGGCCAGCAACAGGGACCCGAAGGCGCCCACGCCGGCCGCTTCCGTGGGCGTGGCCAGCCCACCCAGAATAGAACCCAGCACCGCGGTGATCAGCAGCAGCGGCGCCACCAGGCCGCCCAGCAGGGAGACCGCCTCCACGCCACCGTCGGCGGTGGCGTCCTCGCGTTTCATGGCCGGCGCCTGCTCCGGGCGCAGCGTGCTGATCACCACCACGTAAAGCAGATACATGCCGACCAGAATCAGCCCCGGCACCAGCGCGCCGACGAACAGATCCCCCACCGACACCGTGTCCAGGGACCACAGGCCCTGCCGCAACTGGGCTTCCTGGTAGGCGGTGGAGAGCACATCGCCCAGCAACACCAGGGCAATGGAAGGCGGGATGATCTGCCCCAGGGTGCCGGTGGCGCAGATCAGCCCGGTGGCCAGGCCCGGGTTATAGCCGTGGCGCAGCATGGTGGGCAACGACAGCAGCCCCATGGTCACCACGGTGGCGCCGACGATACCGGTGCTGGCGGCCAGCAGCGCACCCACCAGCACGATGGCCAGGCCCAGGCCGCCCGGGAACACCGCCAGCAGGCGCCCCATGCTGGCCAATAGCCGTTCCGCCACGCGGGACTTTTCCAGCATTACGCCCATGAACACGAACAGCGGCACCGCCATCAGGCTGGTGTTCTCGATAATCCCGAACAGCCGGCCGGGCAGGAACGTCAGGTCGCTCATGTCCAGAGCGCCGCCGAGCAGGCCGCCGGCGGCGAAGATCAGCGCCACGCCGCCCAGGCAGAACGCCACCGGGTAGCCGCTCAGCAGGGTCACGCCGACGGCCACGAACATCAGCAGGGGAATCAGCTCCATGCGTCCCCCTCGTCCTCAAGGGCCTCTTGCGGCGGGGTGGCCCCGGCCAGCGTCAGGCCGTGGCGGATCAGCTCCGCCACCGCTTGCAGGGTAAGCAGCGCGGGCAGCGCCAGCAGCAGGCTCTTGAGCAGGAACACCAGCGGCAGGCCGCCGTTGTCGGAGCGTTCCAGGCCGGCCCAGCTGCGCACCACGTACTGGAAACTGAGACCGAAAATCGCCGCGCACACCGGCAGCAGCAGGAACAGGGTGCCCAGCACATTGACCAGCGCCCGCTTGCGGGGGCTGAAATGCTGGTAAAACACGTCCACCCGCACGTGCTCGTCCAGCGCCAGGGCGTAGGCGGCGCCCAGCATGAACAGCGAGCCATGCAAATAAATGAGGCTCTCCTGAAGGGCGATATTGCCGATGCCGAACATATAGCGCAGCACCACCACCAGCACCATCAGCAGGACCATGGCCAGGGAGAACCAGGCGCACAGATGGCCGACGCCGCAGGTGAAGGCGGTCAGGCGCTGTTGCCAGCGTTTCAGGTGCTGCAGGCGTTGTCGGGTCAAAATGGCCTCGCCGGGGTGTCGGATCCGGCGCGATTATACGGATGATGGGCGCCGGGGTCAGCAAAACCGGGGCTTCGCGGCATGGCGCGGGTGCGTGAACCATCCCATTTATGTAATGTTGCTGTCACATAACGCCTCTAGCATGCGTGATGCCTGAAGAGAAGAAGCCGGGTTAAGACCAACGCCGGCGCCATGCAACCAGGAGGCTAACAGTGAAATTTCAAATGAAAGCGACTCTCGTCGGCGCCGCCGCCGCCGTGGCCCTCGCCAGCGCCCCGGCCACCGCGATCGCCCGTGACACTATTTCCATCGTGGGTTCCTCCACGGTATACCCGTTCGCCACCACCGTGGCCGAGCGCTTCGGCCGTAGCGGCAACCCGACGCCGAAGATCGAGTCCACCGGTTCCGGCGGCGGCATGAAGCTGTTCTGCCAGGGCATCGGCACCGAGAACCCGGACATCACCAACGCGTCGCGCCGGATGAAGAGCTCCGAGTTCGAGATGTGCCAGAAAAACGGCGTGAAGGAAATCACCGAAGTCGTGATCGGCTATGACGGCATCGTGATCGCCAACTCCGTCGAAGGAGAGAAAATCGACCTGTCCAAGCGCGACATCTTCCTGGCGCTGGGCAAGGAAGTGCCGGATCCGAAGGGTGGCGAGAAGCTGGTGCCCAACCCTTACAAGAAGTGGAGCGAAGTGAACCCGGACCTGCCGGACACCGAGATCGAAGTGCTGGGCCCGCCGCCCACCTCCGGTACCCGCGACGCGTTCAACGAGCTGGCCATTGAAGGCGGCTGCAAAACCTTTGACTGGCTCGCCGCCATCAAGAAAGAAGACAGCGGCAAGTACAAGTCCATCTGTCGCAGCATCCGTGAAGACGGCGCCTACGTGGAAGCCGGCGAAAACGACAACCTGATCGTGCAGAAGCTGGGCTCCAACCCGCAGGCGCTGGGCGTGTTCGGTTACTCCTTCCTGGATCAGAACCGCGGCAAAGTGGAAGCGGCCACCATCGAAGGCGTTGAGCCGACCATGGAAACCATCGCCAGCGGCGATTACCCGGTTTCCCGCTCCCTGTTCTTCTACGTGAAGAAAGCGCACGTGGGCGTGGTTCCCGGCATCGAAGGCTACATCAAGGAATTCACCAGCGAGCGCGCCTGGGGCCCGGACGGCTACCTGGTCGACAAAGGTATGATTCCGCTGCCCGACGACATGCGCGCCAAGATGGCCAAGCAGGCGCAAGGCCTGAAGAGCATGACCGGTAAGGAACTGTAAGACAGGACGTGGGCTTACGCAGGGACGCGTAACGAACCAAGCCCGGTGGCGTTGAGTCACCGGGCTTTCTTCGCCCCGGCGGGGTGTGGATAAACCCGGTTTTTTCTCTCAAACCCCAGGTTTGCGCGAGAAAATCACTCACTCGGAGTTGTTGGCATGCAAACAGGCAACCTGTTGTTGCTGTTGGTCGCCATGGTGGCGGCGGCCTACTACATAGGCTGGCAAAGGTCCCTGGCCCAGGCACGGCCCCTGGGCGGGATTCGCCATCTCCAGTCGCTGCCGTTCTACTACGCGATGCGGGCGGCACTGTGGTGCGCGATCCCGGCGCTGGTGGTACTGGGCGCCTGGCTGATCTTTGACGACGCCATCATTCGAAGCACGGTGATGATGAGTCTGCCCGAGGAGATTCGTCCGGCCACGGAAGGCGGTCGGAGTCTGTTGCTCAGCCAGATTCAGAACGTGGCCAGCGGCGCTTTGGCCACCGATTCGGTGCGCCCGGAGATCGCCGGCGCGGCGGAGCTGCTGCGCGGGCTGCGGGGCACCAACACCATGGCGCTGACGGTGGTGTTCATCGTCGTCGCCATGCTCGGCGGTGCCTGGGGCTGGCTGAAGATCGCGCCGCAACTGCGCGCCCGCCAGCAGGTGGAGAGAATCCTGCGGGTGCTGTTCATGCTGTGCGCCCTGGTCGCCATCATGACCACCGTCGGCATTGTCATGTCGGTGCTGTTCGAATCGATTCGCTTCTTCGGCCAGGTGTCGCCGGTGGACTTCCTGTTCGGCACTCAATGGAGCCCGCAAACCGCTCTGCGTGCCGACCAGGTGGCGTCCGAGGGCGCCTTTGGCGCCATCCCGCTGTTCATGGGCACGCTGCTGATCTCGGCCATCGCGCTGTTGGTGGCGGTGCCGGTGGGGCTGATGTCGGCGATTTACCTGGCCGAATACGCCCACGCCAAGGTGCGGGCCGTGGCCAAGCCGTTGCTGGAGATCCTCGCCGGTGTGCCCACGGTGGTATACGGCTTCTTCGCCGCGCTCACCGTGGCGCCGTTTATCCGCGATATGGGTGAAAGCATCGGGCTGGACGTGGCCTCCGAATCCGCCCTGGCCGCCGGCCTGGTGATGGGCGTGATGATCATTCCCTTCGTGTCCTCGATTTCCGATGACGTGATCACCGCCGTGCCCCAGGTGATGCGTGACGGCTCCCTGGGCCTGGGCGCCACCAAATCCGAGACCATTCGCAAGGTGGTCTTTCCCGCCGCCTTGCCGGGCATCATGGGCGGTATTTTGCTGGCCGCGTCCCGGGCCATCGGCGAAACCATGATCGTGGTGATGGCGGCGGGCCTCGCCGCCAACCTCACCGTGAACCCCCTGGAGGCGGTCACCACCGTCACCGTGCAGATCGTGACCCTGCTGACCGGCGACCAGGAATTCGACAGCGCCAAAACGCTGGCGGCCTTCGCGCTCGGCCTGATGCTGTTCATCACCACCCTGGTGCTCAACGTGGTGGCGCTGCACATCGTCAAGAAATACCGGGAGCAGTACGAATGAACCGACTGACAACCCACCGGGAGGCGGCGTTATGAGCGAGACCACGGCGAAAGTGCGTGAAAGTCTGGCGCGGCGTTATCGGCAGGAGAAGCGATTCCAGGCCTATGGCATTCTGTCCATCGGCGTCGGCCTGTTGGCGCTGCTGATTCTGTTCACCGACATTATCGGCAAGGGCCACAGCGCCTTTTTCGAACACTACATCAAGCTGGAAATCAGCCTCGACCGGGACGTGCTGGGTGTGGACGACGCCAGTGACGACGAGCAACTCAACTACGCCAATTTCGGTGGCGTTATCAAAGAGGCGTTGCGCGAGCGATTCCCCGGCGTCGACGATCGTCAGCAGCAGCGTCTGCTTTACGATCTGGTCAGCAGTGGCGCCAGCTATAACCTGCGCGACGAACTGAAAGCCGATCCCGGCCTGCTGGGCGGCACCCGGGAACTCTGGCTGCTGGCCGACGACGACGTCGACCTGTATCTGAAAACCTCGCAGAAAAAGCGCCCCGAAGCGCGCCTCGACGATCAGCAGAAACAGTGGATCGAAGACCTGGAAGCCGCCGGCGATACGGATAAGCGTTTCAACGCGTCGTTCTTCTCCCACGGTGATTCCCGCGAACCGGAACTGGCCGGTATTGGCAGCGCCATTGTCGGTTCGTTCTTCACCATGATCGTCACGCTGTGTCTGTCGTTCCCGATTGGCGTGGCGGCGGCCATCTACCTGGAAGAATTCGCACCGCGCAACAAATTCACCGATTTCATTGAGGTGAACATCAACAACCTGGCGGCGGTGCCGTCGATCATTTTCGGCCTGCTGGGCCTGGCGATTTTCATCAATGTGTTCGGGCTGCCGCGTTCGGTGCCGCTGCTGGGCGGTCTGGTGCTGACGCTGATGACATTGCCGACGATCATTATCACCAGCCGCGCCGCGATCAAGACGGTGCCGCCTTCGGTGCGCGAGGGGGCCCTGGCCCTGGGCGCCTCGAAGATGCAGGTGGTGTTGCACCATGTGTTGCCGCTGGCGCTGCCGGGCATGCTGACCGGCTCGATCATCGGCATGGCCCAGGCACTGGGTGAAACCGCGCCGCTGCTGCTGATCGGCATGGTCGCCTTTATCGTCGACATTCCCGGCGGCCCCACCGATCCGGCCACGGTACTGCCGGTGCAGATTTATCTGTGGGCGGACAGCCCCGAGCAGTCCTTCGTGGCCATGACATCGGCGGCGATCATGGTCCTGCTCGCTTTCCTGATCACCATGAACACGCTGGCGGTGGTACTGCGCAAGCGTCTTGAGCGCCGTTGGTAAGGAGACGAACATGGATACCGCACGAGAACTGGACAACCGCAACCGCGCCGATGATGATGCGGCGAAGCCCTTGATCGACGTGGAAGAAAGGTCAATGCAGGATACTCCCTACCCGGAAAAAACCGTGGGCAAGCCGTTCGTGGACGCGCCCAAGATGAAGCTGCGCAACGTGAACGTGTTTTACGCCGACAATCAGGCGATCCACGACGTCAGCCTGGACATCGGCAAGAACGAAGTGATCTCCCTGATCGGCCCTTCCGGTTGCGGCAAGTCCACCTTCCTGCGGTCGCTCAACCGCATGAACGACACCATCGATATCTGCCGGGTGAAAGGCGATCTGCACCTGGACGATCAGGATCTCTACGATCCCAAGCTGGATGTGGTGGAATTGCGCGCCCGTGTCGGCATGGTGTTCCAGAAGCCCAACCCGTTCCCCAAGTCGATCTACGACAACGTGGCCTATGGCCCGCGGCTGCACGGTCTGGCGGACAAGAAATACGATCTCGATGAAATCGTCGAGAACAGCCTGCGCAGCGCCGGCCTCTGGAACGAGGTGAAGGACCGTCTGCATTCCTCCGGCACCGGCCTGTCCGGCGGCCAGCAGCAGCGTCTGTGCATCGCCCGCACCATCGCGGTGAGCCCGGAAGTGGTGCTGATGGACGAGCCCTGTTCGGCGCTGGACCCGATCGCCACCGCCAAAATCGAAGAGCTGATCGACGAGCTCTCCGAATCCTACACCATCGCCATTGTCACCCACTCCATGCAGCAGGCCGCGCGCGTATCCCACCGCACCGCCTACTTCCACCTGGGTCGGCTGATCGAGGTGAACGACACCGAAACCGTATTTACCAAGCCGGAGCACGAGCTCACGGAAGCCTACATCACCGGCCGCTTCGGCTAAGGCCAACGGGTCCAAGGAGAGACAACATGGATCGCATGCATTTTGGTCAGCACAGTTCCTCGCAATTCAACGAGGCGCTGGAATCCATCCGCAACCATCTCATGGAGATGGGCGGACTGGTGGAAAAACAGGTGGTGGACGCGCTGGAAGCGCTGCTGCACGCCGACTCCGCCCTGGCGGAAAAAGTACTGAGCACGGAAGACCGGGTCGACGACCTGGAAATCCAGATCGACGAAGAGTGCGCCCGCGTGCTGGCGCTGCGCCAGCCGGCGGCCTCGGACCTGCGGCTGATCATCGCCGTCTCCAAGGCGGTGTCGGACCTGGAGCGCATCGGCGACGAATCCGCCAAGATCGCCGCCATGGCGCTGCAGCTGGCCGAGGACGGTGAATCACCGCGCGGCTATGTGGAAGTCCGGCACATCGGCAACCACGTGCGCAACATGCTGCGCGACGCCCTGGACGCCTTCGCCCGCTTCGACGCCGACAAGGCGGTGGAAGTGGCCGCCGAAGACAGCGAAGTGGACCTGGAGTACCGCTCCGCCATGCGCGCCCTGGTGACCTTCATGATGGAAGACCCGCGCGCCATTTCCCGGGTACTCAACATCATCTGGTCCCTGCGTGCCCTGGAACGCATCGGCGACCACGCCCGCAACATCGGCGAACAGGTGATCTTCCTGGTCAAAGGCACCGACGTGCGCCACATCTCCATCGACGAGATGGAAAAAGAAGTCCGCAAAAAAGACTGACCCTGTGGAGCCGCTTGGAAAGCGGCTTCTTTTCCTCTAATATATCCGTAAATCCGAATATACGAATATAGGTTCTGATCGCACAATGACCGACCTTTCCGCCACCAAACTCTGCAAATGCCTCGGCGACGACCTGCGCCTGAGCCTGGTCTGCCTGATGGACGCGCAGCACGAGATCTGTGTCTGCGACCTGGTGGACGCGCTGGAGGCGCCGCAGTCGACCATCTCCCGGCATCTGGCTCAACTCCGCCAGTGCGAGCTGGTGGTGGCGCGCCGGCAGGGCACCTGGATGCACTACCGCCTTAACCCTGAGCTGCCGGAGTGGGCGCTCACTGTCATCGAAACCCTGGCCGAACCGGCCCGGGCACAACTGGGCCTGCGCACACCGGCGCCGGTCTGCTGTTAATGGAGACTCCCATGGAACTGCCCCTGAACGTGCTGTTTCTGTGTACTGGCAACTCCTGCCGGTCGATTCTCGGCGAGGCCATCGCCAACCACCTGGGTGAAGGCCGCATCCGCGCCCGCAGCGCCGGCAGCCAGCCCACCGGCCAGGTGCACCCGCGCGCCCTGGCGGTACTGGAACGCCACGGTGTGCCGGTGGACCAGCCCGCGTCCAAATCCATGGACGACCTGGAAGGCGAGCGCTTCGACGTGATCATTACGGTGTGCGACGCCGCCGCCGGCGAAGCCTGCCCGGTGTGGCTGTCCGAGGCCGCCAAGGTGCACTGGGGCATCCCCGACCCGGCCGGTTCCGAGGGTACCGACGACGAGATCGACGCCGTCTTCGAGCTTACCTACGAGCGCCTGCGCCAGCGCCTGGAAAAGCTGGCGGCGCTGGATCTCGCCGACATCAACCCGCTCGGCCTGGTCGCCTCGATGCAGAAAATCCACCGCGAGCTGGGCCAGGAATAAAGGACCGTCTCCATGCCGTTTTTCGAACGTTTTCTTAGTGTCTGGGTGGGGCTGGCGATCATTGCCGGGGTCGCCCTCGGGCTGGCGGCGCCGGGCCTGTTCCAGGCGGTGGCCGCCTTCGAGGTGGCCCATGTGAATCTGGCGGTGGCGGTGTTCATCTGGGTGATGATCTACCCGATGATGATCCAGATCGACTTCGCGGCCATGAAGCGCGTCGGCGACAAGCCCAAGGGCCTGCTGCTGACCCTGGTGGTGAACTGGCTGATCAAGCCGTTCACCATGGCGGCGCTGGGCTGGCTGTTCTTCAAGGTGCTGTTCGCCGACTTGGTGGACCCGCAAACCGGCAGCGAGTACATCGCCGGCATGATCCTGCTGGGCGTGGCGCCGTGCACCGCCATGGTGTTCGTATGGAGCCACCTCACCAAGGGCGACGCCAACTACACCCTGGTGCAGGTGTCGGTGAACGACGTGATCATGGTGTTCGCCTTCGCGCCCATCGCCGCGCTACTGCTGGGCGTCAGCGACATCACCGTGCCCTGGGATACCCTGGTGCTGTCCACGGTGCTGTACGTGCTGCTGCCGCTGGTGGCCGGGGCGCTCACCCGGCGCTGGCTGAGCGGGCGCGGCGGCGGGAAGGCGGTGGACGACTTCGTCCATACCCTCAAGCCGGTGAGCGTGCTGGGCCTGCTGGCCACGGTGGTGCTGCTGTTCGGCTTCCAGGCCGAGACCATCCTCGCCAAGCCCCAGGCCATCGTGCTGATCGCCATTCCGCTGCTGATCCAGACCTACGGCATCTTCCTGATCGCCTTCGTCGCCGCCCGCTGGCTGCGCCTGCCCCACAACGTGGCCGGCCCGGCCTGCCTGATCGGCACCTCCAACTTCTTCGAGCTGGCGGTGGCGGTGGCGATCAGCCTGTTCGGGCTGTCCTCCGGAGCCGCTCTCGCCACGGTGGTGGGCGTGCTGGTGGAGGTGCCGGTGATGTTGTCGTTGGTGGCCATCGTTAATCGCACCAAACACTGGTTTGAGGACGGCGGTGAACAGTGAATAGTGAACAGTTAATAGTTAATAGCTAAAACCATAAGCGCTGAAGTCATAGCTATGAAAGATCTTTTTAATCTCGACAACGAGGGCTTCCAGGTTCCCAGCGTTGACCGCGTGTTCCAGGATCAGCCATCCACTCACAAACCGCGGATTCTATTGCTTTACGGGTCCCTGCGGGAGCGTTCGTTCAGCCGCCTGGCGGTGGAGGAGGCGGCGCGGCTGCTGGAGGCCATGGGTGCGGAAGCACGGGTCTTTGATCCGCGCGGCCTGCCGCTGCCGGACGCCGAGCCGGCGGATCACCCCAAGGTCCAGGCGCTGCGCGAGCTGGCCCAGTGGTCCGAGGGCATGGTCTGGTGCTCGCCGGAGCGCCACGGCGCCATGACCGGCATCATGAAGGCACAGATCGACTGGATTCCGCTGGCGCTGGGCGGCGTGCGCCCCACCCAGGGCAAAACCCTGGCGGTGATGCAGGTGAGCGGCGGCTCGCAGTCGTTCAACACCGTCAATCACCTGCGCGTGCTGGGCCGCTGGATGCGCATGGTGACCATCCCCAATCAGTCGTCGGTGCCCAAGGCGTTCCTGGAGTTCGATGACCACGACCGCATGAAGCCGTCCCCCTACTATGATCGTATAGTCGACGTCATGGAGGAGCTGATGAAATTCACCCTGCTGGTACGCGATCGCAGCGACTATCTCACCGACCGTTACTCCGAACGTAAGGAGAGCGCGGAAGAGGTTTCCCGCCGGGTGAACCAGCGCGCCATGTGATCCGCCACCGTTTTACTGAAAGGGGAAGCCATGCCGTCCAACACGCTGTCACGCTTCCCCTTGGCGGTCATTGTCACCGCCCAGTTTCTGGGCACCTCACTGTGGTTCAGCGTCAACGGCGTGGGCCTGTCCCTGGGCCAGGAACTGGGGCTCACCGAGACTGACCTGGGCCGCCTCACCATGGCCACCCAGGCGGGCTTTATCCTCGGCACCCTGGCGCTGGCGGCCACCGGCCTGGCCGACCGCTTCCGCGCCAGCCGCGTGTTTGCCGTGGCGGCGGTGCTGGGGGCGCTGATGAACGGCGCCTTCGTGCTGGTGGCCTGGCAGCCGGCGGCGGCGCTGATGATGCGCTTCGCCACCGGGCTCTGCCTGGCCGGTATTTATCCCCTGGGTATGAAGCTGGTGATCAGCTGGACGCCGCGCCATACCGGCGCTGCCCTGGCCTGGCTGGTGGGCATGCTGACCCTGGGCACCGCCGTGCCGCACCTGTTGCGCGGCGCCACCCTGGGGTTGCCCTGGCAGTGGCCACTGCTCACCGCGTCCGTGCTGGCGGTGGTCGCGGCGCTGTTGATACGCACCCTGGGCGACGGCCCCCACCTGCCGCCGCCGGGTGATAAAAAGCCGCTGCGCGAAGGCTTCACCGCCTTCGCCAGTGGCGATTTCCGCGCCGCCGCCCTGGGCTACTTCGGCCACTGCTGGGAACTCTATGCGTTCTGGACCCTGGCGCCCCTGCTGGTGGCCCGGGAGTTGCAGCGTTTGGGCGCCGGCGAAGCACTGGTGCCCTGGCTGGCGTTCCTGGTGATCGCCGTGGGGTTGGTGGGCTGTGTTTATGGCGGGCGTGTCAGCCGCCGGCGCGGCAGCCTGTGGGTGGCGCGGGCGGCGTTGGCCGCGTCCGGTCTGCTGTGCCTGGTCTATCCGTTGCTGGGAAGTCTGTCCCCTTTTCTATTGCTGGCGCTATTACTGCTGTGGGGTTTCACGGTGATCGCCGATTCGCCGCAGCTTTCCGCGCTGGCCGCCGCCACCGCGCCCCGGGACCGGGTCGGCTCGACCCTGGCGGTGATGAACGCCATCGGCTTCGCGCTCACCATCCCGGCGATCTTTCTGGTGTCGGAATTCTGGGCGACGCTGGATCTGCGGGTGGCCTGGCTATTGCTGCCGGGGCCGGTGGTGGGCCTGTTCTACCTTTGCCGGACCCGGCTATAGCTGGGATTCCAGCGCCACCGCCACATTGTCCGTGTCGTCCCCCAGCCATAGCTGCCCGTCCTGGATCATGGCGTTGAGGCGCATCTGGCGGTGGGTCAGAGCCGCCAGCGCGGCTTCCGTTTCCGGCATCACGCGCAGCACGGTGAGGTTGTCGAAGCGTTCCAGCTTGCGGCCGAGGGCCTCGCGCCAGACCAGCGGCGCCTGGCGGCCGTAGGTGTAGATCGCCACCGCACCGGCCAGGCCGCAGGCCTTGCGCAGACGTTTCTCATCCGGCATGCCCAGCTCGATCCACTCTTCCAGGGTGCCGTTGGGGTGATGCCGCCACAGGTCCGGCTCGTCCGTGGACGACAGGCCCCGGGTGAAGCTCAGGTCCTCATGGGCGTGGCGGGCAAAGGCCATCAGCCGCAGCATCATGCGCGCCTCGGTTTCGGAGGGATGCAGCGCCACCGTCAGGTTATGGGTGGCGTAGTAATCCCGGTCCATATCCGAAACGGTGAGCTCGGCTTTGTAGATGGTGGCGGTGAGGGCCATGGCATAGCTCGTTGTTGTTCGCGGTTAGATCAACGCCCAGACACCAAAGGCGATGAACAGCGCCGCGCTGATCCGGTGGGCCCAGGTTTCGAAACGCTCGCCGGCGAGGCGATGGGCCACCCAGATCACCGGCAGGTTGGCCGCGATCATACCCGCCGTGGTGCCCAGAAGCACGGGCCAGAATTCCTGGAAACGCACCGCCAGAGCCACGGTGGCCACCTGGGTCTTGTCGCCGATCTCGGCGATAAAGAACAGAACCAGGCTGGTCAGGAAGGGGCCGAACCGGTATTGGTCGCCCACGCCGTCGTCGTTATCGGGAATCAGCATCCACAGGCCCAGGGCGATAAAGCTGCCGCCCAGGATCCAGGTCAGCCAGTCCGCGGGAATGGCGTCGGCCAGCCACTCGCCGAACCAGACACTGAGGCCGTGGTTAATCAGAGTGGCGATAACGACGCCGGCGAGAATCGGCCAGGGCTTGCGGTAGCGGCACACCAGCGCCAGGGACAGTAATTGGGTCTTGTCGCCGATCTCGCCCAGGGCGACCAGCAGGGTGGAAGAGAGGAATGCGTCCAACGGAAAACCTTACAGGGGCGGGATCAAACGATTACCAGAGACACTGCCCACCGATCCCGCCCCCGCGGAATGCAGACAATGTCTCAGGTCTCGTCGATCCATCCGCCGATGCGGCGGAGGACACGGCCACCATGCGCATTGAGGCGCAAATATGTTGACGACCGCCCCGGGTGGGGACCCGGGTGACTACTCCCCTAAGACGGCGGAAACCATAGCCGCGGTAAGGATTTAAATCAAGCGCCGAACAGCCAGCCGCTGATCAACCGGCCCGGCGCCAGGGTGCCCAGCCCGGCGCCCACCAGCCCCAGGTAGGCGCCGACCAGGAAATTACGGTGTGTCGCCAGGCGCCGGCGCCGCACCGCCAGCATTGAGATCGCCAGGCACACCAATATCCACACGGAGAGCAGATGTATCACGCTGAACGGCCCCAGCAGCGCCAGGTCGCCGCTCAGCCAGAAGGAAGACACCGCCGTGACCGCCATCGCCAGCACCCAGGACCAACCGAGCCAGCGATGCCGCCGCGAACCCTTCGCGGACAGCAACTGCACCGCCCCGAAGACCAGCGCCCAGAGCGCCGCCAGCAGATGAATCCAGACCGCCACCATCCTGCTTCCTCCCCCCGGCGGGCTAGGCCCGTGCCGGTGTAATGTGTATGCTGCGAACATAAGGTAGAAGAGGATGTGTACAGTGTCAACATCAAAGAAGAGTGTGCCCACGGACCGTTACCACCACGGCGATCTGCGCCGTGCTCTGGTGGATGAGGCCCTGGTGCTGCTGGCGGAAAGCGGCGACGGCGGCTTCAGCCTGCGTGAGCTGGCCCGGCGGGTGGGCGTCACCGCCAACGCCAGTTACCGGCACTTCGCCAACAAGGACGCGTTGCTGCAGGCGTTGGCGTCGGAGGGGTTCCGGCGCCTCAGCGCCGCCCAGCGCGACGTCGAAGCGCTGGCGGCGGACGAGGAAAAGCTGCTGGCCGGGGGCCGCAGTTACCTTCGCTTCGCCCACGCCAATCCGGCGCTGTTCCGGCTGATGTTCAGCGTGATTCCGCCGCACCGCCGTGGGGATGAATTGAGCGAGGCCTCGCAGGCCGCGTTCGAGACCCTGCGTCAGGCGGTGGCCCGTGGCTGGTCCGGCGGCGAGCCGGACCCGGACAGCGTCACCCGCGCGGCGCTACGCGCCTGGGCGCTGGTGCACGGGCTGGGCCAATTGCTGCTGGACGGCCAGCTGGACTGGCTGGAAGAGGACCCGCTGGGGCTCGCGGAGGCGGTGCTGGCGGACACCGTCTAGCGGTATACTGCCGGCCCACGTCAGGAGAGCCCCATGAGCGACGACCGCTTCCTCGATATCGAAACCAAGCTGGCCTACCAGGAAGACCTGGTCGCCAGCCTTAATCAGATCGTCAGTGCCCAGCAGCGCAAGCTCGACGAGCTGGAAGCCGCCTACCGCAAGCTGGTCGACCGGGTGGTGGAACAGAGTGAGGAGCTGGCTGCCCTGCGCATCGAGGACGCCCCGCCGCCGCATTATTGAAGAGCCGGCGGCGGTTAGCCGCTGGCGAGGGCGGTGGGCTTGCTGACCAGCCGGCTGGCGGGGAAATGGCAGGTGAAGTTGCTGCCTCTGCCCAGCTCGCTTTTGATTTCCAGCCTGCCGTTATGGCGGATCATCACGTGTTTGACGATGGCCAGCCCCAGGCCGGTGCCGCCGGTCTGGGTGACGCGGCTGTTGTCCGGGCGGTAAAAGCGCTCGGTGAGACGGGGGATGTGCGCCGGGTCGATGCCGATGCCGTTGTCGCGTACGGAAAAATGGGCGCCGTCCGCGTCCTGCCACCAGTGAATGCGGATCACGCCATCGGCGGGGGTGTATTTCACCGCGTTGATGATCAGGTTGCCGAAGGCGCTTTCCAGCTCCGCCGGGTTGGCCACCAGGCGGGCGTTTTCCGGCACATCCAGCTCGATGGTCTGGTGCTTCTCCGGCGCCAGCGCCAGGGCGCTTTCCCGCATGCGCTGCAGCATGCCGTGCACCGCCACCGCCTGCTGCAGGTTGTCCGCCTCGGTGTTTTCCAGGCGTGACAGCAGCAACAGGTCCTGCACCAGGGCCTCCATGCGTTGGCTCTGGGCGTCCATTTGCGTCAGCGCCCGGCGCAGCCGGCTTTGCTCCTCGGGTACCGTGTCGAGCAGCGTTTCCAGGTAGCCCTTGAGCACCGTCAGCGGTGTTTTCAGTTCATGGCTGACATTGGCCACGAAATCCTTACGCATTTGCTCCAGATGATGAATGCGGGTGACGTCGCGGGCGAGAATCAACTGGTCGCCGACGCCGAACTCGGTGATGCGCATTTGCAGAACGCGGTTGTCGTCCACCGGCGACGGAATCTCCAGCGGTTCGCGGAAATCGCCCTTGCTCAGGTAGTCGGCGAAACGCGGATGGCGGATCAGGTTGGTAAGCGGCTGGCCCAGGTCCTTGTCGGCGCGGAAGCCCAGATGCCGGCCGGCGGCATGGTTCCAGTATTCCAGGTAGCCGTGCTGATCAATCAGCACCACCACGTCCTCCAGGGCGTTCACCGACTGCTGGGCGCGCACGATGATGCTCTGCAGGTTGTCCTGGGCACGCCGTTCTTTCTGGAAAAGGTGTTCGAGACGGGTGTAGAACTCACCCCAGAGGCCGACACTGTCCGGCGGTTCGGTGTGTTCTTCGCGCACCAGCCAGGCGTACAGCGCGAACAGCTGCCGGGTGCTCCAGATGATGTACAGCGACAGGCCCGCCACCAGCGGCCAGATGCTGCGCAGCGCCAGACAAACGGCCAGCGATATCGTCACCAGAATGACGATGCGGTTCACTTCCTTGCCGAGACTGGCTTTCATGCCCGCCGGATCTTTCATTCACCGTCCTTCCGGCTCCGTTGGTCCGCGTCGCGGACCCGATCATTATGACGCCTGACTGGATTTCACCGAGAACCGGTAGCCGGTTCCGCGCACTGTCTGGATGAAACCATCGAAACCGTGCGGCGACAACGCCTTGCGCAGGCGCCGGATGTGCACGTCGATGGTGCGGTCTTCCACATAGACGTTGGCGCCCCACACCTGATCCAGCAACTGGGTGCGCGAGTACGCGCGCTCCTGGTGGCTCATAAAGAACTCCAGCAGGCGGTATTCCGTGGGCCCCATGTCCACCGGGTCGCCGTTGGCGCTGATGCGGTGGCTGACCGGGTCCAGGCACAGGCCTTCCACGTCGATGGCTTTCTCCGCCGCCACCACCGAGGTGCGGCGCAGCACCGCCTTGATGCGCGAGATCAGCTCACGGGTGGAAAACGGCTTGGTGATGTAGTCGTCGGCGCCCACGTCCAGGCCTTGGATTTTGTTGTCCTCTTCGCTCTTCGCGGTGAGCATGATGATCGGCACTTCGGCGGTGGCGTCCTCGCGCTTAAGGCGCCGCGCCAGTTCAATGCCGCTCACCGACGGCAACATCCAGTCCAGCAGCACCAGGTCCGGTCGCTCGTCGACAATGTATTCGTGGGCGCGCTGGGCGTTGTCCGCTTCCAGCACGTCGAAATCCGCCAGCTCCAGCGCCACCGCCACCATTTCGCGGATCGCGGGTTCGTCGTCAACAATCAGAATTCGATTACGGGACATGGCTTATTCTCAGGGGTTGCCCATTTAAGTGCCCCTATTACATTGCCTTTTTATGACATGATGATGACAACTTTGCACGTTTGCCGGGGCGTCGGTGACCCCGCCGCGCTGTGTCACGGGCCGGGGGCGGCCACCAGGTAGTGAAAATAAAGTCCCGCGAACACGCTGGCGCCGGCCCAGTGGTTGCTGAGGAAGGCGTGGAAGCAAGGCCAGGGCTCGCGGTAACGGATGCGCCACTGCTGATGGGCGAAGCCCGCCGCCATGCCGGCCAGGCCCAGATACCAGGGCCAGGCGAAGCCCAGGCGTTGGCCGAGCACCCACAGCGCCACCAGGGTCAGCACCTGCAGTGCGCCGACCATCGCCTTGTCCAGATCGCCGAACAGGATGGCGGTGCTTTTAATACCCACCTTGAGGTCGTCTTCCCGGTCGCACATGGCGTATTCGGTGTCGTAGGCCACGGTCCACAGCAGGTTGGTGGTGAACAGCAGCCAGGCGATTTCCGGCACGCTTTCGGTCTCGGCGGCGAACGCCATCGGGATCGCCCAGCTGAAGGCGGCGCCCAGGAACAGTTGCGGCAAATAGGTGAAGCGCTTGGTGAAGGGGTACAGCACCGCCAGCCCCAGGCCGCCGAACGACAGCACCAGGGTGAAGCGGTTGAGGCACAGCACCAGCCCCAGCGCGATCAGCCCCAGCCCGGCGAACAGCATCAGCGCCTGGCGGGCGGACAGCGCGCCGGTGGCCAGTGGCCGGCCCCGGGTGCGTGTCACATGGCCGTCGAAGTCGCGGTCGGCGAAATCGTTGATCACGCAGCCGGCCGCGCGCATCACGAACACCCCCAGCACGAAGATGACGATGTGTTTGAGGCTGGGCGTGCCGTTGCCGGCGATCCACAGCGCCCACAGGGTGGGCCACATCAGCAGCATGCTGCCGATTGGCCGGTCCAGGCGCATCAGCTGGATCCAGGGCCAGAGAGCGGGGTAGCGGTGTTCCACGAAAGCCAGCATAGGCGTCCTCAGCGATCCATTTCCTCGACCCGCCGCCACAGCGCGGGCAAGAAGTGCTCGGCCACCAGCAAGGGCCGGCCGCGCTTGATGAACCGGGATTGTCGCCCCCAACAGGGCGTCTGGCCAGAGGGCGCGGCGCCATGGCGCACCCACACCCGGTCGCGCCGCGCCATGGGGCGCCGGTACAGCTCACTGCCCAGCGAGCGGCTGCCCATATGCGCCAGGCCCCGGTTGGGCCCGCGCAGGCTGGCCAGCGGTAACACGCTGCGCGCTTCCACCATGGGTTGTTCATCGACCAGCAGGGTGACTTCGCGCACCAGGGCGCGGCCACGGCCGATGCGGCCCAGCAGCTGCTGCTCGGCGAGAGTGGGGCGCATAATGCGGTCTTCACGCGGCACCACCCGGAAAGCGCCATACAGGCGCAGGCGGGCGGTCAGGGAGCCGGGATCGGCCAGCCAGTCGCGCACCAGCGGCGGCAGGCTGAGCTGTTCCTGGGGACGCCAGCGGGCGTCGGCGCGCATTGCGGTATCGGGCATGGGGACTCGCTGTGCTCGCGCCCTGGGCGCGGGTTCTCAAGCGCGCGACTATGGCCCATGAAGCGCGGATCGGCAAGACGCCGGCCGTGGCGCAACGCTACCATTATCCGCTGTCATTGATTTTTCACGCGCCCGTGGCTACGTTAGCGGCCCCTGGAAGGGCCCGCGTACCCGGGCCCGGCTTCCCCCGACCAGACGAGGTTCAGCATGAAAAAATGGGAATGCGTGGTTTGCGGCTTTATTTACGACGAGGAAGAAGGCCTGCCTGAAGAAGGCATCGAACCCGGCACCAAGTGGGACGACATTCCCGATGACTGGGTGTGCCCGGACTGTGGCGTCGGCAAAGAAGACTTCGAGATGGTGGAAATCTGAAACAGGACACTCCCATGAATCCAATCGTGATCATCGGTTCCGGCCTGGCCGGCTTTAACACGGTCAAGGAATTCCGCAAGCTGGATAAAGAGACGCCGGTGGTGGTGCTCACCGCCGACGACGGGCGTAATTACTCCAAGCCCATGCTCTCCACCGGCTTCACCAAGGAAAAAACCGCCGATGAGCTGGCCATGGCGACCCCCGAGCAGGTGGCCGAGCAGTTCAACGTGACGGTGCGCACCGGCGTCCATGTGGCCGGCATCGACACCGGTAAACAGCGCGTGCTGCTGCCTGATGATCACCTGGATTACAGCAGTCTGGTGCTGGCCCTGGGCGCGGACACCTGGACGCCGCCGCTGGAAGGCGACGCCGTCGGCGAGGTGTTCTCGGTCAACGATCTGATGGATTACGGCCGCTTCCGCCAGGCCCTGGAGGGCAAGCGCGAGGTCACCATTCTCGGTGGCGGCCTGATCGGCTGCGAGTTCGCCAACGACCTCTCCAACGGCGGCTTTCAGGTGAGTCTGGTGGAGCCCATGGGCCGCTGCCTGCCGATGCTGCTGCCGGAGCCGGCGTCCGCCGCCGTTGGCCGTGGCCTGGAAGATCTCGGCGTGCGCTTCCATTTCGGGCCGCTGGCCAAGGCGGTGCACCACGGTAAGGACAACCCGGACAAGCTGGTCACCGAGCTGTCCGACGGCACTCATCTGGAATCCGACGTGGTGCTGGCGGCCATCGGCCTGCGCCCGCGCATCGGCATCGCCAAGGACGCCGGCCTGGACACCAACCGGGGCATCCTCACCGACCAGAGCCTGCGTACCAGCGCCGACAACGTCTACGCCCTGGGTGACTGCGCCGAAGTGCAGGGCCATGTGCTGCCCTATGTGCTGCCGCTGATGGCCTCCGCCCGCGCTCTGGCCAAGACCCTGGCCGGCGAACCCACGCCGGTGAGCTACGGCGTGATGCCGGTGACCATCAAGACGCCGGCCTGCCCGGTGGTGGTGTGCCCGGTGCCCGAAGAACTGGACGGCGACTGGCACACCGAGGAAGAGGGCAACACCGTGAAAGCCCTGTTCCGCGACCGCGACGGCAACCTGCGCGGCTACGCCCTCACCGGCGACGCGGTGAAGGAAAAAATGAAGCTCAACAAAGAGCTGCCGGCGCTGATGCCCTGAGGGCACGGAGACACCATGAAATTCCGTCTGATCCTGATGGTCCTGGGCTGGCGCCTGGCCTGGCTGGCCGGTCGCGATGAGGGCTTCCGCAAGCAGCTCGCGCACCGCGACGTGGTGATGCAGTGGCGCACCTTCAACGGCGGCGTGGCGCGCTGGTATCACTTCCAGCCGGACCGGGTGACCAGCCGCAAGGGGCTGCACCCGTCGCCGTCCGTGACCCTGAACTTCAAGGACGCGGACTACGCGTTCCGCACCCTCAAGGCCTCCGGCAAGAACCAGATGGCGTTCATGGAAGGCATGCAGGCCGGCGACATCAAGGTGGAAGGCGATCCCGGCCACCTGATGTGGTTCATGACCCTGATGAAGTTCATCCTTCCCAAGCGCTAGTGGTCCATGCGGTTAATTCTGTCACTCTCAGCCGCCACACAAGCGGCGTGGGCCAGGCGCGCGAACGCAGAACTGGTGGTGCCAATTCAAGTGAGCGCAACACCGACCACGGCGCTTGTGTG